>Ga0265798_10002735_pt1 | contig 25643 bp, 20 predicted proteins | sample P3T30metagenome_FD_192430 | JGI IMG/M metagenome (GOLD analysis project Ga0265798, IMG submission 192430) | Plant litter microbial communities from East Loma Ridge, Irvine, California - P3 T30 | ecosystem: Environmental > Terrestrial > Plant litter > Unclassified | place: USA: California...
CTGTCCGTACTGCCGAAGCCATCAAAAGCATATTGGACCACACCGGCAACGGCGTCCAGTTCCAGATACTGTCCAATCCTGAATTCCTTGCGGAAGGCACGGCTATCCAGGATTTGCTGAATCCGGACCGCGTCCTGATAGGAGGCGATCCGACGCCGGAAGGCCAGTCTGCGATCGAATCCCTTGCCTCGGTTTACTCGAATTGGGTCGGCCGCGACAATATCCTGACCACGAATGTCTGGTCGTCCGAATTGTCGAAACTTACCGCAAACGCCTTCCTGGCCCAGCGGGTTTCCTCGATCAACGCCATATCGGAATTGTGTGAAAAAACCGGAGCAGACGTCAACGAAGTCGCGCGTGCCATCGGAATGGACAGCCGCATCGGATCTAAATTCCTGAAATCGTCGGTCGGGTTCGGAGGCTCGTGCTTCCAGAAGGACATCCTGAACCTGGTCTACATCGCCAAATCATTCGGACTCAACGAGGTCGCCGATTACTGGGAACAGGTCATCATCATGAACGACCACCAGAAAAGGCGTTTCGCGAACAAAATCGTGTCGACGCTTTACAATACGGTGGCCGACAAAAAGATCTGCTTTCTCGGATGGGCGTTCAAAAAAGACACGAACGATACGCGCGAATCGGCTGCGATCTACGTGGCGAGCGACCTTGTGAACGAGCAGGCGAACATCGCCGTTTTCGATCCGAAGGTAGATTACGAGCAGGTCATGACTGATCTTGAATATATCGGCGTGACCGATAAAAGCCGCAAAAGGGTTACATCTTACGACACCGCTTACGAAGCCTGCGCATCGGCACACGCCATCGCCGTGCTTACCGAATGGGACGAATTCAAGGATTACGACTGGGAACTCATTTACAAAAACATGCAAAAACCGGCATTTATCTTCGACGGGCGCAACTTGCTCGACGGTAAAAAGCTATCAAAAATAGGATTCGTTTACAAATCGATAGGATCATAATGGACAAAAAAATCGGGGTTATAGGTTTGGGCTATGTCGGATTGCCGCTTGCCAGGCTGTTCGCCACAAAATATCCTGTCGTTGGCTTCGACATCAACAAGAATCGCATCGCGGAACTCAACCAGGGCAAGGACGCCACGCTTGAGGTCGAGGATGAGCTGCTTCAGTCGGTTCTCGTGAAATCGCCGTCAGATGCAAACGGATTGTTTTGCTCTGCGAAAATTTCCGATATCGAAAACTGCAATATTTACGTCATTACGGTTCCGACTCCTGTCGACAAAAACAACCGACCTGACCTGACGCCATTGTACAAATCGAGCGAGACCGTTGCCAAAGTGCTTAAAAAGGGCGACATCGTCATTTATGAATCCACGGTTTATCCGGGCGTGACCGAAGACGAATGCATCCCGGTCCTGGAGCGTATCAGCGGATTGAAATTCAACGAGGATTTCTTCGCCGGATATTCTCCGGAGCGCATCAATCCCGGCGATAAGGAACACACGGTCGAGAAAATCCTGAAAGTGACCTCGGGCTCGACCCCGGAATCGGCTCAGATCGTTGACGGACTTTACAAATCGGTTATAAAGGCAGGCACGCACCTCGCGCCGTCGATCAAGGTGGCCGAAGCTGCGAAAGTCATTGAAAACTCTCAACGCGACATCAACATCGCTTTCGTGAACGAACTGGCGAAGATCTTCAACATGATGGGGATCAGCACCAAGGACGTCCTGGAAGCGGCGGGCACAAAGTGGAATTTTCTTCCGTTCAAGCCAGGCTTGGTTGGCGGGCACTGCATCGGCGTCGATCCGTATTATCTGGCCCAAAAAGCCCAGGAAATGGGTTATCATCCTGAGATTATCCTGGCCGGGCGCCGCCTCAACGATTCCATGGGCGAATACGTGGCGTCAAGCGTCGTCAAGCTCATGATCAGGAAAAACATCAAAGTGAACAGCGCCAAGGTTTTGCTTTTAGGCTTTACGTTCAAGGAAAATTGTCCCGATGTGCGCAACACGAAGATCGTCGACGTCGTTCATGCGCTCCACGATTATAATTTGAATGTTACGGTTTATGACCCATGGGCGAACCCGTCGGAAGTCGCTCACGAATACGGGCTTACAACCACGCAGGAATTGCCGTCCGATACGTTCGACACCATCATTTTAGGCGTCGCCCACAATGAATTTCTGGAACTCGATCTGGATCGCTTCCGCAACGAAACTTCGGTGGTTTATGACGTGAAAGGCGTTTTGAAGATCGAAGTCGATGGCTGTCTATAATATATAATTTGATATAAAATAGTACGTGCGTTCGTTTATTCGTGCATTCGTGGCTACTGAATCAGGATTTTCAGTTGAACAGCCAACGTCCGTCACTATATCACGGTCATTTTTAACCACGAATGCACGAATCAACCAGTTTCAGTGACTAAACAGAAATCAAACATCGCATACGCGAAAAACATGAAAAAGATACTGATTACAGGCGGAGCGGGATTTATCGGTTCCCACGTCGTAAGGCGTTTTGTCCGGAATTATCCGGAATATCAGATTTTCAACCTCGACGCTCTGACGTACGCCGGAAACCTTGAAAACATTTCGGACATTGAAAACGAGCCGAATTATACGTTTGTCAAAGGCGATATTACCGATGCGACCTTTATCGACGCGCTTTTTGACGAACACCGGTTCGAAGGCGTGCTCCATCTGGCGGCCGAATCCCATGTAGACCGTTCGATTACCGATCCATTGTCGTTCGTGCGCACCAATATTTTTGGGACGGTGACGCTATTGAATGCAGCGAAATCGATATGGAAAGACAATTCCGAAGGAAAACGCTTCTACCATATTTCCACCGATGAGGTGTACGGATCGCTCGGAGCCGAAGGATTCTTTACCGAAGAAACCGCCTATGACCCGAATTCGCCTTATTCCGCATCCAAAGCCGGCTCCGATCATTTTGTCCGCGCTTACGGTGAAACCTACGGATTGCCGTATGTGCTCACGAATTGCTCGAACAACTACGGACCGAACCATTTTCCGGAGAAGCTCATCCCGCTTTTCATCAACAATATCATCAACAACAAGCCGCTTCCGGTCTACGGCGACGGCAAATATACGCGTGACTGGCTTTTCGTCGAGGACCATGCCCGCGCCATCGATCTTGTTTTCCATGAAGGGAACAATCACGAAACCTACAACATCGGCGGTTTCAACGAATGGCAGAACATCGATCTTGTGAAATTGCTTTGCAAACTCATGGATGCGAAACTCGGCAGGGCGGAAGGCGAGTCTGAAAAGCTCATCACTTATGTCAAAGACCGCCCGGGCCACGATCTGCGTTACGCGATAGATGCGACGAAGATCAACAAGGAACTCGGCTGGGAACCGTCGGTGACGTTCGAACAAGGCCTCGCGCTTACGATCGACTGGTATTTCGACAATAAGAACTGGCTCGACAATGTAACGTCAGGCGAATACGCCAGATATTACGAGAAGCAGTACAACCACTAAAATGAGCCAACTCAAAAAAGGCGCAGCGCTCTCGTACATCACCATAATCCTGACCAACGGCATCGGGCTTATCATGACGCCTTTTATGATCCGATATCTGGGCAACAGCGAATACGGTCTCTACACGCTGATAGGCTCGCTTATAGGATCGATAAGCGTGCTGGATTTCGGCCTTAACAATACGATCGTCCGATTTGTAGCCCGGTATCGCGCCCTCAAGGACAGGGTTGCCGAAGACAGTTTCCTGGGCACGGTCATGATGATTTACGGCGTTATTTCAATCGTCATTGTGCTGCTGGGTATCGCGTTGTATTTCAATCTCGATGCCCTCGACAGCCTGAAGCCGGAAGAACTGGGCAAGGCAAAGGTGATGTTTGCCATCCTGATCTTCAATCTTTCCATTACATTGCCCGGCGGTGCCTTCACTGCGATCTGTTCGGCTTACGAGCATTTTGTATATCCGCGTGCGCTCAACATCGTTAAATACTGCGTCCGGTCTGCCATGGTCGTGGCGTTGCTCTTTTACGGCGGCGATGCGATCTCGATCGTAATATTGGATACCGTCATCAACGTGATCGTGATCGGCATGAACGCCTACTACGTTTTCCGGATACTCAAGGCGCGATTTCGTCTGAACCGCATCGAAACAGCGCTTGTCAAAGAGATCTTCCGTTATTCCGTCTGGATTTTTGTCTTTGCGATGGTTGGCCAGTTCCAGTGGCGCGCCGGACAGGTCATTCTTGGTAAAACGGCTGGTCTCACGGAAGTTGCCATTTACGGCGTAGGAATTTTGCTCGGAACCTACTACGGTGCGTTTTCGACCGCGATTTCGGGCGTATTCCTTCCGAGAGCGACAAAAATGACGGTGAAGGAAGCGAATCCGGCCGAACTTACAGATATGATGACGCGTATCGGACGTTTCTCGCTTATCGTATTATTGCTGATTCTGGGAGGTTTCCTGCTTTACGGACGGCAATTCGTTCAGCTCTGGGTCGGTCCGACATATGAGGATTCCTGGGTCATCGCGATCATCATCATGTTTTCATATACGCTTCCACTCGTGCAGTCATTCGGAAATTCCATACTGGAAGCGCGCAGCATGTTCGCGTTCAAGGCTCTTACTTACATTTCGCTCATCGTGATCGGAACGGGGATAGGAGCGTGGATGTCACTTTCGTTGGGCCCTGTGGGTATCATTTATGGATCGGCGGGCGGCTGGCTGCTGAGCCAGGTCGTCATGAACGTTTATTACAGTCGTGTCATCGGTTTGGAGATCCTGCGATTCTTCCGGGAACTGCTTTCGGGAGTCGGTCCGGTTTTCGCGGTGGTATTGCTGTTCGGATTTGTAATCGATTTTATTCCTGGAAACGGCTGGATCAATTTATCGGTCAAGATCGTTTTGTTCGGTCTGCTCTATTGCTCACTCGTGTACCGCTTCGGCATGAAGGCGTCGGAGCGCTCTGTTATTACGGGATCCATTCCCTTCCTTAAAAAGAAATAATATGCTTCAGCTCAACGGACTGCGATATGAAAATGAAGGCCGGCGTATCGTTTACGATTATTCGTATCACGATTCACTTTCCAAATATTTTAATAAAAAGGAATCATTTTTCGTCGAATACGGATGCGATGTGAGCCAGGTGCCGCAAAGCCTCGCCGTCGTTCCTTTCCTGGCCAATTTTGCGCCAATCGCATGGTTCGTAGGTTTTGACGTTTCCCTGGCTGTAGCCGATGCGACGTTCCTGAATTCCCTGGAAGCACTAAAAAAGGAGTTCGCCGTGCATTTTCCGCAGATGAAACCCGGATCAAAAGTAATCTGCGATTCGTCCGAAACGAATGTAATCGATGGAAATGAAACGGCATTGCTCTTCAGTGGCGGCCTCGACGCTTTCGAAGCCCTGACTCGAAACATCGCACTCAACCCATACCTCGTATCGGTCTGGGGCGCCGATATCGAACTGTCCGACAACAAGCGCTGGGACGAATTCAGGCACTTCAATTCAGAGGAAAGCATTATATCGGACGATCGGGTGCGCTACGTCAAAAGCAACCTGCGCACGTTTTATACCCACCACGTCGACCTGCTTGTGGACATAAGTTGGTGGGGAAAGGTGCAACACGGAATGGCACTCATCAGCCTGATCGCGCCTTTGAGCTATCTGAACAACATCAATTCGGTGCTGATCGCCTCGTCGAACACAGGTGAGGTGTCGTTCGGATGGGGATCAACCTCTGAAACAGATGAAAAGGTCAAATGGGCCACGATGCACGTCGTCCATGACGGTTTCCATCTGCGCCGGACCGAAAAAGTCGAGAACATTGTCTCTTTTGCAAAGGCGACGCAGCATAAAACGCAGTTGCGGGTTTGCTATTCCGAACTTCGCGTCGGCAAAAACTGCAGCAAATGCGCCAAATGCCAACGTACGATGCTCGCTTTTTTGCTTTGCGGAGCCAATCCGGATGAATACGGTTTTACCATTCCGTCAAATTTTTATGAACTTCTGTTTAAGAATTTCGGTCCGAACGTCGTCATGACGGCGGGAATCGCATACGAATGGCGCTGCCTGCAGGAAAAGGCGGCACAAGGCACTTTGTACGTGATTTCAGATGAGGAAAACGAAAGGAATATTATCGCTACCTTTGCCGCGCTGCCGCTGGATGAGATCGCCAACCGGGATGCCGACGGGCAACTGCGTAAAAAGCGTCTGAAGTTCACCATTATCAGCAAATTTCCCAAATTGTTCCAATTGTATCTCAAATTGCGTCGCGCAACCAAATAAAAATGAAATACGGATTACTTACTTACGACGAAGGCAAACAGGTTTATAATGTGGGCGATAACGTCCAAAGTCTTGCTGCAAGGCAATATTTGCCGAAAGTCGACCAATTCATCAACCGCGAACGCATGGCGGATTACAACGGCGGAAAAACGAAGATCATACTTAACGGATGGTTTACCCACAATACCAGAAATTGGGTGCCAAGCGAGGATATACAGCCGCTTTTCGTCTCATTCCACGTCAACAATACTGCCGCTCCCAATATGCTGGACGACAAAGGCATCGCGTATCTGAAAAAGCACGAGCCTATCGGATGCCGCGATCAGTTTACCGCCGATACGCTCAAAGGCAAAGGAATAGACGCCTATTTTACCGGATGTCTGACGCTGACGCTCGATTCGTACAAAGTAGACGATTCCCAAAGAGGGGACGACATCTACATCGTCGATCCGCTATACAGCTATCCGACATGGAAAAAAGTCACCGTGAACTGGAAGCGCGTGATCCGAAGTATTCAGGACGGCAAAATTTTCAGGACGGGACGCAAAAAGAAGCACATTTCCGGATTCATCGACGAAGACCTGCTCAAATCCGCGCATCATATTAATCAGGAACCGCCGGCCGGAATCCACACGGACGAGCAAAAGTTCGCCATGGCCGAAGATATCCTGAAAAAATACGCGAAGGCAAAACTCGTCATCACCTCTCGCATCCATTGCGCCTTGCCCTGCCTTGCGCTGGGTACTCCGGTAATTTTCGTAAACGGTTTCGACAGTTTCGTCGATTCCTGCCGATTCGACGGGATTCTCGATTTGTTCAACCGTATCGATGTCGATGCCAAAACCGGTAGTTTTACGTCGAATTTTGGGCTTGAAGGTAAAATCGACAGGAACACTACCGTAAAAAATCTCGAAAAACACCACGGTCTGGCCGAAGCGCTGAAGGAAAAATGCCGAAACTTCATACAAAATGGATAAACGGGTAAGCGTCAAATTTTCGGTCGTCCTTTTTTTGCTCCTGACGCACGTCGTTTTCGGCCACGCCCTGAATATCAAATACGAGGCATCGTCCGGTTGGAGCGCCCACAACATCGTGTACGCGATCGAAAACTTTACGACCTACAAACTTGCCAAGATGAAGATGCCGATGTTTTTCTTTATTTCGGCTTATCTGTTTTTCAAGAATATCAAACCGGGCGAAAGCGACTCCTTTTCAACTTTCAGGGTAAAAATCAGCCGACGTTTGCGGACGCTTGGCATACCGTACCTTTTCTGGTGCGCTTTCTGGTTCGCCGCCGTTTACGGTCTGCAGCAGTTACCCGCACTTGAGGCTTTCTTTCCTACAAAGCTCGCCGATCAGCCGATCGGAAAACAATTTTTCATGCTCTATATCGATCCTGTGAATTATCCGTTCTGGTTTTTGAGGGAATTGATGCTTTACATTATCGCGACGCCGCTTTTATACAGGCTGGTCCTCAAATTCGGATTGTGGCCGTCAGCGGTTGCCATGACCATTTCGCTGTTTTACAAAGGCATTACCGTATCGGGCATCGAAATTTATGTATTTCAGACAATGGCCTATTACTGCCTCGGTATTCACTGGTCGATACGCGATAAAGAGCTCCGGATCCCGATAAAGGACTGGATGATGTTCGCCCTGATCTTCATCGGATTCTGCCTTTGCGGATTGTTGATCTGGCTCGAAATACGCTTTCCGGATACGTATCTTTTGGAACAACGGATTATTAACAATATCACCGGTTTTATCGGATTCATCTCGTGCTGGACGCTCTATGACTATCTCGACGACCGCCTGCACTTCAGATATCATCCGGTATTCGCTTACGGATTTTTCCTTTTCGCCGCCCACGGATTGCCTACTTTATGGCTTCGTGAAGCGCTGATAAGGCTTTTGAACCCATCGCCTTGGCTGACGCTGGCTTTCCAGTATCTGACGTTTGCCGTCATTTTTACCGGATGCGTCGCAACGGCCATGCTGCTGCGCAAAGTAGTCCCTAAATTTTATCTAATGGTAACAGGAAACCGATGACGACAAAACAGAAATTACTGGTGTGTTTCGGGACGCGCCCTGAGGCGATCAAAATGGGTTCGCTCGTCCACGCGCTGCGCAATACCGATTTTGAAGTCAGGGTTTGCGTAACGGCCCAACACAGGCAGATGCTCGACCAGGTGCTCGATTTTTTCGAGATCGTGCCTGATTTCGACCTTGACCTGATGACGGCGAACCAAACGCTGAACAAACTCAGCGGACGCATATTCACTGAAATGGATGCCGTTCTCGAAACTTACGCCCCGGACCTCGTGTTGGTCCATGGCGATACGACAACGTCCAGTATCTGTGCCTGGGCGGCTTTTCACAGAGGGATCGCCACAGGACACGTCGAGGCCGGATTGCGCACTTACAACAAATACGCTCCGTTTCCGGAAGAGATCAACCGCCAGGTTACGGGCCGCATCGCCGATTACCATTTTGCGCCTACCGAAACTTCGAAGAACAATCTTTTGAGCGAGCACACGGCTCCCGACAGCATAACCGTTACCGGAAATACCGTCATCGATTCACTTTTGTGGACGGTCGGCAAGCTCGAAAACGGTTTTTCGAACGACAGGATCCTCGAACTGCAGTCCAAAGTCGATTTTTCCAAGAAGGTTGTTCTCGTGACCGGCCACCGCCGTGAGAATTTCGGGGAAGGATTCCTCAATATCTGCAAGGCATTGTCGCAGATCGCTTCGCGGAACGATGTTGAAATCGTGTTTCCGGTGCATCTGAACCCGAACGTACAAACGCCGGTCAACGACCTGTTGTCCGGTTACGATAATATTCATCTGACGGAACCGCTCGATTATCCGTCGTTCGTCTGGATCATGAAACAGGCTACGATCATAATTACCGATTCCGGAGGCGTTCAGGAAGAAGCGCCCTCGTTGGGAAAACCGGTTCTTGTGATGCGCGAAACCACCGAAAGGCCGGAAGCGGTCGAAGCCGGGACCGTAAAACTCGTCGGGACGGATACTGATATGATCGTCTCAAGCGCATCCGAATTGCTGGACAACGCATCCGTTTACGAAAATATGAGCAAGGCATACAATCCTTACGGGGACGGAAAGGCCAATCAGCGTATTATCGAATTCCTAAAAGAGAAACTGACATGATCCCCAAAATCATACATTATTGCTGGTTCGGACGCAATCCGTTGCCGCCTTTGGCCGAAAAATGCATCGCCTCCTGGAAGAAATTTCTGCCGGAATACGAGATCGTCGAATGGAACGAGGATAATTTTCCGATAGACGAATTCCGGTTCGCACAGGAAGCGCTCGACAACCGTAAATTCGCCTTCGTTTCAGATGTGGCCAGGCTCTACGCTATGAACAAAATGGGCGGCATTTACATGGATACCGATGTCGAAGTGTTGAAATCCCTCGACGAGTTCCTGCATCACGCGGCGTTTTCCGGATTCGAAAACGACGATTTCGTTCCCACCGGGATCATGGCCAGCGAAAAAGGAAGCATTTGGGTAAAGGAATTGCTGGCTTATTACGACGACAAGCCTTTCGTAAATACTGACGGATCGCTCGAAACCACATCGAATACGGTTATCATCACCAAAATGATGAAGGAAAAAGGGTTCGTCATGAGCAATATATTTCAGGAAATAGAAGGTTATGTGGCCTTTTATCCGAATGATTATTTTTGCCCGAAGAGTTACAAAACCGGCAAGATCGAGCTGACGAAAAACTCGGCATGCATCCATCATTTTGCCAAATCATGGATCCCGGCACACAAGCGCTGGCGCAACATCGCCAAGATGAAACTCATGAATTTTATCGGACCCAAAAACGTCCAGGCCGCCATCAACATCGTGAAAGGCCGATGAAATTGCTCTATCTCACAGATCAGGTCTACCAGCACGGCGGAGCCGAAAAAATCCTTATCCAGAAAGCGAATTTCTGGGCGGACGTCTACGGTTACGAGGTCGTGGTCCTCACCGCTTCACAAAAGGGGAGAGGTGCGTTTTTTCCGCTTAGCGACAAGGTACGGCTGCACGATCTGGGGATGGAATATCCGAAAGGAAGCTTGTACCATCCACGCAACTTCGGTCGGTTCAGGCAGCAATATGCCCGTTTAAAGGCTTTCGCCGATGATTTTCGACCTGATGCGGTTTTCGTCGTTTCCCAGACAATCTTCCGGCAAATCACGCCTTTTGCCTGCAAAGGCTTCAGGACGTTCTATGAATCGCATACGACGTGGTACGGATTTAAGCTTGCTTACGATCGGCAGTCGCCGGCGATGAAGATCAAGACAAAGATCATTGCCGCCATTACGCGTTTTTGCGAATCGAAATATACGAAGGTCGTGTATCTGAACCCGTCCGAACTCGAACATCACAATCGTCCCAATGCCGTTGTAATTCCCAATTTTTTCGATGTGACCGAAGAAAGGAATCCCGCCATCGAACGCAGGAACATTGCGATTTCGCTGGGTCGGCTGAGCTTTCCAAAAGGATACGACTTGCTTATTGAAGCCTGGGGCATGCTCGATTCTAAAATTGAAAACTGGGAGATGCACGTCTACGGCGATGGGGAAGACCGGGAAAAACTGGAAAACCAGCTTGCCAGGACGAACTTTCGCAACCCGTTCCGCTTTTTGCCGGCGATAAACAAGGTGAACGAAAAGCTTTCCGAGGCTTCGCTATATGTGATGAGTTCAAAATTCGAAACGTTTCCGCTGGTATTGCTCGAGGCGATGTCGAACGGTTTGCCGATAGTTTCATTCGATTGCCCCACAGGCCCGCGAAGCATCGTGACACCAGATCGCGATGGCATACTCGTTCCCGCGCTCCAGACGGGCGAACTAGCCGACGCCGTTATAAAGTTGATGAACGATCCGGAACTCAGGAGGGAAATGGGCGAGCACGGACGCGAAAACGTCAGGCGGTTTTCGGCTGAAAAGGTTATGAAACAATGGGATGATCTGATCCGCAGCACATAAAATTAGGCCGATGATCTTCAATTCCTTTCAATTCCTGTATTTTCTCCCGATCGTTTTCGGGCTTTACTGGTTCGTTTTCGGACGCAACGGAAAATGGCAGAACTTCCTGTTGCTCGCCGCGAGTTATTATTTTTACGCCTGCTGGGACTGGCGGTTTTTGTTCCTGCTGATCTTTTCGACGGGACTCGATTATTACACCGGCCTCAAAATGGCCGATGCGGCGAACAAATCAGCCAAGCGATTCTGGTTCTGGCTCAGCATCGGGATCAATCTCGGATTCCTTGGCGTATTCAAATACTTCAATTTTTTCGCCGAAAGTTTCGGGGATTTGTTGTCGGGTTTTGGATTTACCGCCGATATGCCGACGCTTCAGGTCATACTGCCCGTCGGGATCTCGTTTTACACGTTCCACGGCCTTTCGTATGTGATCGACATCTACAACGACAAGATAAAACCCGAGCGCAACGTAGTCGACTACTCGCTTTTCGTAAGCTTTTTCCCATTGCTCGTGGCCGGACCTATCGAACGCGCGACACACTTACTGCCGCAGATTCAGAGGGAACGCATATTCGATTACGACAAAGCCGTCGACGGACTTCGCCAGATTCTTTGGGGACTGTTCATGAAGGTCGTAGTCGCAGACAATTGCGCGATAGTGGTCAATGAGGTTTTCGACAATCCGGAGCAGCAAAGTTCTGGAAATCTTGCCATCGGAGCCATATTTTTCGCTTTTCAGATATATGGTGATTTTGCCGGATATTCAAATATTGCCCTTGGAACCGCGCGGCTGTTCGGCGTGGAATTGTTGCGCAACTTCGCCTTCCCGTATTTTTCGCGGGACATCGCCGAATTCTGGAGAAGATGGCATATTTCGCTCTCGACATGGTTCCGCGATTACCTTTACATACCGTTGGGCGGCAGCAAAGGTGGTTTGCCGATGCAGGTCCGGAACACGCTCATCATCTTCCTCGTCAGCGGTTTCTGGCACGGGGCGAACTGGACGTTTATCGTCTGGGGCGCGCTGAACGCCATCTTCATCATGCCGCTTGTCATCTTTAAGCTCAACCGGAAAAACACGAATATCGTTGCCGAAAATTCGAATCTGCCATCGGTCAGGGAAATTTTGCAGATGACCCTTACGTTCGGGCTCACTGTTATTGCCTGGATTTTCTTCCGGGCCGAATCGGTTACGAAAGCCTGGGAATATATAATGCGCATGTTTTCATCCGACGCGATCGGTGCTCCAACCATAGACCTCAAGCCGTTTTTGTATATCTTTATATTGTTATTCATGGAATGGGCCAACCGCAGGAAAAAGCATGGTCTGGAGATTTCCGACATTCGATTTTCGCCAGTGCGCTGGACGATTTATCTGGTGATTTTCCTGCTGCTGCTGTTTTTTGGCGCGAGCTCCGATTCATTCATCTATTTTCAATTCTAAATGAAAGCTTTCCTTTTGCGATTGGCGGTTTTTGGAGTTATGGTGTCAGCCGTCGTACTGGTTTTGCTCGTAGGTTTCGGCGGCTATGTCGACTATTTTTACGTCAAATTCACCTCAGGCCCGCAGCGTTCGCTGATTCTGGGCGACTCGCGTGCGTTTCAGGGAATACGTCCTGACTTGCTGGATGCGGAAACCGGACGCAAATTCGAAGGCAATACCTACAATTATGCATTTACGATGGGCCAGGCCGCATATGGCGATGCGTATCTCGAAAGCGTCAGGCGAAAGTTGGATCTTGATACCAAAAACGGACTTTTCATCCTTACCGTACAACCATGGATTTTGTCCGAAAGGACGTCCGATGATGTCCAAAACGGCAAATTCTTCGAATCGGATCTTCCGCCTCACAACATGCGCTTCCCGAACATGAATCCGAACCTGGAATACTTCTTCCGCAACCAGGATTTCTTTCATTTCAAGGCGGTCTTCAGAAAAGTGACCAGAACCCATGAAAACGGTTGGCTTGAAGAAAGGCATGTCAAAAAAAGTAAAGATGAACAGACCCGGCTGTTAGAGGTTTCTATCAGTCAATATGAGGGTTTCGCCCAAAAGTGGAAGCCGTCGGATTACCGTATGAAAAAATTGGCAGAGACAGTACGATTTCTTAAGAACCATGGAAAAGTAGTGCTCGTGCGCATGCCCGTATCACGGGATATTGTGGATGTGGAACGTTCATACTGGAAGGATTTCGATTCGGAAATATCCGGAATAGCCAAATCTTTAGATGCGTCCTATCTCGATTATTCCGGCCGGGCCGATGACTTTGTCACATACGATGGCATTCACCTCGACAAAGAAAATATCGATAAGTTCAGTACAATCCTGGGAACAGATATAATGCAGGAAAGCCCGTGATAACGTTCGTGCCCTTAGAATATTACGCCCTACTTTTCTATTACTTCCTCGCAGTCGTAACGCTTTTCGCTTATGTACAGTCTGCTCACGTCGATATAGACGACAATGGCAACCTGAGGCGCAAAAACGCGATAGGTGTGTTTATGCTGGTCGTCCTGATTTTTTACATGGGATTGCGGCCCGTAAGCGGAAAATATTTCGTGGACATGTTTTCGTACAACCGCGTCTTTCATGCTTATGCCGACGGAGGACAGATCCTAATTGAAAAAGATATCGTATTCAACTATTTCATGAAGTTGTGCGCGATGATCATGACGGCCGACATGTTCTTCCTGTTGTGCGCGGCGCTTTATATAGTACCAATGTATGCCGTGAGCAAAAAGTTCTTCGGGCAATATTGGTTTTATGCTTTTTTGATGGCCATCGGATCTATGTCTTTCTGGTCGTACGGTGTGAATGGCATCCGAAACGGCATCGCGACCTCGATTTTCCTGCTCGCGCTGTCCCGTGACAAGAGGTATGCGACGTGGTTGCTGATCATCCTGGCGACCATGATCCATAAGTCTGTACTTATTCCTGCGGGCGCTTATGCGATATGCCTCGTTTTCAACAATACGAAATGGATACTGTGGTGCTGGTTCGGAGCCATACCGCTCTCGTTAGCATTCGGCAAATCATGGGAAAATTTTTTCATGAGCCTTGGACTTGTGGAATATGACCGTCTTGAAGGTTATTTTGGGGACGAGGCTGCCGAGCAGGTCGTTTCCGCGGGTTTCCGATGGGACTTTCTCGCCTATAGCGCCATTGCCGTATACGCAGGCTGGTATTTTATCAAGAAAAGAAAATTCGAAAACGTCACCTACACCAGGATGTACAATATTTTCCTGATCGCAAATGCGTTCTGGATCCTCATCATACGCGCAAGTTTTTCTAACAGGTTCGCCTATTTGTCCTGGTTCTTAATGGGTTTCGTGATCATTTATCCGTTGCTCCGGAACCGGTTTTACACAGGCCAGCACAAGGTGATTGCCCTCATCATGCTGGCTTATTTCATCCTGACGTTCATCCTTAACGTATTGCTTAAATCGAATTGAAAAATGAAATCGATTACCGTATTTACTCCGACCTACAATCGTGACTATTGCCTTCCGATACTTTACGCGAGCCTGCTGCGCCAGACGGATCCCGATTTCGAATGGCTCGTGATCGATGACGGTTCTACCGATAGCACCCGCGAACTCGTACAAGGTTATATCGACGAGGGCAGGATCGCCATCCGCTATCATTACAAGCCGAATGGCGGCATGCACACGGGCCATAATACCGCTTACGCCTTGATCGGAACCGAACTAAACGTATGCGTGGATTCTGACGACTACCTGCCTGACAACGCCATCGCGCGCATCCTGTTTCTTTACAGAAGGGATGGGACGCCGGAGTATGCGGGCATTATCGGTCTTGACGCCACTCCTGAAGGGGAAATCATCGGACAGCGCTTTCCGGAAGATATGAAAGAATGCCGTTTTTCCGAGCTTGGTCCGAAATACAAGGTTTTCGGCGACAAAAAGATCGTGTACCGCACGGAAATCGTCAAAAAGCTCGAGCCATATCCTGAATTCGAAGGGGAGCGGTTTACTCCGTTGTATTTTCCGATAATCGTCGACGAAAAGTATAAGTTATTGTGTTACAACGAAGTGTTTTGCCTTGTCGATTATCAGGCAGACGGTTCGTCCCACAACATTTTCGCTCAATATTTCAGGCATCCGAAAGGATTCTCGCACTGGCGCAAGATGACCATGATCTACAACCCGTTCTGGAAGCGCAAGTTTTCGCACGCGGTCCATTACGTAGCCACTTCGATCATCAGCCGGAACCGCCGCTTCCTTTCAGAATCGCCACTAAAAGGAATGACGTTGCTGGCCTTTCCCTTTGGTGTGGCACTTTACCTGTATTTACTCCGGAAGCGGAACAGTGTGCGCGATATGTCTAAACTCACACAAAAACCGCAATAAGGGCCTTTGTAGCATTAACCTAATCGTTATCCGATATGGACAAAATTTATCAGAAATTGCCGCACTTTTTGCAGGAACTCATGGTTACCGCATACAATATCGCGGCATATCGCAAACGCTATGGCGGAAAGTACCGTGAATTTCTCGAAACTGCCCGAAACAACCGCAGTCTTTCCCGCGGACGCCTTGAAGATATCCAGCGCAGGCGATATTCGCAATTTATCAATAACGCTGTGGCGGAATCGACATTCTACAAAGAGCAGTTTGCCAATATCGACGGCGCGGACGATCTGAACAACATCCGTAAATTGCCGATACTCGACAAGGAAGACCTGAGAAGCCGGATACAGGACGTGTACACGATCAGCAAGGAAGGCGCTAATGTCGCCAAGACCGGAGGCACGACCGGAAAGTCGCTTCAGGTACTCTACAAACCCGAAAACACACAGGAACGATTCGCCATGCTCGATGAATTCCGGTCCCGCGCAGGATATGAACTGGGACGCAAGACGGCCTGGTTTTCGGGAAAAAGCCTGTTGACAAAAGCCGACATTGCCCGCAAAAGATTCTGGAAGACCGACCATTGGTACAAAGTGCGTTATTATTCGACTTTCCACATTCACGAGAAATTCCTGGGATCGTACATCGAAAACCTGATCGCGTTCGCCCCGGAATTCATGGTCGGATTTCCGTCGACGATGACCGAAATTGCGAGATACGGACAAAAACATGGCATCGACTTTCCGGCCGGCACGATAAAAGCCGTTTTTCCGACGGCGGAAACGGTCACGCCCCTGGTTCGCGAAACCCTGGAAACCTATTTCAAGACGAAGGTCTATGATCAATATGCGTCATCCGAAGGCGCGCCTTTCGTGTTCGAATGCGAAAAAGGGAAACTGCACATTGAATTGCAGAGCGGTGTATTCGAAGTACTCGACAACAACGGTGAACCTACCGACAATGGGCGCCTTGTGGTCACCTCGTTCACTACAGAAGGCACGCCCCTGATAAGATACGACATTGGCGATCGCCTCGAACTGAGTGACAAAAACTGCGATTGCGGTAACGAAAATCCGCTGGCAAGGGCGATCCACGGGCGCATCGACGATTATGTCTACTCTCCTGAAATCGGCAAGATCAACCTCGGCAATGTCTCCAACACGCTAAAGGACACCAGCGGAATCCTGCGTTTTCAGGCGGTGCAGGACAACCTTGACGAGATTACGGTAAAAATCGTGGTGGACGACTCATTCACTCCAGCCATCGAGCAAAAGTTTCTCTCGAACTGGAAGGACAGGATCGGGCATAAAATGACATTGCGGCTCGAGATCGTCGAAGAAATCCCGGTGGAAAAAAGCGGGAAGTACAGGATCGTTAAGAACAATATCAGGCATTTGCTTGAAAACCAGATTTGATGGCACACCATAAAAAACTCATCCGCATCACGACGGTGCCGATCTCACTTGAAAAACTGCTTTCGGGCCAGATCGCGTTCATGAAACCTTATTTCGAGATCAAGGCCGTTTCATCCGAACCTGAGCGTTTGTCGGCATTTGGCTCCAGCCAGGACATCGATACGCATGCGATCGGCCTCACGCGCAAGCTGACTCCGCTACAGGACCTGAAAGCGCTGTGGCAACTCTATCGCTATCTAAAAAAAGAAAAGCCGTTCATCGTACATTCGCATACTCCCAAAGCAGGTACGGTCGGGATGCTGGCTGCCAAGCTCGCCGGCGTTCCCCATCGTCTTCACACAGTCGCCGGACTGCCGTTGCTTGTGGCTACAGGAAAAAAGCGCCTTTTGCTCGATGCCGTCGAGAAGATCACCTATGCCGCGGCAACGAAAATTTATCCGAATTCGCACGGACTACGCGACATCATCGTGCGCAACGGCTATTGCGGCCCGGAAAAACTCAGGGTACTGGCCAACGGGAGTTCTAACGGAATCGATACGTCATTTTTTGATCCGGCTTTGTTTCCGGCAACCGAGATTTCGGATTTGCGCCATCGCCTGGGCATCGCTCCGGATGATGTAGTATTTATCTTTATCGGACGATTGGTAAAAGACAAGGGAATACGCGAACTTGTTTCGGCATTTGGCAGGATCAGCGCCAAAAATCCCAAGGCGAAGTTATTGCTTGTCGGACGGTACGAACCGGATCTCGATCCGCTTGACGAGCAAACAAAAGCCGGCATCGTCTCCAATCCGAACATCATAGAAACAGGCTATCAGGCCGAAGTGCGCCCGTATTTTCTGGCCAGCGACATCCTGACTTTTCCGAGTTACCGGGAAGGATTTCCGAATGTCGTGCTACAGGCGGCGGCCATGCAGCTTCCGGCTATTGTAACCGACATAAACGGATGTAACGAAATCATAACACAAGACCGAAACGGCCTTATCGTACCTGCTGGCAGCGACGAGGCACTGTATGAGGCGATGTGTAAATTGCTGGACGATAAAGCGCTGCGCGAACAAATGAAGCGAAACTCCCGCAGCGAGATCGTGAGCCGTTATGAGCAGAACGATGTCTGGAACGCCATTCTCGCCGAATATCAGTCACTCGAACCTTGATTTTAATTACCTTTGAGGACACTTAGAACGACATGTACAGAGCATTCCTGAAGCGTTGCATCGATTTTACCGCCGCATTGGCCGGATTGGTTTTGCTTTCGCCGATCTTTTTGGCTGTTACCGCCATCCTGACCGTATCCAACTCTGGAAAACCGTTCTTCTACCAATTGCGCCCAGGCAGGAACGAGCGCATTTTCAGGATCATCAAGTTCAAGACAATGAACGACAAGAAGGACGTTAACGGGAACCTGCTTCCGAACATCGAACGCATTACGCCACTCGGGAGTTTTATCCGGAAGTCATCCCTGGACGAAATTCCGCAGTTGCTCAACGTGCTGCTCGGCGATATGAGCCTTATCGGCCCGCGTCCGCTGCTGCCGGAATATCTGCCGTTATACAGGGCCGAACAACGCCGCCGCCATGCCGTGCGCCCGGGGATTACAGGTTGGGCACAGATCAATGGTCGCAACAGCATATCATGGCAGCAAAAATTCGCATACGACCTGTATTACGTCGATCATCTGAGTTTTGCCCTCGACGTCAAAATATTGTTCAGGACCGTCGGCAAGATTGTCGGGGCTAAAGACGTCAATGCCAGCAAGGAACTAATCATGCCTAAATTTAACGGAGAAAACTAATGGATTGCATCATTATCGGAGCAGGAAATTACAGCAACGTGCTCTACAATTATATGCTTGCGCAGGACGAACCCGTCCGCATAGTGGGATTCGTTGACGATAACGAGGCCTTGCACGGCACGGAAATCTTAGGAAAGCCGGTACTCGGACCCGTGCGCATGCTCGAGACGTTGCGCGATCGCGCCCAAGGCGTATATTGTCCGATCGGGAATAATAAATATCGCGTCAGATTCCTCAAATACGCCCGTTCGCTGGGTTATGCGCTTCCGAATTTCATCCACAGATCGTCCGTCGTAGGACCGAATACGAATATGGGACAGGGCAACTATGTGATGCCGGGAACCGTCGTGATGCCGAATGCGACGTTGTCCGATTACGTCATGCTCAGCATGTGCATCAGCGTCGGGCATGACACTTTTTTTGAGGAAGGTGTCTTCGTGGCGAACGGTTGCAACATCGGCGGCAATATCCACTTCAAAAAAGACACGTTCGTCGGAATGGGCGCCACGGTTATTTCGGGTGTAAAATCGATCGGGGAAAAGTGCATTATCGGAGCCGGAGCTGTCATTATCAAGGATGTGCCTGACTTCTCGACCGTCGTCGGAAATCCCGGCAAAGTTATTAAAACCGCAGTACCACAAGAATGACACAGCTTTCAAAAATATGGCTTTCGTCACCGCACATGGGCGGAAGCGAGCAAAAATTCGTCAATGAAGCCTTTGAAACGAATTGGGTAGCACCTTTGGGTCCGAATGTAAACGGATTTGAAGCTGATCTCGAAAACTATCTTGGGAACGACGCCAATGTGGCCGGTTTGAGCTCGGGCACGGCCGCGCTTCACCTCGCGCTGATATTGCTCGGTGTCAAGCCCGGAGATTATGTGATTTGCCAGAGTTTTACGTTTTCGGCATCGGCGAATCCTATCGCTTATCAATGCGCGATTCCTGTTTTCGTAGACAGCGAGCCCGAAACCTGGAACATGTGCCCGAAAGCGCTCGACGAAGCGTTGCTTGACCTGAGCAAAAAAGGCAGGACGCCCAAAGCTATCGTCGCCGTCCATCTTTATGGAATGCCCTTCAAAGCCGATGAACTTCGGGCCGTAGCCGATAAATACGGGGTTCCTATCGTAGAGGACAGTGCCGAAGCGCTTGGAAGCACCTACAAAGGCCAAAAATGCGGAACGTTCGGCGATATTGCGATCTTGTCGTTCAACGGGAACAAGATCATCACGACATCTGGCGGAGGCGCTTTAGTCTCCAAACACAAAAGTATCAAGGAAAAAGCGGTGTTCCTGGCGACTCAGGCCCGGGACAATGCGCCGCATTACCAGCATAGCGAGATCGGCCATAATTACCGTTTGAGCAATATATGTGCGGGAATCGGCCGCGGACAGATGGAAGTACTGGACGCGCATGTCGCATTGAGGCGCAAGACGAACGACTGGTATCGGGAATTTTTTGCCGATGTCGACGGCGTAAGGATTTTATCAGAACCAGATTCCGATTATTTTTCCAATCACTGGCTGTCGGCAATCACGATCGATGCGAATGTTGTCCGGAAAACCAGGGAGGATCTGCGTCTGGCGCTCGAGGCGGAAAACATCGAAAGCCGTCCGCTTTGGAAACCGATGCACTTGCAGCCCGTTTTTTCTGAAAGCGCCTATTACGGGTCGGATGTCTGCGAGCAACTGTTCGACAACGGGTTGTGTTTGCCGTCGGGTTCCAACCTCGGTATTGAAGAAATCGAAAGGATTAAAGCGGTTTTCATCGATTTTTTTGCCAAATGAAAGTTTTTTGTCGATTTGACCGGTAATCACCGTTAAAAAAGTTATATTTTTACATCAGATAAATGTAGCAGATGAAGAGTTCAGTACTTGCGGAAATTTTGAGGAGCGTTTCAGGCCGCCGCTTCCGCAACATCGGATATTTGCCGCGTTGGATCATCTTCCTGATTGACGTGTGCATCGTCATCGGGGCAAATATCATCACGTACGTCATCGTTTCCAGCCTGACGGAGCTTCATCCGCAGTATCGCACGCTTAACCTGCCAGTGCGTTACGGACTCATAATCGGCGTGAACGCGCTGTTCTTCCTTTTTTACAGAACCTATTCGGGCATCATCAGGCACTCCACGTTTCTGGACGGAGTCAAACTTTTGGTTTCGGCTACATCGTCGTTTCTGGCGCTGCTTGTCGTGAACTATGTCTGGCAGTTTACGTTCGGGAACAAATTGTATCTGAGCACGGGACTTTTTATTAGTTATGTAATCTCGTTCCTTTTGCTTTTCCTTTTTAGGATCATGGTCAAGAACATGTTCGAAAAATACATGAGCAAGGAAGACAAGAAGAAGCTGCTTGGCGCGGTCATTTATGGTGCGGATGCGAATGCCATCGCGGTTGCCAACGCTTTGACGTCCGAAGTGCCATCGCGGTTCAGGCTGCTTGGTTTTGTCGATAAGTTCAATCAGACGAAAACCTCGAAAAGCATTTTGAATGTGCCGATCATCAACCAGAATCGCAGCATTCACGTGATCTTGCGCGCCATGAAAGCGGATGCCATCATCATCGCCGAGAAAAGCATGACTAAAGACGAGACCGTGCGTATCGTCGAAGAATGTCTCGAATACAATTTCAAGGTCTACACCGTGCCTCTGGTCGCCGACTGGGAAGATCAGCAACAGATTTCGCAACAGCTCAAATCGTTCGAGATAGAGGATTTGTTAGAGCGCAAGCCGATCGTTCTCGATACGAAAGCGATCTCGAGCCAGCTCAATTCCAAGACGATTTTAATTACGGGAGCCGCTGGTTCCATCGGAAGTGAAATCGTGCGGCAGGTTTTGCAGTTCAAACCGTCCAGGCTTATCATGCTCGACCAGGCCGAAACACCGTTGCACAACCTGACGCTTGAAATCGCGGAACTTCAGAACGATAAGGTACAGATTTACAGCGTTTTGGCGGATATTCGCAACAAAGCGGCACTCGAACGCGTTTTTGCCGAATACAAGCCTGATGTCGTATATCACGCCGCCGCATACAAGCATGTTCCGCTTATGGAAGAACATCCGGACCAGGCGATCTTCACGAATGTTCTCGGAACGAAAAACCTCGCCGACCTTTCCCTCAAATATCATGTCGAACATTTCGTCATGGTCTCGACCGACAAGGCCGTGAACCCGAGCAGCGTCATGGGAGCGAGCAAGCGTATTGCAGAAAAATACGTTCAGGCGATGCACTTCATGTCTCAGAAAAAGAAACGCGTCAGTACGAAATTCATTACGACAAGGTTCGGAAATGTCCTGGGTTCCAACGGATCGATCGTGCCTTTGTTCACCAAGCAGATCAGCGAAGGCGGACCTATCACGATCACGCATCCGGAAATTATCCGGTATTTCATGACAATCCCCGAAGCCTGCCAGCTTGTTCTTGAAGCAGGCGCGATGGGCAACGGAGGCGAGATTTTTATTTTTGACATGGGCCAGCCCGTGAAGATCATCGACCTTGCCAAAAAAATGATACGACTGGCCGGTTTCACGCCTGATAAGGAAATCGAGATCAAGATCATCGGATTGCGTCCCGGCGAAAAGTTGTACGAAGAATTGCTCAACGACAATTCGAAAACGCTTCCGACCCACAATAACCAGATCATGATCGCCGTTGACACGTGGGACGATTTTGAGGACGTGAGCCATGCCGTGGAAGATCTCGGATTCAATTGCGGCAAAGTGCCAACTTCAGAGATCGTTTATAAGATGAAACAAATCATTCCGGAATTCAAAAGCATGAATTCTGTGTTTGAAAACCTTGATTTCAGGCACAACGTCCGAAACTAAGCCAACTGACCAATTAGCAACCACAAAATTTTATGCTGCGTATCAAAAGTGTCCTTGTCCTGTTATGTTTTTTAGTTGCCGCTTCCTGCGCTACACGAAAAGATATCGCGTATCTTCAGGATGCCGACAGCGCCGGGCTGGCACAATCCTTAAATTATGAGCCGACTTTGAAGCCGGACGACCTGCTGAGCATCATCGTTTCTGCCGATACGCCCGAAGTAACGGTCCCGTTTAACCTTCCGGCCATTCAGGGGAATTATCAGATCGACAACAATATCAACGGCATCAAGACCTATCTCGTAGACAATTCCGGAAATATCGATTTTCCTGTTTTGGGAAAGATCAAGCTCGGCGGACTGACGCGAACCGAAGCAGTCAATAAAATGATGAAGGAAATTTCGGAATATATTACGAATCCATCCGTCAATTTAAGAATACTTAATTTCAAGGTTTCGGTCCTTGGCGAAGTCCAGCGTCCGGGAAGCTTCAACATCCAGAGTGAGCGCATCACATTGCTCGAAGCCATCGGCAATGCCGGCGATTTGACGATTTACGGCAAACGCAACAACATTCTCGTTATCCGCGAAGCCGAAGGGAAAAAGTCGTTCGCCCGCGTCGATATCACGAACTCGGCTTTTATCGATTCACCGTACTACTATCTGACCCAGAATGACGTGGTCGTGATAGAACCGAATAACACACGCGTAAAATCATCTGCGGTGGGGCCGAACACGACTTTGTACATATCGGTTGCCTCCATTTTGATCACGATCGCCTCAATTGCCCTGATAAGATAATGCTGCCAGAACACCCCTCTTTTACATCTAAACCTGCACAGGACGATAGCCTGAACATACGGGAAGAAGTCGAAAAATACCTTATCCACTGGAAATGGTTCGTGATTTCGGCGGCACTTTGCCTGTTCGGAGCCATGATCTATTTGCGTTACAGCGTGCCGCTTTACAAGAGCTCCGCTACGATCCTGGTTAAGGACGACCGCAAAGGCGGCCTTCAGTCTGAGCTTACAGCGCTTTCTGACCTTGGCCTGAACACGGGCGTCAAAAACGTCCTGGACAACGAAATCGAGGTCATCCAGTCGCGCTCCATCATCGAAAAAGCCATCCAGAAGAACCTGGCCAACGTCGAGTACTTCACGCAAGGCCGGGTCAAAAGCGTCGAAATCTACAAAGACAAGCCGGTAGACGTTTACTTCTACGGCCTCAGCAACAAGTTTTATACGAAAGCGATGGGCTTCATGATCAAATCGGTCGATGCCAAAACTTTTGAATTGTTGAGGCATTCGGGTAAATCGTACGGGAAATTCCACTACGGGCGCACGGTGTCGTTCGATAATTTCAAAATCGTGGTTACGCCGAATCCGAAGTTCAAGGACGAATCCGAACAGGAATTCGAGATTATCGTACAGATCAGGAAACTCGCGACGTCCGTCCAACGCTATAAATCGAGCCTGGAGATCACCCCGAAGAACAAAAATTCAAGTGTGGTCGAACTGACGCTTACCGATCGCGTCAAGCAAAGGTCGGAAGACATGCTCGATGCCATCATTCAGACGTATAACGAAGATGCTATCGCCGATAAGAAATACATTTCGGAAAACACCGAGAAATTTATAGCCGAACGACTCGACTCAATTGCCGTTCAATTGGGCGACGTCGAGAAAAGCGCTTCGAATTTCAAACAGACCAACCGTTTGACGGATATCGTGTCTGATGCGGGAATTTACCTTCAGAATTCCGTGACGTTCGAGCGGGACCTGATCGCGACCGAAACACAACTGAAGATCGTGCAGTCGATGCTTGACTATCTGCAGACGGCATCCCTGACCGAGCCGATCCCGATCAATGTGATTCCGAACGACTTGCCGTCGGCTAACCTGATCATCGAGTACAACAACGAACTCCTCCAGTTGGCTCGCATGAAAAAAAGTGCGACAAACAAGAACTACGTGATCGAAAATGCCCAGAAAGGCGTGGACGACAAACGGGAAACCGTGCGACAGAGCCTCATGAGCCTGCTTTCGAACTTGAGGATACGGAAGAACGAACTGGAGCGACAGGTAAGTATGGTTTCGGGGAAAATATCGAGGATTCCCGAGCAGGAGCGCGGGTTTCGCGTAATAGACCGACAGCAGAAGATCAAAGAAGCGCTGTTTACCTACCTGCTCCAGAAGCGGGAGGAAATCGCGATCTCGCTTGCCGTTACGCCTCCGAACGCCAAAGTTGTCGATGCCGCCCTGGCGTTCGATGCACCGGTCGCTCCTAAAAAGAACATCATTTATTTGCTGGGACTGGCCATTGGCCTGGCGGTTCCCTTCCTGTTTATTTATCTGCGCAATCTGCTGGATTCCAAAGTTAAGAACCGTTCAGATGTAGAAGGCAAAATCACGGCTCCTTTCCTTGGCGACATTCCGAAATCGGAGAGCGAAACCGAGATTATCAACGCCAGCAGCCGGTCTGCAACTGCGGAAGCCATCCGGATCGTTCGCACCAACCTGGAATTTATGTTGTCCAAAGTGCCGCACGGAAGCGCCAAAACCATCGCGATCACCTCGACGATGCCAAAGGAAGGAAAGACGTTCATCGCTATAAACCTCGCGGGAACGATCGCGCTTTCCGGCAAGAAGGTATTGCTTATAGGACTCGATATCCGGAATCCGAAAATCGACCGGTATTTACAGGTGCCGGCGAAAGGGCTCACGAATTATCTGGTTCAGGAAGACGGAAACATATCGGAGTATATCGTCAGGCTGGACGGATACGAGCATTTCGACGTGCTGCCTTCCGGAATCGTGCCTCCGAATCCGGTCGACCTGCTCATGAATGAGAAGCTTGGACCGTTGTTCGCCGAACTCAAACAGAATTACGACTACATCATAGTCGATACGGCTCCGGTCAGCCTGGTTACCGATACCTTGCTTATCACCCAATACATGG
>Ga0265798_10002737_pt1 | contig 25631 bp, 20 predicted proteins | sample P3T30metagenome_FD_192430 | JGI IMG/M metagenome (GOLD analysis project Ga0265798, IMG submission 192430) | Plant litter microbial communities from East Loma Ridge, Irvine, California - P3 T30 | ecosystem: Environmental > Terrestrial > Plant litter > Unclassified | place: USA: California...
TCTGATCCAAACCGGGTGAGTGTGTGAAGGGACTCGCTTTGTATGGATCCACTCCGCTCTTGGAAGGAGCGCCCGTTCGTGTAGGAGAAGGAATTGGCTTGCCGTGGCGCCGCTTGTGCGAGGCGCGAAAAGCCCTCGGCGTACTGGTTGTACTGAGTTGGTTCAGCGCCATGCCTGGACGGCGGCAAGCTCCCGTTCCGCGAAGGCGCACCACTGGAGGGAAAGTACTCGGACGCAGCGATACTCCTCCGGTCATCATTGGGAGAGTGCACTGAAGCGCTGTCGGGCCATGAGGTGACTGCCGTATCAGGTCGTTGTTGGGTGGCCTCTTGCACGCCAAAACCAAAGTTTGCGAAGCTGTTAGTTAGCGAATCACCCTGGCGTGCGGAGGTGAAGTTTGAAGAGGTGGGGTCGAGGAGGGGCTTGTTTGGCTTCGAGATGGAGCCGGCACCGGCTGCGGAGTTACGAGAGATGGGAAAGAAGGACGCCGGAGAGGAATCGGTGTATTGCTGCACTGCGTGTGGCTGTGCGAGGGAGCGTTTTCGTGCCGGTGAGACACCAGAGCTTCGTGCATGCGGAATGCTGGAGGAGCTTTTGTCTGCCCACGAGGGACGACTTGGCCGCCATTCAGTCTCTGAGTCGGCTACAAGAGAGCCAGATCCGGTCTTGCCGTCGGTGGTATCGTAGTTGCTGTTCTCTGTGCATATGTCAGTCCCCGTAGTGCATGCACTGTTCCGGCTTCGAGTCGCAGGCGTACCTCGAGGCCGCGAGCTCTCACGCGTGGTTGAGCCGAAGCCAAAACCCAGCGATGAGGTGCCCGTGCTGGTCGTGTTCCAGATGTTAGTCGCCCACGGATTGCTGTGCGAAGACCGTTCGTTGGTAGTATTATTGAGCGACATGCCGCCAGAATAGTCGCGTGTCCGATTCTGCCTCTCATTAGCCCCAACTGCCGGTATGCATGTGGTGATGCGCCCGATACGCACATTGCCTGACAGGCTGCCCATGTTGCGGCTGAGGACGCTGGATGCAGAGTCCATTTGCACAGGTGGGATGCGACGGTGCGGTATTATATGTGCACTAAGGTCGGGTTGAGGGCTGAACTTGAGGAAGGCGTCAGCATTGCAGCGCTCTTCGTCAGACTCAGCACATGCTACATACGATTACAGATGGTACAGTTGGTTGGAGGGAGCACGAGGAGCAATGTATGGCGGGAGTGTGTACAGAAGAAGAGGACGCGACAGACGGCGAAGGGAGCGTGTGGTAGGTAGGGAGGGAGGCTGCTATGTACAGGTGGGTGCCCTTTTGTCGGCGGTCGGTACGGCTCCTCAACTACTGGTCATGCTAATCGAGCGAAGTTCCTGCGCGCCTGGCGTTGGGTCACTCCAGAATGCATGCAAGGGCGCGCGACCGAGAGAATGTGGAATGCACGCAGAAGTGCGGAATTGCGCTGGTTGAGATGGATGCGCCGACGGGAGGGGAGGGGAGAAATAGCGCGGGTGCGGACCGTTGTATGTTGTATGGCCGCCAGTTGTAGCGAGTGGGTGGTAGGTAGGTAGTTGAGCAAGTGGTAGATGTGGAGAGGAGCGCACTTTTGGTGGGAGTGGGAGTGTACGAAGAAGATCTGCGGCTAAAACGTAAGTGCCCGCGATTTCAACTGGGGAAGGAAGCTAGGCGGGTTACCTACACTTTCAAGCCTTGCCTTGGACTGAAGCTTGCCAGAAAGCTCCGAATCTACTTAGCAACACGTGTTTGCAACGTCTATTCTGCTCTGCGCAACGACAAAGAGGTGAGGAAATGATCAAAACTGGGCGCTAGGTCGAGTCAGGCACGCAATGGCGTCGATCTTGACAGCGCGAAGTCGGTAGGAGTTGAAACGTGAGACATCTGTCTTCGCCTACAAAAGGCAACGCTTGGATTATGTACAGGCTCGAAGCTTTCGTGAAACACACACCCGCCCCTGGAACTGGCCTCCGACCCCAAGATGTTTGCCCCTCACGAGCCCAGACTCAGCCAACCTTTGCTCTCCAAGTGTCTACATCGTGATCCGAGCAGGCGTCTGCTTGGGGCCAGCTGCATCAGTCGCCGTGTGGTAGACATCGCACTGCATCGGCTTGGCGGGCATAGCACGCAGACATCCGTGGAGCTTCAAGCCACAAGTTGCCGGCCGTCTTTCGCTGAGCTCATGACCTGGCTTATCCATGGGAATAGAACGCCTCCTAGCTGCACGTCTGCGATGGCTCCACAAGCACAGAGCGTCCACTTTGTGTCCGCAGCGTCGCACAGCCGCTACAATCAGCGAGCTACCATCACTGGGTGCCGTCTGTTCCATCATGAAGGAGCTGCGCCGTGCTTCTCCGCACTTTCGAGGCTCCTGTTGGTTTTCTGGCATGCAGCAACAAGTCGCGTGCAGCTTCACCGCTCTTCGCCAGATTCTGCGCAGTAGTAGTACAGCGTGATGTTTCCTGGACGATCTCAAGATCAAATCTGACGGTTATCGGGTCGATCTTTGTCTTTGCAGCGATATTGAGTCGGATGAAGTGTTCTAGAATCGCAAATAGCAGAAGCAGATTGTCAATAATGGTGTCACGCATCAAGAGAGCCGCACTTGGCGTCAGGCAACCAAAGGCATCAAACGTCTCAAGCACAAAGCCAAGCAAAGACGTTGTTTGACGGCGTTCGGGACTTGGGATCTGACGGCTGGCCTGACGTCCGTGGCAATAGCGCTCACGAGCTTGAGGTCCATCAGATTGGGTATGAGTGTTTGACGGCAACGAGAAACAGGACTCGTACACCTCGTCGTGAGGAAGTTCACGGGTGTTTCGCGTGCGTCACGAGATGATTCAGCAATGCAGAGCCTGTTGCAAATGGAGATCATTCTTGTGCCATGGGGATCAACGGCAATCACTCCTTCCGATATCTTTAGCGAAATGTCCTTCGGAGTGACATGGCTTTCTCGGACAACGTGCGCTGTTGGTGTTTGTCTCGCCAACCACAACTCTTCTCGAGCTAGCGACTGCTGAGTCAGTTTCAGTTGGCGGCGCTCGTGGCTTTCAGCATCATCCCTCGAGGCTCCACACGAAGTTCGCGTCAGCCTTGCTGTCAGCAGCATGGCATGTCTCGCGTTGCCATGACATGTCCTGACTGCTGATTGCTCCGAGTTCAAGGAGACCAAGCTGGTTAGAGCTAGGGTTGTACATAGCCAGGATCGGTTTTCAGCGACTCGATCGAGGTGTTCGGACACGCCCAAGAAAGCGCATCACCGAAATGGCTTCTTGTCAACCCTGCTCATCCACATGAAGCAATTTGCAACCTCGCAACACGTGCTTGTGCCATTGTGGTTCACTCCTTGTTCGCTTTCGTGGACAAAGGATGTTTGAATGGAAGCGAATCGATGAGCTTCCGACCATCGATTGATGGCGCGTAGAGTTGTGCGAAAATAGAAAAGCGATAATCTCTTTGATTGCGATGCGCCGAAAAGGCAAGTACTAGCCAGAACAGGATACACTTGTCAAGGTGGAGCGTTTGCGCATGGTTGCCATTGGCTGGCACTCAATGGTTCGCGCGCTAGCTCCTACTCCATTTCCCAATCCTTCTTCGACAAAACCGTCCTGCTCCCTTCTCCTTTGCCGCACGCCTCTGCTCGTCGTCCAACTCACCATTGTAGTTTATCGCTCACTCTTTTGCGATATCTACGTTCACTCATTCCGACCTCACGTCACTCACTCTTTTACTTACGACAACACACTCCTTAATCGCAAAACAAACGCAATAACAACGGACGAATCAAGCACTCCCGAGACGCTATAACGAACGATTATCAATACAAACTCCGCACCACACCACACGATGATGAATCTCAAGCATCTGATGTCTCGCGACAAAGGCAACGATGGCCTCAGCTCGACCCACACCGCTCTCATCGTCTCCCTGCTGATGCTCGTCCTGCTCGGCCTGGTTCTCATTGGCGCCCTCCTTTTCCTTCGAAGCATGCGCCGCGCACGGAAACAGCGCGAAGCAGATGCACAGCTTCCGTTGTATGAGAAGCGCCAGTCGAACCACCGCCTTACCATTACCGCCATGCCCTACAAAGGTCGCGAATCTCTCGTCGTCTACTCCGAGAAGCAGAATCTCATGCGCAACGCTCCCGACTCGCCAACAAGCCCCGTCCCTGAAATCCGCATCACATTCCCAGACGAAGTCGACGAGTCTGGCAAGCGACAGTCCGGTCGTGTTGTCGTTGTGCGCGTTGGAGAGCACAGTGTTGGCTTGGAGCCTGTACAGGACGACCTCCCACCGTACCAGCGCGACGCATCGGACCGCTTCGACTCGCTCGATCTCGACCGCATTGGAGGACTGAAAGAGAAGGACAGCAAGTACTACTCCTGAGCAAGACAACATCCGCAAACGCCCGGCCGGATTCCACGAACTGTCCGGCAGCCCGGGTCAGCCACTTGGCTACGATCGATCTACTACCATGATGACATTTGTACCGCTGAATGTCGTTTTCTGACCTGCTGCTTGTATGGACCGACGGCAGCGGGCAGGGCTTTTGCCCCTTGTATATTCTTGGAGATGACTGGCCACTTTTTGTATACCCTGATGTTGTGCCCGTCTCTCCACTGAGGTTATGTCCTCATACATAACTCTTATTCCTAATGTATGCAAAGCTCCTCGCGCGACTGTACATACAGCATGAGAGCAAGTACACAACAATAGACAAACAAAGAACCATATTTTGCATGCCGCGATTTGCTGTGATGTAAATAAACATGGAGTGACCGAGCAACAGCATTCCAATGACCCACCATCCAGGTTCCCCACATGACCTGGCAATGCGCATGAATTCCACGAGTCGAGCATCCGCATGGCGTCGCGTACGAAGGTGCTCATGATTTTTTGTCAACTTTGGCGTTTAGTGCGTCTTCAAGGTTGACACTGTAGATTTGAGCACCTTTGTAGAGGAGCCGTGCGGCCAATGGCGTAGTTAGTGAACCGGCGAAACCTGGATCCCCAGCAAACCAAACTTCAGCTTCACCACGGTACACTTTGCACATAGATTTTCTAATGGCTTCCTCCACTCCTTGAAACTTTTTATTGACGCATTTCGCTTTTGTGTAAGCCATTAATCACGCGCCATGGAAAAGGGCGAGGTCTTCACGCCGCTATCCGACATCACCGCGGCGGCCAAAAAAGTTGTAAAAAGTGCACCTGCACCCGCGCCCAAGCGCAATGCTGCCGTAGATCAAGACAAGGCGAGAAAGGCAGGCCGAGTGCATTTCAAGACTTTGCATGGGCTGGTAGTCGCCTTCTTCACCTTCATACTGTACGTCTCGGCCAGCACGGGATGGCGATGCTTCCCATGTCCATTGCGCAGCGCATCTAACAGCAGACAGCCTCCTTCACGTCGCTGGTATATATCTCTTCAGCCGGGGTTTCCTCCTTACGCGCCTAGTGCTCAACGACAAGTCTGAATGCGCCGTCCCTCCCGTCGACGCGGCGCGCGCCTACGTCCCCGGAGACGCAGAGAAGGGGTGCTGGCATCCCAAGACATTCGATAAGGCGGTTGTAATCATAGTCGACGCCCTCCGCTACGACTTCACCGTCCCCTTCGAGGCACAATTCGAGCCCACCGACCTCGCCGCCAACGCCCGCTCCTCCAATCCTCCTCCTGTCGCGCCGCACCACTACCACAACGCGTTTCCAGTGCTGTATGAGACGGCGCAGAAGCAGCCCAACAATGCCTTCCTGCTCCCGTTCATTGCGGATCCGCCCACGACGACGCTGCAACGGCTCAAGGGGCTGACGACTGGAACACTACCGACATTCATCGACATGGGCAGCAACTTTGCGGGCACGGCCATTGACGAAGACAACCTGGTCGCGCAGCTGAGAAACGCAAGCAAGAGGATAGTCCATCTCGGCGACGACACATGGCACTCGCTGTTTCCCGGGTACTTCGAGCCCAATCTCACACACGCCTACGAATCGTTCGATGTTTGGGACCTACACACGGTCGACAACGGTGTGACGAAGCACATTTTTCCACTTTTGGAGGCAGCGAATAGCAGCAAATGGGATGTCATTTTTGGCCATTACCTAGGCGTCGATCACGCAGGCCACCGCTACGGTCCAGACCACCCTGCCATGACAGCGAAGCTGAACCAGATGGACGAGGTCTTCAGGCGCATGATTGAGACCCTGGACAACGATACGCTCCTGGTCGTCATGGGCGATCATGGCATGGACACGAAGGGCGACCACGGCGGCGAATCAGACAACGAGATTGAGGCGGCGCTGTGGATGTACTCGAAGAAAGGAGTCTTTGGTCGCAATTCGCCAGCTTACGTTACTCCTCCCAAGAACGCGAAGATCCGACCGGTTTCCCAAATCGACCTCGTGCCGACACTGTCCCTCTTGCTCGGCATGCCAATACCGTTCAATAATCTCGGCAAGCCCATAGAGGAGGCTTTCATTGGCAGCAAGGGCGCCGACTTTGAGAATCTAGCTATTGTAAATCGACTGGCGGCTGCGCAAATTCACCGCTACCAGGATGAATACGCCAAGGCTAGAGGGCTCGATGAGAGTACTCGTGCCACTTCTCTGGCTCTGTGGAGCGAGGCAAAGAATGCTTGGGACTCGCTTGGGAAGAGAGGCAGCAATGACCAGTTTCAGAGCGTCTACGCAGCCTTTGGTGCATATCAACGCGATACATTGAGCATATGCCGCGCTTTGTGGGCTAGATTCGACATTCCGAAGATGCTCAGTGGTGTTGCCATTCTGGTGTCCAGTTTGATCACACTCGCTATGTACGCGCGTGGCATATCAGGGGATTGCTCAGAGATCACACCAATTTTTGTCACTCGTGGCGTGATTGGCGCATTGGCTGGTGGGTGTGTTGCATTTGCTGGAAGTTTTACTCTACCAGAAGGACGCAGAGAACATATCCTCATCTTTGTCAGTGCTATGAGCGGCATTGTTGGTATAGTATCCACCTTCTTCACCACCGTTGATGATCGCGTCCGGTCTCCTCTCCCGATGAGCATCTGGGGTTGGACCAGTGTCTTTTTCACGCTCGCTCTTTCTGTTGGCTTTGCCGCCAACTCCTTTACCATCTGGGAAGATGAGATTCTTCTCCACTTCCTAACCACTTTCGGTGTCATCGCCATCATCTCCTCGTTCCGGCAAAAGGACAAGGTAGATCGCACACTCGGCATCTACCATTCCATTCTCTTCACCGTCTTACTGCGCGTCGCATCCTTCTCGCGTCTCTGCAGAGAAGAGCAGATGCCTTTTTGCAGATCCACGTACTACGCCTCATCATCGTCGACCACCTCTGCGCCATGGCAGCTCGTCATCCCTGGCGTCGCTGCTCTGCTCGTGCCGACCTTCATCATCGGCTATTTCGAAGGCACCAAGAATTACCAAAACACGGCCAAACTATGGCTCGGGCTTGGTCTCCGCTCTGGCCTCTTCCTCGCCGCCGCCTACTGGACACTCGATGCCGCTGACGACGGCGACTGGTACCCAGAATGGTCCAACGTAATCAGCATCACCAAGCGACTCGTAGCGCAAATCGTGCTATTCATCAGCTTCGGTATCGGCTACGCCATCTACAACTGGAGCAAGCCGCTGCTTAGCATCATCATGAACGAATCCTCCGACCCCGCCAGTAAACCCAAAGAAGCCATCACAATCCTCGGCTACGCCAACGTCCACGGCAGCAGATACTCCCTGCTCATCACCATCTGGTATCTCGCCATCGCGCTCCTCCAGAAGCCAATGGGCTCCGGCGCCATCGGCATCCTCGTCTGGCAAATCTTCTCGCTCTTTGAAATCATCGACACAAACAGTCTGCACACATCCTCCATCGGCCCCGTCGTTCTCGGCCTCCTCGGCTCGTTCCACTACTTCAAGACCGGGCACCAAGCGACCATCAGCTCGATACAGTGGGAATCCGCATTCATCCCGCTCATGAAGATCCGCTACCCGTGGTCGCCCGTCATCGTCGTTATGAACCATTTCGGCGCGCAGATCCTGTGCGCTGTCGCAGTCCCTGCATTGGTATTGTGGAAAGTCAAACCCCAGCAGAAAGGCCTACTGGGCGCGCTGGCGAAGGCCATTGCAACGCACATGCTGTTCTACGCCACGATCAACCTCGCAACGGTGATGTGGGCGGGGCATTTGAGGAGGCATTTGATGCTGTATCGCATCTTTAGTCCGAGGTTTATGCTGGGTGCTGCGTCGCTGTTGGTGGTGGATGTAGTGGCTATTTTTGTGGGGCTTTGGGGCGCGAGGATGAGTATATTGAGTGTTGCGGAGGCGTTTGGGTTTGGTGGATGATAGGGATGGGAATGAGGAATTGTATATGTATGTCTCGGGATTGGTTTGATATTTGCATTTGCATAAGTTAGCATTGCGATAACATGTAAGTAGATTTCCTTGGCGTCGATGTGCTCAATCAGCATCTGAATGTTCTTCAACATCATTTCCATGCTTCACGGTACTATCAAGTCTACACTGCACATCTGGCCGCCACGTCCGACCCATCCCATAAGTCCATCTTAGCGTTTCAGCTGCATAAAGAGGTCCGTTTGCGACCCACTTCGACATCGTTCGCACTCATTAGCACGCAGTCATGACGTATCCCAGTGTGCTTCAATGACCTATGAAATACTGAACGAAGAGGAGAGAGTCCTTGAAGACGCGTAGGCGTTGGCACGAGGCGTGTTTCGCTCTTTCCACACATGGTGCCTTCCTTCTACGGGCTTGCTCCTTCCACCTCCGGGCTCCTGAAAGCTTTGGTCGTCTCTCACCGCTCAGGCTCGCGCCATTCTTCCAGGTAAAGGTGACGCGCGCTGATTGCCGGTTGCGCTACTGTCTGGGGCGTATATAAATGGTGCCTCTGGGGCTTGTCGGCGTCTTTGCTACACCAGCTTTGATTACAGCAGTTACTTCCATTGCTCCGGTCATTTAACGGACGGTGAGGATCATTGTTGCTCTGCTGCGTTGAGAGGTGTTTGATACGAGGACTCGAAGAGTCCCTTTGGTCGTTGGATTCACACTGCTGCGACTGCGATCGCGACATAAAGGCGAGACGGCACTTTCTGACCTTTCGACAACATCACTTGCAGGGCTGCGCGAAAACAAGACGGTGAGTACCATGTAGACGTCTCCAGTGTCGATGCTGAGGACGCTATCATAAGACTAGATTCGAATACAGTCAGGATACCTCAACGGACGTACACCTACCAAGATGCGAGACCGGACAGTCTACTTTATGGAGTCACCTCACTGCTTGATTGAGGAAGATCTCTTCGATGATTTCCAAAATCAAGCTTGTCTCAACGGTCCGAAGAAGCCCTCCACCTTGCGAGCGCGCTTCTCGAATCGCCTGTCAACACTGGTAAATGCAAACGTGCAGCTGAGCGAGGCCAAAGACGACTGCTTAGTGAGCATAGCTATTTCGCGCCACTCAGAGTCGAAATTGAGCCGAGTCGAAGTGAATCAGCAGTTGCAGGAGTTTGTGAACGCAATGGGATCGTCCCTGTGCTACATTTCCAGGAATCCACATGGTAAGCATCCTTTCCGATCTTTATGCATTTTGCTTACAGTACTAGGTCCAGACTACGCTCAAGCGAAGGATGATCTATGGACTGCTACGCTGAAATATGCACGCCTGAACACCCGAGACGTCGTCGAAAAGATTCAGCAATCTTTCAAGAAGAACTAAGGGACCTTCGCGGCCGTGCTGACCAAGTGTTTCGGTCTCGATGAGGGGATGTCCACAGTCGACACAGAACCGTGCAGCTATCTCATTCAGCTTCGCCAGCTGGCCAACGCATTTGACGACTCGACGAAGCAGTCCGAGGAAATGATTCTGTTTGCTGAACGCCTGGTCAGAACCATAGACCACCTGCAGGTACGCCTGAAAAGCTTGATGCTGAAAGCACGATTTGCGAACAACATATACGATCTGTTCTGCGCCCTAGGATCGCCCAAAAGAGCGTACGATACACTCGTCAAGGCGGCGCTTAACTCATCATTATTCAGGCAACTTACCTTCAATCTGAAGGCCAACCCTCTATCGCCCTCGAAAGCAAGCACATCGCCATCAGCCAAGAATGTCCGCCCGGGTACTTTCACCCCACAAAAGCATAGCAGGGAGGCATTTGCGCCATCCAACGCGAGCTCCACGCTTGTGTCAATCACCTCGAGTGGCGCCACAAGCACAGTTGGGAACAGCAATGCGTCCCCTAAGGCAGTTGGGCATACATCAGCAAGAGCCTCCAGCGGCTCCAAACCTCCCGGCGTCGCTACGACACCTACTGTCAAAAGAACGAAAGACGAGCGCATGGCGGCCTACCCTAAGTCTCGAGAGGCAGCCGAAATGCAGTTCAACCTTGAGGTGAAAGGCGAAGCAATTGATATAACCCGGATATCTTCGATGTCCGAAGAAGCTACTAAACGTTTTCAAGCACAAGTTCTTCAAGGCAGCCTCGTCCCGGTTAAATGGGAAGCATACTATGCCTTTGGTTTCGCGACTACACAGGACGCTAAGGAGGAAACTGATCTTGGGGGAATCTATCGCGGCCTACTGGAAGGCGCGCAGAAGCCAGAAGCCATGTTCGCTAAGCTTGCCCTCGCCCTCGAAACAAGCACCATTGTCAACTTATTGGATAGCGAGGACTGGGGAACTACCTTCGGCGAACGAATCCCGCAACTTGACCACTTCCTGAACACGCCTCCCGCTGAGCGCCCCTCCGTCTGACGTCTTAAACAGTTCGTCAACGATTAGAACGAGGATGAACCACCAACCTGCCTGGAGCGAGATTACGGTTTCCGCTTCTGCCGTATGCGAGAGGACGTCCAGAAGCTGAAGGCCATCTATCTTGGTATGTTGCGCCAGGCGACTCCCCTCGACGTTCACAAAGCGTGTGTGGATGGCCGCCTGTACGAGTACGCCAGGCTCATTGGCGTCCTTGCCCAACGCGAAGATAGACGGCTCATGCAAAACGATTTTCCATCGCCGTGTATCGGCTTTGACAATGGTGAGGGCTTACGCGGGTACGAGCGACGACTATTCCAGAAGATCAAGCGGAGCCCGAGGCATTGAGCTGGCGGCGACATTCGGTTTCTGGTGATGAAATTGGAGTTTGTCATGGCGTTGTATCTTCCAGGTACCTAAACCTTACCTCCGAAGGCTTGTATAGGCATACAGAAGGGCGACTGCTTATGATGCTTCTTGGTGGAATTTCGCAAGGGAAAATTGTGAATTGGAGTCGACGGGGGAAACGCCCAAGGGTACGGATTGCTATTCTGATGCACAGGCGGAAAAAATTCACTTGGATTGCTATGGAATGATGGAATGCGAACCGGTTTTGGAGTTTACTATTGGTTTTGGCTTAAAACCTGACTTTCAATATGCAAGTTCATGTCTATTGCTCGCCGTGATCGTGGCCACACTGCATGCTGTCACCTACCAGCGGTAACTGAAGGACCTGCGAAAAGTACGCTATTGTGACATGGCTGAGAGAGTCGCATCTATTGACACGAATGTAGGTATCATGGGCTGCCTTTGACTGACATAGACCCTTGAACTCCCGCTCGTATCCGCCAGTCGCAGTATTGTAAGCAGATCCAAAGCCTACGACGACTACCCTGTTCGACGCGTCTCCCCAAACATTCACGCAGATAATGCAGCAGAGACTCGATGCGTGGGATTTCAATACTCATTGCTCATTAGGAAACTACTCGAGGAAAGGAACGACGAACGAACCGCCCTCATTCACCATTCGCTCTCACCTCACGCCATTCTGAGCCGTTCTCAATCAACTCTGGACGAGAAGCTGTCGAACCCGCCTCTCACCTCTACGCATGTCCCTGCTTCCACATCGCAGACGCCTGCGCCTCCTGGCCCACGAACACACGCTGGACCTCGACCTTTTGGCAAGTTGGGTTCTGAAAATTGTCAGCGCGCAGCTCTTGCGGTATGTCTTCCTGGTAGATCTCTTACCTGTGGCTCGCCCGTGACACCAATTTTCCAGACCAAAGTGACACGCAAGTAGGTACCATAGTACGTCAAGCACGTATACCCTGTACGGTGTCAGACAATGTCTCACTCCAGTCTGAGACGCAATTACACTTACAGCTCTCAACCTTCAATTTAGCATTTCCGTCCAGAACCTTGGGCGGAGACACAGTATCGTCCATCGTCGACGGGATATACATCGCGCCGTCCGCATCAAACGACACCAGCACGTATGGCGTCTGCCCGGGGTGGAAACTAAGCTGTCCAATGTTGGACGTGGTCTCTTCAGACATGCTCATGGCAGAAGATATTTTGAGATTCGAGCTTGCCCAGTTGTACGCCAGGACTCCGGGGTTGTCGATGGCGACTGGGTTAGAGCTTGAGGTGACGTTGTGGGCGAAGGTGACTCGGGATGCTGCAGGGTCGTGGAGCTTCACGTTTGTGAGGCAGGGGGAGTCGATGCCCGCGCCTGCGTGGCAAGCTCCAAGTACGGTGCTGGGCATGTTAGTATGGGAGCGACGAGGAAGGCGACTAGTCAACCTACCCATCGATGGTGGCGTTGCCAGAGTGAAGGAGGAGCATGAATTCCTTGGACGGGTTGTCGTAGCCTGAACCTGCGAATGCAGTCGTGGCGAGGGTCGCTATGGCGAAGAGGATGGACTTCATTGTGAAGGATCGATTTGGGGTGATGTCTTTGCTTGGATGATGGCGAACGATGGTATTGACTTTCGGTGGAGGTAGAGAAAGGGAGGAAAGACCATGTACAGTCTTGCGAACTGTTATCTACCGCCACGCCAGGCGGCCTCGAATACATACATCCTACTGCGAGTTGCTTCACATATTTGTGCAACGCGCAGCGCCGGCTGAAATGTTATGAGCCGGTCTTGTACGCGCCTTCATGCCTCGAAAGGTCAGAGAGCCGTCGAAAGGTCCCACATGAAGTGTGCGAACATACTCACATCCGCAGTAGTATCCAGCTTGTCATCCACGGTACAACAGTTACGTAACTACACGCGCCGAACACTGTTTGATTAGCTTAGTCTTGTCTGATCCGGCCTTTGAGACCCGTGATGAAGATGCAGGTACCCTCTTGCCGTCGCAATCACCCGTGGACGGCTGTGCGATTATGTGACGTGACGTGCAATGTAAAGTACGAGCAAGAGAGACACCTGAACGAACCAATTCTGCCTCGCTTCTTGTTGACAGTTGACAGCTTGCGTTGTCGTGGCTGTGACTGACGAGCGTTACAAAGCGGCGCTTAGTATGAGTGTGGGGGATTATGAGACCGCCAGAGTGAAAGTGAAAAGCATGAAGATAGACGACTTCTCCGAGTTTCTTTGCTCAATAACTTCCGCTTGTGCGTCACAACAAACGAGACCTCGAACCCCACTACACTTCGTTCTGCACAATGTGTTATTAGCCACCTGCGTTGGCTCTATATATATCGATTAGTTTTGCAGAACTCCACTTCTGACCAAAGTAAAAGCGCTCTGGAGTCAAAGTACAGCCTCTCGCCGTTCAGATATTAACTCTTGAGTGTACCAAGACGCTACGCAGTTCGAGTCCGGGCTTTAGTTGTTTCTCCCGGAACATTTTTTTTACGTCTTTTTGAGCATCTTTTTGCGCCGGACCGCAGTCCTTCTTTCACTTCCAGACGTAGGCGCGTGTGGCTGCACGTTGCAATAGCCATGATATACTTGTGATGGTAAGCGCAGGTGGCACATATGACTTGTGACAGGCGGTATGACAGGTGGTGCGACTGCTTCGTGTTGCCAGCTACGAGCGAGAATTGTCGGGAGGAAGAGAACAGATTGGGATGTTGTCGTGCGTCGAAGCACATTGTTTGAGCAACGATATATACTTACCCCTGTATAAATCGTGATACCAATCGATGGATTGCAGGCGAGGATGTGTGTTTAGGTAATGAAGTACAGAGCTTGATCGCGGGGCTAGACACAGACCAAAACCTTCCAGCACACGTCATCGAGAGGCAAGCTACCCACACAATACAGCTTCTTAGCTTCAATTACCCTCCGAATAAACTCTTTTCCACGGGAGAGATTCCCATGGAATTCTGATTCCATAGTGTGCTCATTTCTGACGTCAAGCAAGTAGTGAAACTAGACTTTTTAAACAAAATATTGAACTGGACACAACTGTCAACTTAACAATTCACAACCAGAATTCTATATCACAATGCCACCCAAGATCTTCCTGACTGGTGCGACGGGCTACATTGGCGGTGACACGCTTTTTGCACTGTACGACAAGCACTCGAACTACGAGATTACTGCACTCGTGCGATCAGGTACATTTGTCCAGCTTCCAGAGAACGTGTTCCAAGACTAACGACCCAATCAGAGGCGAAAGCAGAGCCAGTAAAGAAGGCATTTCCAAACCTGAAGGTCGTAATTGGCGGCCTGGATGATTCCAAGATCCTCGAGGAGGAAGCCAAGAAGGCAGATGTGGTCATACGTACGATATACAGTCGTTCAAAGTACCTTTCCAGTATTAACGAGTGTGCCAGACACCGCCGATGCATCAGACCATGAAGGAGCAGCAAAAGCCATAGCAAAGGGCCTCGCAGCCGGTCACAGCAAAGAGAACCCAGGCTACTGGCTTCACACTGGCGGCGCAGGCATCTTGTGCTGGGAGACCATGCGCGACGACAACAAGCTGGGCGAGCGGTCTGAGCGAGAGTACAACGACTGGACCGCCGTACAAGACCTAGCCGGACTTCCTAGCGATGCTTTCCATAAAAATGTCGACGATGTCGTCCTCTCTGCTGGTTCCGACGCCGTGAAGACGGCGATTCTGTGCCCACCTACCATCTATGGTGAGTAATGCAATTTGACGACGTTCGTCTCGCTGACAACTCCAGGACGTGGACGAGGCCCAGCAAACCAGCGCAGCCGTCAAGCCTACGAACTAGCCCACTTCATCCTCTCCTCCCAATATATTCCCATCATCGGCCAAGGCAAATCGCGCTGGAACAACGTTCACGTATCCGATCTCGCGCAGCTCTTTGTCCTCCTGACCGAAGCCGCTGTCAACAAGAAAACCGACGCCGAGCTCTGGAATGAACAGGGCTACTACCTCGTCGAGAACAGCGAGCATGTCTGGTCCGACCTAGCGAGGCTGATGGGCAAGAGAGCGCATGAGCTGGGTCTCGTGGATAAGAAGCTCGAGGAGAACAGTCTAGGTAAGGACAAGGCTGTTGAGCAGGCGGGCTTTGAGGCGGTTAGTTGGGGGTTTAATAGTCGGGGGAGGGCGGAGAGGGCGGGGAAGGTGGTGGGTTGGAAGCCGGTGCATAGGGGGATTGAGGGCGCTGTGGATGAGATTTTGAAGGATGAGAAGAGTAGGTTGGAGAGGAAGTAGAGATTTGGCTTATAGATGGGTAGCAAATAAATCTTCTCATAATCCACTGAGCGCAAAAGCTGGCGACTCATAAATTCGGATTCTTTCGCAAATGTGGTGGATGACACCGTGAACGGAAATAACGTGGTGTTGATGCTGCTCTGTGGAGATGTTGCCCGCAAGCCACCCATGCTAGCGGAGCCGAATCTCGGGCGGCCCCAGCTCGAACTTTTTTTGACCTTGTTTGGGCGTGAACATCTTATCTCGCGTGCCCGCTGCAGTTTCCTCGTCAATAGTCTACCCCAAGCTCTGCGCCTTACCTCCAGGATATTCAGCTATACGAATCGTAATCCCAGTCCTCTGCGCATTCGCTTGTCATGACGCCATCACCAAAAGAGGCCGCCGCAAAGGTTGTCGAAGCCGCTGCGGGCACACAGTCGTCGGCCAAGGAATTCAAGAGAGAGTCTACCTCAGCCAGAGTATTGGGAGCAGGTACATCGCCAATTCGTGCTTTTGAAGGGGCTTCAGCTGACAGGTGAAGGATGCGCCGGACTCGCAGAGCTCATGGTCTTCCACCCGGTCGACACCACGGCGAAGCGGCTGATGAGCAACCACGGAAAGATTGCGAACGTTGCACATTTGAACCAGGTTGTCTTCAAGGACAAGGCTGGAGCCTCGGTATCTGGTCGCTTTCTCTCGCTGTTCCCAGGTCTTGGATACGCAGCAGCATACAAGATCCTCCAGCGGATATACAAATACGGTGGCCAACCCTTCGCCAGGGACTATCTGGCGCAGCACCACGGCGGAAGCTTTGATCGCACATTCGGCAAGGGCAACGGCAAGGCAATCATGCACGCGACCGCTGGTTCCATCATAGGAATTGGCGAGATCGTGCTGCTGCCACTCGACGTCCTCAAGATCAAGCGACAGACCAACCCAGAGGCGTTCCGAGGACGTGGACTGATGAGAATTATCGCGGACGAGGGCTTTGGACTGTACCGTGGCTGGGGCTGGACAGCTGCGCGAAATGCGCCTGGGTCGTTTGCGGTATGTCTCACGCACTGACATTTATATGACTACTCTGACAGCATCACAGCTCTTTGGTGGCTCTGCCGCGGCTAAGGAATACTTCTACAAGCTCTCCGACTACAACGCCGCCTCATGGTCGCAGAACTTTGTCGCCTCGATCGCCGGTGCCAGCGCCTCGCTTATCGTCTCCGCCCCGCTCGACGTGATCAAGACGCGCATACAGAACAGGAACTTCGAGAACCCGGAGGGCGGCTTCAGGATCGTGTCCAACATGATGAAGCAGGAGGGCTTCACGTCCTTCTTCAAGGGACTTACGCCGAAGCTGCTCATGACTGGGCCCAAGCTCGTCTTCTCCTTCTGGCTGGCGCAGACGCTTATCCCAGCGTTTGGAAAGATGATGTAAACTGGAGTATATGGTGGAATGTAATGTGTGTATGATACTTATTGCTTTGGGCTAGGCCGGTATAATAGCGCCGAGGTTAACGGCGCATGAGAAGCGTGTTATGCTTGCTGCAACAATCAAAATTCTCCATTCTGACAACGATGCTGCGAATGACGTGCGGGCAATGCTGGGCATGTGGCTGACGTTTGACTTGACCATCACGTGGCGATAAGTCCGCACCTACTAAGTGTGGATCGTGACATGTTTGAAGGAATGATGGCAGGCGATAAAGGGTAGGTCATACGTCAGATAGAACATCCGGCGCCTTGCCGCAGTGAGTTAGGCAGCAGAAGGTGAAGGAGAGCGTGATGTTCGCTCGTCGCAGTGGGACCAACGGCCGACTTGACCTGAAGGTGTGTGATCGCCAAGCCAAAGGCAACTCCAGCACGTCCGCATCATCTTTGTCTTTGTACTTGAACGACCTACACCACCACCACAGCTGCCTGCCCACGCCTTCCTCAACACACAACCCCGAACCCTAGTACCGCATACACCAGGACCACATTTATCACGACTCCCACACCGTCGCCATCATGAACCCTGAGTGGTACGTAGCCTCTACGCGATTTCACCGCCAAAGGCCGAGGGATCCAGACATGGACGATCTGCTGAGAGAGCGCTGCTAACTTGAGTGCCTGCAGAGTATCTCCCCGCGAGAGGAACAGCCCGACGCCCTCGACACCGCCGCAGAAGCATGCCGCTGACTGCCCGCCCAACAGATACGATTACCTCTTCAAACTTCTCCTCATCGGTGACTCTGGTGTCGGAAAGTCGTGCCTGCTGCTCCGGTTCGCCGACGACACATACACAGAGAGCTACATCTCCACCATCGGCGTCGACTTTGTGCGTCTCCTGCATGTCCGCTGCCCGCAGGCCGCGATAGGCTAACACATGCCAGAAAATCCGAACGATCGAGCTCGATGGAAAGACGGTGAAGCTACAGATTGTGCGTATACAGGCCACATGTGACATACACAACAGGCAGCTGACAGCAACTGCAGTGGGATACCGCGGGCCAAGAGCGCTTCCGGACCATCACATCATCCTACTACCGCGGCGCCCACGGCATCTGCGTCGTCTACGATGTCACCGACATGGACTCGTTCAACAACGTGAAGCAGTGGCTGCAGGAGATTGACCGATACGCGACCGAGGGCGTCAACAAGCTGTTGGTCGGCAACAAATCCGATATGGCGGACAAGAAGGTCGTCGAGTACACCGTAGCAAAGGTACACATCACATCAGGATTCGAGTGCGCGCGGTATCTAACACCAGCAACAGGAGTTCGCAGACAGCCTCGGCATCCCCTTCCTCGAGACCTCCGCGAAGAGTGCCACCAACGTCGAGCAAGCTTTCCTCACCATGGCCCGCCAGATCAAGGAGCGCATGGGAACCACAACCGCCAACACCAAGCCAACAGTGCCGATCGGGCAGGGCCAGGGCGTGCAGAGCGGATCCGGCGGCGGCTGCTGCTAGACGGGGGAAGGCGCGAGAATTGGACAATGGGAGAGCGGAGGTTTGAGATTGAACAAGTGAGGCAGACGAGCGATATACGGCGTGGGTGTTTGTTTCCCGGTTCTTCGAATTTGGTAACGGTAACTTAATGCTCATGGTTATGGCTATGGCTTTTCAACGAACGACGTCCTATGTCCCTACCTGTCCTGCGCACTCTGGCCGTTGTTGCGTGGCGGCGAGTCGTTGGATCGTATTTGATCGTTGTGGCAGTCGGGCAGTCGCCTTCCTTTTGTCCGTCTCTCAGGTGTTAGTTTGGAATCACATCTCTTTTCTTGCATTGTTTGCCAGCGGACGTATCAATGACCTCATTCGTGTGCTATGCTGCCAATTGAATCATCTATGATCTGCAAGCCTTCTGCACTTTACTACGTCTAACTCACAAAGCTCTCGAATGCTTTTGCTGCACCAAGCATCAATCACCAACAGCCTTCACAGCTGTATCATTCAATAGAAATAACGTTCTACTGTTGCAGGTATTACACGCGCAGTTCGTGTTCTGTGCCGCTCTTTCCCACATTGGTCGCCTGAAGCAAGCAGGCGCTGACGTACCATGCCATCCTTCGGCTAGGCATCCACGGCATCCAGCAACTCAAACACCAAACATGGCTGTGCAAAAAAGTGTCTAATGTACGCGGTGCCGCGACAATGTCTCTGCCTTCCTGAGACTACACTCGCTTCTACGTTCTTTCACGACTCTCGCTTCGTCCACGTTTATTTTGACGTTTCTGCATGGCGGCGTTCAGAGCGACTAGGCGCGACCACGACATCAGATGGCACTACGCAATGGTATCTCGTGGCTTGGGAATGAGCTTGGGCTTGCGACAATGAGATCGGCTGGAAAGGACGTCTACATCTTGATTTTGGCGCGCTTCATTCGTCTAGTCGCGTACGGCGCTGTCGCGCTCATTCTCGCGATGTATTTTCAAGAGCTTGGGTTTACGGACGCACATATCGGCCTCTTCATGAGCCTGACGCTTCTGGGAGATGTATTCATCAGTCTTCTCCTCACACTGGTCGCAGACTCCATTGGCCGCAGGACGATACTTCTAGGCGGTGCGATTGCAATGGCTACTTCGGGCGCGGTCTTTGCGACGACGAGCAATTACATCGCCCTGCTCTCGGCCGCGATCATTGGCGTCATCAGCCCGAGCGGAAACGAGATCGGACCTTTTAGAGCGGTCGAGGAGTCGACGTTAGCGCATCTGGTGCCTGAAGCGAAGCGCTCGGATGTGTATACGTGGTATGTTGTTGGGGCTGTACTTGGGACGTCGATGGGGCTGGTCGTTGGGGGTCAGGCTGTGGACCACCTGCAGGCTAAAGAAGGCTGGTCGGATCTGGATGCGTATCGCGCGATCTTCTGGATCTATACGGGCGTGGGATGCATCAAGGCTATTATGACGCTGTTCTTGAGTCGGCATTGCGAGCATGCGGATCATAAGTCGAATCAAGTCGAGGCCACCGGTGAGACGGAGCCGCTTCTCAATGGCAACAACGGTACTGTCGAGAGCAACACCAATGGCTCGCCGCCGGCTGCACCTACGAAGCCGCCCACGAGATTATGGTACCAGATTAGCACCATCTCGAAGCCCAGCCGCGGAATTTTATTCAAACTCTGTAGTCTCTTCTTCTTCGACTCGCTAGGAAGCGGGATGGTCCCCTTCTCCCTCGTCAACTACTACATGGAGAAGAAATTCGAGCTTCCAAAGGGCAAGCTCGGCGGCATCATGTCAGCTACATGGTGCGTATCCAAACCCCCAAAAGCTTCGCATACTAACGTCTGACCAGGTTCGTCTCAACCATCGGCAACGTCTTCGCCGCCTCCCTGGCCAAACGTCTCGGCCTCATACAAGCCATGGTCATAACTCACCTCCCAAGCTCAGTCTTCCTCGCCCTTCTTCCCGTACCCTCAGGTCTCGCTTGGACCATCTGCTTACTCGTCGGCCGCTCGGTACTCAACTCCATGGACCAAGCTCCACGCTCGGCGTTCCTGTCGCTCATCGTCTTGCCTGAGGAGCGCACTGCCGTCATGGGCATTGTCAATATCCTCAAGACGCTGGCGCAGAGCGCGGGGCCGTCTGTTACGGGGATACTTGCTGATCATGGGCGCTTTTGGGTGGCGTTTGTTGTGGCGGGGAGTTTGAAGGCGGCGTATGATTTGATGTTGTTGGCGTTCTTTGGGGGGAGGGTACAGGCGAGGAAGGAGGGTGGTGAGGAGGTGGATAGGTCGGAAGGTGGTGGCGCTGATGAGGTTGATCAACCAGGTGGTTTGAGTTCGGTGCAGGACGCTCCTGGGCAGAATACATCTGATGGAGCGAATAGTGCACCTAGAGGGTGAACAGATATACAAATGTATCAGTACTCTTCGCGCCACTTGAATCTTGCTTTTCTTCGTGGCCGCGTTCGAATGAATCGTGAGCACGATGTGTAGTATAAATTGGACAAGCTAGATGTGACAAATAGACTGGTTCAAGCCAGAAACGCGTCGCAGTGTTCCCTTCTGAAAATGCCCGAAAATACACAATATGAATGATCGGCTTCGGCCTGGACTTGCTGTTTCCGCTAGCGGCTAGATTGGACCCTGAAAATAATTATGCATTGCGGCGACGGACATCATGGCGGACTTTCTGCTACACCTCGCTTTAGACATATACACCAAGCACATAATTCTCAACACTCCTGCTTGACGATCTTGACCACTGAGCGTCGCTGACGCATACGTCCGACACTTCGGCCTACGGCGGCGACATTCGGGCCTTATCGGGGCGATTGCGACGTTCAGCCCTACGAACGCCATCGGGACTTTTCTTGCTGGGTGTCATCGACGATCGATCGCAGCTGATACCTTCGACTATAGCCAGGCCGAGTTACAGTCTTGGAGTACGTGTATCGAATAGACAAATCTTAGGTATCCGGAGGACAAAATACCAGCTTGGACACGATCGATGGCGCCTGCGATTTTGGCTCAACGACCGAGGATCCTGTTCTTGGATGCATACGACTCGTTCTCGAACAACATTGTCGCGATTGTGGAGCAGAATATTGATGTAGAAGTCGTCAAGATCTTCATTGATGAGCCTTCACTGGGCGGTGGCGAGAGCGAGCAGGACGCTGGGACGTTCCGGAAGTTCCTGAAAGATTTCGACGCGGTCGTCGCTGGACCTGGACCTGGTTGGGCGGAATGTGAGAAAGATGTCGGACTTATGAAAGAGCTTTGGAATTTGAAAAATGAAGACCTTATCCCGGTGCTTGGAATTTGTCTTGGGTTTCAGTCTCTGTGCCTCGCATTTGGCGCGGACATTGAAAGGTTGAACGAGCCCAAGCACGGCATAATATCTGCAGTTTTGCATAACGGCCATGGCATCTTCCGCGATGTGGAGCAGTTGCTCGCGACACAGTACCACTCACTTCAAGTGAGGCTCGATCACCAAATCCAGACAAAGCGTGCTGTTCGATACCCAGCGCAAATCTGGGAGCCAACAGAGACTTGTCCGCAATTACAGCCATTAGCGTGGGATTTCGACAGCGATCGTAATGGCGCTGTGCTCATGGGCGTCAAACACATACAGAAACCTTTCTGGGGCGTGCAATTCCATCCGGAGTCAATCTGCACCAACGCAGAGGGCAAGCGCATCATACAGAATTGGTGGGAGGATGCCCAAGCTTGGAATTGCAAGCGTCTCTCACAACACAAGACATCAGGAAATTCCTTGAATTCTCAGCCGCCTCCACTTGTCGACTCCTCTCATCCCCGGAGAGACGTAGGCCTCCACAGTGCTGGAAGGCATATCATTGCTGGCAAGGAGACATCCTTCAATGAATTGGACAGTGATACCATTGCGCCAAGTGAGTTGGCATCATTGATCGTCCATGGCGATGGCGCAACGCTACCGGACCTTCCACCTATCATTGTTCACTGCTCAGTGGCTAGCAGTGGGAGGCTTACCGTTGCGGACGTATGCGAGCTGCTGGAGGTCCCAAGGCACGAAGCCATAGTTCTCGAGTCCGGCTTACAATCGGATCTTCTTCCCATGGCAGTCGGTACTGGCAGATACAGCATCATCGGTCTCGTGATCCCAGGAGAAACCCTGCGACTGCATTATTATGGTGGCACAAAGTTGATGCAGCTCAGAGATGGCCACGATGGAGTTCACACAGAATGGACAGTGGCAGACCCATGGTCTTACCTGCAGAAAATCATGCAGAGTTTGAACCCTGAAAAACCATCAACCAAGTCAACATGGGCACCTTTCTGGGGAGGTCTTATGGGATATGCTTCCTACGAAGCAGGTCTGGGGACTATCAATGTGGACGTGGATGAGGACGCAGATTATCCAGATATATGCTTCGCATACATCACGAGAAGCATCGTCATTGACCACCAGACTAAGAAAATTCAGGTGCAAAGCATCCGAGGAGCGCATGATCAAGAGTGGGTGGAGGAAACACAAGAGAAGATCTACGGAGCGGCTGCGTATAAGTCGTTACAATCGTCTCCCAACGCGACGCCTTTGCCAGCGTCCGACCCTTTTGAGAAACAAGGTCCTATGTATCAGTACATCGACTCTTGTACTCAACTTATGGTCAGCCGGGATGAGTACTGCGGAAAGGTTCAGTCATGCCAGCACAAGATTGCGGACGGACAGAGCTACGAGCTTTGCCTTACGACACGAAATGAGATTCACGCTCGGAAGACGATAGCTTGCAGATTGTCGCAGACCGAGGATAACGAACATTCGTGGAACCTCTACAAGCGGCTAGCGGCTCAAAATCCTGCGCCTTTTGGTGCCTACATGCGGATGCACAACATGCACATTCTCAGCTCGTCACCCGAGCGATATATCCGTTGGGACAGATTGCAAACAGCGCAGTGTCGGCCAATCAAAGGCACGGTGCAGAAGAATCCTGGAGTCACGAAAGAGATGGCGCATGCGATACTTTCATCTTCGAAGGAGCGGGCGGAGAACCTTATGATTGTCGACCTCACGCGGCATCAGCTACACGGCGTCTACGGCTCCAACAATGTTCAAGTCAGCCAGCTCATGGAAGTCGAAGAGTATGAGACGCTCTGGCAGCTCGTCTCTGTCGTTGACGCAATACCACATGGTATCACCGAACCACACGCGTCCGGAGAATGGCAAGAGACGGCAGAACACGTCGAGCCCGCAGAAAAATCGACTCGCGACCTAGGCTTCCAAGCCTTTGTCGAGAGCCTACCTCCCGGTAGCATGACCGGCGCACCAAAGAAGCGGTCATGCGAGATCCTAAAAGAGCAAGAAGACGGCGTCCGACGAGGCATCTACTCCGGCGTCATGGGCTACTTCGACGTCGGCGGCGGCGGCGACTTCAGCGTCGTGATCCGCACCGCCATTAAGATCGACTCCGCCACCGACGACAAAGAAGACGTCTGGCGCATTGGTGCCGGCGGCGCAATCACCAGTCAAAGCACGCCCGAGGGCGAGTACGAAGAAATGCTCGCCAAGTTCCAGAGCACGGCGCGCGCGTTCAAGCACCTGCCGCCCCCCAAAGCTAAGCTGAGAAGCAAAAGGGTCGAGATCATTGAGCCTGATGATCCTGAGTTTGCGGAGCTTTTGGAAACGATGAGGGGTGGCGAGGAGCTGAGTCTGGATGATGCGCAGATGATGCTGAGGGCCGTGGAAGCGGAGCTTAGGCGCAGGACTGGGGGTACAGATGCTGGTGATGTGCCTGAAGATGATGTTGGGGAGGTGGAATAAAGGCTTCATGGGAATTTGGTGGTGGAGAAAGCTTAACCTGTGATACCATGTATTTATACGTTGCCAGATTTTACGAGGGTCTCAACACCTGAATGTAAATTTTCTGCTCAGCCTTGGTCACTTTGTTATGGAAATGCTACTAGAACCGTGTCGTAATTAATCGGTTAAACTGAGGGACGACGTATCAATCGAGGATTTCAGTGTTTCTTAGAATCTCGTTAATTGGAATCTGTTCACAGCCTCCAGATGGGCAAGAGCTCAAATCAGGTGATGCCCATTTTCGCTGTCCAGGTAGCCCAATCTTGGAGTGGATCCAAGTCATCTTCATCATCCGAAGCCTTGTCGTGTTCTTTGGCTTTCACGAAAGTAAATCTGCCTGTAGGCTTGGGCAGGGCAGGATTCGTATTTCTCACCACCTGGTACTCGTCGGGAGACCACGAAGTCAGTGGACGACACACCATGTCTTGCGGACAGAGATACACAGTTCCGATTGGCGACGAAGTCCATACCATCCACCATGGCGCCACTCTTTTCCAGTTATTGACTCCTGGCCGCTTCGGAAAATCGGAACGAGTCAATACCTCCCAGATGTTGCTTTTTGGTGGCACAAAATTGTCGATCTCGTCGATAGGAATCCACTCATTGATAGGCTTCGGTTTGGGTACGGTGATCTTGAGAGCGGAACGCAAAAGCCCAAAATCATAGCCATTGACCGTCCCTGGCAGATCAAGATTTTCGATCTTGCTAACCTCCTCGTAAAGCTGTTGGATCGGTTTGTCGTAGTCCACCACTATCTGTTGCCTCGAAGCAGGGCGAAGTAAAGAACGGAAACCATAAATCTTGTCGCGGACATCTTGACACTCAGAGTCCGGGAAGAACATGAGCCAAGTCCGTAGCGGCTCAGACGTCATGCCGTACTTCTTGTGGTCCGCAAGCATGACTGCAGTTCTTTTGCGATCGCTCCAGTTTCGATGCCGATGAGCGTTGAGGAAGTCATACCAGTTCATTTGGTGGGCGCCGCAATATATCGTGATCCGTTGAGCGTGCATTATCTCCTGTATGATCCACACCCGGGTCCAGTATTTGTTCTCGCAGAGCCGCTGGACTGCAGCATCTTGCTCTTCGGTCGTTCTTCGGGCTACAGAATATGGTCCGCCAGCTGGTGGATCATAGAACTCTGTGTCCATGATGGGCATCCCCAGACTCGTTTCAGTGGTTTTGCCTAGCCAGACAAGCACTTCGGATGCGAGACTGTAGATGTCTCCCATGATCGAAACTTGCTGGGCTCGTTCAGCCTTGTTGCTTTGGTCGATGCAAATAGCGTCAATCCATATATGAGAACGATCGGTGGTTGGGTATCGAAGATGGCGTAAAGCGTGCCATAAATTGTCACGGATTACGATGACCTTGTTGTCAAGAAGGATAGATCTCGTGGGAGTTGGTGGGCCCCATTGATATGATAGCGCCTTGAAGGATGTTTGCATGGATAATGGAGGCTTATGCGTGTTGAACGCATCATAAGAATCAA
>Ga0265798_10002738_pt1 | contig 25630 bp, 20 predicted proteins | sample P3T30metagenome_FD_192430 | JGI IMG/M metagenome (GOLD analysis project Ga0265798, IMG submission 192430) | Plant litter microbial communities from East Loma Ridge, Irvine, California - P3 T30 | ecosystem: Environmental > Terrestrial > Plant litter > Unclassified | place: USA: California...
ATAGTCATCGGTTGGCGACCCCACCCATCGGAGACGGAGACGGGTGCCCTTGTGGCCCGAACCACAAGGGCACCATCATGCCTCGACATCGAACCAGGCCTCGGCCGCCCCCGCGCAACAGGTGTAGCTTGCGCGGGAACAGGGCGGTCAGACAGGCCTGTTCATGGGGTACAGGATTCGGGTCCGCGCCCCACGGTGGGGCCACCGCATAGGGGTATGCGACGTCGGCCCCGCCACACCTCTTTCTCCACTACCGACCAGCGCCGAGATCAGCGGTGCTACCGGGAGTCAAGCGCACGTAAGGGTGTCCAGCGACATCGACGAGGTACCCAAACACATTGTTTCCCTCCGCGAAGCGCTCAAAGAATCCGCCCGGCACGTGAGCCGGCACCTCCTCCGAGTGTGGGCACAGGCCGTAGCCGGTTCGGGGGTCGAGGTGGTCGTCGAGATCGAGGCTGACCGGCGTCTGTGACACCCAACCAGAATGCCCGCCCAACGGGACCTCGATCAAGGGAGACCGGCTGGCAATTGCAGGTTGCCAGACATCGGCGGGGTCTCGGCCGGCTCGATCGGGTCCACCCGTACGGGACCCGCTCGCATGGCCGGCACGAGCCCTCCTTGCCCGCCCGGAATCAGGCGGCGCCCTCGACGTTCTACTGAGACTTGCGGCGAGACCAGCATGTCGGCGAACCCCTTGTAGTCCACCCCTGCGCGACCGGGGGAAAGTCAACCCGTGCTGCCCAATTAGTGCCAAAAAAATCCGGGTCGCCGGTTGCGGAGAACAGTGAGGTCCACCCGGAGGCCGTCTACGGCACCTCGTCGTACGGCTGCACCCAAGTGCCGTCGTCCAGCCGGCGCACTCCTCATTTGATGAAAGGGACCGCATGTTCTTCCACAAGCAAGAGCTCCAGTACAAGGCCGAGCCGAGCAAGCCCGACGCCGTCCTGGCGCACAAGATGCAGGAGATCCTCGGTGGTCAGTACGGCGAGATCACCGTCGCGATGCAGTACGGCTTCCAGGCCTGGAACAGCAAGCTGCCCGGCAAGTACCGCGACATGGTCTTCGGCATCGGCGCCGAGGAGTTCGGCCACGTCGAGATGATCGCCACGATGATCGCTCAGCTCCTTGCGAAGGCGCCTGTCGGCGCGACCGAGAAGGCAGCCCAGGACGACCCGGTGATCGCCGCCGTCGTCGGCGGCACCGACATCCAGGCCGCCATCGTCGCCGGCGCCGGTGCACGGCCCGTCGACTCCAACGGCAACCCCTGGTCCGGGAGCTACATCACCGCCTCCGGCAACCTCCTCGCCGATGTCATCGCGAACGCCAACGCCGAGATGCAGGGTCGCCTCCAGGTCGCCAGGCTTTATCACATGACCGAGGACAAGGGCGTCCGAGACATGCTCGGGTTCCTCCTCGCTCGAGACACCGCGCACCAGAACCAGTGGGTCGCCGCCGCCCGAGAGCTGATGGCCGACGGCATCGAGGAGCTGCCGATCCCGAACAAGTTCCCGATGAGCGAGGAGATCAAGACCGAGGAGTACAAGTTCTACAACTTCTCTGACGGTGCCGCCGCGTCCGAGGGCACCTGGGCACAGGGTCCCTCTCCCGACGGGAAGGGCATGTTCACCTACGAGCAGGCTCCGACGAGCGGTGTGCCGTTCCCTGCACCGACCAAGCCCGACGAGCGTCTGTACGGCACGGCCCCGGTGCCGAACATCGTCGAGAAGACCGTTGGTGCCGTAAAGGACAAGCTCGGGAAGAGCTGAGGCACATCGTGAAGATCATCTACGACACCGTCGCCGACGCCATCTCGTCACCAGACCTCACCACCGAACAGTCGCTCGAGTTACAGCACGAGCTCTCCGCCGCACTCAGCCGGAACGACCCCATCCGCACCGTCGCAGGCCTCATCCTGGCGCGTGCGAAAGAGCTCGACCGGGATCGCTGACTTGTCACGGACAGTGAGCGACGGGCGGTAACCACCGCCGGGCAGACTCACCGGCTGCGCCACTCCGTGGCGGGCGCATTCCGGAGCGCGGGAGCCACCAGCGCGAGCTGGTGGCTCCCGCGCTGTCTCTGTTCCGGACACCACATCCTGGTGGGCCTCAGAGAGCAGCACCGTGGTCCCGGGGGCCCCGGGAGCTTCACCCGTGACCAGGTCGAGGCGGTGGCGCCCAGCCCGCTTCCACAAGAGCCCGGGCTGCATCCCGCCTCGGTGAGTACGGCACGTCGACGCCCCGGATGACGCGGTAGTCCACGTTCCCAGGTCCGCTCCACAAGACCGTGCCGTCAGGTGAGGCGAGATCGATGGCTGTTCGGATCGCCTCCGACGAGTCTGCGATCTCGAGCACGGTCGTGGAAACCGCCACGTGGTGTGCTCCGTCAAGGAGCGCCCGGCGGATGCTGGCGGGGTCTTCAAATCGGGAATGGTGGTCAGTGATGATGGCCACGTCCGCCCCGTTCGCTGCTGCCGCTCCCATGGGACGGCGTTTGGTGGCGTCTCGTTCTCCGTCGGCTCCGATGACGACGACGACGGGACCGCGGGCGACGGCCCGCAACGCCGCCAGTGTCTTCTCGGTGGAATCAGGTGTGTGCGAGAAATCGACATAAACCCGAGGCCCGGCATTCCCCGACACGAGGGCTGTACGCCCCGGGACGTCGACGTCCAGACCGTCCTCCAGGAGATCACTCGCTGCGGCGAGGTCGTGGCCGCCGGCCGCGAGCATGGCCAACGCCAGCCCGTAGTCGGCCGCCATGTGCCTGCCGAGCAACGGAACGCTCGTTCGCAGGACGAGGCCCCCGGGACCTGTGAGCTCGAAATGAGTCCTCGTCGGGGTGAGGCGGATGTCGTGGACCGACCAATCGGCCTCGACGCCCTCCTCGGACGTGATCGTGGTGACGGGCACACGCGCGGCAGCGACGACCTCGCGCCCAGCAGCAGAGTCGAGTGAGACGACGCCTGCACGCGTGTGCTGTGGCGTGAAGAGGGTCGCCTTGGCACGCAGATAGGCGCCCATCGAGCCGTACTCGTCGAGGTGGTCGTGACTGAGATTGGTGAACCCGGCGACATCGAGGACGACGCCGCCGAGCCTGTGATGGGTGATCGCCTGGGCGCTGACCTCGATGGCCGCTGCTTCGACGCGGTCCTCGACCATCCGCGCCAGCAACGCGTGCAGCTCAGGTGCCTCCGGGGAGGTCAGCCGACTGCCGATGCGGGTCTCCCCGCTTCGTCGGCTGTCCGTGGAGCTGTGTCCTGCGCGGACCCCGAGGCTCTCGAGCAGCGCATCGAGGAGATGCACGGTGGTCGTCTTGCCGTTCGTGCCCGTGACGCCGAACAGGCTCGGTCGTGCTCGGTCCGTGCCGTAGACACGCGAGGCGATGACACCGACTGCTCGGCGAGGGTCGGCCACGACCGCAACAGGCAGATCTCGCGCCGAGATGAGGGCGCCGCCTGCGGGATCGGTCATGACGGCCACCGCTCCGCGGGCCCTCGCCCGCTCGACGAACTGCGCACCGTGACCGTGCTGCCCGGGCAGAGCAACGAACAACGCACCCGGTCGGACCTCGCCGTCGGCGACCGAGACGCTGGTGATGGACGGGTCGGTCCTGCCCTCGTGTACGGCCGACCGGCGTGGCCCGAACAGGGTCGTGAACGGCAGCCCTCCTCCCGATGTCGGCGCCAGGAACGTGAACGTGGGCATTGCACTCTCCGCAGGTTGAGAAGGACGCGGCGACCGTGGGCTAGGGCGTCGGCCGTCGGTGTGATCCGGCGCGGGCGACGAAGAACAGGACCGTGCCGACCGCGAGCAGCACCGCGCCGAACAGCCACACCTGGGCGCTCTGCTGGGTGAGCAGCAGCACGCAGGAGGCGGTGCCCAGCACGGGCACGGCGGTCCAGACCCTGAAGTGCGAGTGCTCGACCCTGTCCCGGCGCAGAACGAGCACGGCGACGTTCGTGCTGATGAAGACGAAGAGGAGGAGCAGCACCACCGTCTCGGCGAGGACGCTGATGTCGCCCACCATTGTGAGGGCCATCGCGACCGCGGTCGTGACGAGGATCGCTGCCCACGGGGTGCGGCGGCGCGGCAGCACGGCGGCGAGCGGCCGGGGCAGCAGCCCCTGCCCGGCCATGCCGTAGGTGACGCGGCTCGACATGATCATCGTCAGCAGAGCACCGTTGGCTACGGCGACGAGCGCGATGAGGCTGAAGATCCACTCAGGCACGCCGACCCCGGACGCCGAGACGACGGCGAGCAGGGGGCCGGTCGAGTCGCTGAGCTCGTCGGCGGGCAGGGCGATCGAGCTGGCGAGGCCGACGAGCACGTAGACGACGCCGGCGGTGGCGAGCGAGGCGAACAGAGCACGCGGGTAGACGCGGCTGGGGTCGCGCACCTCTTCGGCGACGTTCGCGCTCGTCTCGAAGCCGACAAACGAGTAGTACGCGATGATCGCGGCGCCGAGCGTCGCGATGGCGGGGTTCGCATCGACGGGGAACTCACCGATGCGGGTCACGTCGCCGCGGCCGCCGCCGAGCATGATCGCGACGACGGCGATCACGACGACGAGGCCGCTCACCTCGATCACGGTCATGACGACGTTGCCCTTGAGCGACTCGCTGATGCCCCGGGCGTTGATGCAGGCCACCAGGGCGAGGAACGCGATCGCCGTGGGCACCGGGGGCAGGTCGACGAACGTGCCGAGGTAGTCGCCGGCGAAGGCGAGCGAGAGGCCGGCGGCGCTGGTGACGCCAGCGGCCAGCATGCTGAACCCCACGAGGAACGACACGAGCGGCACCTTGTAGGCGCGCTCGGCAAAGATGGCGGCGCCTCCGGCCCTGGGGTATTTCGTGACCAGCTCGGCGTACGATCCCGCGGTCAGCAGAGCGAGCAGCAGCGCAAGCAGCAGAGGGGCCCAGAGGGCGCCGCCGACCTCGGCCGAGAGGGTGCCCATGAGGGCGTAGATGCCGGCACCGAGCACGTCGCCGAGGATGAAGAGGTACAACAGCGGGCCAGTGATCGCGCGCTTCAGGGCACCGCCCCCTGAGGAGGCATCGTCGGGAGCGGCCGGTGCGGCGGCGGGGGTGGGGGTCGACATCGGTGTCCTCCGGATGAGTGCGGGCGAGCGTGCACGACGGCAATACGTTCCGAGCCTCACCAGGGAGAGCGTCGACGGGCCGTTCTGCGCGCGGGGCTTGCGCAGACGGTACGCGATGTGCTGCAGGCGAGGAGGGGGCCCTGGGCCACGAGGGGCGGCGCGCGGGACGAACGCACCCGATCACCCCCAATCGCGGGCCGCGGCCGTCGGATACCAACCAGTATCGTCAGTCTGCGTCCGTTGCGCGCCCTCTCGACCCGAAAGCCTCCCGTGCCCTCTCGCCCTCTGCACCGCCGCGCCCTCCGTGCCGCGGCCGCTCTCGCCCTCGTCTCCTCCGTGGTGGCAGGTGCTCTCGTCATCGCCCCCGCCGCAGCCTCAGCCGCCGAGCCCGTCGGCGTGCTCGATCAACGCCTCGAGCACACCAACGCGCGCGGCCTGGGTGCCGGCACCACCTACGGCCAGACCTTCACCGCAGGTCGCACCGGTCTGCTCACCGCGATCTCGCTCCCGTGGTGGGCCCCCGAGGCGGGCGACGTCGTCCTCTCCGTGCAGGCCGCACCTGGCAACCAACGAACTGGTGCCGTCCTGGCGACCGCGACCATCTCGACTCGCGCCGGCTGGCAGACCGCCGTCTTCGACGCGCCGGCATTCGTCGAGGCCGGATCGAAGTACGCCTTCACTTGGCCAGGCGTCCGCGTCGGCCTCGGCAGCGGCGGACCCAGCCTGGGAGCTGACTACCCCGGAGGGGTCTCGATCCAGGACGGCTACCCGTACGCCGCGGACTACGACTTCAATTTCCGCACCTACGTGACAGCCGTCGCCGCGCCCGTCGGTGTCGTGGCGACCTCCCGAGACGCTTCGACCGACGTCAGCTGGACCGCCGCGACCCTCCCCGGCTCGGCCGAGGTGACCGGTTGGCAGGTCCAGACCGCGCCCACGGGCACGAGCTCGTGGACCACGACGCCGGTGTCGGACGCGGGGGCCCGCACCGCGACGGTCACCGGTCTGCAGAACGGCGTCGCGCACGACGTCCGGGTGCGCGCACTGAGTGCAGCGGGCGACGGGAACTGGAGCACGCCCGTCACGGTGACGCCCCTCGGCGACGTCCGGCCCGGCGACGCGTACGCGCTCGGGCATCTGGCCGTCGGCGAGACCCTCGCGTTCGGCATCATGGGCTGGACGCCCACGACGACGGTGACCAGCCCCACCTGGCAGGTCGACGGCGTCACCGTCAGCACGGACGAGACCTGGACGCCCGGGCCCGCCGACCTCGGCCGGGCCGCCTCGCTCACCGTCACGGGCACCGCACCAGGACACCGCCCCGCGAGCCGCACGGTCGAACTCGGCACGGTCGCCGCCGGGACGGCTCAGGCAGGCATCGTCCTCCGCGACCCCTCAGGCTCGACTCGAGGCGAGACGCCCATCGGTGTCCCCCTGACCGTGGCCGTAGACCTCGTCCGACCCACCACAGCTGAGGTGACGTACGCATGGTCCCTCACGAACGGGCTCGGCGAGGTCACCCCGATCGCCGGGGCGACGGGTGACACCTGGACTCCCACGGGCTCCCTCGCGGCACGCAGCGACACGGTCGACGTCACCGTCACGATCACCTCTCCCGGCTACGCCGACCTCGTGCGCCGGACCTCGCGTGCCCTGACGTGGGGCACTCAGCAGGGCACCGTCACCCTCGACCGACCCGCCGTCGGCGCAGCCGTCACCGCGGCCGTCACCGGCTTGCCCGTCGACGCGTCCGCATCGTACGTCTGGAGCGTGGACGGCACCGTCGTACCGGGCGCGACCGGCGCCTCCTTCATCCCCGTGCCCGACCACGTCGGCCACGAGCTGTCGGTCGTCGTGAGCAGCACCGCTCCCGGGTACCGCGACCTGGCCCTCACGACCAGTGCAGCCGTCGCCCTGGGCACGCAGAGCGGCGCCGTCGCGATGTCGGGCACGCCCACGGTGGGCGTGCCGCTCACGGCCGGGCCCATCGGCTGGGTGTCCGGCAGCACGTTCATGTACACGTGGTCGGTCGACGGCGTGGCCGTCTCCGGCATCCACGGCCCGACGTGGACCCCTGACGCCGAGGCGCTCGGGCGGTCGGTCAGGGTCGAAGTCACGGCCGAACGGTCCGGATACTCGCCGGCGGGAGCCGTTTCCGCGCCCAGTGCCGCCGTGCTGCCCGGCGCCCAGGTGGGGACTGTCACGGTGACGGGACCAGCCACGGCGGGCAAGACGCTCGTCGCCGTCGGCACGGGGTTCCTGCCCGGTACGACACTGCGCCACCAGTGGCTCCGTGACGGCGAGCCCGTCCAGGGCGCCGTCGACGACGAGTACGTCCTGACCGAGACGGACCTCGGCAGCCGTCTGTCCGTGGTCGTCCTGGCCACTCTCGACGGGTACTCGGCCGCGCAGGCGACATCCGAAGCGACCGAGGCAGTGCTCGGCACCACGCCGACGCTCCCGCTGCCGACGACGCCTCTCGCCACCGGCGCCGGCCAGCCTCTCGAGTTCCGCCTCCCCGTGTCTGGCACGCCGGCGCCTTCCCTCACGCTGCGGGGCACCCTCCCGCCCGGCATCGGCTTCGACCCCGCCACGGGCATCGTCTCGGGCACCTCGACAGTCGCCGGCACCTGGACGGTCGAGGTCCTGGCCGACAACGGTGTCGGCGCCCCCGTCGTGACTCCGCTCGTCATCGTCGTCGAAGCGGGACCCACCGAGGACATCGCCCTGACCACCAGCGGGACGACGGTCGACGCTCAGGGTGTCCTGCACGCTCCGCAGGGCTCCACGATCAGCGTGCTCGGCATCGGGCTGGACCACTGGTCGAACGCGACGGGAGAACTGCCCGTCACGGTCACGAGCAGCGTCGCGACCGACATCGTCGAGGGGGCCACGATCACCTTCCCCCACGCGTCACCGCACCTGATCACCGCGACGTCGGACGCCCTCTCGACGTCGGTGCTCATCGAGGTCGATCCCACGACAGCCGCACCGGAAGCGCCGGGTGACTCCGGAGCCGGTGCTGTCGGTCCCGGTGCCGGGCCCGACACGACAGGGTCCCCGACCGCCGTCCTGGCACAGAGCGGCACGACCCCGTCGACACCGGCCCAGCGGCACGAGGAGGCTGCGCACCTCGCTCACACCGGAGGGGACGCCGGGAGCGCAGTCCTGGCGGCGGGGCTCCTCCTGCTGCTCGGTGTCGGGATGCGCCACGCCGTGCGCCGGCGTCACCGGTCCTGATGCACCTCCAGCTCCCCTCGCGGCCCTGCTCACAGGGCCGCGAGGGGCGCCCCGACAGCGCGACCAGCTCCAGCCCCCCGCTGACGAATCGCACACCGGGCACCTCCGGCTACATCCGAGGCACCATTTCGCCCCTGCCTCAGGCCACCGTGTCGACCCCTTGCAAACGCGACGATTGCTCTTATTATTTTTGGGTGCCAGGTTCAGGGCGCATCTTCGTGGGTGCGTGGCACGAGGTCGCAGCATTCCCCCATTGCTGCGACCTATCCCTTTGTCTAGGCGCAGGCGACAAAGGCCCCTAGGCTCCGCAACCAGGGAGGGGCGCATCTGAACCGCGTCTCTCCCGCCTTCTTCGAAAAGACTGCAGCCCTGCCACAGCAGAATCCAATTAACAGCAGCCCAAACCCACGCCCTGAAACCGATCCCCTATCGGACAGAACCGCGACGAGGAGTAAGCATGGGCCGAGAACCTCTCCGACGATTAGGGCGCCTTACTCCCCCGCTGCACCCTCCTCAAGGCCCCGAGCGAGCGCTCGGTACAGGGTTGTCCGGTCGATCCCCAGGTCCCGGGCCACCTTGGCCTTCGGCACCCCGGACTGAATTAGTCGACGCGCGTCGACGAGCTGCTCGGCGGTCAGCTTCTGCGCCCGGCCCTTGTACTTGCCAGCCGCTTGGGCAAGACGGATGCCCTCCCGCTGCCTCTCACGGATCAGGGTCCGCTCGAACTCCGCGAACGCACCCAGCAAGTTCAGCATCAGCGCGCCCGGTGTTCCCGGGAGCGCACGGGCTGTGGCTCGTGCAGCAACAGGCGGCGCCACCTTTCGGGTACGTCACGGCTTTCAGCTCCGCGGGCCGCTGGGTGTTCGACGACTACGCGCAGTGCCGCGATGACGGCGGCCGCTAGCCGTGGCTGCCGACGTTCGGCATTCTCAACGATGCCGTCGCGTGGACGGAGGGCTAGGGCGCGGCCCCTCGGCGCCTTTCCATGGCTTGCTCCCGACCGCACCAGAAACGACGAGCGGCCCCGAACACGGGTCCCTCACGGCTCGCCGTCCGGGCAAACTGCGGTTGCTCACAACTCCTAGCTGGGTTCCTGGTACCGCTGCGTTACCGCTTCGCCCCGTGGGCAAAGGAAAGAGCCCCGGAATCCCGGTAAAGACGGGGTTCTCGGGGCTCTTTGTAATGGCGGTACCGGTGGGATTTGAACCCATCTTTTAGTTTGTCCTACAACTGGGACCCCTGTCGCAACCCGCTTGATTGCAGGAAACTGAACCCGAGGGCATCCAGCTGCTCACGCCTATTCACAGGTAGTCCTGCACCAAAACGCACCACAACGAAAGTGGATAGCAGTCTCCGGGCCCTAGCTGACTAGCTGCCAAAGCTCGTCTGCAGATTGCTTCTGCTCCGAGATGAGGAGACCCATTCGCTTCATGTGCCGGCGGGCGGGGATGTAAAGGACTCCCTGGTCGCCCTTGGCTCTTCGGACTATCTCTTCGTTCTCCATAAAGTGGAGCACCTTGTCCGCTGCTTTCTTGTCCCAATACGCTTCAGCCCCTCGCAGCAGGGCTTCACCTCGACGACCAGCACCCTTTTGAAAGAAGAGCTTTTTGACGATGGCAAGGAGAGTCTTCTGAGAGTCGGTCAAACTAAGAGTGCTAATTCGCGATGACGACAGAGCCGAGTCAAACTCTTCGATCTCGCATTTGGGGCCAAAACTTGGTGGCATCTTGTCGCGTGAACTGATCCCGATCACACGGTCAATGACGCAGTTGTCTATGAAGACACCCTTCACATCAGCGTTCTCGAGGTGCACCTCTTGGATGTGCATGTTGGTCAAGGAGAGGCCTTTGACGACCACGTCCTCAAAATGCAGGAGGCTGATCTCGGCATCGTCAAGACTGAGATTCTCAAAGTTGAGCTCTGCGTCGCCGGAGATCAGTCGAGCGGCAACGTAGTCGGCGCCGGCCTGGGAATTGCCGTAGGCGATGCAACGACGAACAAACTTCAAGGGCGATTGATCTTTCGCGAGGTTTCTAGACCAGATACGCAAGGCGAACTCGTCGAGTGGCTGCACCCAGATCTGGCGCGTAGCTTCTTCGTCGGCAGTGGCAAAGGTTCGGTCAATAGCCAAGCCACGAAGGCCACTCAGTGCGTATGGGTCGATGAACGCCCTGTCCGTACTTTCGGCACCTATCCGCCCCAGGTACGGCAAGCGGGAAAGAATAATGGCCGATTCATCGATAGGTGCGTAACCAGTGATGTCGTAGAAGGCCTGATTGATCATGGAGAGCGTCACCCTCTCGAAGGACTCATGCTCCTTCCGAGACTGCTGCGCCAGCCTGAGGAGAACTCCCCTCACGGTCGCCGGATCGAGGGCAGGATTAATTCTGGTTTCGCGGCGACAGACCGCGTCAACGACTTTCTCGAAGAAGTCCAACTCGCCAAAGACGTTAGCTTCTAGCTCGCTTAGCTCCTCCTCACCAAGACCAGAGAAGAGCTGACAGATGAGGGGCTTGCGCGGCATCCATTCTGGAATTGATGCGAGCTTTGTGTGACTGCGGACATACTCGGCCGCTTCAGTCTCGGAAAATTCATCAGGGCACCGCAGGATGATGGCCTTCTCATCGAGCCCCAAGCAGTCCAACATCTCCGCGTCGGAGGTGAAGTAGTGCTCTCTCCCGGTGAGAAGGACACCTGCACCGCCACTCGTCTCGACCGCGTCTCTTACGCCCTCGAGACTTTTACGCCGCACGTCTCCCAGTTGAGCGACGTTTCCAGTCCATGACTGCGATCCAATTTCGTCGAAGCCGTCGAGCAGAAGCGGATGGTTCCCTCGCCGGACACTTTTGACCAGGTTGTCCCCGAACTCCGATAGGCCGAGGCCATCCAAGTGATTGCGGAGGATGTGGTCTAGACGCCGATAGCCCCAGTTGTCACGAAGGTTGACCGCGACTGGCGCGAACGACGACGACGACGACGCGAGAGCGGTAAAGGTCTCCTTGACACATCGAGACTTTCCAGTTCCAAACTCACCAAGGAGAATGACCGCATTCTTCTTCTGCAACGCAGAGGCGATGTCGTCAACTGTGTACTTCTTCCCCTTGGGGTCGACGTACGAAATTGGCGTATAGGGCGTCTCGTCCGCGACTCCGGTCTGGGGCACGACTGCGCTTCCGAATGCAGTTGCCGCACGCTCATGAATGTACTGATTGGAGGCTAGAAACTGTGACGCGAAGGACTCGAGCGTATGAAACTCGACCCCGAGGGCATCTGCGCTGGTCCGCAAGGACGGGTGCTTGTCCTGTGCCGTGACGAAGTACGTTTCAGCGTACGTGCCTTGGGCCATCAAGCTTGTCTTCATGAGGCCCAGCTTGGTGACGTCGTCTCGAAGCTTTTTGAGGTCGTTTCGAACTGATATCTCGATCAGAATCAGATAGTCCTTGCGAACATGAATCACGCCATCGCACTGAACGCCAGCGACTATCTCACTGTTACACGGACTCGACCACACCGTTTCGGCAATGGCGCGAACCTCTTGTTCGACATCTTCCCAGGTCACGATTCCCCCATTGGCTCGTTTCGAGCAAGACTAGAGCCCCATGCACTTCTTCGGCATGCGCAGGCCGGCGACGAGTTCAATAGGCCCGTTGGAGCCTCGGAAGCGCCACCCGTCGGCGGACGCGGCCCTTCAAAGTTGCTGCAGGCGCTGGCGACTTAGCGCCTCCGTGACGTTGTCGAGGTCATCTGGAAAGAGGGCGGCATAGGTATCGAGCGTGACCTTGGCGGATTTATGCCCCAGCATCCGCTGAACCACCTTCACGTTCGCGCCAGCACTAATCGCTAACGAAGCAGCCGTGTGCCTGAGGTCATGAGGTGTCACGCGGCGAAAGGTCGGGTCCGCCTTCTCGCAGCGCTTGACTGCGCCGGCGAACCATCCTTGGTGAGCGTGTCCGGCCCGCAGAAACGTTCCGTCGTCGGCGTTCCAGAGACGGTCCTCAGGCGCTTTCCCCGCGCAAGCTGCCGCCACTTCTGAGTCGAGGAAATCTGGGTAGGCGACCATGCGACGTTCGTGTGACTTCACCCCTCCGAGCACCTGCTTGTAGTTGGCCTCGGCGACCGCCTCGCGAATGTGGATTCGGCGCCGCTCGGGATCGATGCTTCGCACGCGCAAAGCGGTGGCTTCGCCCCAGCGAAGTCCTGTGTAGGCGAGGAACCGGACCAGACCGGGATACCGCGATGTAGCAGCGAGGGCCTCCACCTGGCCGTGCGTCAGGAAGACTTCATCGGGGATCGGTTTCCTCTTGATGACGATTCCGCGGGCCGGGTTCTTCGCAACGCGGTTATCTTCGATTACGTCGTCAAAGATGCCTGCGAGCAAGTCACGAGCGCGTGCGACGGTCGTGTGCGAGCGACGCTCGCCAAGCTGCGTCAGCCACGCCTCAACCTGCCGCTTGCTGACTGCGCCAACCGCATAGCCGCCCCACTCTGGAAGAACGTGAACCCGCCAGGCGCTTTCCACCGAGTGGTAGCTGCTGGCAGTGATCTTCGAGCGATGACGCTCCATCCACTGCTCACCGAGCTGGGCAACGGTTGCCCTCGCATCGGCCCGGTCGATGTACGCGCCCTTGAGCTTTGACACTTCCACGGTGGCCAGGTGGGCCTCGGCATCACGCTTCAATTTGAAGCCGCGATCGTGCCCTCGGGTCCCGTCAGGCTTCGTGTACCAGACCTCGTAGAGCCGGCCCTTGGTCTTCGTGCTGTACGGCTTTACGGTGCCCATCGTGTCCCTGTGGGTATGAATTTGAGTGTGTATTCGTTAGCATAGGTGGACATGTGTGTATCCTGAGCTCAGGTTCGAATAGAGAAAAGTTCCGAGAGCTCCGCGCTCGACGAGAAGACACGCCGGATGACGTCCAATGGGGGTCGGCGATGAAGGTCTCCTCGGAAGTAATTACTTTCGAGGAACACCTGTGCCCACTTCTGCCCCTGTCTCCACTTCACTGCTCGACTCGCTTATCACTCCGGCGACCCTCGCCGAACGCCTCGGCACGACTGAGCGCAGCCTCAGCGAATGGCGCATCACCGGCCGTGGACCGAAGTTCATCCGCGTGGGTCGAAGCCCCAGGTACCGGCCTGAGGCCGTCGACGTTTGGCTGCTCGCGCAGGAATACGCCAGCACCTCCGAGGAGGTGTTCGCGTGAGCGCCCTCCAGACTTTCCCGAACCCCTACTGCCCAAAGGATCCCTACGGGTGCGGTCAGGGCTTGTCGATGACCGCACTTTGTCCTGATCAGAGTCAAATTGCTGAGCCCGAGACCTCCGTCTTTTTCGGGGTTCATTTCGGGGATCAATTGGGGGTCATTTGCGACCCCTTTGGTGCGTTGCGTTGTTCGATTCCGAACCTCCTCGTCGTCAGGGGGCTTTGAGATGCCAAAGCAGGACAACAATCCAACGGTGATCGCCGTCACTCAGCAGCTCGCCCCCGAGTACTGGTCCTGGGCTGCTAAGGACCCCACCGGCGTCGCCATCTTGCTCCGAGGAGCATCGGCGATTCTTGACCAGCTCGTTCAGCGCTTGGAGACCCACGGCTGTCATGTGACCGAGGCCTACGCCATCAACCACGACAAGGACCAGCGCGAGGTCTGGAGCGAGACGGCGAAGGAGCTCGTCATCGAGACGAAGCCCCTCCACATCCATGCCGTCATCAAGTTTAAGGACCGGGCAGGGAGCGCACCGCTGGAATCGCTCGCCCTGTGGCTCGGGATCGCTGCCGAGTACGTCGAGAAGCCGGGGCGCGGCGGTCACGCCTACGACAACATGCTCAGCTACCTCACGCATGCCAAGTACGTCGACAAGTTCCAGTACGACCCTTCGGAAGTAGCCACCGCCCGAGGACGCTCTTACCAGGGCATCGACGCAGAACGCCGCCAAGCCTGGATCAAGGGACGTGCACACGTCGTCTCGAAACGCGCCGCCGAGAACTTCGAGGACCTTCGAGCCCGCGTCCTGGCGGGTGAGGTCTCGAAGGAAGAGATCCTGCTTACAGACAGCCTCTACGAGATCTACTCCCGACACATGCGCGACATCGACGAGGCATTCACGGCGTTCGGCAAGCGGCGGGCCATGCGCGCGGCCGTCGACCTCAAGGCTGGCAAATTCGAAACGCAGATCGTCTTCTTCACAGGCGCCAACGGCTCGGGTAAGAGCCGAACCGCGGAATGGTTCGCGGACCAGATGATCGCCCGCGCAGCAATGCATGGCTACCGGTGGGAGGTCCACGAAGCAGCCGCCAGGAATTCGATGGACGACTACAACGGCGAAGAGATCCTGATGATGGACGAAGCTCGCGCGAACGCCATGGGCGCCGCTGACTGGCTCCTACTCATGAACCCCGAGAAAGCGTCCCCGGCTTCAGCCCGCTACAAGAACAAGGGCAAGGTGGCCCCTCGAATGATCGCCATCACAAATACGACCCACCCCCTCGAGTACTTCTACTACGTGCGCGAGAAGGGAGACATCGACGAGGCCATGGGTCAATTCATTCGTCGCCTCAGCCTCCTGGTGACAGTCATCGCCGAAGACCTTGGAACTCCACAAGAGCGGCGCCGCTACTTCACGCAGCAAGTGCAACCGGTCCCGACCTACACGCACAGGCTCCGTACCCGCGATGGCCTCGTAGCCTTCGAGGTCGACCGCGGCTTCACCCCTGAGACAGAGCACACCCTCGCGGGCGCCCACGCAGCCCTGGCCCTTGATTTCGCTTCTCGCAGTCGGGATATTCCATTTGCCGATGGTGGCGACTGGCCGAGTCTCGAAACCTTGGTGGCGACAGAGCTTGCGACACAGCCGGCATTGTCCGGTATTCCCCAGCCCAAGACTGTCGAGGCCTTTGTCTGGCCCGCGATGCCGAAGGCGGTTCCGGCCTATGTTGGCTAGGTCTTTCTCCTCGCTCCGTGGCTGCTTCGACGCGCAGCGCGCGGCAGCCGTCCGCCCGTCAAGCGACCAGCGCGACGGGTCCGGTGGGCTCCCGTCAGGGAGCATTCGACGCGCTCTGCGCGGAGGCGCCCCGCAGGGCACCAGGAACTTCGACGAGCGAAGCGATGCCGAAGTGTATGGGGCTACACCTTCTACTGCCGCGAAGGAGACCACCACCCTCCCGAAGGTGCACTGGGGTGGTGGTCGGAGTCGCGGCAGTAGAAGCCCCTCGGGAGAGCCGCTGGAGGCCCCGACAGGCGATGCGCCGAAGGCGGATCACCTGTCGGGAGTCGCAGAGGGGAGCGAAGCATGAGCTACACGATGACGTTCGACGTGTCCCACAAGGTCAAGATCGGCGGAGGCCACGTCAAGAACTTCCTTCGCCACATCGCCCGAGACGCCGACCAGGCGGCCGGCTTCCACTTCCAACACGTCAACAAAAACATCGTCCCGAAGCGCACGAAGCTCAACTTCACTCGGGTCAACGACGGCGCCGGCGACTTCCGCGCGCTCAAGTCGGTCGACGGCCGGCCGCCGTCTCAGGAGCTCGAGGACTACCTCAACCAGCGCCTGGCCACAGTGGTCAAGGGGCTCCGGAAGGACGCTGTTCCGATCCGCGGCATCATCCTGCAACTCGACCCCAAGTGGTTCGAGGAGCACAACCCGGGCTGGCGAGAGAGCGGAATCAACCAGGCGGCAGTCGACAACCTGAACGCTTCGATGGAGTGGGCCTGCCGAGAGTTCGGCCAGGAGAACCTCGTCGGCTTCTCGCTCCACCTCGATGAGTACAGTCCCCAGCTCCAAGTCCTCATGACGCCTGTCACGGAAGATGGCAGGCTCGCCCAGAAGGACTTCTTCAAGGGCCCCTCAGACCTGAGGCGGCAGCACAAGGAGCTGCGTGGGCACATGGAGGAGGCCGGCTACGACGTCGAAGTTCGGGTCACCGAGCGCTCGACGGAACACCTCAGCAGCAGCGAGTTCCAGGCCAAGGCCGACCGGCTCCAGGCCGCCGCGCAAGACATGGAGGACGAGAAGGCGACCTACGAAACCCTCGTTCGCAGCCTCGACGTCCGCCGGAGCAACCTCGACGCCCAGCAGGCGGCCCTGGCCAAGAAGGAGCTCGAAGTGGCGGCGGAGCGAGAGGAGGCGCGCAAGACGGCTGAGGCGGCCGAGACCGCGCGGCAAGCAGCGGCAGCGGCGCGGTTCGCAGCCAAACTCGCGCGAGATGAGACAGAGAAGGAACGTGCCCGGCTGCAGGCGACAAATGACCGGTTGCAGCATCTCCCACCCGACTTCGACAGGTGGCTCGACAAAGTGCGAGTCGGGGGCACTCCACTTCGTGACCGGTTCACGGCAGACATGGCAAAGGCGCGTGCAGCCAGGCACAACGTGGCCCGACTGGTGGACGACACCATGCACGGCAGAGGCACAGAAGGTGCCGAACGAGAGGGCAGCTAGGAACGAGCGCATCACGGTCGCAACTTGACGAGTTGCGGCCGCTACCCGACCACAAGGTGGTCGGGTAGCGGCCACCTGACGGTCAGCAAATTGCCCGGCCACAGGCTGGCCGGCTGCTGGCCACAGAGTGCCCAAGAGGCGCCCCGTAAACGCCCCTCGGCCGGCCGAGGAACGCCCAAACTCCAGCTTCGGGCGACACGCCCGAGTTGATAACGGAATTGTTTGGACTTCGCCCGGCAGCCCCGGAAGCCGGGACCCGTCTGAAATGTGACGCTCTTGCTCGTTTACGTGTCGATCATTTCAGGGCATTTTTTATACGAAAGCATCCCGGTCGAGGGCGAGGTGCTCCACAACGCCACGGCCCAGAAGGCTTGCGTCTGCACAAGTAGGAGCCGTCATACCGTCAATCCATGAGCCACGCTGAAGACCAACCCCCGAGCCCGATCTACCGAGATGCAGCCGGCCACGAGGCGCACCCCATCACTCTCGACCCGTCCGACGACGCAGTGACCGAATTCGTCGACACCGTGAACGCCCTCGGCGTCGACGGACGCTGGCTCGTAGGGGGCCTCACTGACTTCCTCCGGCGCCAGAAGCGCGGCGGAGGACCGGGTATGACTGCCGAGGAACGGAAGTTCGTCGTCGAGTCCGGCGCTATGACGGAGGCCGAGCTCGTGGCTTCCGAAAGGAGCGTCGCGAGAGGGTCGCTTGAAAAGAGTGCCGGGGAGCTGTGGCTCAGGACGTATCAAGAGACGTGGTCCACGAACACGGCTGCTCAATATCTAGGCTGGACGCAAAAGGAAGTCCTGGCCGCGGCTGAGGAGCCGCGCATCTACGGCATTCCTGTCCGGGGCAGGCTCCGCTTCCCCCGCTGGCAGTTCAGCCTCGGCTCGCCCGGAAAGCTCATCCCCCACCTCGAGACCGTCTTGCCCATCTTGACGGAGCACTGGGACTGGATCTCGATCAGCGCTTTCATGTCTGTCCGGCAGCACAGCCTCGTAGCTGAGGGCCGGAAGACTCCGAGGTCGTGGCTGCGCGACGGCGGCGATCCCGGCGCCATTGCCGACATCATCGAGAGCGACAAGTGGTGGTAGGGGTCGTCCAGACTCGAGCACCGGCCTTCCCTCGGACCTCGGCTCAGAACGAAGGGGGTCCCGCGCTCCTTGCATCCCCACGACGCCGGCACTGGACTTTAGTTCGCGGAAGAACGCACCCTCTACATCTCAACCAATCAGGGTGGCCTCTTGCGTCAACGAGCGGGGATAGACCATGACCACAGGACCTGCCGAGGAAGTGCGCGGAGACTCGCAAACGGTGCCCGAAACGTCATCGCGAGTAAGCCTCCTCGAGGAGCTTTTGACCGAACTCTTCGACGAGAACCACCAGCTGATTATGGACAAATGCTGTCCGGTTCCGCTCGAAGTAGGCGGAATGAAGCTCCTTCTAAGCGCTGAGGATTGGACCGCACTCCGCGAGTCGCGGTCCATGTCTTGGCTCCAGACGAACATGGGCTACGACGACGATGCATGGTGGGGCGCGGTGGAACAAGGCCGTCTTCAGTGGGTCAAAGTCTTGGGGGTTCCCCGATTCCCCGCCTGGCAATTTCGGTCAGGAACGCACCAGCAGATCGATGGACTCGCTGAGATTAATGAAGCCCTACCGGTTTGGTGGGACACGCATGACGTGCGGGTGTTCATGTCGACTCAGCACCCGCAGCTTGCCGTCAGGACAACGGGCTACCTGTCGCCTGCAGAGTGGCTCGATACCGAGCTCGGCTCCAGCCGAGTGGAAGAGCTTCTTCAAGGTTACGCAGTCGGCCCCGATTCGAAGGACTCCCTCGCGCAACCCATCACGAGGCAGCCGCGGCCGACCGAAGCCGCTCGTACAGACCGGCCTGGAGTAAAACCTTGATCAGGCCAGTGATGTCGTCCATTTGCAGAAGAGCAGCAATCGCTTTCTCATGCCCATCGCCAGCCGTGTAGAGGAGCTCTTCGACCTGGGTGCGGATGGTCGGTGAGGTGTCGAAGTCAGCCTGCATGTTGGCCATGGCCTCAGCCTGCAGCTGCGGGTTGTCGACGGCGTGACGAAAGACGGATTCGAAGCTGTTGACCTGGTCCGTTTCGCCCAATCCGGTGCCCGAGAAGAGCGTGTTGAGCTGCTCGATGATCTCCGACAGCCAGTCGTACTTCGTCTCCCTGGCCTGCCCAGACCCACCCTCCGTGATACCCGACAACTCGCCCTGCTCCCCAGCGGTCAACCCGAGGGACTGCTGATCGAGCCTGCGAAGGCGGTAGTGCGTCAGCACCACGTCATCGAGATCCAGCACCTTTTGCTGGGGCTCATCCCGCTCGATGACGCGCCTGAAGACGCGGAGGAAGATGGCCCACTTCTCGACGCGTGTGTCTTCATAGTTGATGATTTGCGAGAGGAAGTCATACGCGCGCACAAAGGTATTTACGGTGCCACGGAAGTCCTCGAGGCGGGCGGTCTCGAGCTCGTCACCGCTGTGCTCGGCAGTGCGCCATCGATCCCAGAACCGGTCTCTCGAGGTGCGCACGCGGCCGTAGAGCGTGTTGTTGCTGATCTTGTTGATCCACGCGTCCACGACCTGGTCGACGTCGTGATCGTCAATGATGTGCATGCCCTGGAGCTTGCCCATCATGTCGTGGATGACGTCCGGGTTCGAAGGGGTCTGCAGGACGGCGTCTTCGTAGTAGTCCTGGAACGCGCTCAAGATCTCGGCTGGATCGTTCACGAAGTCGAGAACGTATGTGTTCTCCTTACCGGGGATCACTCGATTAAGCCGGGACAGGGTTTGGACCGCCGTGATGCCCGAGAGCTTCTTGTCGACATACATGCCAACCAGGAGTGGCTGGTCGAAGCCGGTCTGGAACTTACTGGCGACAATCATCACCTGGTACTCGTCGCCCTTGAAGGCTGCCTCGAGTGCTCGACCACGAAGCCTCGGGTTGGCGGTCGCTTCAGTGATGTCTGCTTCGCCGGTGTCCGGGTCTGTGACTGCTCCGGAGAACGCGACGAGGGTCCCCAAGGCGTTTGTGAGCCCGTGTGCCTGGATGTAGGCGTCGATCTGTTTCTTGTACCGAACGGCCTCCAGGCGGGAGGCTGTGACCACCATGGCCTTCGCGCGTCCGCCCAGCTCTGACGCGACGTTGGCGCGGAAATGCTCGACAATGACGGCAACTTTCTGAGCGATGTTGTGCGGGTGCAGTCGCACCCAGCGCATCAGCTCGGAGTTCGCCTTCTGTGTGTCGACCTCCACGTCGCGATCGATGTGGGCGTGCGCGACGTTGAAGGCAAGGTCGTACGGGAGATAGTTCTTCAGTACGTCGAGGATGAACCCCTCTTCGATGGCCTGCTTCATCGAGTAAAGGTCGAAAGGCCCGGGCACCCCAGTGATGTGGTCGGGACGACCGAAGAGTTCCAGAGTTTTGCCCTTAGGCGTCGCTGTAAACGCGAGGAACGAGATCGTTCCCTGCGCGTTGACGTTTCGCGCCATTAGATCGGCAAGGACATCTTCCGAATCCACAGTGTCGCCGCCTGGGGCACCCGCCGTCAGAAGTTGCTTCAGCGAGGCCGCTGCTTCGCCGCTCTGCGATGAATGCGCTTCATCCGCAATCACCGCGTACGTCCGGCCGGCTAGGCCAGCGTCCTTCTCGATCAGGTTCATGGCGTAGGGGAACGTTTGCAGAGTCACCCCGATGATTTGCTTTCCCGCGAGGAGGGCCTCCGCAAGCTGGCCCGATTTGGAGCCCTCGCTGCCCGAGGTGATCCCCAGAAACACACCCGGTCGCGACTCAAGCTGTTCGACAGCTCGTTGCAACTGACCGTCCAGCACCTGGCGGTCACTGACAACAACTACTCCGTCAAAAACCTTGCGACCGTCAGCAGTATGGAGTGACGACATACGGTGCGCGGTCCAGGCGATCGAGTCGGTCTTTCCTGACCCTGCCGAGTGCTGAACGAGATAGCTGCCGCCGGGACCCTCATCTCGAATTGTCGTCTCGAGTTTCGTGACGGCGCGCCACTGGTGATAGCGCGGGAACCGCACCTGCCGGTCGTACGTCTTCGCGCCCGTGAGAGGGTCCTGGCGTTCTTCAAATCGGTAGTGCAAGAAACGCCCGATGATGTCCAACCACGTCTCGCGCTGGAGAGTCTCTTCCCAGAAGAAGGCTGTCGGTGAAGTCTCATCTCGATCGGGATTGCCCGCGCCGTTATTTCGCCCCTGGTTGAAAGGCAGAAAATACGTATTGGTGCCCGCCAGCTTCGTGGTCATGAATACCAGCTCGTTGGAAACGACGAAGTGCACCAGGGCACCTCGCCCGAACTCGAGCAGCGGCTCGCCAACTGGGTTGCGATCTTGCGCATATTGCTTCAGGGCGGCAGTCGCGTTTTGCGTCAGATCCGTCTTAATTTCCACGGTTGCAACCGGCAGGCCGTTCACGAACAACACCAGGTCTAGACGCTTTCCGTCCCGGGTCGAGTAAGACACCTGACGCATGACCCGCACCCGGTTCGCCGAGAACCGCGCCTCTGTCGTCGCATTTAAACCGGACGTCGACCTCGGCTGAAACAGGGACAACGACGCCGGAGTGACCGCAATTGGGCGTTTCAGCAGATTTAGCGTGCCACCCGAATTCATCGGGTCAGTTCCTAGGACCCGAACCACGCGGTCGAGAATGCGCGCGCGACCCTGCGCCTGCTGCAGGCCCGCCCCTTCGGGCTTCACAACTTTCGCCAGCTCCTCGGACTGCGTCTCCTCGAGGAACCCCCAAAGGTCAGCCGGGAACAGCGCCAGCTCCCTGTCGTAGCCGTCAGCCGTGGGCGAATATAGCCAGCCATTCGCTGCCAGGTGCTTACAAAGCTCGGACTCAAACGCTTCCTCATGCAGAATGCTCACCCGTGACCCCCCTCACGTACTCTTGCACATCGATCTTGCCCGTCACAGCAGCCGAAATCAGCGCCGAGCGTCGTTCCCGCAGTAGAGAAATGGCATGCCTCGCATCAGTGATGCTCGCGTCTAGCTTTCCTGTCGTCTCCTCGAGATAGGAACTAATGGCCTGCTGTTCCTCCAGAGGAGGAATCTGCACGCGCTCAGCAAGATAGCTCGAAGCATCTAGGTTCTGGATGCCCGTTGACTGCTTCAGAGACCTTTGGGTCAGCCGCCGTTCGTAAAAGAAACCATGAACATACGTCCAAAAGGCTGGATCCATGTCCGTCCTTAGGCTGATCCGAGCGACGAAATTCGACGTCACTGCGCTCTCGTTGGAGTCGAACATCACTACAAAACCGACCGGAGATTTCTCACCACCTCCGGACTTCTCCAGGAGCAAATCTCCGCGCCTCAATGTGCGCCCCGCGAGATCCGTTCTCCTGATACTCCGCATCGTGACGTCGCGGTCGTGGACTCGCTGCCGACTGCGATCAAAGTCGGCTACCCGAATGCACCGAATGTCCGCAAGACCGTCGGGCTCATCGCCCCAAAGCCCGTTCTTGGACGAACGAACGGCGTCTCGCAGCCGACCGGGAGTCCAGTGGTTGGGAGCCAATCCCAGCCACGGGACGCCAGTCTCAGTCATCGGCGTATGCGGGTTCAGTCCCTTGGTGACAGCCTGGCTGATAGCGGCGGCACGACGCTCCCGCAGAAGTACGACCAGCTCCTCCTGATCCTGAATAAACGCATCGATAGTTCCTGTTTCTCGATCCAAGAACTGAGCCACGGCAACCTGCCGCTGCCAGTCAGGAAGAGGCGCCGCGTAACTCTTCAGTGCGCTGGTTGACAGCTCCTGAAATGTTGATCCTTGCCCCAGCGCGACAAGATCTGCTCTCGCCGCCTGAATAAGACGAAGGAGAAAAGGCCCGTGAACATTCGGCCCAGGGACAATCGCCTTGCATCCTTGATTGAACGCAGTCGGGGCGTCCGTCAAGGAGACGTAGCCGATTGGGGCACGCGTGGACAACAGCACTGAACCCTTAGGCGCCAAAGCCGAGCCTGTCTTTAGCCCTTGTACCGTGAGACTTCGTCCGGTGGCCGAGATTCGGAGCCCATCGGACAAATTCAGATCGACCGGGGTCGCCCACGGAATGTCTCCGCCCCAGTTGTCCGAGTCCGGCGACGGAGTTCCGCCGTTCAGAATTCTTGCGATTTTTCCGAGAGGAACGCGGACCGGAGCGTTCCCACCGTCAAGACTTCCTCCTCCTGGTTGATTCATGCTCGAACGTGTTCGAGTCGTCCGCGGATGCGGCCTAGAACAACATTCAGGTCGGCATCAATTTCTTCGAGCGGTCGGGGCGGCACGTACTCGTAGAAGTGTCGGGTGAAGGGGATCTCGGCGCCTTCTTTCGTTTTGCTGCGGTCGATCCAAGCGTCAGGGGCGAAAGGGCGGACTTCTCGGTCAAAAAACTCGTCAACGCTCTGGTCCCAGGGCACGTTCTCCGTGTCCCGAATAGCCGGGTCCGCTTCCGGCCGCCCCTTCGCATCCACGCAGATGTCGGCGGTGTCGTCCGGCTCCCCCAGAGCCGTAAGGATCGTCTTGACCACCGAAGCCGGCACCACTTGGTGTGCACGCTTGAGAGCGGCCTTTAGGTCGTGGACGAAATTGTCCCGGTTCTTCCACAACGCCTCGCGCTCCATGCTCTCGAGGGCCCGCCGAAGGGCGGCTTGCTGGCCAGGCTCGAGCTTGAGGATGGACTTCTCTAAGAAGAGGAGGTCGAGCCGATCAGGCTTGACAGCCCAATTGCGCCGAAGCGGGCGTTCCACCGTGACGGTGCGGTAATAGAAGGCCTCGCGGGGAAACGTCTTAGACGTCTTGGATTCCTGGTTCTCTCCGTAGAGGCGGACGAGCTCAACGATGTTGTCGGGGGAGAGCTCGTTGCGCTTAGACCCGAGACCCTTTCGCATTTTCCGGGACAATCTCGTGCCGTCAACGAGCTGGACTTTACCGACGCGATCGGGGTGTTTCTTAGTGGCGAGTATCCAGACGTAGGTGGAGATGCCGGTGTTGTAGAACATGTCTGTGGGCAAAGCAATGATCGCTTCGAGGTAGTCGCGTTCGAGGATCCACCGTCGAATGTTCGATTCGCCCGACCCGGCGCCACCCGTAAAGAGCGGACTGCCGTTCAGAACAATGCCTGCGCGGCCGCCAGACACTCCGCCAGTAGCTGGGCGCAGCTTCGATATCAGGTGCATCAGGAACAACATTGAGCCGTCTGAGACGCGCGGAAGACCGGGTCCGAATCGTCCCGCGAAGCCACGGAGCGAGTGTTCCTCCGTGACGACCTTCTGTTGTTTCTTCCAGTCCACGCCAAACGGCGGGTTGGAAAGGCAGTAGTTAAAGGTGACGTCGTTGTGCCCGTCCTCCAGAAGGGTGTCACCGAAGACGATCGCGTCTACCGATTGGCCCTTCACCGTCATATCCGCTTTGCAGATAGCGTAGGACTGCGGGTTGATCTCCTGACCAGCGAGCGTGAGCTTCGCGGTCGGGTTCATCTTCCGGATGTGGTCCTCGGCCACGGACAGCATGCCGCCGGTGCCAGCGGTCGGGTCATAAATCGAGCGGACCGCGTTCGGAGTGACGAGGGCATCCGTGTCCGGCGTAAGAAGCAGGTCGACCATCAACTCGATCACGTCCCTCGGGGTGAAGTGCTCACCTGCAGTTTCATTGGACGCTTCGGCGAATTTTCGGATGAGCTCCTCAAAGATGTGCCCCATCTCCTCATTCGGAACAGCGCCCGGGGACAAGTCCACCTCAGAGAACTTTTGGGTGACTAGGAAGAGCAAGCCGGCCTCGTCAAGCTCGTGGAACCGGTCCGTGACTTTGTACTTGTCGAAGATGTCGCGCACGTTCTCGGAGAACCCGCCGACGTAGTCGAGAAGGTTCGCGGTGATGTTGTCCGGATCCCCTAGGACCGCCCGGAGGTCGAACCGGGAGGTGTTGAAGAAGGAGTACTCGTGGCTTGCCCTCGCTCGGAGCAGCGCGGGGCGGACTGGCATGTCTTTGGACGCGGCTTCTTGAACGACCTTAAGCACCTCGGCCTTGTTAGGGGCCAGGACGGCGTCGAGGCGCCGAAGGACGGTGAAGGGCAGGACTATGTCGCCGTACTGATGAGCCTTGAAGCTCCCACGAAGGAGGTCGGCAATGGACCAGATGAAGGATGCGTGATTCGAACTCAAAATTGTGACCTCCGTAGACCGCCGCCGCTCCCGCGTCGACGTACCTAAGTTACGGCCTCGCACACGACCGCCAGGGAACGCATGAACCCTCGGCGCCGTCAGGCGACAACCGCGCCTCGTGCACCGCTCTGGCCCAGCTCACACGCGTTTAATCATCAAACGATGGGCCAGCTGGGCGGAACCTGCACCACGGTTGCACCAAGAGCTTCCGCAAAATGAAGAAAACCCCCGGCTGACCAGGGGTTTTCTTTGGCGGTACCGGTGGGATTTGAACCCACGGTGGAGTCAACCCCCACACATGTTTTCGAGACATGATCCTTCGGCCGCTCGGACACGGTACCGGGGGAGAGCTTAGTACATCCGAGGCGGTGTGTCGAAATCCGGCGCTCCTCCCTGCTGGCCGACCCGCGCCTCCTTCGTCTCGTGACGGAACAGCCAGCACAGAGACACCGGTGAACCGTCACGAACGGCTGCTCGGGCGGCAGGGAAGAGCCGTTCGCGACGGCTCGCGAGAGTGAGCGGGCGCGAACAGGACAGGGGCAGGGATGGGGAGCGAGAGCGGGCGTACGCTCCCCGCATGCCTTCCCGTCATCCCCTCGCGTTCCTGTCCGGAGTCGGCGTCACCCTCGCCGCCGGCGGGGCCGTCTTCACCGTCTGGCACCGCGCCCTGCGC
>Ga0265798_10002741_pt1 | contig 25623 bp, 26 predicted proteins | sample P3T30metagenome_FD_192430 | JGI IMG/M metagenome (GOLD analysis project Ga0265798, IMG submission 192430) | Plant litter microbial communities from East Loma Ridge, Irvine, California - P3 T30 | ecosystem: Environmental > Terrestrial > Plant litter > Unclassified | place: USA: California...
TCCTGTGTACAGAACATGGGTACAGAAGAACGTGAAGAAGACCAGCATGGCGTCCCCTTTCGCCGATCCCCGGACCGGTCAGCTCTACTTCAGGCGGGCGGTCCCGGAAGCGCTTCGCCCGGCGTTCGACGGCAAGGCCGTCATCAAGGTTTCGCTGCGGACGAAGGACCCGGCGGAGGCCAAGATCGGCTTCGCGCGCGAGAACGCCGAATTCGAGACGAAGCTCGCCGAAGCACGCCGCCGGTTCGCCGAGGGGACATTGGTCCCAACGCCCGGTGCCCTGGTGCGACGCTGGTGCGAGGCGCCCGCGACGGGCACCGGCCTCTCAGGTCCGCAGCGGCTCGTGATGACCTTCATGGAACTCGATGCCGCAGCGGGCTCGCGCAAGTCGATCGGCGTGGACGACCCGTTCCCGCCAGCCGTCATGGGTCCACCGTCCAATACCGAATGGAATCTGGTTTGCGGGGACAAGGCGCGCTTCGACAGGTTGGTGGCGGAATCCTACGAAGGCGACGTCGAGCAGACAGGCTCAAACTGGATCCGACTTCGGTGGCATCACGACGAACCGCTTTGGCGTCCATGCCTTAGTGGTCCGGCCGCCCGGCTCCGTGCATTCGATCCGGGTGCCGTGCGCTTCTCGGACGAAGAGATCGCCAAGGCGCTACTGGAGGTAATCGACGAGAAGCGCAGCGGCGACGAAGAGGTCAACCGGGTACGCCTGAGCCGTCACCGGCCACGCGTCCCGAATTCGAGACGCCGTCCGAACCTGCGTCTCAAGACGCTGTTTCAAGAATGGAAGGCCGGCAACGAACCGCGCCCTCAGACGGCCGGCGAATACGAGGCGGCGGTGGACGACTTCATCGATTTCGCAGGAGATCCGACCATATCGATGATCGACGCCGATATGCTGTACGACTACCGCGACGAGGCAGCCAAGCTTCCCGCATCGATGCCGAGGGCTGATCGAGGTCTGCCCTTCACCGCCCGCGTGGCGAAGCATGAGAACGCCACCCCCAAATGCGCGCCTCCGACACTCAAGAAGCGCGTGGGCGCTCTTCAAGCGCTACTCACCTACGCATTCCATCAGCGCTGGACCGCCGCGAACATCGGCAGCGGGATCAAAATCGTCGGCTACAGCAAGAAGCGACGTACGCGTCGCAGCTTCGAGGATCACGAGCTGGCGACGCTTTGCGCCAGCCCGCTCTTCGTCGAACCGTCGGACTGGCGCACGGAAACGCGTATCAGCGACGTCACTATCTTCTGGATCTTTCTACTTTCGATTACCACGGGTGCTCGCCTGGAAGAGGTCGGACAGGTCGCGCTCGCCGACGTCCGCCGCGACGGAGATATCGTCTATCTCGACATCGATGAGTACGCTGACGACGAGGACGCCGATGACAAGAGCGTCAAGACCGACGACTCAATCAGGCTCGTCCCGGTTCATGACGAGCTTCTCGAACTGGGGTTCCGCGAATATCTCGATGCGCTCACCGCGTACGGCCACACCCAGCTTTTTCCTGACCTGAAGGAGAACAGCGTGGGCAAGCGTACGAAGGAGGCCAGCCAGAAGATGAACCGCATCATCGATCGCAACGTCTCGAACGACCGAAGGCTGGTCTTTCACTCCCTCCGCCACGCCTTCAAGGCAAAGGGCAACGACGCCCGCCTGACCGATCGCACGCTGGACCAGATCTGTGGCCACGCGCCTGTGAGCACGGGCAGTCGCTACGGTTCGGAGCCCCGGATTAGGACGATCCACCGTGAACTCCACCAGATCGACTTTTCGTGCATCGACTGGGCCCGGATCGCGCAAGGCATGAAGAAAGTAAATTGGAAGAAGCTGCTGGCTGGCTGATAACCCGTGCTCCATTCGTAGAACCGCTTCGAGACAGCCGATCAGGATCGTTTCAACCGGTCCTGCGACGTCAACGGTTCTAGCATAACGTCTCGGTCGTCCAGTGATCGCCAGCCAGTCCCAGTTTCGCGGAGCCAGAACGCATAGCATGATCCGACCGCGCGGCATCGAAGAAGGCCGGACTCACCGGGGACGGGTGTGAGCCAGGTTTTCTTATGCATTGGCGGTAGCGCTCGAACACATCCGCCTTTTCGGAAAACGCGCTCATATCGACGTCATATCGCCATCGCCGTCGCGTGGGCCGCCCTGATCGATACGGCACGAGCGCTGCTGGCGAACGAAGACAGATTGCGGTCGTCGCTCATGGGCGTCGACTTCGCCGCGAGTTACGGACCTCGTCAACCAGTTGGTCGAGGTACGGAACGCGTTCTTGGCAGTCGGCGACCGCGTAGCCTGTCAGCCTAGAAGCCCATCAGCTCCGTCGACGCGGAGCCGCGACGGGATGGACAAAATGAACCAACGCCACTCCAACCAGCGCACCGCAGCCGCATGCCCATGCGACGCGACCGGGACGGCGTCGTCGAGCTCGTGGAGCTCGTCGAAGACTAACGGTCCGTCCGCGATCGCGCGCGCGCCTCACGACCTACGTTGTTCCGGCGCGCACGTTCCGGTCGCACGCCTGGCCCATACACCTGGCCCACACACCTGGCCCGCACACCTGGCCCGCACACCTGGCCCGCACACCTGGCCCGCACACTCCGGCGGGAGAACCGAGTTCACGGGTGAAGGTTCGCCGCATCCAGCGGCCAACAGCGTTCTTGTGCATCTTTGATCGAAGATCATCAGGAAGGGGAAAACTTCTTGAAGACTTCATCCATCGGAACCTCGTGCCCGCAGGGCGCAACGGAAGGACTCACCATGAGCAACACATTCGACTCGCATGGCATCAACGACGTGACCGTGGCCGTATGCCAAGAGATGACCTTACGCACCCGTCGACGGGATTGCGACGTTGACACGGTCTTCTTGGGCGGACCACCGCCATCCCATGCGGACGAGGTCGAACTAGCTAAATTCGGGCGCAGCAAGAACTATCGAATGATCTTCGTATCGTTCGACCCGTCCAAGCCCCACGATGGCCCGTGCGGGTTTCACGCGGTCCTGACCGACGGCCTGACGCAGGCACTTGCGATCCCCGAGGGTCGCCTTTGGAAGCGAGACCGAGGGAGCCCCGCCGTTCTACTTTTCCCAGCACTCAGAGCCGTGCTGAAACTTGATTCCGAAGGTTGCCTGATCTTCCACGACATGGCCGGCAACTACCCAGAGTCGGGCTTCGACCTCGCGCGCACGGCCGTCCTCGCGCGGGCGGCACGCAACCCCGGCAAGGCTCCCGTCGTGTCGCCGATCGGGGAGCTCATGACCGTGCTCGACGTCGCCACGATGTCCGCCGTCTTCGCACAGGGCGAATGACGCCTCGGATCGGCAGCTCGAAGCGGCTGCCGATCCGCCCCCCGGTAACGAAATCTTAATATCCGGCTCGGTACAGGCGGAGCCGCGGGGCAGCAGCCCTCGCTATTTTCCCCTCTACCCTACCTTTCAAATCACATATTCCTAATCGGGAAGGCCGTTGCACGGCCTAGCGGAAGCTGCGCGACTTTTTTCGACAAACCGCTGTCCGTTCGCAGCTGCAAGCACGCGAAAATGAGCAAGCGGACCCTCGCGGTGCTCGATAAGGCCGAGGACGACGGTCGCTCGCGCGCGACGATCCCACAAGACGTCGGCCTAACAGCCAGTCGTCCGCGCCGTCGACGTCGGCGACCGCGGATCAGACCGAGATGGCCGAACCGACTCGATCGGCCATGGCGAAATCCGCAAAGCCGCATCATCCGACCACAGGTTGGTACGGCGGCTTACGAGTCCGAACCTCTGTGCAAGACGGCGTCACCCGCCCCCTTCGCAGGGAAGACAACAGCAAAAACGCATCGGATTCCAACCGGACTCCCATGACCCCGGCGGCGTTGCCGACATTTTCCGCCCAACCGACGCGATGGCCGCCCCCACCGATCCGCAACCTAGGGAGATATCATGCCTGGACCAATACTCGCGAGCACTCTCGCCTACCTTTCCTTCTCGTCATCCGACGCACGAGGATCCACGGCTCCGAAGCCGCGGCGCGACGATCCGTGCGGGACGGGCGTCGACGTCGGCCGTTCCATCATCGACCGGCGGCGGTGACCGCCGGGTCCAAGCGAAGGCGCCGACGACCGGCTCGAACATGGAGATGCCGGCGGACCGACCCGAGCGCCGGAACCACGACGAACGTTACAAGTTATATGCATATGTGCATATTTCATTCGATGTCGACGACTGCGGCCCCGTCATGCGACGGCGCACCAACAGCCTGCGGCGCATGCCCCCGCCCGCCCGCGCGTCTACTCGGCGATGTTCGCGACGTGCTCCTCGACATAGCACAGACGGCGCGCGCAAGCGGCGCGGCGTTGGCGGCGACGCATATCCAGGCAGCGGTCGTGAGCACGGCCGCCGCACGCCGACTGCTGCCGGACGTTGTCCCGTGCGGCGGCGATGCGGACGACGTCGAACGGATCACGCTCTGGAACGGCGACGCGGTCGCTGCGGTGCTGCGGCGACGCGGGGATGCCCTCGCCGGTTGGAATGTGCCGCTCGACGGGATTGCGCCCCACCCGCCCGCGATCGCGGCGCACGACCTGGGCTGGGACCTGCAGGGATCCGCGTCTGCCCGCGCACTCGCGGCGGATCAGACCTCGGCCGCTCTGCTAGCGCGGACGCTGGCGCAGACGTGCTGGGTCGCTCCTGCTAGACGATCGCGCTGGTCCACGTCGATGGCCGGTGCGGTCACGCTGGTTCGGCTGCTGCGGGACGGCCGGGCGTTCCCGATCCTCGATGCTTCGGGATCGCTCTTCCACGACGAGAGTCTCGCCGTCGCGGGCTCACTGGGCTGGCGCCCGGCCCATACCCGCCGCTGATCCGAACAGGGGGGCGGATCGTGCCGCCCCCCGCCTCGAGTGACACCGGCGCCGGCCTTGCCCGGGCACGTCACATTGTTCCCCCGGCGATGCGCGTCGGAGGACCCCGTCCCGGACCGAGCCGCCGGCGGCTCGAGCTGACGCCGGCGAGCTCAATCCCTGTCGCGGACCTTCCTCTCGGCGACGTCGAGCTCCGCGGCGATGTCCGCGATCATGACGGCATCCACGTCCACGCGCGCCCATCGGCCGGCCCTCATGTCGTCGAGCACGCGCCGCAGCAGCTCACGCGTTCGCCTCGACGTCAGCCGCTCGCGGACGGCGATCGCCTTGAATTCGCACAGCCGCGAGTCCGCCCGCTGCGCGATCGCCTGCCAGTACCGGACGCCGCGAGCGGGCGCACCGGCCGAAGGGCGACCGCAGCCGGTCGCCGCCTCGTCCGCCGCCTTGGTTTCGGCCCGGCGCGAGATCTCGTTCAGGACCGCCGCACGCAGAACCTTATGCGTGCATCCGTCGTACGCTATCGCCGTCCGCGACATGCCGATGCGGGTCGCGACCAACTTCACGTCCAGCGCCGCCGTTCGGTCCGCTCGCAGGAAGGCGAAGGAGAGCCAGAGCCTGACCTCGCCTCTCGTCCGCGGCGCGTGCTCGGCCGGCCATGGCGTAGGGGGTCCAATCGCGGACATGTCCAAACGGACCGGTGAGCCCGCCGGGGCGACCTCTGACTGCCGCCGCATCGCCGCGTCCGCCTTCTCCAGCTTCGGCGGCGCAGGCGTTCCATTCCGGTCGCCGTTCCCGAGCGTCATGCCTCACCTCCATCGGTCGCCCGCGGGTCACCGGACAAGTGGTATCCCAACGTCGAGAGCCGCCGCGCGGCCTCGACCGCGAAGTCGCGGGCGGGGCGGGCTCCGTCCGGAGCGCAGGCGGCGATGGCCGCGTCGACGTCGCGCCGCGCCGCCATCCACGTTCGCAGGACGGATGGTCCGACCCGGCCCAGCTCGGCAGCACGATCACCGGCCATCGTCGGCCCGGCCGCGAGTCCCATCTGCATCGGCCCCGTTCCGACGGTCTTCGCACCAGCCGGCCCGATCAGATTGGCGGTACCAGCCTCCGGACGCAGCCGGCCGGGGCGGAACAGGCCACCCGAGACGTCCCGGCTACGCGTCAGGAAGGCCTCCCGTACCTCATCCGGCGGGCTTGCCGCCGCCGCGCCGAGCATGCGGTTGAGGACCGGCGCCATCGTGGGCCCGTCCGACACCACGCCCTCGAGCGCCTCGTGCAGAAGCCTCGCCGTCCTACGTGATCGGTACGTCTCGAGTTCGCGCGCGAAGACCGCGTCGTTCGTCACGTAGGCGGTGAACGTCCCGTCGGGCGACGTATGGTGGTACTGACGCGAGATCGGGATAAGGAGATTCGGCGAGATCGCGTACAGCGTCTGCGCGTAGGTCTTTCGGCACTGGTAAATCGCGATGCAGCCGCCGTTGCTGTCCACGTAGGGGCGCAGGGCACGTCCCGCCTCCTCCGCATTCGGATCGATCGACGAGAGATCCGCGAACCGTGGTATCGAAGACCTGATCATCATCGCCAGCTTGGCGGCATGGACCCGGTCGACGACCAGTCCGCTGAAGTCGCGGCCCGCGAAGTCGAGGAGGAGCATGTCGCGCGCGCCCTCCGGCGCCAACGGTCGCAGCACATCCGACAGCGTCTCGATCGTCCGCAACGCCGTAAGCACCCACGGATCGGCTTCGTCGGCCTGGCGGAGCGCCAGCAGCCAGGATACCGGCAGCGGACGCCGCCGGTGCTTGAAGAGATGGCCGTGCAGGAGCATGGCAACGCTGAAACCGGACTTCGATGACGACTCCGTTACGCAACGCGGAAGCCAATCGTTCCCGTCGCCGCGCGGTCGACGCCCGCCCATCAGGCCCAGCACCTCGCCCGGTCGCATGCCGGTGCCGAGCAGCACCAACAGCAGTGCGGCGCTCAGCACCTGCCGCAGCAGACTACGGATGGCCATGGCCGGATGCGCAGCCCGTCCGCCGACGCCCTCGCACCACGCTCCCGCGCCCTTGGACACCTCCCCGAACTCGAACCCGACGAGCCTGCCGGCGGCCTGGGACGGAGTGAGACCGCTGCCGCACAGCGCGACGTAATCGACCAGCAGACGGCGGACGTCCTCCGCCGGCACGCCCAGCATCGCACGCGCCGCTGGCAGCAGCCGCGACAGCACAGCGTCGGGAATGCGGCGCGTCGTCCTATCCACTGATTCATGAAACGTGGCGGCGACCTCCGCCGCCACGTCCGTCTCGAATGGCGCTCCGCGAACAGCCGCGCCGCAATACCGCATCATCAGAGCCGCCGCCTCGTGGATATAGATGAGCGAGACGGCAACGATGTTCGCGCCCTCGACGGTGATTCGACCGCCGGCGCCGAGCAGCATGCTCCTGGTACCCTTCCCGTTCCGGGCCCGGGGATCCCAATCACCCCCATCCGGGTCCAAGGTGCCGCCGTGCAGTTCGGTCACGAACTCCGCGAGCGCCTCCATGAACAGATGGCCGAACCCGGCACCGAGGTCGGACACCGTCGTCAATCGGGCATGCGTCATCCACCGACCTAGCATCGTCAGGACCATCCCGACGTTCACCATCGTCTTTATCGAGAGCCTTCGCGATTCGGGATGCATGACGGCCACCAGCATCGCGACCTTCAGCTCGCCCGCCAGATCCTCGTCGATGTCGCGGAAGTCGAGCCGTGCGTTCGGCTTTGCGGAGGGCGGCGCCAGGTCAAGCACCCACTCGCTCGACGTGAACCGCGACGTGAGAGAAACCGGCGGATCGTCGGTTGCGAACTCCTCCAGCGTCCGAAGGAAGTCGTGGCGTTTGAATATCTCCCAGGAGGGACCAATGGCGTCACGATCGCAAGCGGCGGGCTGCGACCGGCCGAGGTGACAAAGGTCGGCATCGCAAGGCTCTATCATAGTTCGAGTTCCTTGTAGCTGATGGAGGGCAGGCGGTGGGCTTCCTCGACGACATCGCCGGGGAAAAACGGCAGCCAGAACTCCAGAAGTTCGTCGAGCACGGGCGCGAAGCGCGCGGTCCAATCAGCCGATGCGTCGGCATCCAGTTTCCGCGAAATGACATCCGCCAGCGCGGCCATCTGCGCCAGCGACCACGCCGGATCCGCGACGTCGACGTCGCCGTGCCGGCACAGCGCGCACATACCTCGCGCGACGCACAGTTCACCTGGCTCCTGCGGGTCGGGCCCATCCAACGGATTGCGGCAGCGGAAGCCGTCCGTTGCGCTGAACAGATCGGCGCCGCGCGGCCTTCCGGCCACCTCGATCCCCTTCGCCAAGCGTCGATGCTCGATCTTGATCGACCAGCCAAGCGACTCCTGACCTCGCATGACGACGGAGGGGCCGAAGTAGTGACCCTCGCCAGTCTCCAGATCGCGCCAATTGCCAGCCGCACGCATCGTCTCCGCATCGCCATCGCAGGCGTCGTGGACCAGATCGATCCCGATCCTCCGAAGCTCGCGCGGTGAGATCGTCGGGACCCCGGCCGTCTTGCAGAGCTGCCTGAGCGCCAGCGGGAACGCTTCGTCGCTTTCCCGGGCGTAGCTCGTCACCGCGCCAGAATGAAAAAGGTTGCCGACGTAGATGAACTTGGCCCAGGCGTAGCTCCCGGCGCGCTCCCGTACACGGGCCGTCCAGAGGCTGACGAATTCCACGATCGGCGCCGGATCGTCCGGCTCCAACGTCACTGGAAAGTCGACCGGATACGGACGATGCGCGCGCGCCTTCCACGGAGCCGCGCGCAGCCTCGTCGGCGGCACTTCCGGCGAGTCGTGATCCGCGACCTCGTCAGTATCTCCAGTGCGGAACTCAGCCTCTGCAAGAGTGGTTAGCACGTCCGCGTTCAGGCGTCCCTGGATCGCGAGCAGTGCCGCGAACGGCGCCAGGCCCCGCCGCGTGGGATAGGCAGCCTCCACGCCGGCGGCCCATCCGGCGCGCATGATACCGTTACATCCCGTCCAGCGTCCGCCGGTCCTCAGCTGGCGGTCAAAGCGCCCGGCCTCCGCCTTCCTCCACACCGCGATCGTCCTGCGCGCGCCCTTCCCCACCATCTCCCCGGCATCAACCCGCTCCGACCACCCGCGCACCGCGCGCATCCCCAGCTCGAACATGGCCATGCCGGTGGCTTCGTCCCGCGCGAGCTCCCGCCAGCTGGCGGGGAACGTTGGATCGGCGGCGAGCATCGCACGTGCGACCAAGAGCTTCTCCTGACAGAGCGGCCCCTCGCCCACCAACCCGTCTTCGAAGTAGCCGGCCAGCTGGTTCCAACCCGCGACCGTGGCGAGAATCTCCCTGGAGCACGTCTTCACCAGACGCTCCGTCTCGACATCCCCCCACCTGCCGTCATCGATCGGCTCGGGACGGTCGTCGGCCATGGTCCAATGCGGCTTGCCGGTCTCGATCGTGGTGTCCTGCCGGCGTTCAATGTGATCGCAGGCCGGGATCCTGCCGACCACCCGCCTGACGATGTTGAGCGCCGAGCGGATGCGCACCGACGGTTCGCCCAGCCCGCGCGCTGCACAAATGGCCGCCTCGACCCGCTTGAACAGATCGACCGGCAATTCGCTCGGCGGGACCGCCGAAAGCCCAAGCTCGGCCATCGGCGCGATTAGGTGGCGCGCGGCGGTGATCTCGCCGAGCAGGGTCTGCACCGCGCATCCCGGCCAACGTGCAACCACGGCCCGGACCAGATGCGGTCCGAGCCCGGGCGTCCCGAGCAGACCGTCGACGCCGGTCCGCGACCGACCACCGGCCGACCACCGGCCGACCGGCGATAGGGCAGATCAAGCCAAACGTGTCCATTCGCGTCCCGAGTCAGCGTACCCGGAGCCGCCGGAGGAAGAGGTCCGGTCGCGTTGAGGATGTGCAGCCCTGCTTCCTCACCATGGCAGTACGCGCCAGGCGACGAGGCGACGTCGCCGTCGGACGTGACCCTGCCCCCTCCCGCCGACAGCTTTTCAGCTTCGCGCTGCGCCTTGATCAGCCGCAGCCGTTCGGAGGACGCGCTACCGGGCATCGATAACCCCCCTCGTGGCGCCGAGTGCGGCGTCGCCGAGCGCAGCCACCTTGCGCCGATCGGGCCAGAGATAGATGCGCGACGTCGTGGACGGGTGCGAGTGCCCCAATCGCAGGCAGACGAATCCAACGGGATCGTGACGGTGCTCGGAACTCGCGACCGCGATCCTGTAGAGCTTCAGCGCCTTCGTGTGCCGCAGATCGTGATAGCAGTGGTCGAACACGACGACGGGCCGCGTCGTTCCGTCGGGCTCCGGCACATCGATCGTACGGTACATGCCAAGCGCGCGCTGGACCTCGCGGAAGTCGCGCTGAATCGAACTCGATTGAACCGCCTCGCCAACGTGCCGACCCGCCGACAGGCCGTTCAAGAACAGCTCCACGGGCTCGCGCCAGCCCGCGCCGTGAAGCAACCGCGCCGCCCTCACGCACACGCTGCGCTCCCCACGGTCGTAGGCCTGCCATTCCAAAACGTCGTGACCTAACACGATCGCCTTACGATGGTCGGCGCCCTTGGTCCGCTTTAGCGGAAACGAATATTCGCGATCGGCCTCGCCTATGACCATCGACCGTACGTCCGCCACATGGATCCCCAGGTTCTCCGTCACCCGGATGCCGCACCGCCGACCCGTGTCGAACGTCATCCGCGACCGGCATGAGGGGCCACCTTCGACCCACGTCGACGCGGTCACCGGCATCGCCTTCTTCAGTCGAGAGACGTCGTCGTCGGTCAGCGGCCTGATCATGTGCCGCCGCGCGCCCAGTAGGCGATTCCGATCGAGACGCTTGCCGTCACTGTCGTAAACGGTTCGTAGACCGTAGGCTCGACCCAGCAGCGCGTCGCGATCGATCGCAATGGACGTCAACTTGATCCGATTGGTGTAGTCGATGCAGCGACATGCCGCTCCGACCGTCTGCTCGATCGTCTCTGGGCTCAGCGGCTGGCCGCGGCGGTTCATGCCGTTCAGCATGGAGCTGACGACCAGATCCATCACGTCGTCGTCCAGATACTCGTAGGGCCTGCCCTCCAGCACCAGCGCCTCGCAAATCGGACGCAAGAGGTAGGCGTAGGTGCGCACGGTCGTATCGCGCCAGCGACCGGAAATATCCCGATCCCCCTTGTCCGCCTCGGAAAGAAGATACTCGTACACCCCGTCGATGGGCTCTCGGCTCAGGGCGTGCACCGGATAGGCAAAGCCGGGCGGCACCGGCAGGCACTGCATGTGTTCGATCGGCATTCTGCATATCGAGTGAACGCCCGCATGCGGATTGTACCGCACGATCTCGACGAGCGGATCGCCGTCGTCGACGTCTGCGTCCAATCCCAGGAGCGGACCCAGGTCCGCCTCGATGAGTGCCATGATCCGCGAGCGACTGGCCGGATCGACGATGTCGTAGAGGTCTTGATCGGGCAACACGGAAAGGCTCCATTGCATAGGTATGACGATAACGTGAATGAACCGGCGCCTATCAAGTTGCTAAGACCCAGCAACATGCGGCAAGATCCGTCATACAGATGTAGTAATAGGTAGACGTGACGACTGAACACAGCAGTGCGCTACTGTTTATGCTCGTTATATTGGACGAATGTGTTCAGTGTTCCGAGCGAAATTCATCGATGTAACGCACACTCAATTTCAGCTATCGGTTGGTACATTCTGATACACGTCAGTTCGGCATCTCGCGCCCCTCCCGCCGTGTTCACTCCCGCGGGCCCCGACGCAGCCACTGGTCCAACTCGGACTTCCGGCAGCACAGGTGCTTGCCGAGCTTGAACGTCGGCAGCTCGCCACGAGCCGCCAGTACGTAGATTTCGCGCTCACCGAGGTTGAGGAACGTCGCGATCCGTTTCGCCCCCTTCAGCAGGTCGTCTCCAAGCGTCATCGCATCTACCTTTCTTGGACTGATTTACACACAAGATGTATGCGTTGTCCAAATTGATGTCAATGGGTGTGTTTACGTCCAGGAATCAGCCGGATCGTTCAGCCCCTGGTCGAGCGGAGTCGCGGGGCGACGATGCATTCCTCGCCAACCGGGTCGCCGCCCGCTGGTGACGAGCTGCATCCTGCCCGCACCGCCGACATTCGCGGCCCCGAGCCTGCTATTTAAGCGTGGATGCGTTTACACCCACCGACGGTTTGGCTAGCCCAGATCGCATGACGGATGCAGAGCCTCGATTTCCCATACGCCTCCTGACGCCGGCCATGACCGCCGCCCTGCGTGGATCCGGGGCGGACGCTCCAACGGGTCTCGCCTGGCGCATCAAGCAGATCCAGCGTCAGGATTGGCCGACGACGCTCGCCGCGGATGCGCGGATCAAACGCGGCTACACGCCCGGCCAGACGCTCCGACTGCTGGCCGCCCTTTCGCTCCTCGACGCGGGCCTCGGTCCGACGCAGGCGGTCGGCACGGCCAGCGACAACGAGAACGCGATCCTCGCGGTGATGGCCGGCGCGCTCACTCCCGTGGCGACGAAGCGGCTCCTCGCGCTCGTGAGGCCGCGGGCCATCGACGGTCCGGCGGGAGGGACGGTGGAGGCGGAGGCGGGCAGCCTGCTGGTCGAGCCGATCGACGTCGATGTACTCTCGGAACACATATCCCGAGGCGATCCGGGTCCGGCGTGGCTGATCGTGGACGTCGCTTCGCAATGCAGGGCGATGCTCGATCGACTGGACCCCGGCCACGAGGTGCTCGAGCTCTTCCACGACGTGACCCAGGAAGGCGTGCGGGCGACCCTCGCCGGTCGCGGGCACGTCACCACGTCGCATCCGCGCGGGGACCGCTACCGCACGAGAAACGTCGGGAAGGGTACGGCCTGACCCATGATCGGGCCGCAGGGCCGGGAACGACCGACACCGTCAAGGTCCAGATCGGCGAAGCGCTTGCGGGGGCCGCCTAGACGGACTTCACGATGTCCGCGTACTCCTTGCCGAAATGGCGACTGGTCTCGTCGAGGTCGATCTCGATGTAGTCGTTCCTCACGGCCTCGACGACGCGATCCAGCTCGCGAGCGAGACCGGCAACGACCTTCTTGAGCTCCGTCGCAGCCTTCGCCTCACCCGCGAAATCACGGTGCGGACCGGAAAGTCCAGGCGCCTGCACCCACCTGCTGTTCGTATCCCGGTACAAATGGGAAACGGAACGATGCCTTGATACGCCGACCAGCGAGCGCAGCCGCTTCTCCAACGTATCGTCGTAGAGCCGGAAGCTCGGACTGCTCACCACGGCGTCGCGCCCGTCGTTCATGACCGCGGCGAAGTAGTGCAGGCGGTCCGGCATCGCGCGCACGTGCATGCCCAGCAGGTCGACGGACATGTGCCGCAGGAACCAGCGCAGGTTCACGACGTCACGGGCCTTCTTCACCTCGGCCTCGGACTTGCCCTCCAGATCGCGGGACCGAGGTGGGTTCTGGTCAATGATCGTCGGTACCGCCACGGTGACCAGACTCGAAAGCGCCTTCTGATGGCCGCCATCGATTTTGACGGCCTCGATCACCCGATACGTTGAGATCCGATGACGGTAGAAGTCGAAGGGCAGATCCTTCAAGGACGCCACCGCCCGATTGAACAGTAGGACGATGCGGTCCCATCCGAGATGGGCGGCAGCGAGACCGAGCTCGTAGGCCACGTTCGGGTTGGGAACGCTCTTGCCGGTCGCGGTCTGCGCCACCCTGGTGATGTCGGCGATGAAGATGTCGCTGCCGCGTATCTCCTCGGCTCGCTTGTAGGGTACGTAGGGCGATCCGGCGACGTCCCGCGTCGCCTCCTCGGGCACCATGGGCTCGCCTGTCTATCCGGTGATCGCGGCGGCGGCGGCGGCCACGGCCTTCCGGATGGACCGCGTCGCGGCGTTCTGGGCGACGTCGCTCTGCTTGGAGAAGAATACCCTGTCACCGCGAAGCTGGTGACGACGGGACGGCGAAGGTAGGCCGATCGGATCCGAGCAGGAGAGCGAACATCGGTCGCCTGTCCGCATCCGACAAGAAGGGCCCCCACGATTCCCATTGCCCCGACCGGAAGCCGACGACCGGCACCGGCATCGGTCACATCCGCAGGATTGGTACGGGCGCTTGGAACGTGTCGAACTGCGGCGGCCGGCCAGTGTCGGAAAGTCCGATGCCGGACCGGTCGATGACATAGTCGAGCGGCTCGACGCCTATAGATACGACGTCTCCAAGCCGACGTCCGACCGCCGCGACGCCGACCACGTTTGGTAGACCGTGCGGCACGTGGATCGTCATCGCGCCGGCTTCCATGACGCACCACGCGCCCATCTCTAGCGGCACCTCGGCACCGAGCGTCGTGCCATCGACGATGAGCGAGGGGACTTCCGGTCGGCGGGGATACAGATAGGTGCGCATCGTGGTTCGGACGCCGTACGAAAGCGACGAAGCCGTCACCGGCCGCAGGGCGCGGATAAGCGGCGCCAACTCCAATCGTCCACTATCCGCGAAACCCAGCAGTGGCTCGTGGACGCCGTCGAGGCCGAGCGCGCCCGCCACATCCGCCAGCCATCGTGGAATTGCGATCATCCTTACGATATCGGTGCGATCGCGTTTCGCTGCAACCTTCCGAGCCCATCCGAACGTTCGTACGGCTCCTTCAGCCCGAGACCGAAGCGTTCTACGGCAGCGCGGTCCACGCCTCCTACGGCGAGCGCAGCCATCGCCCTTCCATAGCGCTGAAGGTTCGCCCTGAGCCGTCGGCCGTTGAAACCGGTGGATCGCTTGGCAGAACTCCTCATTGCATCACCTCCGTCGCCCGAACGGACCAACCTCCTATCGGAAAGGGCATCAGAAGAACCTTCCGCCGTTGAAGAAGAGATGCTGACGAGCGCCCGTGGCGTAGGTGACGACATGGCCGACCGCCCAGTTCGTCAAAGGTCCTCGCGCGTACTCGAGCTCCGTCTGGCAAACGCCGGCGCAATAGATGCCACCGCGGGTCGTAGGCCGATGCGTGTGCCCCAACGTGGCGTTGATCCCCAGCCGTTCGAACAAGGGCATCGATCCCCGCCGGCCGTCGGATGCCTGGTGACCGTGGATCGCGCACTCCACACCGGCAACCTGGAAGCTCTCCTCGGGCTTCAGGAAGCGCACACCGCCGAGTTCGTCCGCGGCAAGATGGCGCATCATCTGTTCGAAAATGCCGTCCACCGGGCGCCCCGCCTCGATCCGTTTATAGAGCGCCAGCGATGCCTCCAGGAAGAACACCGCGTTCGTCGGATCATCTCTGAAGTCGGCCTCACGCAACCATCGGAGTAACGCCAGATCGTGGTTCGATCCGACCACCACGCTACGCGCGAACTTGCGTCGCGTACCGCCGAGGAACGCGGCGCTTGCCGCCATCTCGCGCCGGACGTCGCCACCCGCCGCCACCAGTTGCGCGAAGCGTTTATGGGGGTCCGCGGCGTGATGGTGGTTTCTCGCCTCGAAGTCGCAGACGTCATGGAAGACCATGAACCTGGGCCGAAGCTCGTCGACGAGAGAACGGGACCGCCCGCCCTTCCAAGTGGCTCTGGCCACCTCGGGATCGAGATGGGCGTGATGGATATCTCCGAAGGTCAAAGCCTCGACCCTGCAGCCCGCGAAGACGGAAGCGCCGCTGACGCGAAACTTCAGATCCTGGAAGTCGCCTGCGCCGTCAGCCGACGCGAGAAGGTGACGACAATGGGCATGTCCGTCGTTCGAGACCTCGATGATAACGGCACCGACCTCCGAGCGCGCCAGGGACGCACCTCTCATCTTCGGCAAGGTCACCGCGCCGGAAGTAAGATGGACCTTCAGGCCTTCGGCCCTCACTCGGGAAAGCGTCTCGAGCTGGACGGTCGGATGCGGAACCACCGTCCATCCAGCCGTTCGGCGACGTTCCAATCCGGCAAGCGGTCTCGTCGCGTTCGGAGCAAGTCTCAGATCGCCCGCGATCTCGACGACGTCGGCGAGATTGACCAGCCCATCCCGAAGATGGCTTCGCAGACCGGTTTGGCCATCCGCGATCAGGCCCACCTCGCCGACGCGGAACACGGCCAGTTCCGCACCGGTACGGGCAGCGAAGGCCTGAAGGTTGTTCCAGAACCCAAGGTGGACCGGTGCCCCGGTCTCGGCCGCCGTGACGATCAGACGTCGACTTCCGGACAGAGGCGGCGCCGCTTGCCTCCCCCGCATCACAGAACGTCCGACGATCTCCTTCACATTCCCGGAGATCACCGGATCGGATTGTAGGTGCTTGGCCGGGCGGCCTCCGATCTCGGCCCTCGAAATGCCAAACCGCGTGACGACGTCCCCCCGAAGCATTTCGCGCAACGGTGGAGGGGTGAGGCCGTGAGACCTCATGACGTTGCGCTGATACTGGACGAGCGCTTCCCGAACCCTGATCTGGCTGAGACCCAAGGTACGGGCGACGTCCGACATCGACCCGGTCTCGACGAAGAGTTCGTGGACGGCGGCCTGTTGCGGCGTGATCAGCAATCTCTGCGGCCTGGCGTTCATAGCCGGCACGCGCAGTGCGGCAGTCCGGAGACGCCCTGCGTTCGCCCCCCGAAACGTCGGTGCGTCGGCAACGGTGGACGGTCGCGGAGACGGCCAACGTCCTGCCGTTCGCCCACAGCACTGATCATGAATTCGCCCGGAGCCTGATTGCCGATAACGAGCGACGGACCGGGAAACGAGACGAGGCTTGGTGATCGAGCGGACCGCCACTGCGGCGCATCAGGCGCATCGACCTCGACCCACACCGGAATGCCGATCGTCATGCCGCGATACACCTGAATCTATAGTCCAGTCCCTGACGCGACTCCGGCGGCTTCGCGTAGCGAGCCTTGGACGGCATTCGTCAGTGCCGCCCGCGGCCGGCACGAACCTTCGGGCTCTTAGCGGCGACCTCCCGATATGGAAGGAGGATCGCGAACGTCGTCCTCGCCGGCTCATAGACGCGCACGAACTGCCCCCGCAGAGCCGACACCATGTCAATCGCGCGCATCATCGCCGCGGTTGCGGAAGCCGACGCGACCGGATGGACGCCTCCGTTCGCTACGAGACCCACGACCAGATGACTGCCGTCCACTCCAACCGCGAGCTGGAGGTCGACCGGACCCGCGTAAATTGCACCGCCTCCCGCGTGGTACATGAGTTCGCAAATAGCGACCGCCAGCCCGCGCCCAGCGAGCGGTGCGAGGTCCACCGCATGAATGCTCGTCTGGAGAACGTTCAGCGACGGGATGGCCATGTGCTGCAAACTGACCGCCCTGGTCAGGTAGGCGGCACAGTTGACGCTCGCTCCCAGGTCGCTCGTCAGCACGTCCTCAAGAATCTGGTAAGCCACCCGCTCCGGATCGGACTCGTCGATCGCAGTCGGTCCGCACGATACCGCCGGCGACGGGATCGCCGAACGTCCCCGGCGCGCCACGCTCGCCTGGAAGAGCAGGCGCTCTATCCGCATCGCGTCGGTTTCTGGTATTCCGGAATGTTCGTATCGCTTTTTCATGATGTTAGAACTATGCACATGTGCATATGTTCCGAGCATCGCTCTCGTCTGCCGCCGGAACGCTTCGTTTCGCTACCGGCATCGATCCCACGCGGTATCCCAAACGCATCGGTGGCACCAATCACCAGCAGGTAGAGTGCCTTCACTCATGGGATTCGACCACACGAAAACGCCATCGAACACGGCTGCAATGGGGAAAATCATGACGGAAGAAACCGCATGAACCCCAGTGCTCGCCTTATGCCGGTTCATCAATGGTGGCGTCTTCAAACGGTCGAGATCGCTTCATTGGCGATACGATCCGAGCGCTTTACAGTCAGATGGCGGCGAAACCTCGCGGCGTGGTCTGGTTTGCCATGGGATGGCATATCAACGCTTCCCACCGGGGACGACGTGGTGACGGAAGAGGACGTCCAAAAGCTACTTGCGCAACTGAAGTTGGCAACCGAGCGATTAGCTCTTCCTCGAGTGACGGCGCCCACACCAGCCGACGTTCGAGTGACTTCCGCCGGTCTAGCAGAACGAGAGACCCTGACGGTCGATTTCGATCTCATCGATTTCATACTGCCGATCGCCATCGAAACGAGCGCGATCGCCGGTGGTCCGGCAGCGTTCGCTTCAGCTGTCGAAGGTGTGATCAAGCAGTTAGAGGCAGCCGTACGAAGTCGGAAAGCGATTGCACGACGCGAAGTAGCTTTACGTCGGGCCGTGGAGCAGACTTCGGCGCGGATCGGCAACGGATGTACACCGCTGTGGCTGCGCATGGACCCCGTCCCCGGTGCTGAACAACCGAGTCGTCTTCTTTCGCGTCACTACAAGGTCGTTACGACGCTCCTCGACGATTCGCTTTCAACCTCTCCAAGTCCGGCGGAGCCAGTCTGGACCGTCGCGGACGTAAGGGACCACGCGAGACTCCATCGCCAGACGCAACGGCAGAGGGCGGCAGCGCTGCTCGCGCACCAACCGGCCGGCTCGATCGGCGATTTCACGGAGGTCTCGCTGGCACTCATACGCGCCGCGGAGCTGGAGCCTTTCGCGACCCTGCAGGCGGCGCATGCGGCCCGTGTCGATGATCAGTGTGGCGATCTGCGATTCCGAATGTGGGGGTGTTTGAACATTCTAACCTGGATCGACGGGGTGCTTCGAACCTCCATCGAATTCGAACATGGCCGATATGATGACGGCCAACTGATCCTGACCGGCGACTATCCGGCATCGTTGGCTCTGGCGTCCAAGGGACGACCGCTAGCCGCCATTCTGGACCATCCAGCGTTTCGTACCATAGCCGTCACAGTTGCGAGCGTCGAATACTTCGACGACGCGTTAGGCCTCTATCACGAGAATAGAGTTATCCAGATGGAACAGCGGCACCTCGTAGAGACAGCGCTGGCAAGAGTTCAGGCGAAAGACTGAACTCTGATGCGATTGCTAGACCAGCCGGCGACTTTGAGCTGACTCACCGCGCATAATCATGGACACCGCCACATCCGAGCGACGCTGTATGCGCACCGACATAGACTCCAGCGGCAGGGCCCTTTCCTGCATTCTGCATCCGCCTTCGCGTCATGCCCCCTTCCCCGAACCTGACCTTGCGACGGTGCACGATACGCCGCTGGCCCCGCAGGACCTTCGCACTAGGGAACTGTTGATTGAGCCAGTGCGCCTCGGCAGCCGAATACGCTTTCGCTCGGCATACCTTAACTCTTGGAAAACAATGACGCCCGAGGTGTCAGGATCGTTGATCAGGAGCAGGATCTGCCGCAGATCGTACCCGCTTTCCTCGCTTTCCGAATACAGCATCACCGGTCACCCCGTTGGATCAGCCGCGCGGCCTGACGGCGGCAATGTACGCCGCTGTCGCCCCATCGAAAATCAACGAACGAATTCAACTTCGACGTGCGAGGTGACCAGCCGAGAACGACACCCTCGCTTATGCCCTCTTTTCGAGCGATCTGCACGTCCAAGGGAACACACAGTCCGCGCGAACGCCCAACTTTGCGCGTCGTTCCCGAACGCGGTGCGTCAAGGCGACAAATAGCGGCTTTGGGCGCACCGGAACCAAACCACTTGCGTTATCATATGCACATGTGCATACATCAGCTAGGAGGTGTCCATGATCCGACGAGACTCAATCGAATGCCCGTGTGTCGAAGCCGTATACGCCAAGGAGCTTTCGCATCGTGCGGCAAATGCACTTCAGCAGGCGATCGCCGCGGTTCATCTCAGCAAGCGTGGAGCCGTCGATCTCGATGACGTCATGGTGCGCCTGCACGCGACCGCCGCCCTGCATCACGTCCTCGGCCGGTCCAGCGGCGGTCTTGTGAACGCCGCGGACGAGATCAATGACGTATGCGCGGCATCGGTTGCTGCGGCAGGCGCCGGTGACAACGTCACGATCGCAGTCGACCTCGATGCCGTACTAGCGGATAGGGCGGTTGTCCGCCCGGTCCTGATGATGGTCGCGGAATTGGTCTCCAATGCCGTCAGACACGCCTTCCCCAATAATACCGGAACGGTTTATCTCGAGATGCGACATTCCGGCATGACGACCTTCGTCGTGGTTGAGGACGACGGTGTGTGTGGCGGATGGCATCGCCCCGGCGGTCAAGGCGGCGACATCATCGACGGGCTGGCGCGCAGCGCGGGCGGCCGTGTCGTCCGATCCCTGACGCCCGGAGGGTCATCCCGGGTCGAGGTGATCCTGCCGAGTCTGGCCGCCGCCGCTGCGTCCCCCGTGGGCCACGCGTGACCCCGGTGACACCAGCGATCTCCGGCGCGATGATCCGTGACCTGGTGCTATGTGAGCGCAAGGCCGCACTCGACATTCACGGTGATCCCGTGCTGCGCGATCCGGTGTCCGCCTTCACCCGAATGTTGTGGCGCGAAGGGCTCGCCCACGAGACGAAAGTATTGAGCGGCTTCGGCGAGGGTCTGGCCGATCTACGCGGCCTTACTCGATCGGAGCGGGAAAGCGGCACCCTCAGCACGATCGAAGCTCGGCTGCCCGTCATCCTCGGGGCCGTGATTCGGCACAACAACATGATCGGCATGCCGGATGTACTGCGGTGGACGCCGTTGGGATATGTGGCGTCGGACGTGAAGAGCGGCGCGGCCCTCGAAGGCGCCGAACGTAACTACAAGCAGGGTTATCTCGTTCAGGTTGCGCACTATGCCCACATTCTGGGGGCGTCGTGTCTGGAACGCACCGACGGCGCGGGCATCGTTGACCGCACAGGTTCCGAAACCCTTCATGATCTATCGCTCCCATCGGGACGCGAACGCATCTCGGGAACCGATCTTCGTCTGCGACTGCTGGACCGTGCCCGACAAGTGCGTGCGAATGCCGACGTGACGAGGGGTGCGCTCTCGGCGATCTGCTCGATGTGCGAATGGAAGACCTTCTGCCGCAAGGAGCTTACCGCCGCCGACGATCTCAAGCGCATCGCCGGCTTGGGGCGGGCGGTGCGTGCGTCCATCGAGAAACTAGGCGATAGCGTCGGCGCTCTTGCGAACCTCTACACAACACTGCTCGACCCCCTTCCCGGCGTGGGCGCTGATCGACTGCAGCCCTTCGTCGAGCGCGCACGGTTCATCGCAGACCCCTGCGCCGGTCCCGTCGTACGTGCGCCTCTGGCCCTTACGAGGCCTGCGCATGCGATCGACTTCGACGTGGAGGCCGATCCGATCCGTGGACTGGTCTATCTGCACGGGTTCTGGCACGTCATCGAGGGCAAGGAATGCTTTGTGCACTTCTTCGCGGAGACAGCGGACGAGGCTCGTGAGCGCAGGGCCTTCCCCGAGGCGATCGATCACTTCCGTCAGTATCGGGACGCTCACTGGTTCCACTACTCGGCGTATGAACGGACCGCCTACCGAGGGCTGCAGCGCCGCCATCCCGAGGTCTGCGGCGAAGATGAGATCGATATCGTCTTTGCGCCCGAACGCTGCACCGACATCTATGCGATCATCGCGAAGCGAACCGACTGGCCGCTTTCGAGCTACGGGATAAAGAGCATCGCGAAAGCCTGCGGGTTTGGATGGGAAGATGTCGTCCCCGGCGGTGCGAACAGCATCGAGTGGTACGATCAGTTCGTCGAAACAGGTGATAACGAAGTACGAAACCGCATCGTGGCCTACAATCGCGACGACGTGATCGCCAGCCATATCGTCAGGGACGCGCTGGCCGAACTCGAAACAACCGGCGTGATCGCGGCTTTCCGAAGGCCTGCCATATGACGGCCGCGCTCCGAGACTGGCTGCTCACGTGCCCCGAGGTCAAATGGATCTCCGCCGTGGCGCTTGAAGCCGCCGAAGCCGGCCTCTTCGACCTCCATTCAGAGATGGCGAAGGCGATCTCCGGCGGTGTTAGGATGGCCAGCCTGGGTGAGTCCCTACGCGTACAGCCCCGAGCTTACTATCAGCGTTCAGCGCGCATGCTGGCTCATCGGCGGAAAGGCTGCTCCCTCTCGCTCGTCTCGGACACGCTCGTTCTCACTGGTTCGATCTTTCAAGGCGTCGCAATATCCGAGTCGAGAGACTCCACGGTCCTCTATGTCCGTCAGGCGGTTCCGGAGATCGCCGCCATGGCATTGGTTGGACGAAACCTTGACGATCTGATTCGTATCGGCCGCTTCGAATTTTCAGGTTATCGGATCACCGAAGCGGAGCGGGACGAATGGGGGCTCGCCGTATGGTTCGACGTGCCACGCCTCGCTTTCAAGCACTTCATCTAACGATCGCTCCTTCATGAGCGATTTCTGGGTTCGATGAGATCCGGATCTGCAACGATACCCAAAAGAAGCTCGTCCATCGTTACCCCGAGCGCGATCGCCAAGCGCGCCAGAGTCTCCACGGTCAGGTTCTGCCCGGTTTTCTCGATGCGGAACATCGAACTGACGTCGATGCCAGCACCGCGCGCGCATTCCGCCTGCCCGATGCCCAACCCCTTGCGAACCAAGCGAATGCGTTGGCCCACGTCCGCGTGCAAAGTCTCCCTGGCAACGTGCGCAACGGCCCTACTGGGCCCCTTATCCCTGTTATCGTTCGATCGGCTCATCACAGTGATTGTATGATGGTGATCGCCATACCAGAAGCGACTTTTGTGAATTACATGTCGATGGTGAGAACTTTCACGGCTTACGACCGTGCGGATCGATATCCAGCCCTTGGGCCGCCACCATCTCGGACTGCCGGTAAAGCGGCAGATGATGTTCGAACTTCGAGACGACGACATGCGCCAGCGTTGCAAATGTCGCCTTTCCGCGTGCGACTGCCTTCACCGAGGCAGCCGCCTGAACAATCTTCTCACACGTCCGGCAGCTGTATGTCGGCCGGATGCTCCGCACCACGCGCCAGTGCACCGGCAGGACGTCGAGCATCTCATGGGCGTCTTGCCCGAGGCGGCGTAGCGTACCGCCGCAGTCCGGGCATGTGCAGGCGCCGGAGGCGGGTTCGTGGACGACCTCCTCGCGTGGCAGGTGGTCGGGCAACGCACGGACTGGTGCCGGTCGCCCGAGCGTGTCTGACAAGGCCGCGCCGGTCTCCGGGACTGCGCTCTCGGTTTCCAGTTCCTCGAGCGCGAGTTCGAGCTGAGCAATCTCGCACGGCAGCTTCTCGGAGGATGCGCCGAACTGCATCCGCCTCAGACGAGCAATCTGTCCACGCAGCGTCTCGATGAGCAAGTCGCGGGGGGCGAGTGCTGCATTAGTTCGGGCGAGCGACGCCTCCAGCACGGCGATCCGGGCCTCGGCATCAGATGGGGCAAGAGAGCTTGCGACACCTCATTTTAGTAGCAGTTCTCGCGCTCTCACACGAGCAAAAATGGCGGAAAAGCTCTGTTTTTAGCCTGCCAATGTTGGTGCCGATGTCCGCTCTGGACGTCGGCAGTCGATGCCCTCCAGAAGCATCGGCATTTGCGCCGATGTCAGCGCCACAGTGCCGGTCGCGGTCACCGGCCAGACGAAACGCACCCGGTCCATTCGCTTGGAAAATAGGCAGAGTCCCTGACCGTCGAACCACAGTAATTTGATCAGGTCGCCGCGCTTGCCGCGGAACGCGAACAGCGCCCCGGAATGTGGTTTCTCCCGGAGCACCTGCGGCACCAATACCGCCAAGCCATCGAAGCCCTTGCGCATGTCAGTGACTCCGCACGCCAGGAATATCCGCGTCGATGTCGGCTGCGGGATCATCGCGTCAGCACGCCGATCACGCGCAACAGCGCCTCGGCGTCGACAGCGCCGTCGACGGTCAGCCGTACACCCGAAGGCAGCTCGATGCCGATCTGCCCCGTGGTCCGGGCGTCCGCTGCCACCTCGGCGGGCGGCGCCGACAGCATCACGGGCGGCTCGCTGATCCGGACCTCGGCAAATACGGTCTGAGGCCGGGCCGGCACGCCGCTCAGTGCGCCCGACATAGCTTGCCGGCGCCAGGTGTAGATCGCGCCGCTGCCGACCTCGTGACGCTCGACCGCCGCCCGGACCGACCCATCCGGCCCAAACGCATCGCGCAGGATCGCCAGCTTCTGCTCGACCGTCCAGCGGCGCCGGCCCGACACCCGCCCGACAATCTCGATACAACCACTCATACGACCGGTCGTATGACTACTCGCTACATCTGCGGCTGGTTCGATAGTCTCGTCTGACATCACGGCCCCGTTCAAAGAGCCGCCATCAACCCGTGGAACGATCCGCCTACAAGGCGACCTTCAGACTACGCTTACAGAATTCGCTTTGGCTCATCTAAACCACTGTCATCTGCGCACACCCTCTTGAACGTGGGCGGCATGACACCGAAGATCCGCCCGGTATGGAACCGTGACATTTGTATCTGGCGCTTAAACTACCTCGGATCGATAATAATCGTTATGTTAAGTTGCGCGTTGACGATTGGTGGGCATTAATCTTGCATAGGCAACCTCAGCAGATCGAGATGATAGCCGATAACTTGAACAATCTGACTCCGGCGGTCATCAAACATGCTGGTAGCAACGTTTGTTTCTGGCCCTCATACTTTCTGACTTGGAGATCATGACACGCAATAGGTTGGTCTGCGCGACCGTTCTACCGCGATTGATGAATTTCTGGCCGACGCAGTATATACGGCATATACAAGGAGGCTCGATATGACACGATCATCTTCCAATTTCGACGTGCGCAAAGCTAAGCCGCGACTTATCGACATTCTGAAAGGGCTAACTCTTCTCGCCTCCAACGATCAATTCCCAGACGATTTCGATGCGACGCTGCTTCCACTGAAGGCAGTCGACCTGTGACTGGCGCGCGGTACATGCTCGACACCAATATCTTCTCCGGTCTCGTTCGCAATCCGCAAGCGGCTCTGTTCGAAAGATCGTCGAGAAGCGACAACCTGTCCATCAGCATCTCACCGCGGCTGAGCTTCGCTACGGTGGCGCTCGCAGGAGCTCCCCACGACTTCTTAAGCAAGTCAAGGCCATCCAAGGCGGCCTCGAATCCCTCCGCTTGACGTCCCGGCTGACGTCGAATATGGCGGCATCCGTGCAGAGTTTGAGGCCGTGGGCAGACCAATCGGTCCCAACGACCTCCTGATCGCAGCCCACGCCCAAGCGGGGGTACCACGCCGGTCACCGCCAACGTCGGTGAGTTCGCGCGTGTTCGGGTCTTAGCATGGAAAACTGGCTTGCCTGATACTGGGGCGTTCCGGATTTAGATCAGGTCTTTAAGCGTCGCAGCGATCCCATCCGCATCGATTAATGGACCACCCGCCGCCTATCCTAACGGACGTCACCATCTCCGCATTGCGCTGTTTTGGCGTGGTATCCGACTCCTGTTCCCGATCGCGCAGCGTGACATTGTAATCTGCCCTTGACCAAGCGTATATCCCAGATGTATATCCCAAATTATGCATGATCAATGATGGACTGCTAGATGACGCGTACCACCCTTTTCCAGTCGAACCGGTCTCAAGCGGTACGTTTGCCCAAGGACGTTGCCTTTCCCCTCGACGTGCGAGAAGTCACTATCCTTCGCGATGGTGACAGGCGTGTGATCGTTCCCGTCGACCGCATCTGGGACGATTTCTTCGCAGCTCCTGGGGTTGATCTCGGCGATCGCGAACAGCCAGCGGCGCAGGAGCGGGATGCACTCTGATGCTGCGTTATATGCTCGATACGAACCTGTGCATTCGTGTCTTACGTGATCGGCCGCAAAGCATTCGGGAACGCTT
>Ga0265798_10002742_pt1 | contig 25620 bp, 26 predicted proteins | sample P3T30metagenome_FD_192430 | JGI IMG/M metagenome (GOLD analysis project Ga0265798, IMG submission 192430) | Plant litter microbial communities from East Loma Ridge, Irvine, California - P3 T30 | ecosystem: Environmental > Terrestrial > Plant litter > Unclassified | place: USA: California...
TTGTTTCTCTGAAGAATATGTGGTCGTCTGAATAGACATTCAGATACATCAGCCCGAACATGATGATTGTTCCAGCCGCGATCATTTGAGCAAAGGTTGTGTATTTCATTGTTGCCATCGTATTGCTGCGGTGAGGTGCAGGCGAATCTTGCATTGATTTCTCCTTTAAAACGAATCGACGTAAAACAGCGCCGGGTTAACATGACCCGGCGCCCGATGCTGCCGGTTAGCGCGAGCAAGCCTTTCAGAAGTCCTGATCCTTTCTCTTGTCGCCGGTAGCGGGCATGAATCCGCAATCGCGGAATTGCTCGCACAGCATGTGCCGCATCTCGTTGATCTGGTTCTTCTGCGTCACGACGATGTTCTCGCAGTAGCGATGGAGGGAGTCGTGGTCGATGTCGCTCTTGACCTGGCAGTGCAGGCTGGGCGCGAGTGCGCTGAGATGATGGTTACTGAAGGTGCGCAGGAAGGTCTGGTTGAACTGTGCGCCGGCCGGCGTACTCTCGAGAGTCGCGATCATCCTTTGGCCGTCGGCGGTGAGTTGGGGCGTGTGCTGCATTCCGTACCAGTCGCGCAAAAAGCGCTGGGCCCGCATGATTTCTTCTCGCTGCGTGCGGTTAGCCTGGCGAGACATGGAGCGAATTTGATCATCGCTCGCCTTGGCCACGGTGGCGCCGTAGCCAGGTGTCGGCGACGTCCCTTCGCCAGGATTGCTGACAGGCGCATTGCGTTGCGTGTCCGTGCCGGCTGCCAGCTCGGTCATCCGCAATGCCGAGTAATGGTGGTCGATGATAAAGACGAGATAGTTCTTCTCGAACGTCGCAGTCGAGCCGCGACCCGGGCCGTCCGCGGACGCCGTGCCCGTGATCGCCACGAGCGCCAAACCCGCGAGTGCACGCGTGGCCAAGGTGCGGCAACGCGATACCGGCGTTGCAGCGTGCGTGAAATACAGATTAGTGCGTTTCATCTTTCTCTCCTGTATGGTTGTGATGCGAGGTTCAAGCCACAGTCTTTGCCTGCTTCGATGTGAGGCTGCGCCGGCGAGCCAGAGCAGCAACGCCGAGTCCGCCCAACAGCATCGACCACGTCGCCGGCTCGGGCACGGCCATAACGACATTGTTCGCCGCTGCCCAGTACACGGTGCCGTCGTCCTCCATGTTCTGGAAAGACACAGAGGTGAGCGGACGATCCGACAGGAACGCGACAAACGCGTCCTGTGAAGCATTCGACAGCGTGAATGTCTCGCTGTCCGCACCGGACACCGCGCTTAGCACGATGGTGCGGTCCGGCATGAAGGCGCCGAATGAATCGGTTCCGAAGAAGTTTCCACCGAAGCCGAAGACCCCGGAAGAGAACGCGTTGAAGGTGATGACGTCGCTGGACATCGTTCCGCTCAGCCAGATATCGCTGCCGCTTCCAGACGGGTAAAAGCCGCCGCCAGGTCCTGCACTTACCTGGTAGGTGTAGCCGCCGGCCAGGCGGCTCAGGGGGCTGCCGGTTTCCGTCATGGTCAGATCGTCGAAGGTGTCGGTGGCCGAGCCGGATACCGCGTTGAGAAAGGCAGCGCGGTCGGTGAAGACCGTGATGTCTGCATGTGCGGCGGAAGCCGCCATCGTCACGGCGCATGCGGCAAGCAGCTTCCGTGTGAGGGACAGACTGGATTTCATCTTGCAGTTCCTTCGTATGCGCCTTTCCCGCGTCCTGCGGGAAAGGCATTGTTATCGCGAACGCAAATCCTCAAGCCGCCGCGGCCGATCCCATCCGGCGGCACTCCTCGGCGCAGCGCCGGCAAGCGGCCGCGCAATCCTGGCAATGCTGCATCTGATGCTTGGCGCACTCGTCACCGCACGCCTGGCAGACCTCGGCGCAAAGCTGGCAGAGCGCTCCGGCGAATTCGCTGCCACGGGCCATGAAGGCGGCAGCCAGCCGGCAGATCTGTGCGCAGTCCATGTCGAGTGCGATGCAGCGCGCCATCATCTTGACGTCGTCCTCCTGCAGGCAGGCCGTCGAACACATGTCGCAGGCGTCGGCGCAGGTGTTGCAGGCATCGATACATGATTGATACTGTTGTTGCATGACGTTCTCCTTGAATGGTTGAAAATACCTTTTCAAGACGTCCCTATGGATAGTGCGGGATGGTCATGGCCGCCCCGCTTGGTGATCAGAACCAGATCCGCACGCCGGCAACGATCTGCGTGCTCTTGTTTCGTTCTCCCCTCGCCCGCGCATAGTCGGCGGTGTCGCCGAAGTTGCGCGCCCAGGTCACGCCGACATACGGGGCGAACTGGCGCCGGATCTCGTAGCGCAGGCGCAGGCCAAGTTCGAGATCGGACAGCCCGCTGCCCACGCCTCTGGCCGGATCGGAGCGGCTGTACAGGTTGGCCTCGACTTCGGGTTCGAGGATCAGCTGCTGCGTGAACAGCAGTTCGTAACGCACGTTGAAACGCACGGCAAGCCTTCCACCAGACCAGTAGGCGGTCGCTTCCGTATCGAACCAGTACGGCGCCAGGCCGCGCACGCCGAAGGCCAGCCAGTTGCGCGAATCGCCGCCACCGCTGTCGTGGCGTACGCCGAGTTGGGTACTCCAGAAGGTCGCGAAGGTGCGGTCCCACAAGGCTTCCGTACGCAGGGACTGTAGGTGCCCTCCGCGCCGCTCACCCTCGGCCTTGAACCAGGCCTTGTTGTAGTCGTTCCCGTACCACGCTTCGGCGTCTAGATTCTGGCCGTGTTCGCCGTCACCCTTCGCGTATTCGAACTTGTCGAGCAGGATCCGGCCGAAGCGCATCTCGTCGTTCATCTCGTTGCCTGGCAGGTGCGCGAAGCTCGTGCCTTCGGCATAGGCGTCCGGATCGCGGGCGTCGGGCGGTGGACTGCCGCCCTGCATCGGGCCCATCTTCATGTCGTGGCCCATTCCGCCCATGCCGCCCATCGCTTGTCCCATGCTGTGGTCCATGCTTGGTTTGCCCTGTTGCGGCGCCGGCTTGGCGTCCTGCACCCGGTCGTCACCCGCATGATTCATCTGCGAGTGATCCATCCCGGACTGGTCCATCTGCGATTTTTCCATCTGCGTGTGGTCCATCCGCGAATGGTCCATCTGAGAATGGTCCATCTGGGAGTGATCCATTCCTTCCATCGTTTTGGACTGGCCCGTGCCGGATGTCTGGCCGGTTCCGCCCTCCTTCGGCGGCTCGGTCGTCTGGGCCGATGCCGCGTCCGCCGCCACGAGGCCAAAGATCAGCAGCGCGACCGCTGCACCGGTTTTCGTCGTTGCGGTTTTCATGAAACGACCACCTCCCTGAACATGCCTGCTTCCATGTGATAAAGAAGATGGCAGTGGTAAGCCCAATGGCCTGGGGCGTCGGCCGTCACCCGGTAAGTGACGCGCTGGGCCGGCTGCACGTTAATCGTGTGCTTGCGGACCAGGAACTCCCCGCTCGGCGACTCGAGCTCGCTCCACATGCCATGCAGGTGGATCGGATGGTTCATCATGGTGTCGTTCACCAGTACGATGCGCAACCGCTCGCCGTGCCTGAAGTGGACGGGCTTGGACTCCGAAAACTTCTGGCCGTCGAAGGACCACATGAAGCGCTCCATGTTGCCGGTGAGGTGCAATTCGATCTCGCGGGTCGGCTCACGGTCATCGACCGGTCCACCGATCGTGTGAAGATCGGCATAGGTCAGCACGCGCCTCCCGTTGTTGCGCAGATTGATGCCGGGGTCGTCGAGATTGGTGCGAGGCATGTCGACGTGCATGTCGACACCCGGGCCATACTCGGTGCGGGCGTGGGTGACTTTCGGAGGCGTGCCCTGGGCCATTGGCATCGTGTGGCCGCCGCCATGGCCGGCGTGCTGCATCGGCATCTGCATCTGCCCGTGGCCCTCGCCCATCCCGCTGTGAGACATGCCCGGCATGTCGTGCATGCCCTCCATCGAGTGCATGTCGTGCGGCGCCTTCCCTTCCTTGCCCGGCGCCTGGCCCATGCCCGACATGCCGCCCATGCTCCCCATTGCCATCGCGCCCATCATGTCCTGCATGGCCAGCCACTGGGGCGGATCCATATCGGGCACCGGGGCAGACATGCCCGCGCGCGGCGCCAGCGTCGCGCGCACGAAGCCGGAACGCCCGATCGACTGCGCGAAGATGGTGTAGGCCTGGTCGCCGGTTGGCTCGACCAGCACGTCATAGGTTTCGGCAACGGAAATCCGGAATTCGTCGACCGGCACGGGCTCGACGTCCTGTCCGTCCGCAGCGATCACCATCATTTTCAGACCCGGAATGCGAACGTCGAAGATCGTCGTCGCCGAGCCGTTGATGAAGCGCAGCCTGACTTTCTCACCCGGACGGAACAAGGCGGTCCAGTTCCGGTCCGTAGGCGTACCATTGATCAGGTAGGCCATCCTCACGCCCAGGTTGCGACTGGCGGTCACGTCGCTGAAGTCTGTCGGCAACATGCGCATCTGGTTCCACATCTTGCGCTTGTCGAGCGCGGCCCCGAGGCCGTTCTTCTGTAGGTCGTCCAAGAACTGGCCGACGGTCGGCTGGTTGGTGTTGAAGAAGTCGCTCATTTTCTTGAGCTTGGCGAAGACCTTGGCAGGATCGCCATCGACCCAGTCCGACAGCATGACGACGTAGTCACGGTCCGCCTTCACCCGTTCGCCGTTCTTCGGCTCGATCACGATCGAACCGGCCAGGCCGCTCTGTTCCTGGAATTCGGAATGGCTGTGGTACCAGTAGGTCCCGCTCTGCTTGACCTGGAAGCGATAGGTGAAGGTCTGGCCCGGAGGAATCCCGGTGAAACTGATGCCGGGCACGCCGTCCATCTCCGCCGGCACCAGGATGCCGTGCCAGTGAATGGAACTCGTGACCGGCAGCCGGTTGGTCACGCGCAGCGTCACGGTGTCGCCCTCGCTCCAGTACAGGACCGGCCCAGGAACCTGGCCGTTGACCGCGGTGGCGACCTGCGGTGCGCCAGTGAAGTTGACCGGCGCCGGCACGATCTCCAGGTCGAATTCGGTGCCGCGCAAGATCGGCTGCGCGGCCTGACCGGCTGCCAGCAGTCTGGCTGGGACCAGCCCGGCGAGGGCGGCGGCCCCTGCGCCCTGCAGGAGCCGTCGTCGCCACCGGTTCACGGCACTCTCCTCAAAAACACGTTGCTGCATGAAGTATTCCCCTAGATGAAGTGATGAAACAATTGCCGCAGTACGGGCCCGCGTCGCGCACGCAGGCGCACTCGCAGCAAACCTCGCTGCGCAGCTACGTGGCGGATGCGGCCTGCGCGCACTCCCAAAGCGTGCGGGCTCCGCGCGTGTTTCGTCGATATCGAAGTTCGAATGAAGATGAATGGCTGGCAGGCATCGATCGATGGCATGTCGCGTGCATCCCGCATGCGCGACGTCTCCGACGGATGCCGGGAGAGCGTTCAGCCCACCTGGGAAGTCAACCGCGTGGCGGTCGCTCTATGCGGGATGGGATCCAGCCCGTGAAGGAGGAGATTGGGGAAACGGAGTCAGTTGCAAACTGCTCTGCTGGAAACCCAGCAACTGCGAACGGCGGGGGCGCCGAGGCGCCGATATAGCCGGCACTGCACGCCCGGCAGGAAGAATGCTTTTGGTGGGCGCCACTATCGCAGGGCATGTCATGATCTGCGGCGACGCTGGCGTGCGCTTGTGCGGTCGACTGGGTCATCGACATCGCCATCTCATGCTCGTCGCAGTCATCCATGACCGTAGCTTCCGGGCTTGCCGATGTGGTATGCGCCATTCTGCATGGCGATGTGATCGTGGCGGCGATGCCCTGCACGGGCAGCGACACGATCAGTATCCATAGCATGAGGACTCGAACGAATGGGCGCATGTAAATCAATCTAGCACATGCAAAAATGACATGTCCGCACGATACGGCACCGCAACGTTCGAAGCTTACCTGCCGATGGGATTGCCGATACTTTCGCATATGCTAGAATCGACGTGTGAAAGCCATCCTGAAAGTCTTGATCGTCTGGATGACGTTGCTGGCGGTGCCGCTCCAAGGCTTCGCTTCCGCGACGATGTCCTTCTGTGTGCCGCCAGTGGCGGCACTGGACAGTCACGACCACGAATCGATGGCCGACGACGTCGACATGTCCAGTGCTCACGCCCATGACGAGCACACGGGTCCGGACATACAGGCCGATCATCATCCCGCGTCTCATCATCAGGCCGGCAAGTGTGCCACCTGTGCGACATGCAGCGTCTGTTTGTCGATGGCACCGTCGTTCGTTGCCGTGCTACCGGCAACTGCTTCTTCGTCAACAACCATTCCCTTTGACCGGCATCTCTTGCCATCGGTCTACCTTGCGCTTCTAGAGCGACCTCCACGCGTCTGACCTTTCACACTGCTGAACGTTTCGTTCCTGCCAAGGCACGGACGTACCTGGCTACGCCTTCGTTGCCGGCACCTCAGCGTGCACAGCCCTTCTTTATCTGTAACTAAAACGGACCGCGTCAGGCCGGCAAGCGCCGTCGCGCGTCCACTGCAATTGAGTTTTGACTGTTTTGGAGCTTCAAATGACTCGTTTTTCTTCCCTGTTCAGCACCCTCCTCGTTTCCGCCGGCCTTGCACTGGCAACGGCCAATACATCGGCACAGATGCAGATGCAGGACCACAGCCAGCACCACGCCGCGCCTGCCGCTTCGCAGGATGATGCGAATGCGCTGACCGATGGCGAGGTCAAGAAAGTCGACAAGGACACCGGCAAGCTGACGGTACAACATGGCCCGCTGACCAATCTAAACATGCCTGGTATGACCATGTCCTTCAAGGTGCAGGATCCGGCAATGCTCGACCAAGTGAAAACTGGCGACAAGATCCGACTGCGTGTCGAACGCATCAACGGGACCTTCACCGTGACCAAACTGGAAGCGGCCAACTAAAGCTGCAGGCGTTCTGTCGGCGCTGCGGGCAGAACGCTCCACACCCATACCTCGACCCAACCAAAGAATCAGGAATAAAAACATGCCCATCAAACACATTTTGGCCCTGGCCACCTTCGCTTTCGCAAGTACCGTAACTTCGGTCGCATTCGCACACGCCAAGTTGCAATCATCGGATCCCCAAGCCGGCAGCACGCTCGGAGATGCACCGAAGCAGGTGCGCCTCAAGTTCAACGAGGCGCTCGAGCCTGCGTTCAGCAAAATCAAAGTGATGGGACCCCAAAATAACGAAATCCCGGTCACCGCGACCACCGTCGACAAGGCGGATCCTACCGTCATGACGGCGCCGCTACCACCGCTGTCCTCGGGCGAGTATCACATCCAGTGGTCGACGATGACCCACGACGGCCATAAGGCAAAGGGCGAAGTCACGTTCAAGGTCAAGTGATGGGGCTGGACCTGCAAACTGTCCAGCACGTCGTCACTGCCCTCCTGAACGTCGCGGTAGCCCTCGTCACGGGAGCGAGCGCTTCGCGCTTGTGGATTAGTCGTGACGCATCCAGCTGGGCCGACGCGCGCCGCCAGTCCGTCCGCAAGACTGCCTTGACCGGTGTCGTCGTCGCTCTGGCCGCGAACGCGGCGCTGTTGTGGCTGGAATCGGCGGCCATGGCCGAGGTCCCAGTGACTGAAGCGGCTGGCGCCACCTGGTCGATGCTGACCTCGACACACCTTGGGCTCGCGTGGTCCATTGGGATGTTCGGGCTAGCCATGGCTACCTTCGGAACCTGCATGCGCGGCGATCGCAACCAGGTGCCTGCACTGCTGACTTTGGCGGCGCTTGCCGTATTCTGGTACACGCGCGGCATGGTCAGCCACGCCGCCAGCGAAGGCGACTTCAGCCTGCCCTTGCTGGCGGACTGGATCCACCTCGGCCTGATCAGCCTATGGGTCGGTGAAGTGTTCCTTGCTGGCGGGGTCATGTTGAGGGCAACCGAAAACATGGCCACGGCCGACAGACGCGCGCGGGCGGCTTATGTAGCGTCCCTATCCGGCTCGGCGACGTTCGCGCTTACCGGCATCTTGGCCACGGGCCTGTATGCAAGCTGGCGCAACCTGGGCGGATTCGAAAACCTGGTCGGCAACCCGTATGGCAAAACGCTTGTAGCGAAGCTGCTGCTCGTAGGCGTTGCGACGATGCTGGGTGGGATCAATCGCTTTGTCGTGATGCCGCCGTGGCTCGCGCGCGAGTCCGCAGGAAATGCCGCCCCCGAGCTTTTACCGATGCGGTTCAAGCGCATACTTTGGATCGAAGCGCTTGTATTGCTTGCGGTCGTTGTTCTGGCGGCCTGGCTTGCATCGACATCGCCCCCGGGCGAACAGATGTAGGACGTTCCAGCTGAGTGATAGTTGATTTGACGCTGGCAGCCGACCATATCCGTCGGCGCCAGCACTTAGGAGAAGGATTATGTTAATCGGAAAATTCAGAAATCTCGCGGTCGCTGCCCTGATCGGGCTGCCGACGCTCGCCAGCGCCGCAACCCAGGCCGTCGAGGTCTACAAGACCGCAACCTGCGGCTGCTGTGAAGAATGGGCCAAGCACCTGCGGGCCAACGGATTCAAGGTCAATGCGCACGATGTCGCCAATCCATCCGACACCCGCGAGAAAATGGGCATTCCCAATCGGCTCGGCTCATGCCACACGGCAGTTGTCGGCGGTTATGCGATCGAAGGGCATGTGCCAGCCGCTGAGATCAAGCGGCTGCTTGCTGCGAAGCCGAAAGCGAAAGGGCTGGCCGTGCCGGCCATGCCGCCTGGCTCTCCTGGAATGGAGGGCCCAACGCGCATGCCGTACGACGTGCTACTGGTCCGCAACGACGGCAGTACGACGGTCTACAAGCACTACGACTGAGCGATCGGGCGCCTGCAGTTACTTCGCCGTGCCCCGCAGGCGCAGCGCGTTGGTGATCACGGATACCGAGCTCAGACTCATCGCCAACGCCGCGATCATCGGTGACAGCAGGCGGCCGGTGAACGGATAAAGCACGCCTGCTGCCAAAGGAATCCCGAGCGCGTTGTAGAAAAAAGCGAAGGCCAGATTCTGCCGCATGTTGCGCACGGTCTCCAGCGACAGCAGGCGCGCCCGCGCGATACCGCGCAGGTCGCCCTTGACCAAGGTGACGTGGGCCGAGTTGATGGCGACATCCGTTCCGGTACCCATCGCGATACCGACATTGGCCTTGGCCAGTGCGGGGGAGTCGTTGATGCCATCCCCTGCCATCGCAACCGTTTTCCCCTGCGCCTGCAGCCTTTCCACCAGTGCCAGCTTGTCCTGCGGCTTGACCTCGCCGTAGACTTCCGGGATGCCAAGCTTGGCCGCAACCGACCTGGCGGTCGTGACACCGTCGCCGGTCGCCATGACGACCGTGATGCCAGCCTCCTTGAGCGTTGCCAGCGCTTCCGGCGTGGTCTGCTTGACCGGGTCGGATACCGCCACCAGCCCTAGGAGCTGCCGATCGGCCGCCAGGTACATGACGCTTGCACCTTCCTGGCGCCAGCTTTCCGCCTGGGCCGTGAGTGGCTTCCAGTCGACCTTTTCGATGTCCATAAGCGCGGTATTTCCGAGGGCAATGCGCTTGCCCTCGACAACTCCACGCACGCCGATGCCGCTGGACGATTCGAAGGACTCCGGCTTGGCCAGGCCCAGCCCGCGGCTTAGCGCCTCGGCCACAATCGCATGGGCCAGCGGGTGTTCGCTGCCCTGGTCGATGCTGGCAGCGATCCGCAACACCTCCTGTTCGTCCCCGCCCGGGATCGCAGCGGCCGAATGGAACGCCGGCTTGCCTTCGGTGAGTGTCCCCGTCTTATCGACGATGAGGGTATCGATCTTGCGCATGCTCTCGATGGCCGCCGCATCGCGGAACAGGATGCCCTGCGTGGCGCCGCGGCCGGTAGCGGCCATGATGGACATTGGCGTCGCCAGCCCGAGCGCGCACGGGCAGGCAATAATCAGCACCGAGACGGCATTTACGAAGCCGTACACCCAGCTCGGCTCCGGACCGAAAAGCCCCCACCCGAGCAGCGTCAGCAAGGCTATGGTCACGACAATCGTCACGAAGTAGCCGGCCACCACGTCGGCCAGGCTCTGCATGGGCGCGCGCGAACGCTGTGCCTGGGCGACCATCTGGACGATTTGCGACAGCATGGTCTCCGAGCCCACTTTTTCCGAGCGCACGACCAGACTGCCGCTGGCATTGATGGTTGCACCGATTACCTTGTCGCCCGGGCGCTTGGTTACGGGCACAGGCTCGCCGGTCAGCATGGACTCGTCGACCGCGCTTTCGCCCTCCAGGACAGTGCCGTCGACCGGCACCTTTTCGCCTGGCCGCACACGGAGCGCATCGCCGACGTGTACATGAGTCAAAGGAATGTCTTCTTCCGTGCCATCGGCGTTGATGCGGCGCGCCGTTTTCGGCGCCAGGCCCAGCAGGGATTTGATTGCTGCCGAGGTCTGCGAGCGTGCGCGCAGCTCCAGGATCTGTCCCAGTAGAGTCAGCGAAATGATGGCCGCGGCCGCCTCATAGTACACACCGATGCGTCCATGCATGGCAAAGGTTTGCGGAAATAGTCCGGGCGCGACGGTTGCGACTACGCTGTAGCAGTACGCTGCTGCGACGCCGAGCCCAATCAGCGTCCACATGTTGGGGCTGCGATTGCTGATGGACTGCACCCCGCGTGTAAAGAACGGCCATCCGGCCCACAGCACGACCGGTGTGCTCAGCACGAGTTCGATCCAGCTTTGCCCGGGCAAGCCTCCTGTGAAGAACCGGTGCCCCGCCATCGCAAGGACGGTCACAATGACCGTCAGCGGCAGGGTCCACCAGAAACGGCGCTTGAAGTCCACTAGTTCCGGATTTTCTTCCTCTTCCAAGGACGGGAGCATGGGCTCGAGCGTCATGCCGCAAATCGGGCAGTTGCCAGGCTGCGGCTGCTGGATTTCAGGATGCATCGGGCAGGTATAGATCGTGCCTTCCGGCGCGGCGGGCGCCGGTTCATTGGCAGCGAGGCCTATATACTGCTGGGGCGACACCCGGAACTTGTCCATGCACCTGGCGCTGCAGAAATGATAAGTTTGCCCCTCGTGCCGAATTTCCCTGGCGGGGTCGGCGCCGACTTTCATTCCGCAGACCGGGTCAGTGAATGGCTTATCCCCAGTTCCGCTCTCATGGCGCACTCCGTGCCCAGGGCCATGCTCATGATGATGTTCGTGGCCGTCGTGATCGTGATGCGGCTGGTCGTTCATATCGGAACCTTTCCTGGACTCGTTATTGCAAGTTCACATTGGGTACATCCGGCTCAGTCAGCCGCTACCTGAGTAGCCGGATAGCCGGCAGCGGTAATCGCGGCGGCGACTGCATCCGGTGCTCTCGCGCTTTCCACACGGACGAGCTTGTCTTTCAACAGCACCTCGACTTTTGCATCCGGATCCAAGGTCTGCACGGTCCGGGTAACCCGGCTGGCGCAGCCGCCGCAGGACATCTTTTCTACCTTAAGCGTGTACATTGCTTTCCTCCTGTCTGATTGCTCCGATTACAATGTAGACCTTCCCATGATAGGAAGGTCAAGCTCTATCTGTGGTGATTTCACCGCGTAGACATATGATAATTGCCAGTGCCCAAAGAGACCGCTTAACTCGTATTTCCAAGAAGCGGCAGGCCATAAGGGACAGCGAAGGTAATCAGGGCCGGAGCAATCACGATTCAGAAAAAGAACTTGTAGATTGTCTGCGCTTGGGCCACACCTACGCCACTCAATTCGTCTACACGCTCTGAGACGAGCCTGAATAGACGCGTTACCCGAACCGAAAGAGTTAAATACTCGCCATTTAAGGTCGGTATAATTGACAACAAAATGTGGCGGTCCTAGACTACATCCTGACCATGAGACTTCCTCGCACATCCCGACTGATTGCCGCAACAATACTGCTGTTTAGCATATTGTTCATGCAGCTCGCTGTGTCGGCCTATGCGTGCCCAGCTCTGAACTTGGGAAATGACGATCAGTTGACCTCGTCCGTGCATGCGAAGCCAGCCGACATGGTCGCATGCCAGGACATGGATATGGAACAGCCCAGCCTGTGCCATGCGTCCCACCAGACAGACAAGCAATCGCTCGACAAGCCGGCGACGCCACCGTTGGCGCCTTTCGTGGCGGTAGGGTACGGGCTTCCGATAAGCCTGAACACATTGACGTACCAGCGGCCTCTCGGCTGGCCTGCTCCCGCCTTCCTCACCTATGCGACGGCACCGCCCATAGCCATTCGCAACTGCTGTTTCCGCATTTGATCCTTCAGTTTGCATGATTCCTCATCGCTGCGCTTTTGCGCGGGCGGTGTTACTCAATGCATTCTGGGAGGTTTGATGTTTTCCCCACATATCATGGCGTCGCAAATGACGCCTTGTTCGGCTGTTCGGTCTTCCCGGGCCGTCCTTCTTCTTGTATTTGCTGTCTCGCTTGTCCTTGGCAATCCTACGTTTGCCGCTGAAACGCCATTGACGCTGGCTGAAGCCCAGCAGCGGGCCATCGAGCGATCGCGAATGCTGGCGGCAAAAGACTACGCTGTCCAGTCCTCACGGGAGATGTCGGTCGCTGCCGGTCAGCTCCCAGATCCAGTCCTGAAGGTCGGTATCGATAACCTGCCGATCAATGGACAAGATCGCTTCAGCTTGACGCGTGACTTCATGACGATGCGACGGGTCGGTGTCATGCAAGAGCTGACGCGTTCCGACAAACGTCGCCTGCGTGCCGAACGGTTTGAACGCGAAGCGGAAAAGTCGATTGCGGAGAAAGCGGCCACGGCCGCGACAATCGAACGCGAGACCGCTTTGGCCTGGCTGGACCGTTACTACGCCGAAGCCATGTCGGCCGCAGTAGCCGAACAGATAGATCAGGCGAAGCTGGAAATCCAGGCGGCCGAGTCCGCGTATCGGGCCGGCCGCGGCAACCAGGCCGACATCTTCAGTTCGCGCAGCGCACTTGCGGCCCTGGAGGACAAGGCTAGCGATATCGACCGCCGCATCGGCAACGCTAAAATCGCACTGGCTCGGTGGATCGGTGACGCGGCGCAGCAGCCGTTGGGCGCCAAACCGGCGGTCGATACCATCCGCCTCAACGAGGCCACACTCGACACCCAGCTTAACCACCACCCAGAACTTGCCGTGCTGGCCAGGCAGGAAGACATCGCAGTCGCAGAAGCGCAACTTGCAAGAGCCAACAAGAAAGCGGACTGGAGCGTCGAGGTCGCAGTGCAACAACGCGGCCCAGGGTATTCGGACATGGTGTCAATCGGCCTTTCGGTGCCCCTGCAGTGGGACCAGAAAAACCGCCAGGATCGCGAACTGTCTTCCAAGCTGGCTCAGGTCGAACGGGCGAGGGCCGAGCGCGAAGATATGTTGCGTGCCCATGTCGCCGAAGTGCGTGCCATGTTGAACGAGTGGCATACGGACAGGCAGCGACAAACCCGGTATGAGAAAGAACTGACCCCTCTGGCCAACTCCAGAACAACCGCGATCGTTGCCGCCTACCGGGGCGGAAAAGCCACGCTGGCGGACGTCATCGCCGCTCGTCGCAGTGAAATCGAAGTGCGCCTGCAGGCATTACAACTCGAGCAGGAAACCGACCGCTTGTGGGCGCAATTGAATTTTCTCTTTCCGCAAAACGGCGGTCCCGGCCACTGAAAAGCCGGGCGAACAAGGATGTTTATATGGATACTAAAAAAATAACAATTGCTCTGCTCGTGGCTGCTGCATTGGGCGCTGGTGGGTATGGCGTGTACAAGCTCGGCATGAATCAAGGGATGGGGATGTCAACCGTTCCACAAACGGCGTCCTCCGCCCAAGGGGCAGGTGTGAATCAAGCCAATGGACGCAAGGTGCTTTACTGGCACGACCCGATGGTCCCGGGCCAGAAATTCGACAAGCCGGGCAAGTCACCGTTCATGGACATGGAACTGGTGCCCGTGTATGCGGATGAGGCTGGCGACGAAGGCAAGATCAGCATCAGTCCTCGCGTTGAACAGAACTTGGGTGTTCGTACCGCCGAAGTCACGAAAGCCAGGTTTGCCGCCAATGTGGAAGCTGTTGGCAGCGTCGCGTACAACGAGCGTGACGTCGCCGTGGTACAGGCGCGTAGCAACGGCTATGTCGAGCGGCTTTTCGTGCGTGCAGCGCTTGACCCGGTAAAGAAAGGCCAGCCGCTGGCCGCACTGTATGTACCCGACTGGGTAGCAGCACAGGAGGAATACCTCACCGCAATGAAAATGAACGGTCCCGGGACGGACGGACTGGCGGAAGGGGCGCGACAGCGTATGCGCCTGGCGGGCATGACGGATGCGCAGATCCGTAGCGTCGAGTCCAGCGGCAAGGTGCAGCCCCGTTTGACCGTCAGCTCGCCGATCAATGGCGTGATCGGAGAACTGACAGTCCGTGAAGGGATGACGATCGCATCGGGCGCACCTATGTTCCGGATCAATGGACTCAGCACGGTCTGGGTCAACGCCGAGCTTCCTGAAGCCGCATCGGCCGAGGTGCGCCCAGGCACACTGGTGGAAGCCCGTACCCCTGCCCTGCCGGGCACAGTATTGAAGGGCAAGGTCAGCGCGATCCTGCCTGAAGTCGAGGCGGCAACGCGCACATTGAAAGCGCGGGTCGAGCTGGCCAATCCCGGACAGCGACTGGTGCCGGGCATGTTTGCCACCGTGAACTTTACGCCCGCGGCGAGCGCGGAAACCTTGACGGTGCCGACGGAAGCAGTCATCCAGACCGGTAAGCGCAGTGTCGTGATGCTTGAACAGGGTCAAGGCAAATTCATGCCCGTCGATGTCCAGATCGGCCGCGAGAGCAACGGCCAGACCGAAATCCTCAAAGGTCTCGACGTCGGGCAAAAAGTTGTTGTTTCAGGCCAGTTCCTGATCGATTCCGAAGCCAGCCTGCGAGGCACCACGAACCGGCTGAGCGGTCCTGCGCCGGCGGGAGACTCCAAGCCAAGCGCAGGGCCAACGACACATCGTGCGCATGGCAAGGTGGAGAACATCAACAAGGATGAAATCACGTTTTCGCACGATCCGATCCCGAGCATGCAGTGGCCGGCGATGACAATGGGGTTCAAGGTCCCGGCAGGAGGTGTACCGAAAGATCTGGCGGTCGGCGACATGATGAACTTCGAATTCCAGCAGACCAAGGACGGAGCGTTCCAGATCACCAGCATGTCCCCTGCCGGCCCGTCGATGCAGGGCATGAGCGGAATGGGAGACTCCAGGAAATGATCGCCAAACTCATTCGCTGGTCGATCCTCAATCGCTTCCTGGTCCTGCTTGCGACACTCGGCATCACGGCCTGGGGCATCTATGCGCTGCAACGTACGCCTCTGGATGCGCTGCCCGACCTGTCCGACGTGCAGGTGATCATCCGCACATCCTATCCCGGCCAGGCGCCACAAATTGTCGAGAATCAGGTGACTTATCCGCTGACGACGACAATGCTGTCGGTACCCGGCGCGAAAACGGTGCGCGGCTATTCTTTCTTTGGCGACTCCTTCGTCTACATCCTGTTCGAGGACGGCACCGACCCCTACTGGGCACGCTCGCGCGTACTGGAATATTTGAACCAGGTTCAGTCGCGCCTGCCGCCACAGGCAAAGACAGCGCTCGGGCCGGATGCCAGTGGCGTTGGCTGGGTGTACGAGTATGCCCTGGTCGACCGTAGCGGCAAGATGGACCTGTCGCAGCTGCGCGCGTTCCAGGACTGGTTCCTCAAGTACGAGCTCAAGACGGTACCCAATGTGTCGGAAGTCGCAAGCCTGGGCGGCATGGTTCGTCAATACCAGATCGTCCTCGATCCTGACAAGCTGCGGGCCTACAACATCGCGCATAACGTGATCATCGACGCCGTGCAAAAGGCCAACCAGGAGGCCGGTGGCTCCGTGCTCGAGCTGGGCGAAGCCGAATACATGGTGCGTGCGAGCGGTTATCTGCAATCGCTCGACGATTTTCGCAAGATCCCACTGATGACCTCCCAGGCTGGTGTTCCCGTCCTGCTCGGAGACGTCGCGCGAATCCAGCTGGGACCGGAAATGCGGCGCGGCATCTCCGAGCTGAACGGCGAAGGCGAAGTGGCGGGTGGCGTGATCGTTATGCGCTCAGGGAAGAATGCACTGGAAACCATCGACGCGGTGAAAGCCAAACTGGCGTCTCTCAAGTCGAGTTTGCCTCCGGGCGTGGAGATCGTTCCGACCTATGACCGCTCGAACCTCATCCAGCGCGCTGTCGACAACCTCAGGGATAAGTTGGTGGAGGAGTTCATCGTTGTTGCGGTGGTGTGCGCAATCTTCCTGTTCCATCTGCGCTCCGCGCTGGTCGCGATCGTGACATTACCGATCGGTATTCTGACCGCCTTCATCATCATGCATTACCAGGGGGTGAACGCGAACATCATGTCGCTCGGCGGTATTGCGATCGCGGTAGGCGCCATGGTGGACGCCGCCGTCGTCATGATCGAGAACGCACACAAGCATATCGAAGCGTGGAATCACAAGCATCCCGGCGCAAAACTCGACGGAGAAGCGCGCTGGCGGGTCATTGGGGACGCCGCCGCCGAAGTCGGTCCGGCACTGTTCTTTTCGCTGTTGATCATTGTGCTGTCGTTCATTCCGGTTTTTACGTTGGAAGCGCAGGAAGGACGGCTGTTCTCACCGCTTGCCTTCACGAAGACGTATTCGATGGCAGCCGCCGCGGGGCTGGCCGTGACCTTGATCCCGGTGCTGATGGGTTACCTGATCCGCGGACGGATTCCCGACGAACAGAAGAATCCGCTGAATCGCTTCCTGATCGTCCTGTACCGGCCGTTACTGGATGGCGTGCTGCGCTTTCCCAAGTCGACCCTGGTCGTCGCCGCCATGATTGCCGCCATCACCGTCTGGCCGATGACCCGGCTCGGCGGCGAATTCATGCCGCCTCTCGACGAAGGCGACCTTCTTTACATGCCGTCGGCGCTACCAGGGCTTTCGGTTGGCAAGGTGTCGCAGTTGTTGCAACAAACGGACCGCCTGATCAAGACGGTACCGGAAGTGCAAAGCGTCTTCGGCAAGGCGGGACGGGCCGAGACGGCGACCGACCCTGCTCCACTGGAGATGTTCGAGACCACGATCCAGTTCAAGCCAAAGGATCAATGGCGGCCGGGAATGACACCGGATAAGCTGGTGGAAGAACTGGACCGCGTGGTCAAGGTGCCTGGGCTTTCCAACATCTGGGTCCCACCGATCCGCAACCGCATCGACATGCTGGCCACCGGAATCAAGAGTCCGGTCGGGGTCAAGGTGGCCGGTACCAGTCTGCAGGAGATCGACCGCGTTGCTGGCGAAATCGAACGGATCGTCAAGACGGTGCCCGGCGTTTCATCGGCACTTGCCGAACGTCTCAACGGTGGACGTTATATTGACGTCAATATCAATCGTGACCAGGCAGCGCGCTACGGCTTGAATATCGCCGATGTGCAGAGTGTCGTGTCGGCGGCAATCGGCGGCGACAACATCGGCGAGACCGTCGAAGGCCTGCAGCGATTCCCGATCAATGTCCGCTATCCACGCGAAGTCAGGGATTCAGTCGAGAACCTCCGCCAGTTGCCGGTCCTGACGCCGCGCGGCGCACAGATTCGCCTGGGAGATGTAGCGACGGTCCGCATCAATGACGGCCCGCCCATGCTCAGGAGCGAAAATGCACGGCTGTCTGGCTGGGTGTACGTCGACATCCGCGGGCGTGACATGAGCTCGGTGGTGCGGGACATGCAGCAGGCTGTCGCCAAGCAGGTCAAGCTGCAGCCTGGCTATTCGATTTCGTGGTCCGGTCAGTTCGAATACCTGGAACGCGCCAGCGCGAAGCTCAAGGTTGTCGTACCGGCGACGCTGCTGGTGATCTTTGTCCTTCTCTATCTGACATTCAAGCGCTTTGACGAAGCCATCCTGATCATGGCCACCCTGCCGTTCGCACTGGCAGGCGGCGTCTGGCTGCTCTGGATGCTCGGCCATCACCTGTCTGTCGCCAGCGCGGTCGGCTTCATTGCCCTTGCCGGCGTCGCGGCCGAGTTCGGGGTGATCATGCTGCTCTACCTGAAGCAGGCCTGGGAGGCTCACGTCACTGTCGGAAAGTCATCCGAGGCCGATTTGTTGGACGCCATTCGGGAAGGGGCGGTACAGCGCGTCCGGCCAAAAGCCATGACTGTGGCGGTGATCATTGCAGGCCTTGTTCCGATCATGATCGCGTCCGGCACCGGCTCGGAAATCATGCAACGTATTGCTGCGCCGATGGTCGGCGGCATGTTGTCCGCGCCATTGCTGTCCATGTTTGTGGTTCCGGTTGTGTACCTGTTGATGCGCCGCCGGGAGTTACGAAAAGAGAACGCGCGAAGACCCGCCCACCAGGAGGCCAACTATGAAACTACATGAGCTTACCTCTGCACGGTGTCTCAAGGTCCGGCTCGTTTAGCAGGCCAGAGCGTAGACGGTTAAAACTTGCTGCAGGCAGGTTTGGTCGAGTTCAGTTTTCGCAGTCGTTGAAGGAGTCAATCATGAAAAAATTTCTTGTCACCCTACTCAGCGTGATGTCATTCGCTACCGCTTTGCCGGCGTTCGCCGGTCCTGATTGGCAAATCATCGAGCACGGACGCAAGGTCAAGGCGGAGCGCATGCGACAGGAACAAGCTCAGCGCACCCAAGATGAGCAACAGAAAACCTTGCAATTGCCGGGTAACCAAACCGACAAGGAACAGATGATAAAGGCGTGCATGGAAATGATGAACAAGTCAAAGCAGCAGGCTGATCATTAATGAACCCGTATCGGCAATCTTAGCCACAACAACTTGGCGTCCCGTCGCGGACTCAAGACTTTACTTTTATTCACTTGAGGAGAATTCTCATGAAACGTTTTGCCCAACTGGCCTTTATTTCTGCACTGACCATTTCCGGAACCGCCTTCGGCCAGACAGGCGACATGAAGGGCATGGAAATGAAAAAGGGTTGCATGGACATGAAGGATATGAAAGGCATGGACATGAACAATATGAAAGGCATGAATATGGAGGGATGTAAGGAGATGATGAAGGAGAACACTGCCGACAGCAAAGTCCAAGGTACCTCCAAGGAAGGCACAGTACACAAGACGTCAGCCGTGGTGAAATCGGTAGATCCGGCCAACGGCAAGGTGACACTTGCCCATGACCAGGTAAAGACCCTGAACTGGCCGGCAATGACGATGACTTTCGGCGTCAAGGACAAGTCTTTGCTCGACAAGCTCGCAGTCGGAAAGAAAGTGGACGTTGAGTTCACGCAGCAAGGATCGAACTACGTCGTTTCAGCAGTTAAATAAGCGGAATACGGGTCTTCAGCTCGGGTTCTATTCGTCAGCACAGTGACAATCCGGGTAGCCGCGACGGTAGATCCGCCATCGCCGCTGTGCTGATTCTAATTGCTCGCGAGTTTTAGCTAATAACGCCCCGGAACCCGTAGCGTAGATAATTGCGTTCGTGAAGCGCTCGCCGAACATGATGGCGAATTGGTTTGCAACCTGCTTCCAGGTGCGCTGCGGCATCTTCCAATTTTTCTCGATGTTGCGCAAGGCCAGAAATAACAATTTGGTCGCGGCCTCGTCGCTCGGGAAGTGACCGCGGTTCTTGACGATCTTGCGAAGGGGCATATGCAGGCTCTCGATGGCGTTGGTCGTGTAGATAATCGTGCGCACTTCCGGCGGGTAGGCAAAGAAGGGAATCACCTGCTACCATTGAAGTCGCCACATCGCGGCTACAGTCGGGAATTTGGTGTCCCATGGTCCGGCTGCAAACGCATCCAGCGCCGCTTCGGCCAGCTCGGCGTTGGCGGCGTGGTAAATCGGCTTGAGCACCGCTGCCAGTTCCTTACGGTCCTTCCAGGCCGCTAGCGTGGTCGAGTTGCGGATCAGGTGCACGATGCACGTCTGGATCTGCGCCTGTGGATACACGGCCTTGATGGGCTCCGGGAAGCCGCGCAGGCCATCGACGACGGCGATCAGGACATCGTCCAGGCCACGGTTCTTGAGTTCGTTAAAAACCCTCAGCCAGAACTTGGCGCCTTCGGTCTGTTCGATCCACAGTCCCAGCACCTCCTTACGGCCATCGGCACGAATGCCCAAGGCCAGATACACGGCCTTGTTTTTGACGCTGCCTTCATCCCGGATTTTCAGGCGCAGAGCATCGAAATACACGATCGGATACATCGTTTCAAGCGGCCTTTGCTGCCATTGCGTGACCTCTTCGAGCACCTCGTCGGTGATAGTCGAAATCAGGTCCGGCGACACCTCAGTGCCGTACAGTTCCAGCAAATGCGCCTGAATCTCGCACACGCTCATTCCACGGGACCTTGACATTGGTGCCAATTTGCTGGGACGGTGGTGCAGAGACGCCAACGTGGAAGGCCCTGCCAAGAATCCGTTGGGGCTATAACCAGATGACGCCGGTCCGCGGGCCAACCCTCGATGTCATCGTCCAGTGCTAGCCAGCGCTCGCCCCCCCCCGTTCTTCGGCATCGCCGGTAATGGCGTCATGTCTCCGCTGCGGGGGGAACCGCAGCATCGAACCCTGCCAGATTGTCCCTACTACTCGCGCGCGCAGCGCCGGTGGCAGCTGCTGCACAGCAAATTCGTAGCCCAGTATTCGCACCCAACTAGTCGCTAGCGATATACGAACCTCTGGAAATGCCTCCAAAATACATGCTAAAAGTGGTGCATTCTCGAAGAGAAGGCGATCCGTCGGCCGCCCATTTTGATATATCCGCGGCCGTAACGGCTCAGCCTTAGTAATGCGTACATCAGATGGGTGCAGAACGCCATCATAATCGAGATAGAGTATAGGGCCCATACAAAATAATCTACGCCTGCGAGAGCGAAAACGCGTACAACTCTCTACAGCATATTAAACTCCGGCCTTGATTTCGTTTAGACCCACTAAACCATAAGTTCAAATCCAGTTATCGCCAGCGGCTTGCCGCGACGATTACCGTGCTGCCGGAGCGTGTGGACTTCAAGGGACATTGCGGCCAAAGCGTCAGTGTTCTGCTGCGCTCACGATAATGGACGAGCGTAGACTGGTTCACGCTATCCCAATCCATTAAAAACGCCAGCATAAGCGTCCTCGATTGTCGTCAATAAATTGATGGTAACGGCCGAGAGTACATATACGCTAAGTGTACACGCAGTATTCCAATCTCAACAAATGCTCTCTTACCAACTGTACCTCACCAGCCTGCACTAAATCAGCTGGCCGCATTCCGTTGAAGGCGAGCGCTGGCTTGGTAAACCAGTCCCAAGCGGCTGAATAGTCATTTCCAAACACGCGAAAAACATAGGGCGAGATGGCATTCCATATCTTTAGATTCCCGCCGAAAATTACATAAGTTTTTCGTACGTTATAACGGATGGCGCGGTTAAGATGAAAATACCGCCGCTTCTTACGATTTCTTGCATTCATACTCTGGAACCTGACTGCTATTGCGAAACAGTTGAATACCGGCAGGCGGGGTACTATACGGACGCCGACATGGGAACTGACCAATTTAGGATATCTCCCATGCGCCGAACAATCCACTTTGCTTCGCTCAATGTCATCCAAGATTTACTCAATATGTCCAAGTACCATTGGAGCATCTCGGATTCGGTCCGACGCGTCAACTTGTCGGCCTTATCTCGCTTGGCTTCAGAAGCGAGGTCTTGCGCAATCTCTTCACAGCCTATCCAACGCTCATACACCTCAGGAGGCGTAGACCCCGCAGGGTAGAACGTACCTTTGTACTGCACTACAAGGATTTTCAGCTGAGTACCCGGAACCGCGCCGGTCGAGACGCCACGAGGAAAATCTGACGGAACTTTCGCGTACTCGCTTTCGTCATATTCGGTCATAGCACGATCCCATTTTCACGTTTGACAAACACTCCGACTGCTGGGGATAGGAGCGGAAATGTAAAACGATCTTTCTAACGCATCTACCTTCGCCTCAAACCGCGAAGCTTACGAGCCTAAGAACAATAAAAAAACCATAAGTACCCATGCGAAACCACGGGTCTCCGTCATTTAGAGCGACCTCCATGCCACACAACTTTAGTTTAATAGCATGCACATTTACGCTTGCACAACTTAAATGCTGACGTCCTTAGAAACCCGGGTCAAATTCCTTTGCCTCCGACCAAACACAGCGCGGAGCAACGATATCTTCCCCACTTACCTCAAGGAAATCATCTTTCTCGACTGACCCGTCGGCCGCTACAAAAATTCGCGCAAACCCGCCTTCGGCTACGGCCCCTTCCAAAATCTTAACAATTCGCTTTAACTGGAAATTTCCTCTACCATCTCGCCGCGTTTGAACATGAATCCGAAAATCAGAAATTTTCTCGCAAAGACAGAAATCAAAAATGTCCTCAACCTTATCGAATATGAAGCGCTGCTGCGGACCATACCCCCCCACAGGGGAAATATCTAAATGAAATATTTGCGAATTCAGAGGCACTTCAAAAAACCGATATCTGCGTAAGCCCGGCTGTTGAAACATCTGGCGTATCACTTCTAAACGATCGCTGTCTTCCCAGTTGTCGTAAGCATGGAACACTTGTAATACCTTCCAATATAAGAGCCCGGCTGCGCATAGTGCGGCAAACCAGAGGAAGTACCGCTCACTGGTGCGCAAGCGCAGCGCTGTAGTAACGTTTGTAGACTATACACTACATTTAAATGTAGCGTATAGTACATCGTAAGAACCGTGGTCCGCGGGCATCATGCCAGCCATGACCTCGACACCCGAAAAAAATACCGAACACAGGGATCCGGTGTGCACGGCTGTTGGCAGGACGTTGAAGCGTCTACGAATCTCCTCAAAAATGAGTCAAGAGGGTCTTGCGTTCGCAGCGGAGGTCGACCGAGTTTTTGTCTCCAAGATTGAGCGTGGGATTGCGAACCCATCTCTTTTGACACTAACTAGTTTATGTTTAGCGCTCGGCGTGACACTTCCGGATCTTCTCAAGGACGTAGATCTCTCATCAGTCTCGCGCAATGGACAGCGCCGACGGGCGAACTCAGCACAGCCTGTTCTAAAAGTGCAAAAGGGACGTTTGCGGTAATAGGCGCACCTGTTGATGGCTTACCATTATGTGTTCAGCAAGAAAATTCGCACTTACCGGCTGTGGATATGTTGGGCGAGCACCCGCCCAACACCGTGGGGATAAGCTGTGCACGGGGGTGCACAACATGAACCCGTTGTACACGCCCCGCACACAGCTTACCCCCACTTACCCACAGCGGCCGGTTGGACCTCATGCAGCTAGAGCGACCATTATCATTGAGAGAGATAGTTTGTCCAAGACCAAAGAGCAGCCTATGAGTACAGAATCTCTGAGTTCTGACAATGTGACCAAACCCTTCAACATCGCTTCGTATGCGCTGCTGACCCACATGATGGCCCAGCAGGCGAATCTCGAAGTCGGCGATTTCGTCTGGACCGGCGGCGACTGCCACCTGTACTCGAACCACCTGGAGCAGGTCGAGCTGCAGCTCTCGCGCGAGGAACGCCCCCTGCCGAAACTGGTCATCAAGCGCAAGCCGGATTCGCTGTTCGACTACAAGTTCGAGGACTTCGACGTGGTCGGCTACGATCCGCATCCGGCCATCAAGGCGCCTGTGGCGGTGTAAAGAAATGAGCAAGCAAATCACTTTAGTGGTCGCGATGGACGCCCAGCGCGGCATCGGCGTCGACAACCAGCTGCCCTGGCACCTCCCCGAAGACCTCGCCCACTTCAAGCGCGTCACCCTCGAGCGCCCGATCATCATGGGCCGCAAGACCTTCGACTCGATCGGCCGCCCGCTGCCGAAGCGCCGAAACATCGTCGTGACCCGCAACAGCGGCTGGTCGCACGAGGGCGTGGAGGTCGCCGGCTCGCTGGCGGAAGCGATCGCCGTGGCCGGGGACGGGCCGTCCAGCATCATCGGCGGCGCGCAGATCTTCAACGAGGCCCTGCCCCTGGCCGATCGCATGATCGTCACCCACATCGATGCGGTCTACCGCTGCGATACCTTTTTCCCTGAGATCGATCCGGCAGTCTGGACGGTCACGGCGCGTGAAGAGCATCGCTCGGCAGATGGCATCGCCTTCGCCTTCGTCACCTACGAACGCAACAAGTAACCAGTAACAGAGTAAACAGTATGTCCGGACACGGTTTCCATGTGCATGGACCGCACGATCACGCGGTCGAACACGTCGCCCATGGCGGCGACAACTTCTCCAACAGGATTGCCGTCATGACCGCGGTGCTGGCCACCGTCGGCGCGTTGTTCGGCTACCTCGGCGGCGCCACCCAGAACGACGCGGCCCTCTTCAAGAACAACGCGGCGATCGCCAAGACCACGGCGGCGAACTCCTGGAACTACTACCAGGCCAAGTCGAGCAAGCAGAACCTGGCAGAGCTGGCGTCCGACCTGCCCGGGATGCCCGAGCAGGCGCAGGCCAAATACAAGGCCGACGTCGCCCGCTACGAAGGCGAAAAAGCCGGCATCAAGAAGGAAGCCGAGAAGTTCGAGAAAGAGTCGGACGACTGGAACGAAAAGTCCGGAAAGGCGCTGCACACCCACCACCAGTGGGCGCTGGCCACCACCGCCGAGCAGATCGCCATCTCGCTGGCGGCGATCACGCTGCTGACGCGGCGCCGCTGGCTGCTGAGCGCCACCTACGTCGTGGCGGCGATCGGCTTCGCGCTAGGTGCTTTCGCGTGGCTGCATGTCGATCCGATCGGCGCCCTGTTCGCTGCCGGCGGCGCCGGACACTGACCTACGCTCCCGGAACTGCCGCCGCAGCATCGCATGGCGGTGTAAGAAGAAGCGCGACACGAACCAGGCCACGATCCCGCTCGCCATGCGCGGCGTGAATTCGAGGGTGTCGACCACGCGCGCACCCTCGCCATCGCCACAGGGCTCGATCAGGCGCTCGTGCCGCCACAGCTTCATCGACAGCAGCGGCGACTGCTCGACGAAGCGCCGGCCCGGTTCCATCTCCACGAAGGTCAGGCGCGACAAGTCGACCGGCACGAAACCGAACAGCAGGAAGCGGCAGTTCCCCAGCGGCTTGCCGAGGCTGCCCTGGTCCTGCGGAATGCGCCGCATCCCGTCCGGGAAGGTCATTTTCAGCAGCGGCGCCATCTCCGTCTGCACGCCGCGCGCGGAGGTGCTCCAGCGCCAGAGTTCATTGGCCGAGCGGGGAATCCTGCTCTCGAATGTGACGCGGACAGTTTGCATGGCGGCTCCGTTGGAACGATCATGCCATTTTAGCATTGTAGTGGCGGCAACAACGGTGCGACATCGACGGACCAGTCTGGCTAAGCTAATAAAAAACTTGCGCCGAGTTGCGGAAATTCTGCGAAAATCCGCTTCTATTTTTTTTACGGTGCCGTGCCCGGCCATCACCCGCTTGAGGGAGATGGGGTGCACGGCGCTTCGCTTTGGAGCTGTCCATGAAATTTCGATTCCCCATCGTCATCATTGACGAGGATTTCCGTTCCGAGAACACCTCGGGCCTCGGCATTCGCGCGCTGGCAGCCGCGATGGAAAAAGAAGGCATGGAAGTGCTCGGCCTGACCAGCTACGGCGACCTGTCCCAG
>Ga0265798_10002743_pt1 | contig 25613 bp, 25 predicted proteins | sample P3T30metagenome_FD_192430 | JGI IMG/M metagenome (GOLD analysis project Ga0265798, IMG submission 192430) | Plant litter microbial communities from East Loma Ridge, Irvine, California - P3 T30 | ecosystem: Environmental > Terrestrial > Plant litter > Unclassified | place: USA: California...
CCGAACGAAGGGAGAAAGTATGTTTTTGGAAGAATCCAACTTTGATCTTACAGGTTTCCGGACAATTTACCATCGAAACCTTTGATCAAACGATTTCGATGAGTGCGGGTCAAATGCTGTTGATCGGCAAAAACCAGGTGGGTACACTCACTAAAACACCATTATCTGGAGGAAACTATGAAACCATCGTAATATCCCTGCAGGAAGAGCTCTTGCGCAAAATCGTGTTAGAAGAAAAGCTTGAAGCGGACCGGAAGTATGTCGGTCCGCCAAATATTTTAATTCCATCCAACGAATTCTTGCAGGGGTATTTCCAATCCATTGTTCCTTACGCACGAAGCTCGGGCGCTGAAATGACAGATGAGATGGGCATTTTGAAAGTTAAAGAAGGTGTCAAACTACTGCTTCATGCCCTTCCAGCACTCCGCAACTTCTTATTCGACTTTTCAGAGCCTTACAAGATCAATCTGGAAAAGTTCATGCTCAGTAACTTTCATTTCAACATCCCTGTTGAAAGATTTGCACAGCTGACCGGGCGCAGCCTGGCAGGTTTTAAACGCGACTTCCAGAAAACGTTTGATTCACCTCCACGGCGCTGGCTGCAAGACAAAAGATTAAAGGCGGCTAAGCATCTTATCGAAACCAAGCGGCAAAAACCTTCAGCGATCTATTTGGAGTTGGGGTTTGAAAGCTTGGCACACTTCTCCCATTCTTTTAAGAAAAAGTTTGGCAAAGCGCCTTCTGAGCTAATGTAATGCATTCTTTTGCTCAGCCACCTAGCAATGAGCAGGCAGTAGCTGAATACATGTCCTTGCTTAAATTTAACTAAAACGGATTATTAAAACTTTTACTATGATGAAGGACCTGGAAAAATTAAAATACCCAATTGGAAGATTTCAGCAACCAGATAAGATCGATAAACACCACCTTGAAGCTTGGATAGATACCATTGAAAAATTCCCGAAGAATTTGACCAACGAAGTCGTAGACCTCAGCACTAGTGATCTTGAGAAACAATACAGACCGGATGGCTGGACAATCAGGCAAGTTGTAAATCATTGTGCAGACAGCCATATGAACAGCCTAACAAGATTTAAACTTGCACTGACAGAGGATACGCCGACCATAAAACCTTACCATGAAAATTTGTGGGCTGACCTTTCAGATTCAAAAGATTTCCCCATCCAAAGTGCATTGAAAATGTTGGAAGGTTTACATGAAAGATGGGTTTACTTGCTAAGAAATCTGTCTGATGCGGAGCTAGACAGAAGATTCCGGCATCCTGATGCAAATGAGCTAATCACCTTAAAAACCAACATTGGAATCTATGCATGGCATTGCGAGCACCATCTGGCTCATGTAAGAAATGCAAAATCAGCCGATTGAATCGAGCAGCTGTAAACCAACCGCGCGTTTACCAACTTACAAGACAAGGCACCTTATTTTACTCTGCTCCATATTTCATAAATGGAATCACCTTTTGAACTCTGGCCACGATGATGCCATTCCCCATTTTCCAGCTTGCCATCAAAAGTCAGCGAGGCTCCTACCCTTGAACTGTCTCGTGAGAAGAGTTCGATGGTTTCAATATATTTTCCATTCTTGAAGGTATAGGTTCCCCCTCCTGTTCCGGAAAATTCTTTTTTGCCGGGATCTATTGCTGCCCACTGAAAACGAGTGCCTGTAAGAATTTTATAGGTCTGTCTTGAACCAGTTTGATGAATGGGGGTAAGTTTACCATCCTGCATACGCGAAGTAATTCGCCATACACCAGCCAGGGGTGCAGAACTATCATCTACTTGCTGCCAGTTTTGTATTTCCCCATTGATGGCCAGATTGATCTTATGATTGTTTATTGCGTATTTTGCGCTGAATTGCTTCCCGACCTCATCTTTATTTTCGGAATTGAAAGAAACCTTTAAGCTTAGTGCATTGCCGTTAAGCGTATACGTCCCGCCACGACTGTAAATAAACCGCTTTTCGCCCTTGTTATAAGCTGTATGAAGGAAGAATCCGTCCTGGAAAATTAATACTTGTTCTTTGTCTGCTTCTTTGATTTGCCATGCACCTGTTAGTGACGGGCGGTTTGATTGAGCAAATACACCGCTTATAAACGTTAACACCAAAAAACATGCGACCAGTATACATTTGCCTTTCATACGCGATTTATTTAGTTAACTAAAGTTAGCGATTCAATTTACTTATTGCTAATACAGGTAAGGTTTAAAAAACACACATGAGGCATAGCCACACAAACTGCTGTACACAAGCCAGCAAGAATGAGTTGCTTGCGGTCAGTTACTGCTACAATGTCGGCAGTAGCGGGGTCCTGCCAAGTATTGATGAATGTGCGGTTAAGGGGTAGGTCAACAAAGATCCAATCAAAAAAAGGCTTACATTTATTGCTGATTCCGTTAAGACATGCATGAAAATTTACTTTTGATCCTGGGACTTCTTTTTGTCGTGATGCTGCTGGTTATGCTTGCCCAGAAACTTCGAATTGCCTATCCAATTTTTCTGGTTCTCGCAGGTTTGGGCATTGGCTTTCTACCAGGCACTCCTGAAGTAAAAATAGATCCGGAACTCATTTTTCTCATTTTCTTACCGCCAATATTGTATGAAGCGGCATGGTATACGTCCTGGAAGGAATTTAAAAAATGGTCGGGCAGCATTGCTATGCTAGCCATTGGTCTTGTATTTTTGACTTCCTCGGTGGTCGCTTTTACCGCCTGGTCATATATTCCGGGCTTTACACTCGGCTTAGGGTTTTTGCTTGGTGGCATCATATCACCGCCCGATGCAGTAGCGGCCACAACAGTGCTGAAGGGCCTCCAGGTACCCCGCCGAACACTAACTATTTTAGAGGGTGAAAGCCTCGTAAATGATGCTTCCTCGCTAATCGTATTCCGATTCGCACTCGCTGCTATTCTGACTGGCACCTTTTCGATGAATCAGGCTACAGGACAGTTTTTTCTGGTAGCAGGCATGGGGGTGGTTGTAGGATTGACAGGTGCACATGTCATGTATGTCATTCATCGCTATCTACCCACAAATTCTGCTATTGATGCTGCATTGACGGTTATGACACCTTATTTGCTGTTCCTGTCGGCAGAACACTTTCATTTTTCCGGGGTGATGGCCGTGGTAAGCGGCGGACTATTCATGTCCTTCCGTGCCCACGAGATCTTTACAACCGGCGATACCAGGATGAATATGAAAGCCGTTTGGCACACCCTTATCTTTGTAATGAATGCGCTGGTCTTTATCCTGATCGGGCTTGAACTGCCCAGTATCGTAAAGGGACTTGGCAGTATATCCATTTTTCAGGCCGTTAAGTATGGTTTGCTCATTAGCGGGGTGGCAATAGTTCTGAGGATTGTATGGATCTATTCCCTGGCGCATTTACCATGGTGGATTAGCAAAAAGATGAACAATGTACCCAAACCAGGCTGGAAAAATCCACTAATCATCGGCTGGGCAGGCATGCGGGGTGTGGTTTCTTTAGGGACGGCCTTGTCGATCCCGCTTGTTATGAGCGACGGTACGGACTTTCCGCATCGCGATCTTATCATCTTCATCACCTTTGTAGTAATCTTCGTCACCCTAGTTTTCCAGGGCCTCACCCTCCCTTTAATCATCAGGCTGATCCGCATCACTGAATTGGATCCAGTGCTGCCACATTACGAGCAGCATGCCGGGATCAAATTACGCCTGGATAACCTGGCGCTTCAGCACTTGAAGGGCCGGCAAGCATCAACAGGCAAAAAGAACAGCTTTGTAGATGCCTATGCCGAAAAGCTTGAAAATGAAGTAGAAGGGCTTCAAAGATTTATGGTCTCCTTAGAGATATGCAGCAACAGGAACCTCGAAAGGCAGGAATTCCAGCAGATCATATCGGAGATTCATCACCTGCAGCGCAGCGAACTGTTCACAATGAAGAACGAAAAAACATATACGGATGAGGCTTTAAGGAAGGCGGAAGATCTTCTGGACATTAACGACATTATAATAGCTGAAACTGAGGTTTAGTTTATTGCAAGTTCATTAAACAAGCCAACAGATAATGATTATACCTGTACGTATGTACTCAAATTATAGATTATTTTTATACTACCAAAAAGAAAGGATCAGCTTTCAAGCCATTGCAAAAATGGTTGAGCTTTCACCCTGCTGATAAAGATTTTTTCAGGCGACTTTATTTTACAGGTAATGAACAATTTTCTGTTAAAATAATATTCAATGTTCATAATATAGTCCCTGTTCAAAATGAACTGTCTATTCGCCCGGAAAAACTGTTTGGGATCCAACATCGACTCGAGTTGTTCCAGGGTATAAGCAACTGTAAAACGTCTGTTGTCATCCAATTCCAGGTAAACTATACCATTCCCGGTATAGATAAATGCCACATCACGGAGTTTGACGGGAATGATTTTTTCACGGTAGTCGACCAATAATGTTTGCTTGTATAAAATTTCAATTTGATCTATTACCCGCTCCATGTTAATGGCACGTTGTGCCCCATGGATAAGATGCTCCTTAAAGCGCAGATAACGCTCCAGGCTTTTTTGAAGCATTACTTCATCTATTGGCTTCAATAAGTAATCAATACCATTGGCTTCAAAGGCTCTTATGGCATACTCGTCAAAAGCAGTGCAAAAGATTATAGGAATCTCTATGCTTATTTTCTTAAAAACTTCAAAACTAAGACCATCTCCCAGCTCTATGTCCGAGAAAATCAGTTCCGGCATTGGGTGTTGGGCAAACCAGTCAAGTGCCGTAGAAACAGATCCTAGAATCGCTTCGACTTCAATATCATCATCGAATCCCAAGAGCATGTTTTTGAGCTCCTCGGCCGTGCGGGCTTCATCTTCTATTATAATTACTTTCATGTCTAAGCAATGGAATGGTGACCGTGAATTTTTCATTAAGATTGGCCACATCCACGGATTTGTCCACCAATAATTTGTAGCGTTCAATAATGTTCTTCAAACCCATTCCTGGACGGCCCATCCTGGAACGCTTAGGCTGGAAATTATTTTCGACCATCAACGCAGGCGAATCCGTCGTGGTAATGTTTATATATAGTGGGCATTCTGCAGAACAAACATTATGTTTAATGGCGTTCTCTATCAGGAGCTGGAGGGAAAGCGAAGGTAAATAAAAGGTTCTATGCTGGTGCTTGACATCTATATCCACTTTAAGCATGTTCCCAAACCGCTCATTAAGGATATGAAGGTAAGAGTCGATGAACTTCAGCTCATCATCTAATTTGGTTAGGTAATGATCATTAAAGCTTAGCAGATAACGGTATACCCCAGCTAAATGGACAATGTAATTTTTGGCTGCAGGGTCACTGACCAGCGTCTTAAGCGTACTTAGGGAATTGAACAGAAAATGCGGGCTTATTTGTTGTTGTAGAGAAATCAGTTGTGCCCTTAAATGCGCTTGCTCAAGCAAGCCCTTCTCTATTCTGGTGACTTTAAGCGCCGTATTGGTATACCTATTGGAAAAAATAAAATAACAAAGCAAGCTCAGAAAAGTGTTCCCGCCCAGGTGGATCCACAGTTCCCGGGAGGTCTGATAGCCGATCTCCGTACTAAACAAGTAACTTTTCGGGGCAACATGGTCAATTGCATACCCAAAAATGAAAAGTGCAACAATACTTAACACTATACTTAAAAGATGTTGAGCGATAACTGAAAGTCCTGAAAAATTATTGGCTAAAAAAAAGCCATCTATCATCCAGCAACATGCTATTGGAACAAATATCTTAAAGCCATGATCCAAAAAATGCCACCATTTGGCTTTAGCCAGATCCACTTGTCCTAGAAGTATGGTGCAAAATATCATAATTGCTGTAAGGATTAGCAGCCATTTGATCTGGTATTTTTCATACATGTTTAAAGTTACCATAATAATATTCTGATTACTATGATTTCCCTGATGCCTTTCAGTTCACTGCACCGAGTGGCCAGTTCATGCTCAAGTTTGATCACTTCAGCTGAAAATAGATCTTCCGGAGGAGCGGGCAGACTACCTTTGAATTATGATTAACCGCTATAACAGTAGAAATATGAACAAATCTCTTTTAATCTTAGTATTTGGAATGCTCTTTTTTAATGCAACCTATGCGCAAAAGTATTTTGGAAAGACCTATCCACCCACCCAAATTATAGATGAATATTTTGATGTTGCTGATGTAACGAAAAGGCATACTGTTATGGGAAAAACAGAGCTGGACAAAGGATTTCGATCCTTGGAAAAAACTCAGGCAAAAATCATCGGCCTGGCAAGGAAGAAGGGCGCTGACGGTGTCATCTTTTCAATGGAAGAAGAGGTGTATGCTACCTCAACTTCGGGTGGTGGTACCATTAATCAAAAAAAAGATAAAAAGGCAACAGTTTCCTCGAACAGTACCACTATGGATTTGAAAGAACAGAAAATTAGAGCAACGTTTATCAAATATAAATAGAACTGCTATGTCAAAGACCCGGTTTCAAACGATCACTGATAAAAAAAGCAAACAGCGATCGCGTTTTAGAAATCAATTTTGTACTTAACCATTACCTCAAGACAGAAAGATAAAAAATTCAAACTTATGGAAAAGCGCATCATTAATCCCTGGAATTGGCAAGACGAACGTCACTATGTACAGGCAATAGAAGTTACGAAGGTTCAGGGCACTTTATATTGTTCAGGCCAGGCTGCTATTCTTCCAGATGGAACGCCAAGCACCGCAGACATGAAAACTCAATTCCTGATGGCCACCGAAAATCTGGAACAAGTAATCACTGAGGCTGGATATGAAACCAAGAACATTGTAAGACTAACGATTTACACCACAGCGCACGATGAATTCTTCACCAATCTTGACACTTTAGGTGAATGGGTTAAAAAAAACGACATCAAATCGGCCGTTTCCGCCATCGAAGTAAACACCTTAACCGGAACTTTGAAAATCGAACTGGAAGCGACGGTGGTTAAATAAAAAAATAAATGTCATATGAAAGCAGCAATATTAAAAGAATTCGGAGCAGTCGAAAAATTCGAAATTGTAGAAATACCAGTTCCCAAACCTGGATTCAGGGAAGTTTTGGTAAGGGTATTTGCAACTTCTATAAATCCTTTGGACTTGCAAGTACGTCGTGGAGACTACAAAAATGAGTTGGCCTTACCTGTCATCACGGGTCATGATGTCTCCGGTGAGATCATGGAACTTGGTGCGGGAGTGGAAAATTTCACAATCGGTGATGATGTTTATTATACCCCTGAAATTTTTAAGGGACAAGGAAGTTATGCGCAGTATCATTGTGCACATGAATCTATCATTGGCTTGAAACCAAAAAACATCAGCCACCTGGAAGCAGCAACACTTCCTTTAGCAGCAGGTACAGCCTGGGAGATGCTGGTTACAAGAGCACAACTCAAAATCAACCAGACGATTTTGATTCATGGTGGCGCAGGTGGTGTGGGTATACCAACTATTCAAATTGCAAAAGCTATGGGGGCAATTGTCTATACTACCGCACGAAAAGTCCATCATCAGTTTCTTATTGAACTAGGCGCAGACTATGTGATTGACTATGAAAATGAAGATTACCTAGATGCTATTCCGAAAATTACAGGTAATAAAGGGGTTGATGTGATCATTGATACCATTGGCGGAAATACACTCGCTGACAGCGCAAAGATTCTCAGCCAAATGGGCCAGGTTGTTACATTGGTTGATATTGAAAGACCTCAGAACCTTATTAACGCCTGGGGGAAAAATGCAACTTACCACTTTGTCTTTACCCGACAAAGTAGAAATAAAATGAATGAGTTAACGCAGTTGGTTGAAAATAACAAGCTAAAGCCAGTTTTAAATAAAGTCTTTCCCTTGTCGGAGATGGCTAAGGCTCACCGCTTATTAGAGACCAAGGGTGACGATGCAAATTTTTACGGTAAAATTGGAATTGACATGGCGTAATGTGTGTAAGGCGTTACGGGACCCGGCAATGATGGCCCGACAAATCAATGGGGACTACTTGGCTTTAGTGCCGCGCCACTACTGGCAATTACAATACATGCAATTGCGAGCCACTGTCCCAGCTTAAGGTGCTCACCAAGCAACAACCAACCGGCAAGAGCAGCCATGGCTGGTTCCAAGCTCATCAATATACTAAATGTCCGGGGCGGCATTTTCCGGAGGGCCTGCATTTCTAAAGAAAAAGGAAGTACACTTGAAAAGAAGGCCAAAGCGATACCAAGTACAAAAATAGTTGAGGACATCAAGTGTAAACTACCTTCGAAAATACCATAAGGCAGAACCAGTAAAGCAGCAACCAGCATGCCTACGGTAACGGCCAGCTGTCCGGGCAGTTTCGCACCTGCTCGTTTGCTTAGCACAATATAAGTAGCCCAGCATATACCTGCAGATACGGCAAAGAACGCCCCTAAAAGATCTATACCCTTTCCACCCCATGGAGCAATCAACGCGATACCGGTTCCGGCGAGTACAACCCATGCCAGGTCTAGCGCCCGACGTGAACCGGCCAGTGCAAGTCCTAAAGGTCCGATAAATTCTAAGGTGACAGCTAAACCCAGCGGGATGCGGGCTAGTGCGCAATAAAACAACAGGTTCATTGCCCCAAGAACAATTCCATATGGAAGCACAGCTTTCCACTGCTCGACCTTTAGTGCTTTTAAATTTGGCCGTACAGCCAATAGCAGGATCAAGGCTGAGAAGCCGATACGTACACTCGCAGTTCCTCCTGCTCCGATAACAGGAAAAAGGCCTTTTGCAATGGCTGCTCCTCCCTGAACACTTATGATGGACAACAGAACAGCCGGAATTGGGGGTATATTCAATAATGATAGCTTCATGATGACGAGCTGAACAAAAGGCATTCTGTTGCCTTCGTTAGACATTGCAATCTACATAATAGGTCTAATCTGTCTTTTGTTAAGTTTTCAAGATTAACTAACCTCCTCGTTATTCTGAAGAGAACCTTTCATTATCAGACAAAGTAACGAGAAGTATCGTTCTGATTTTGATAAGGTCTAATCATTATCCAGGAGCTTGAATTCTTCTTGTTTTTTGAAGACTGTATATTCAAAACTATGAAATGATATCAAATCACTACAATATAGACTTCAATAATATGAGTAGATGTAGATCTTACTCGTCTGAAACTATATCATTTTTGATAGATAAACTCACAAGATTCTCTTAACATAACTTTTAATAGATCAGGAATTTGGTATGACAGCAGTAGGATGAATAAGATTTTTGCTTTTTAATGCTTGCCAGAAAGCTGGCATTATCCGGACTGCACTATGGTAAGATGCAAAATTCTCAGCAATTTGCTCCGGTGTACGCACTCCGGTAAGTACTGAAGTTACAATAGGATGAGCCATACAAAATAGTAAGTTGGCGGTACGCAGGTCGACTTTAAACTCGTCCGAAACTTGTTTGATTTGCTTATACTTTTCAACGATCGATGCAGGAGCTGGTTTGCCTGAGTAATTCCAACGCCCATTGCCAACGACATAACCGCAATTTAGTGGAGAACCAACAACTACGCGAACGTTTTGCTTCTGCAATGCAGGGAATGTACTTTCATGAGCCTCAGTATGATCGAGTAAAGAATATTGTGTTGCGAGCAGGCATATATCCGGCACATGGCTGTTTAAGGCACGTAATGCTGCATCTGGTCGGTTGATGCCAAATCCCCAGGCCTTAATTATGCCTTCTTCCTTCATCTTCTGCAATTCGGGCATTGCCCCCTGTTCTGCTTGCTTATAATAAGCTTCAAAATTGTCTTTCATATCTGCATTATCGGGCGATAAATCATGAATAAAGACAATATCTATTTTTGTAAGTCCCAAGCGTTGCAGACTTTCTTCTATAGAGCGTCTGGTGCCGGAGGCAGTATAATTATACGAATAATCTGATGTTAGTTTCCCTTTCCACATCTTGCTTTTAGAAGGATCTGTTGGTCCGGGCTTTAACAATCTTCCGACCTTAGTGGAAATAATGAATTCATCTTCATTTTTATCAGCTAGAAAAATGCCCTCACGACGCTCACTGAGTCCAAGTCCGTATCTAGGTGAGGTGTCATAATAACGAATGCCAAGATCCCAGGATTTTTGAAGGGTAGCGATTGCATCATCCAGAGCGGTCGGCTTCCATCCACTGGCAAGCGGTACCCCTCCGACTCCAAGTATTTTCCCAAGATCATTTCCATTTAACCTTACTGGCTTTGTAGTTGGTTTATGCTCATTGATGCCTTTTTGCACACTGGCAGAAGTTAACAAAGGTGTACTTATTGCGGATGTTACAATGGCTCCAATGGCGCCCTTGGTCATAACTCTCAAAAAATCTCTTCTTTCTTTCACGCTTTATTTTAATTTTTTTTTAATAGAAAACTGATACCACTCGTTGCATGCCTCCTGTTGCATGCACATTTATAACGCATAAAAATCATGATAGTTGGTAATCTGCAGGTCACTTTACTATCCTGAAAACAACTGGTCATTTGTTGCATTGCTACCGATTGGCCTAATTTTCACCAATTTTATAGTAGGTTGTTATTTTCAATTCTGCCCTAAGTAGCTAATTAGGTTAATTACTTACTTTTACACCCATGACTGGTACACAACACTTCGAAGCGATTAAAGCCCTTTTGGGTAATTCAGGGACTTACTATCTCATAGCGGTTGGCATGGATTCTAACTACAGCTATCTTAATAGGCGTTATGCTGAGATCTTTGAGCCAATTCATGGAAGTCTCATAGGTATGCATTATGCAGTAACCATGCATGAGGATGATCTGCAAACCTGCCAGACTGTTTCTGAAAAGGCATTTAAACACCAAGATTTAGTTTTTCCGGCAACCTTACGGAAGCATGATGGTAAAGGTGGCTTTATTATTACCAGATGGGAATACAAGGCAATGTTTGATGAAAATGGTTCGCCTGCAGGGATTTTCTGTATCGGTCATGATATCACTGAACTTGTACAGATAAGCGGAAAGCTTCAGGAAATCAAAGTCAGCCATTCACACTCTATCCGGCGATATGTTGCAAATCTACTTGGTCTTGGCAAGCTAATCCAGGAAGCTAAGGAATTAAGTGATATGCAGGATGCAGCCAAAATGATCGTGCAAAGCGCTACAGACTTAGATAAAGTTGTGAGGGAAGTAAACAACTAAATCAACACCATATAAACTCATAGGAGATAAGTGTTTACTAATCAAAAAGCGAGGCTAATGCATTTGGCCTTAAGCACCTCTAAATACTTTGAGGAAGTGTTACATTGAACCTCGAGCCTTTACCAAGATCGGATTCAATTGTAATGCTTCCCTTTAGCGCATCAACCAATTGCTTTACCAGGCTTAAGCCAAAACCATATCCTTTTTCACCTATGGTTCCAGGAGTTGTCTCGGCTTTACCAGCTAAGATCTGCTGAATTGCGTTTTCTTGCATGCCCTTTCCGGTATCAGTTACAACTATTTCCAAAACTTTTTCATCAAGTGTTACCATTAATTCGAGCGTTACAGTTACCTTTCCACCACTGGGGGTAAATTTTATAGCGTTGGAAATTAAATTCCCTGCGATTTGAAGAAGTTTATGCTTTGAGAATGGCAGCATTTGATTGCCAGATTCTATATCAACAATAAAAACTATTGACTTTGACCTGGCTTGAGGCTCATATAGCTTCAGTAACTTCTCTTTGAGTAGAAGAAGGTTCAATTCATTTTCACCAATCGGCCTTTTTTGATCCTCCGATAATATTTCATCAGTAAGATTAAGTAGCGACCTGCCACTTTTCTCAATCATGCTGATATATTCCAGCACTTCTTCCATGTTAGCAGAGGAGCCTTGTTCTTTAATCAACTCTGACAGGCCAATTATACCAGCCAAGGGTCCTCTGATATCATGCGCTGCTCTCTTTTTAGAAAGGTTTGCTTCATGAAACCTGGAACTTAAAGATTGAATTTGCTGCATGGATCTGAGCCGCTCTACAACAGTTTGTGCAATAATCTGTAGCAGTTCAATCTTTTGTGGACTGAGTACTTTTGTTTCTGTATCCAGAACACACAGGCTACCTATGTTGATACCATTTTCCAGTTGTAAAGGAATTCCGATGTAGTAGCGAAAGCCACCAGGATGATTAACAAAATCTTCAGAACTAAAACGTTCATCAAGCCTAAGATCTTTAATCTCAAGAGGACCATTAGACATAATCGTGTATTGGCAGACAGATTTTTCGCGTGGCGTTTGCTGAACGTCGAGCCCGATGCTGTCGAAGCTCCACTGCGTGTGCGCGTCGATGATATTTATCAATGACACCGGTGAGCCAGTGACCTTGGTAGCCAAAATGGTAAGATCTTCAAAGGCCCCTTCTAAGGCGGTATAATCCAGCTCTAATTCAGAAAGGCGGATAATTCGAGTAAGTTCTTTATCTGAAATAGTAATGGATTTATCTACCATTTGTTTTTGTATAACTGCAAGTGCTCACAATCTTGACAAGCAGGACCTATGTTCTTTAGCGCACGATTGCTTTAGACATTAAACGTCAAAGTTATAATTTTCTGTATGATACGGAAACTGTTCCAATGAGTACGTGGGATTTCATGTCTTTTTCCCGTACAATTTTTAGTGAGGCATATGCTAAAAAAATCATGGTCACTAAGATCAGTAGTGCATACGGCCAGGCTTGAACAACTGTTATCCCCCCTATTTCTATTTTCAAGTTGTTGGTGATGAAATTGCAAGTCCCATGATGGTACCTGAAAATGTGCCAAGTTTTGTTGTTGAACCATTTTCCGGATATACCTGGTATAGTACGGAAGATGTTCCACTATTCACAGTGGCTATAGCGATTCCATCTGCTGATATATCGAAAGAGGAATTAGTACCGGTTGTTAATAAAGCATACTAAATTAGTAGATTTTATTATCTTTGAATATGTTTCATCATAATGTCTTGTGTCCGAGTGGCAAGGTGCGGGTCTGCAAAACCCTTTACGATGGTTCGATTCCATCCAAGACATCAATACCAACAATGCCTTTAAACTGGTTAAATCTAGAATTTAAAAATTGGGGGTTTTTACCTGAGTCAATCACTAGGATAAACGAACTAAACACCCTATCTTTTTGGGTAGTGTACATCTTTTTCGTTTTTTTAGTTCCAATTCGTTGCTGAGGTTACGCGAAAGTCTTCACTGATAAATTAGGTGTGTTTAAAAATAAAAGAATTATCTTCCAGGCACAACCAAAAGGGAACGATTTTCGTTAATACGAGCTTTTTATATTCATTAGCAGTTAACTTCCAACAAATGACCAAAACCATTGCCCTTATTGCTGATAAGCATTTTAAAAGTGGCATCCACCTGAATCAACCAGCTTCTATTACAGAGATCAATAAATTAGAACAAACAATAGACTTCCTATTACCTAAAGATTTTAAAGAATTTTATCTAACCTGTGACGGTTTTACCTGTATTGAGGACACCTTCAAGTTTACATCTTTATCTGTTATTTATTCAAATACCTCCAACTTTGGAAAACATTGGTTCTACTTTTCTGAGTACAGAAATTACCATGACATGTGGGGGCTTAGACTTACTTCTTCTGGAAAGTACGAGATTTTCAATGGAAGTTGTCCGGAGCAGGCCATCACTTCCTCCCTCCAAGAGTTTTTGACTACCTTCTTAAAAGGACATGTCTTTGATAATGGTGGCCTTTACGAATGGGAAGAAGATTTGGGCATAAAATAGTATGTAGAAGAAGGTTAAAATTGTGCCATCCATAACACAAAGTCTATATCAGACCCTAAATTTAGCTTTTTACGAATCCTGTATTTTTTGTTTTCGACAGATCTTAAGCTACATTTTAGATATAAAGCAATGTCCTTAGTCGAAAATTATATTTTAAAGTAAGCGCAAATTTCTATTTCGGCATGATTAAGACTTGAACTGGCAACCTCATTCAAACGCGTTATAAAACAATGAAAATAGTCATGAAAAATTAACATGAATGAAGGACTATTTTGCTGTGCCAGAACTTTCAATTCTTCAATTTGCTTAGTATCAATATTATCTTTCATTTGGTTGGAGAACAACGTAACTTAAACAAGAATGAATAATTCTAATAATTTGTTTTAGTTATTTTGAGTAATGCGCCCTTTGAAAGTGTAAAAACTCAATAGGAGTCCTTTAGAGCTTCCTCATAATGCTTAATAAATTCGTCCAATGATAATCTTTGTTTATGGATGTAGACACAAAGATCAACTACGAGCTTTGTCCTTAGCTAAGTACTTAGAGATTTGTTATAGTGAAGTCAGAAAACTGAGCGTTCTGCGTTTCATCACCTTTAAAATGAAGTCCTGCTCTGGGGCTCCGGTCCCACTGGGGTAGCAGATCAAGGTCTATCGATTTGTTGTATATTAATGATTTCCAGCCTGTGTCACCTTGCCGATAGTAGAACTTACATGTTCTATCATTTAATAGCTCCAACTTGATTTCTACAGGCAATTTATCATCCACCGCTGACCTGGCTAAAGTGGAGAATTTATCGTCTTTGACTTGCCAAAGTATAATATCATTATTTTGGGCACCTATACCTATAGCAATATTCGCATCCCCGTAAAAAGTAAGGCCTTTAATCGCAGCATTATGATTACGGACGGTTGTGGTCATAACAAAGCTGCCTGATACCGGTCTTGCAGTTAATACAATTCCAGTTTTATTATCCCCAATAACGCTTCCGGATAAATAGAAAATTCCATTTTGCTGCTTTAAGTTTGGGCTGGAGTGACGGAAATCCCACTGCCAGAATTTTGCTATATACTGACTTTTAAAAGCTTCCCTGATATCAGGTACCGTATCACCTGATATTCTTTCTGTTTTAAACCAAGGCCATCCTTGTTTTTGAGGCCACACCAATTCAGAAAACAGGCCTTGCCTTCCTGTAAAAACTGTGCTTTGCTTATTATATGCATGATGCAGGTACAAATCTTTATTCTTTTGTCCTTTAACGAAGGTCCCATGACCCATGCATTTCCATTTAGCATTTTCTGATAAGATCGGATTGCCTGAATATACTTCATACGGCCCAGTAATTTTTTTTGCCCGCGCCACTCGTACATCGTAACCACATTTTAATCCGCAACAGTCGCCTGACGAGAAAAACAAATAATAGTACTCACCTTTTTTAAGGATGCTTTGCCCTTCCATACCGAGACGCTGCTCATCTTTAAGCAACGAAAATGGCTCACCTTCTAGTTTAAGGCCATCTGCTGAAAGCTTGCAAGCTAATAGCTCTATTGGCCGGTTATCAAGGCCGTAAGCCTTAAAGGTGATATATAATTGTCCATTATCCCGAAACACAAAAGCATCGATAGCTTCTTTCCCGAATGAAACAATAACACCGTGGTCCGTAAATCCTCTATCAGGATAACTGGAGGTAGCCACGCCAATGTAAGATGTATTATCCGTTTTTCTACGCGCTGTGTAATAGATGTAATAGGTGTTCTTGATTTTATAATATTCAGGAGCCCAAAAAGAACCAGAAGCCCATTCAGGTGTCTTGTTGAAAACGTAGCCGGTTTGCCGCCAATTTTTAAGGTCGGCAGATTGGTAAATGGGAAAGTGTGGCGCCCATTCGGAAGACGTACCCACGGCAAAATATTTATTGTCGACCCGAATTATAGATGGATCAGCAAAATCTCCGGGAATAATAGCACCGTCATTCCGTTGCGCCAATAGCATACAAGGAAAAATAAACGAAAATATTACATGTAGAATAAAGGCTCTAAATTCTCGCATATTTGCTCTGTGAATTACAATTGATCAATTATATGGAATCTATATTGCCTCATAATCTATCTACTTACCTGTATAACTAATCAAAATTTTCGATGTGTTCAAGTGTAAATGAAACCTGCTGTGTCATTTACACTAACCAATATACAAGAACAAATTATAATAACCTTATTTTAGGTTGGTTTCCTACAATCTAGTTTATCTCCTTTGGCTTAACCAACGGCGATGTTTGTTTATATAGCCTTTACCACGATTACATCCTCAATCCTTGTCGTATATCTTCTGGATAAAAACTCCTGCCGCATAAACCATTTTTTTTCAAAGCCCATAGCCGCATAACGAACAGTGTCTTTCCCATAGTTCTGGTTGAGCTGATCAATGACTTTCAGCGCCTTTTGAAGCTTTACTTTTTTTGCTGTATCAACTGGTTCAAATAAAGAAGTTTGAACCAGGCTCTGGGGACGTAGATCTCTAAGCTCAACACCTACTTTTCGGTAGCGTGGACCTTTTCTGTAAATTTTTCGAAGTGCAGCGATAGCTTCTTTGATGAGCACAGCGGTATCATTAGTAGAGGGCTATCCATCTGAACATCCAACCCTGCTGAATAAAGATCTTTCACTACCGCAAAACGGCTGGTGTGGCAGAATACAAACATTCTAGCACTTACGGAATTTTGTGCGCGTAACTTCAATGCTGCGTTTGCTACATAAGTAGCAAGGGCCTCTTCCATCGGTGCCAGTTCAGTTTCCATAGTACCAAAAGACCGGGCTGTTGAAATACCTTCCTTGTCGGGACGGTCATACTCCATTGGAATACATCTATGCCCATGCAGTTCCCGGTAAGTTCTTCTGCCCTGGATGGTCATTAGCTTCAAGACAAAGTCTTCTGGTAAGCCTATAAAATCGTAAGCGTTATGAACACCAACCTTGATCAGCTTTATGGCATATCGAGGACCAATACCCCAGACATCATCAATTTCAGTAAGCTTAAGTGCATCTTGTATTTGAGCTGGCTCTTCCAATACAAGTACGCCCGTATCTTTATGATGCTTTTTAGCAAGTTTATTGGCCAGCTTGGCAAGCGTTTTAGTTGGGCCTATTCCTATACAAACAGGTACTCCAGTATATTGAAGAATCTTAGCTCTAAGATCTAGAGCCAGCTGCTGCAGATCATGATACTGATAACCCTGAAGGTCACAAAAGCATTCATCTATAGAATAGATCTCCTGATCAGGAAAAGTCTTGCGGACAATCGAGGTTATTCGCCTCATCATGTCCTGATAAAGCGTATAATTGGAGGACCTCCACCAGAGCACACCACTTTGCTGCTGCTCACGCATCGCAAAATACGGCGTTCCCATCTCGATGCCTAATTCTTCTTTAGCCTCATTGGATCTGGATATTGCGCAACCATCGTTATTGGAGAGCACACAACCTGCTCTTCCTCGTAGCTCGGGTTGAAAAACCCTTTCGGCACTAACGTAAAAGTTGTTCGAATCTATTAATGCGAGCACCGTTCCTCCTCCTTTGATCTAAAATACTATGTGGCAACACCCCCCAAATCTCAAAATGAGTTGACTCATTTCTTTCGATTGGTTTAAAATATGGGTTGTCGGGCATCAGATATTCCTGCTGTCCTTTCCTAAAATAGGAACGAAGGATAAATTCATTGTCAATGATTCCCACTACAATATCACCTGATGCCGGTGTTAAAGATTTGTCAACGACCAGGAGATCATCAGGAAAGATTCCTGAACCTACCATACATTCACCAGTAACTTTTGCAAAAAAGGTCGCTTCCGGATATTTAGTAACATAATCATTCAAATCAATCCTTGCTTCCTCATAATCAGCCGCAGGGCTTTCAAATCCGGCATGTATTTTTTCTGCAAAAAGAGGGATTAAAGTGCCTCCCCCCTTACCTCGCTCATAAATCAATATTTCTTTCATCGGCTAAAATTTAGAGTCCGCAAATATTACTAATATTTTTAGCAATAGAAAGCTCATCATTGAATTGTTGAAAGAAAAATGATTACATCAACCTAATGTTATATGCAGCGTACGACTACACCTATAAGGATTCAAGGTAATCCAGGTAAAGCTCAACACTTTTTTCAATACGCTCTGTTGAGGCATGCAATTCCATACCATAATGTATGAATGGCGATTGGTATTCTGCCCTGATATATTCAAAGGTCAATTCAAAGGGCGCTAGTAAGTGCTCCATTGTGTACTTATATCTCCCCGTTGGTTGGTATCCATCTTTATCAATTCCGGTACTAACAGCGAGCGCGATCTTTTTTCCACTTAATTTATATCCACTATCAGATCCAAACGCCCAGCCTTCCTCTAAAACTTCGTCAAGCCATTGCTTAAGTAAGGGCGGACAATTAAACCAAAAGAAAGGAAACTGAAAAACAATTTTATCAAATTTTTCAATAAGTTGCTGTTCACTTTGAACATTGATCTCGCCGTTCGGATAAGCGGCAGGTAGGTCATGGACTAAATATTTGTCAGGATATTTTCCAAGTTCATCGATCCATCGTCTGTTTACAACTGAATTGTCCAGATTCGGATGGGTTACTATTACTAGTGTTTTTAATGATTTCATAATTAAATTTCGTTTCTTATTAGGTGTGAAGACATTTAAACAGACTCGCTTGTTAAGCAGCTGTCATGCTTCACCATCCATGATACGAATTCCGAATTCAGTTAAACGGCTTATAATATCATTGTCTGAGATTATAGTTTCAGGTAGATACAATCCTCCCTTCTTCGGAATAGATTTATCCTTAAGACTGAGTATTGCTTCAGTTATTAGAAATACGCCTACAGCGGTTAAATGAGCGTTTCCTTTTGGGGCAGAAACGATGGTACAAATTTTCGTTTGCTCGCCAGTTGATGAGACCCCTTCTATATCTATGTACAAATCATGTGAGGCTTCTAAACCGCTTGCTGTACCGATTGATACGCCCCTTGCAAAATCAAACCGAACATTTTTAGCACTGGTAAAAGCTGCAATACTAGGAACATCAAGAGTACCCATTGGATAACCAGTTACATATGTATGATTGTGTAAATTAATCTTCCGGGCATTATCTTTCGCATCTACAAAAAGCCATTTTCCATCCTTACGGAGCAATGCCTGCCCGAGAAAATCAGATACCTGACTTGCCACTAATGGTCCGATGGGATCTTTTTCATCATATAATCCGGCAGTCTCAATCCCGATAATGCGGTCAAATTGTCCAGCAAGTTGTTTTACAACAAGCGTCAATATTCCTGCTTGCCAGTGACCTGCAAACACCACGGGGGCATAAATTTGTTTATGCAATCCAAGAAAGGCCGTGGGGGCAATTTGACTAGCAACTTCACTCACTGTGACAATAGCAATCTTGTTCAAGATCGCGGTCTCTCTCAAGAGATTAGCGTGATCATCCATCGCTGTTATGATAAGGTCAATTTTGCCAAAAGCACTTAGATCGAACCCTTCATCCAGATTGAGGTAGGCCGTATTGGCATTACTTAGTTCATTTACCAGCGGTTCACCATTTTCGGGATTTCTACCAGCTAGGATAAGTTTAATATCCCTATAATCTTTTCTAATGAGCCTTGCGATGTGACTGCCAACAAGGCCATAACCGCCAACAATTAATACACGTTTGTCCTGTAATTCCATAGTTTCAAATATAGTTATGAATTAGGTCAAATGACCTAGTTCCAAATATAGGTCATTTGACCTAATAAACAATACTTGAATATTTTATTTTTACTTTTACTTTTAGATGGACAAAAAAGAAGAGCGGATAAATCAAATATTACAAGCGACGATAGCTATTCTTAGCAATGAAGGCGCCGAAAAACTTTCCATGAGGAAAGTAGCCAAAAGTGCAAATTTGTCATTGAGCAACCTTCAGTATTATTACAGAGATAAGGATTTGCTACTAATCGCCACTGTGAAATTTTATTTTGAAAGTTGCAGAGATGAAGTCACCCAGGCCATAAACCTGCTAACGGCCGAGCGTACCCCTACAAAAGAAGTTTTTCTAGAAAAGGTATTGAATATGCTATTGATAGAGGGTAAGTCCAGCGATCAGATTTTGATGTTTCAAGAAATTTGGACCTTATCTGCCCGTAACAAAGAACTACAGCAAGCAGTAGAAACCTATTATAAAACCTACTGTTTATGGTTAATAGACCTAATTTCCGGGTTTTCCAAAGCTCCAGAAGCCATCGTGAGTTTGCTCGTTCCATTTGTAGAAGGTTATACAATTGTCAATAATGTTATTCCCCTGAGTAAAGAAAAAATAGTTCACATGCTGGTGAGACTTATATCAAGCATGGAGAATTAAGGTTTGTATTCGCTACTTAGGTAAGGCGATCATCTGAATAACACTGCCCTGTTGATATTCATTTGAGCCAGGTAGTCCTACACGTGGATGCACTCCAATGTATAAGACATTCTCATATAGTGCAATGCCTGAAGGTTCATGCAAATCAACACTATCAGCAGGCCCTTCAGTCGGGGCGGCATATATATCATGAATTGGTACGCCCGCAACTACACTAACTGCCCCGTTTGCAGCGACTCTTTTTATTTGATTTTCTCTTGCTATTAAAAAGCTTCCATCAGCCAAAGGTAACAAGCTATCATTGTTTACCGCAATATCTTTCTTTACCGTAGTTACAGTGCCTTTTGAGCTTATTTTGAAGATGCCGGTACCTGCTGCATAAATTGTTTTATTCAGCACAGCCAAACTATTGACATTCCAAGAAGCTGAAGGCGTACCAACGGGGCCTTTGGTTAGCGTGCTGACCATACCTGCGCGCGAAATCTTACGGATTCGGAAATCAGCCCCAGGAAATACACTTCGGTCCTCAAGCACATAGATTGCGCCGTCTTCACACACTGCAATTGATATCAGTCTCCCAAACAAAGCGGTTTCAATCGGTCCATCCCGATAACCACCTGGGAATTTACCCGCGACAGTCGTTACCCTACCCTCTTTGGTGACTTTGCGAACTTATTTGTTATATTAAATTTACCTATAGTTTAACCAACAAATAAAAATTTATGGAAAGAAAATCTATGCTATTTTCAGCCTTCAATTAACAACTGACTAGGGAAATCGGAATAACGACACCAAGTCATCAGGGATTCTAAGTCCTGACCGCCTACTTTTTGAAGGCATGAACCTTAAATTCTATCGTTAAAATGTATCCTTATTCCGGTGTTATGTATAAATTTCACGACGGTAATCACGGTAATTTTGTCTTTATCGAAACAGGTAAACAACATTAAGAGAATGTCGAAAACAATTTTTATTACCGGCGCATCCCGCGGATTTGGGAAGATATGGGCGGAAGCTTTTTTAAAACGTGGTGACAAAGTAATTGTCACTTCAAGAAGTTTAAGCGGATTAAATGATCTGGTGGAAAAATACGGAAGTGCCCTGCTGCCGCTGGAGCTTGAGATAACCAACAGGGCTGCATGTTTTGATGCAATGGCGAAAGCTAAAGCTCATTTTGGAAACATTGATGTCGTGATTAATAATGCAGGAACCGGTGTCTTTGGCACTGTAGAAGAACTTGATGAGCAGGCGGCAAGGGACATTATTGATGTTAATCTATTTGGTACTTTATGGATCACGCAAGCTGCACTAGCCATCTTAAGGGCTCAGGGAAGTGGTCATATTATACAGTTGTCAAGCGCACTTGGTATTTATGCATTCCCTACAGTTGGGATCTATAGCGCTTCCAAGTTTGCTGTGGAAGGCCTTAGCGAAGCGCTTGCTCAGGAAGTGAAAGGGTTCGGTATACATGTGACTGTTTTAGAACCTAATGGTTACGCTACGGACTTCAATACGTCTTCTGTTCAAAGTAATCCTATTGCTGCATATGCTGATATGAAAGCGGAGTTATATGCTCAACCAGCGTTTTCAGCTTCCGATGCCTATGGAGATCCAAATGCTACTTCCGAAGCAATTCTAAAATTAGTGGATACGTCGAATCCTCCACTACGGTTGTTTCTTGGAAAAAAAGCGCTGCCTTTGGCACAACACATCTATGCAGACCGACTAAACACCTGGGAAAATTGGAAAGATGTTTCGGTTAAGGCGCACGGACTTTAATGAACAATTAACCCTAATTTTATTCAACAATCAGCCTCTGCATTTAGCGCAGGCTGATTAATCTGACAAAATATGCACTTCAAAAGTCTGGCCGATGTTCATCGCTGCAATCAATACCCAGAACCCGAAAATCCGCTATTAACCCTTTTTACTTGCAATCCGCTCCGGAATATAGCCAGTTACGAGGTGACCACCGATTTCTTTGTTATTGCTTTTAAAAAGTTTAGTTCCGGAGAGATCAGATATGGAAAAACACGGTATGACCATGAGAGCGGCTCCATGTATTTTTTAAAGCCACATCAGACCATGCAAATGAAGGATATAGCGCTGGATGGTAATGGTTTCGAAATCTGGTTTCATGAAGATTACTTGAGCGGCCATTCATTGCACACGGAAATAAAAAAATATAGTTTTTTCAATTATGAGCTTAATGAAGCGTTGCATGTTTCTTCTAAAGAGCAACAAATCATATGGGAATTGTACGAGAAGATAGCATCTGAATACCATAATAATCAGGATGAATTTACAAGGGATATTATTTTGGGGCACATGGAATCCATCCTGAAATACGCTCTGCGTTTCTATAAGCGACAGTTTATAAACCGCTTTTTACATTCGGGCACTACGGTCACTAAGTTCAATAAAGCACTAACTGCCTATTTTGAAAAGGGCCAGCTACAGAAAATGGGCTTACCAACAGTAGCTATGTTTGCGAACGAACTCAACTTATCTCCTCGTTACCTTAGTGATCTGCTTAAACAGGAAACAGGAAAAACAGCAATGGATCTGATACAGATCTTCCTGGTTTCGGAAGCGAAAAATCTACTGAACCAAGGGAACTTAACAGTCAATGAGATCTCCTATTTGCTGGGATTTGAAAATCCCCCTTACTTCTCACGCTTATTTAAAAAAGAAACTGGACTGAGTCCTAGTCAGTTCAAGAAGCAATATCATATAGCCTAATTCGTCATCCTCTAAATCAATAACGCACATCTAAAATGTGTTAATGTGCGTTATTGATAAGGTTATTAATTATGCACCAGCTTTAACGATTGTTTCATTGGTTGCCATTGCAATGTAGTTTTCAGTATCAAAAAAAGTGGGTTCATCGGGACGAACCTTTGTTAAATAATTTTCTGAACTGAAGAAGGTGTTGAAATCCTCAAACGAGTCAAACGAGATTTCTACTACCGCATCATATAAAGGCTTAGGGAAACCTTCAGCTACCATTGGATGGTTAACTACATACTTTCTAACGTAAAGTTCTGTCTCAGGGATGGAACAGAACAAAGGCGCATGTTTGTTTTTGTGATAATCCACAAATTCATCAAGGCTCATGCCTGGCAGTTTGTTTACTAAAAATGTAAATTTGATCATTGTCTATATTATAATTTTCAGACAAACTTATTTCATTACATACCCTACAGCAAGTACGCACAAATTTGTGCTTATTTGCTTTGACAATTGATTGACTAAGCGATGTACAAAAAGAAAATCCCTATTAGAATGGATTGCGGCCTGCATGTATTTAAGGAACTTTTGAATGGAAAGTGGAAACTGATGCTGATCTATTATATTTCAGATGGGGTAAAAAGGCCAGGCGCATTGCAGAGGAAAATAGCGGTAGACAGGCGGGTAATGAACAAGCAATTGGATGAACTGGTGCAGCATGGCTTTGTAGATAAGTTTTCTTTCGACTCCAAAATTCCTAAAATTGAATATGGGTTAACTGAATTGGGAATTAGTCTGTTGCCTTTAATAATTAGCTTGGAGAGATGGGGCGAAAACAATAGAGCTGTTCTGGAAGCAGCCCTCAATGAAAAAATAGTGGGCCAGTATTTAGAATGCTGCTCTAAGTAGCGTTATTCATGTTTTTTTCCTAGGCACGGTAAACCAGAAAGTACTCCCTTTTCCTATTTCGCTTTCTACACCAATTCTACCATTATGTTTCTTAACAATCTCCGCACTAATATACAAGCCGAGTCCAAGTCCTGAGTACTGTACGCCGCTATAATCTACCCGGTAGTAGCGGTCAAATAAATGCCCAAGCTTGTCTTTAGAAATTCCGGGACCGTTATCTTTTACGGAAACCTTAACCCAATCTCCAAGATCTTCAACGATTAGATAGATCTCTCTCTGGTTTGGCGCATATTTAACTGCATTGTTAACCAGATTAACCACTACCTGATCTATGCGCAGTTCATCAGCCCACATTATAAGACTGCGATCTCCTTGCAGAATAAGTTCATGTTTCCCGCCGATTCTAATATGGTGGCAACACTTTTCAAGCATCTCTACAATTGTAAACTCGGAATAGTTTAAATGAAGTTGGCCTTGGTTTGTTCTTGTCGTATTTAACAGATCATCGATCAGGTAGGTGATCTTTTCCACACTGATGTTAGCCTGGGTAATTAACCTGGGTACTACCGGATTCCCCAAGTCATTTTTTTTACGATCTAAAAGCTGAAGTGCTCCCTTTAAAGATGTTACCGGGGTTTTAAGCTCATGACTGGCAATACTTAAAAAATCATCTTTGCGCTGCTCCTCGGTTTTACGCTGGGTGATGTCCTGCACAATTCCCGAAAAGTTCCCCTTTCCACTCTCGTTTTCATAAAGTTTACCTGTGGCACGTACCCACCTGATTGTTCCATACCGGAAGCTTTTTAGTGGATATTCAATGTCGTAAGAAGCAGCATCTGACATGGCATGCTCAATGGCCTGGATCACATCCGCTCTATATTCTTCCAGTATTTGACCAGTAGCTGCTGCAAGGGTCACTTCGTCAGTTTGGTAAAAACCAAAAATCTCCTTTAACCTTGCCGATGTCTTTAGCTCCCGACTTGATAAATCTACATACCATGTTCCTAGCTTCGCTGAATCAACAGCAAGGCGAAGTCTACTTTCCGCCTCCTCTATCAGCTTTCTTGAACGTACCTTCTCAGTCACATTAACCACTGTTGAGATAACTCCTACCGGATTTCCAATCCTGTCCTGCAAAGGCTGACAATAATAATCAATATAAAACGTGCGATCTTCACCTGTGACCTTATCCTTATAAGTCACCACTTTCTCCGGATCTTTAAGCGGCTCACCACCTTCCAGTACCTGTTTCCAGATTGCAGGATAAACCTGATCTTTCAATTCAGGAAACACCTTAAGCATAGGCTTACCCAATACCTCCTCTTTGCTTCGATTCCAAAATTTTAACAATGCCGCGTTTGTAGTGGAAATAATTTGCTCAGGCCCCATTAGGACGACTACAGGAATTGGAAGTTCACCTAAGATCCTGTTTAAACGATTTTCACTTGATTGAAGATCCAGGTTTGTAATCAGCAGGCGTTCCTGTGATTCGTTTAATTCTTCGTTGATTGAAGTTAATTCTTCATTGAGCTGCTGAACCTTTTGTCTTGCAATGACCTGTTCAGTGACCACGTTTGCAGTAACCATTATACCACTGGTTACACCGTGCTGATCTTGCAAAGGCTTATAAACAAAATTTAAATATACCTCTTCCAGGTTGCCGTTTTGCTCAAAAAGGCCTTTCGCCTCAACGCCATAGTGAGGTTTTCCGGATGTATATACCTCATCCAAAAGCCGGAGAAAATTTTGTCCTGCAAGTTCAGGCAGCGCTAGGTAAAGTCGTTTGCCAATGACATCTTCATTTTTACCCCA
>Ga0265798_10002744_pt1 | contig 25611 bp, 18 predicted proteins | sample P3T30metagenome_FD_192430 | JGI IMG/M metagenome (GOLD analysis project Ga0265798, IMG submission 192430) | Plant litter microbial communities from East Loma Ridge, Irvine, California - P3 T30 | ecosystem: Environmental > Terrestrial > Plant litter > Unclassified | place: USA: California...
GCGGTTGGTGCGGAGGGCGGTGCGCAGCGGATCCGTCACCTGCGTCTGGCCGATGAGCTCGGCGAAGTTCTCTGGCCGGTAACGGCGATACAGGGCGGTGACCACGATCCTGAGGATACCGGGCACCCCCGACCGTCCGGCCGCCGGGCGTCAGGTCTCGGCCGGGACCTCGGCGGGCGCGGCTGGGGAGGAGCGGCGGGCGCGGAGCTCCCGGATCCTGATGGGCGCCTCCGTCCGCGCGCGCCGGGCGAGCGCGAGCCCCTCGCGCCAGGTGGCGTCGCGGATGAAGAGGAAGTCGAGCGCGATCATCGCGAGCGAGAAGGGCCAGAGGCCGAGGAGGACGCCGATCATCACGTGCATGCCCGTGATGACCACGAGCGCGACGATGCGCGTCGGCCGCCAGAGGACGAGCAGCGGGAAGAGCCCCTGGAACCCGACGGCGAGGAAGGTCGCGAGGACGACGCCCGCATCCGCCTGCGCGACGAGGTCGCTGAGCCACGGCCACGGCCGGTAGCCCTCTATGACGAGCGAGTAGTAGGTCGCCGTCCCGTCGCGCCACTCGGACCCCTGCAGCTTGAGGAGCGCGGAGTTCACGTAGACGAGCATGATCTGGTAGGCGCAGAGCACGAGCGCCGTGTTGTGCAGCACCACCGGCACGAGCCGCGGGACGCGGGCGGCGAGCGCGCGCATCCGCTCGACGAGCGCGGGAGCGGGACGCGCGGGAGCCGGCGTCTCGACGGCGCGGCGCCGGCGCACGGCGTCGAGCGACAGGTGCCGGGACAGGTTCGCGAACAGCACGAAGGCGAGCGTGATGCGGAGGACCGTGTCGCCGCCGTTGGTCAGCAGGGTGCTGTTGGCCGACAGGCCCACCCAGAGCACGAGGAGCACCGGCGTGATGACCCGCGTGCGCCAGCCGAGCGTGAAGAGCGCGGCCACCACGACGAGCAGGAGGTAGGCGAGGTCGAACAGGGTCGCGTCGGTCTTCGAGAACAGGCCCGTGACGAGCGCGGGCCAGCCGCGGCGGGTGGACTCCGGGTCGATGAAGCGCGAGGCGACGCCCCAGAGGTAGTGCCGGTCGGCGAAGCACGTGACGAGCACGAGGAGGATCACGGCGCCGAGCGTGATGCGGAGTGCCGCGAAGCTCCACGTCGCGTGCTCGCGCTCGGTCAGCCAGGTCGCGACGCCGCGCGGCCAGCCGGCCGGGTCGCGGAGGGCGCGGAGGAGCTCGCGGTCCTGCAGCATCCGGCGCAGTCGCGCCGCGCGGGCGGAGGGGACGCGGGCCGCGGCGCGCGCGCCGACCCGCTCGTCGGCGCTCATCGCGCGTACCTGTCGGCCACGGCCCGGTAGACGCTGAGCGCCTGGGGATCGACGACGTCGTCCGCCTCCCGCCACCCGTACACGCGCGACGACGGCGTGAACTGCGCCGCCGCGTCGTCGCGGTGGGCGTGGTCGTTGGGCCGCTCCGTCACGATCCGCCAGCGCACGCGCTCGACGTCGCGGTCGAACCACGCGGTCGCCCAGTAGGTCGTGAACTCCTTCATCACGTAGTCGGCGCGGAGGGTCGTGATGACGCGGGACCGGCTCCCGGGGTCGAGCGCGGTGAGCTGGTCGATGAGCGAGACGGCGGTCTTCGCCGCGAAGCCCGAGTCGGTGTCGGCGCGCCGGATGAAGGTGTCCTGCACGACGCGCTGCTGCTCGGGGGTGAGCCCCTGCACACGCGAGCTGTAGGTCTTCAGCAGGTTCGCGCTCTGCTTCACGGTGCGCGACGGCTGGATCCGCCCCTCTCCCGCCCGGTACTCGGCCGAGGTGACGTCGAACCACCCGCTCTTCACGAGCGCCCCGGATCCGTCGCGCCACTGCGCCTGGACCTCGAGGTACCGGTTGGTCTTCTGGATGGAGGGCGCGAACACGTTCCACTGCTGGCTGAAGTAGGGACGGGCGGGGGCGGTGAGCGCCCGGGTCGCGTCGCCTTGCGGCACGACCATGAGGATCGAGGTGGCGACGTAGGCCGCCACCACGAGGGCCGCGGCCCCGGCGGCGATGCGCGCGCCGCGCGTGAGCGGTCGGGCGGGAGCCGCGTGCGCGGGCTGGGCGGCTTGGGTGGCCTCGTGGGCGGCGTCCTCCGCGGCAGCGTCCCCGTGGTCGTCGACCGGCGATCCGGCGGCGTGGGCGCCCGGTCGGTCCCTGGTGTCGGTCATGGTGCGCCATCCCCCTCGTGCGTCGGGTGGGTCGTGGTGTGGATGCGGGTGGTGCGGTCCTGCGGTGGTGCGGTGGTGCGGTGGTGCGGTCGTGCGGTCGTGCGGTCGTGCGTCCGGCGATGCGCGGCGCGGCTGGGTGCCCGCGCCGGGCCGGGAGCGGATCGGGGCGGGCGACCCGGCATGCGCCGGCGTCGCCCGCCCGTCCTCGCGTCAGCGGCGGATCACGCCCGTCGGCTGCGGCCCCGGTGGAGGACCCCCGCGCCGGTCAGGATCATCAGGAGCGCGATGCCGCCGAGCAGCAGCATCCCGTCGCCGTCGCCGCCCGTCACCGGGAGGAACCCGCCGCCGTAGCCGCCCGCCCCTCCTCGGATCGGCGTGCCGGGCTGGCCCGCCGGGACGGTGGATCCCATCACCCGGAACCCCGTGATCATCTCGTCGGCCATGCCGGAGTCGACGCCGATCACGTCGACCCGGTGGTTCCCGAGCTCGAAGTCGGGGCCGACCTCGAACATGAAGGTCGCGCGGCCCTGGGCGTCCGCGACCATCGGCGTCAGCGGCTTCGGCGTGGAGAACACCGTCGCGTTGAGCACCTCGCCGGGCAGGAAGCCGATGGCGTCGACCATCTGCATCGAGCCGGTCCCGCGGACGATCTCCGTGAAGCGGACGACCGCGCGGGTGGGGGCGTCGGCGCCGTCGGTGGATCCGTCGGTCGCGTCGGCGGCGTCGGTGCCGGCGGCGTCCGTCGCGTCGGCGCCAGCGGCGTCCGTCGCATCGGCGGCGTCGGTGCCAGCGGCATCCGTGGCGTCGGCGCCAGCGGCGTCCGTCGCATCGGTGCCAGCAGCATCCGCAGCGTCGACACCAGCGGCATCCGCAGCATCCGTGCCAGCAGCATCCGCAGCGTCGACACCAGCGGCATCCGCAGCATCCGTGCCAGCAGCATCCGCAGCGTCGACACCAGCGGCATCCGCAGCATCGGTTCCAGCCGCATCCGTCCCATCGGTCCCATCGACATCCGCCGCGTCCGTACCCGCAGCATCCGTCCCATCGGACCCATCGCCATCCGCCGCGTCCGTACCCGCAGCATCCGTCCCATCGACATCCGCCGCGTCCGTACCCGCAGCATCCGTCCCATCGACATCCGCCGCGTCCGTACCCGCAGCATCCGTCCCATCGGCCCCATCGACATCCGTCGCATCGGTACCCGCGGCATCGGTCCCGTCCGCACCCGCGGCGTCCTGGTCACCATCGGCGTCCTGGTCACCATCGGCGTCGACGGCGCCGTCGGCGTCCACGCCTCCGTCGGCATCCACGTCGACCGCCGCCGTGGCGCCGTCGGCATCCGAGTCCGTCCCCTCCTCGCCGGTCACGCCGACGTCGAAGTTGACGAGGTCCTCGCCCGCCGGAGCCCCGCCGATGGTCTGCGAGGCGGTCGCCGAGTAGGAGCCGCGCTCGAGGCCGAGGAACGTGACGGACCAGGTGCCGTCGTCGTCCACGGAGGCCGTGATCGGGTCGAGCCCCAGGCTCGAGACCGTCACCGTGCCGTCCGGATCCGCCGTGCCCGAGACGGTCACGTCCCGGGTGGTGGCCCCGCCGGTGAGCGGGAACACCTGGAAGTCGAACGGCGCCTCGATGACGACCGGGTCCCCGATCGTGAATGTCACGGTGGCGGTGCCGACGGGGGTGCCGTCGATCGACTGCGTGACCGTGCCGGTGTAGGTGCCGGACGGCAGGGCGGGCGTCTCGAGCGCGAATCCGCCGTCGTCGTCCACGGCGACGGGCGTCGTCGTCGTCCCGCCGACCGTCAGGGTGACGGTGGCGTCGGGGTCGGCCGTGCCGGTGACCGGCACGACGAGGGTGGTGTCGCCCTCGGGGATCGGGAGGAAGTCCCCGTCCCCGGGCGTCTCGATCACGACCTCGTCGACGCCGGCGATGGAGACGGTGAAGCCGGCGGCGTCGGAGCCGGCCGGGCGGTCGCCGATCGACTGCGTCACGGTCACGCGGTAGCGCGCGGCCGTCAGACCGGGGAACGTCGCCTCGAAGCGTCCGTCTGCCCCGACCACCTGCGTGATCGGCGTCTGCCCGGTGACCGCGATGAGCACGGTCCCGCGGACGTCCGCGCTGCCGGTGACGTCGACGTCCACCGAGGTGCCGCCGTCCGGGACCACGAAGTCCTGGCCGTCGGTCGGGGTGTCGATGACGACGGCCGTGGCGGGTGCGCCCACGGAGAAGGTGACGGTGGCCGTGCCGGCGGCGGTCCCGCCGATCGTCTGCGTCGCCGTGGCCGTGTAGGTGCCGACCGGGAGGTCGGCGAAGTCCACGTCGTAGACGCCGTCGGCGCCCACCGCCTCGGTGCGCGGCGTCTGGCCGGGGATCGAGACGGTGACGGTGGCGCGCGGGTCGGCGGCTCCCGTCACCGGGACGTCGGCCGTCGGGGTCGTGCCCGAGGAGGGGATCTCGTCGCCGGGCCTCGGCGACGTGATGGTGATCGCGGCTGCCGGGGCGCCGACCGTGAAGGTCACCTGGGCGGATCCGCGGACGACGCCGTCGATGGTCTGCGTCGCCGTCGCGGTGTACGTGCCGACCGGCAGGTCGGCGAACGCCACGTCGTAGCGGCCGTCGACGCCGACCGGCTCGGTCTGCGCCGTTCGGCCCGGGATCGTCACGGAGACCGTGGCGCGCGGGTCGGCCGCGCCCTCCACGGGCACGTCGACCGTCGGGTCCGCCGCGGTGGTCAGGAAGACCTGGTCCGCGGTGGGCGTCGTGATGGTGATGGCCGCGGCCGCGGGAGCGACGGTGAAGGTCACCGACGCGGTGCCCGCCGCCTGCCCGTCGATCGTCTGCGTGACGACCGCCGTGTAGGTGCCGGCCGGGAGGCCGGTCGGGGTCAGGGTGTAGCCGCCCTGGTCGTCGACGTCGACGGGGCCGACCGTCTGGCCGCCCACCGTCAGGGTGACGGTGGCGTCCGGGTCGGCGGTGCCGGTGACGGGGACGACCCGGGTCGTCTGCCCGGCCGCGAGCTCGAACACCTGGGCGGGCGTCGGCGACGCGATCGTCACGTCCGCGGCCTCGGGGGCCGCCACGGCGCGCACGGTCGAGCGGGCCAGGTCGATGGTCGGCCCGTTCCCGAGGAGCGTGACGCGGAGCGCGGTCACGGACGTGGCTCCGGGGACGGCGCGGGCGCCGTCGACGAAGGTGTTCGCCGTCGGCTCGTTGACCGTGATGCGCACCACCCGGTCGACGACCGCGAAGGCGGGCGCGAGCGCGGTGATGACGCCGGTGCTGACACCCGCGAGCGCATCGCCCACGGCGGGCAGCAGGTCGGTGTCGGCGTTGGACCCGAGGAGCCCGGTGACCAGGTCGTCGAACAGCGGCGCGAGGGCCGTGAGGTCGACCGTCAGGCCGAGCGGCGGGAGGAGGTTCGTGCGGGCGAGGCTGATCGTCGGCGCGGTCCCCGTCGTGCCGCCGAGGAGGCGGTCGAGCGAGAGGTCCACGTCCACGCCCAGCGTGCCGGCGTTCGCGTCCAGCAGCCCGACCGTGAGCGGCGCGGTGACCGCGACCCGCACCGTGGTCGAGGCGCGGAGCGCGCTGACCAGGCGGTTCGGCAGCACGTCGGTGAAGACGTCCGTGATCGCCGAGTCGACGACGCTGGAGAGGATCGCCGATGTCAGCACGGACGCGCCGGGCGCCCGGTCGTTCAGCGCCTGGATCCGGTCGAGGTCCACCGTGATGGTGCCGGCGGACAGGTCGATCGCGACCGTGCCGTCGTCGTTCGTGAGCGGCTGCGCGAGCGCGGCCCGCACGACGGCGGCCGTGTCGACGTCGACCGTGGCCGTGGCGTCGACGGTGCCGACGCGGAGGGCCCGGGTCAGCACGCTCTCGCCGAGGACGCCCTGGAGGAGCGGTCCCGTGGCGGCCGAGACGTCGACCGCGCCCTCGATGTCGGGCGCGATGTCGTCGACGGCGGCCGTGAGGCGCGCGCTGATCTCGTCGACCAGCGGGCTCGTGAGCACGGCCTCGGCGGAGGCGATGTCGTAGTCCGTCGTGGGCGTCCCCGTGCCGGTCGCGGTCGCGGTGGACGAGATGGCGCCGAAGCGCAGGGAGAGGTCGGAGAGGGCGCCCTGGGCGCCGATCGACCGGATGGTCGACCCGAGGTCGACGACCGTCTGCTGTCCCGCGCCCTGGCCGACCTGGATCGCGCCGCTGTCCGAGACGGCGCCGGCGGCGGCCGTGGCCCCGGTCGGCCCGCTGGACGCGTACTGCTGCAGCACGCCCGCGGCGGCCGCCTGGTCGAGGTCGAGCAGCGAGCCGAGCGTGACGCCGGCGGCGACCTGCGCGTTCGCGAGGCCCCCGAGCACGGTGGCGTCCAGCGGCGCCCGCTCGACCTGCGCGGCGGTGTCGCCGGGGCCGTACGCGGTGTACGCGCCGTCGACGGCGATCACCTGCGGCACGTTCGTGAGCGTCAGGAAGCGTCCCTCGGCCTCCGCCGTGTCGTCCGGTGCGGCGTTCGCGGGCGCGGTGCCCCCGAACGCGACGATCGCCGCGGCGAGCCCGAAGGCCGTCGCGGTCGCCAGGCTGCCTCTGCGCCTGGGCATGTGTAGAGCCATGTGCGTTCCCCTCGATTGCATGGCCGGCCGCGATCGTGGGCGCGGCCGTGCGTCCCGCGAGGCAGCCCCCACCACACCCACGGTCGTCTGAGGCTCGCATCCGGTCGCGGGGCCGACAACACTGCGGGGCACTGATAACGGCCGGCCGGGCCACGCGGTCGTATCAGTAGTCGGCTCGGTGGCGCTACCGAGGCGCGGCGCGCGGGAGGGGACGACGCGAGGCCCGCGATCCGGGGAATCGCGGGCCTCGGGAGGGGGCGCCGCGGGGAGCGGCGCGGGGGTGGTCGGCTCAGCCGGCGGTCGCCGCCAGCGACTGCCGGGCGATCTCGAGCTCCTCGTCGGTGGGGATCACGAGCACGGCCACGGGCGACCCCTCCGGGCTCACGAAGCGCGCCTCGGAGCTGATGAGCTCGTTGCGGTCGTCGTCGATGCCGATCCCCATGAACTCGAGCCCCGCGAGCGACCGGCGGCGCACGAGCGGGTTGTTCTCGCCCACGCCCGCCGTGAAGACGACCGCGTCGACGCCGCCGAGCTGCGCCGCGTACGCGCCCACGTAGTGGCGGATACGGTGCCGGTACACGCCGAGCGCGGTCTGCGCGTCCTCGTCGCCGTCGGCTGCGGCGCGCTGCACGTCGCGCATGTCGCCGAGCCCGGTGAGGCCGAGCAGCCCGCTCCTGCGGTTGAGCAGCGTCTCGAGGTCGTCGAGGCCGAGGTCGGTGTGACGCGCGAGGTGGAAGAGGATCGCCGGGTCGAGGTCTCCCGAGCGCGTCCCCATCACGAGGCCCTCGAGCGGCGTGAGGCCCATGGACGTGTCGATGGAGCGGCCGCCCTGCACGGCTGCGGCCGAGGCGCCGTTGCCGAGGTGCAGCACGATGATCCGCGTCTCCTCCAGCGGCTTCCCGAGCAGGCGCGCGGCGGCCTCCGAGACGAACTTGTGGCTCGTGCCGTGGAAGCCGTAGCGGCGGATGCGGTGCGCGGCCGCGAGCTCCCGGTCGATGGCGTACGTGTAGGCCTCGGCCGGCAGCGTCTGGTGGAACGCGGTGTCGAAGACGGCCACATGCGGGACGTCGGGGAACGCCTGCTGCGCCGCCTCGATGCCCTGCAGCGCGCCCGGGTTGTGCAGCGGCGCGAGCGCGGAGAGGTCGTCGATGTCGGCCTTCACGCGGCCGGTGACCACGGTGGGCTCGACGAACACGTCGCCGCCGTGGACGACGCGGTGGCCGACCGCGACGGGCGGGCCCTCCTCCAGCGACGGGCCGTGCTCCGCGAACGCGTCGAGCATCGCCTGGAACCCGGCGGTGTGGTCGGCGATGGGCAGCTCGCGCTCCCACGAGTCGCCGCCGGCCCGGTGCCGGGTGGATCCGGTCCCCTCGCCGATGCGCTCCACGAGCCCGGACGCGAGCACGGTCTCGGAGCCCATCTCGATGAGCTGGTACTTGAAGGACGACGATCCGGAGTTGACGACGAGGACGACGGGCACGGGCGGGCTCCTGACGGGGAAGGGGACGGGCGGGTCGACGGGACGGACGGGCGCTCAGCCCGCGTCGATCCCCTCGGCCTGGATGGCGGTGATGGCGACGGTGTTGACGATGTCCTGCACGAGCGCGCCGCGGGACAGGTCGTTGATGGGCTTGCGGAGTCCCTGCAGCACGGGTCCGATGGCGACCGCGCCGGCCGAGCGCTGCACGGCCTTGTACGTGTTGTTGCCCGTGTTGAGGTCCGGGAAGATGAACACCGTCGCGCGGCCGGCGACCGCGGATCCGGGCATCTTCGCCGCCGCGACGGCCGCGTCCGCCGCCGCGTCGTACTGGATCGGGCCCTCGACCGCGAGGTCGGGCCGGAGCTCGCGCACGCGCGCCGTGGCCTGGCGCACCTTCTCCACGTCGGCGCCGGCGCCCGACTCCCCCGTCGAGTACGACAGCATCGCGATGCGCGGCTCGATGCCGAACTGCGCGGCGGTCTCGGCCGAGGAGATGGCGATGTCGGCGAGCTGGTCGGCCGTGGGATCCGGGTTCACGGCGCAGTCGCCGTAGACGAGCACCCGGTCGGCGAGCGCCATGAGGAAGACGGACGAGACGACGGAGACGCCGGCGGTGGTCTTGATGATCTCGAAGCCCGGCCGGATGGTGTGCGCCGTGGTGTGCGCGGCGCCGGAGACCATGCCGTCGGCGAGCCCGAGCTGCACCATCATCGTGCCGAAGTAGGACACGTCCGTGACGGTCTCGCGGGCGATGTCGAGCACCATGCCCTTGTGCGCCCGGAGCTTCACGTACTCCTCGGCGAAGCGCTCGCGGAGCACCGCGTCGAAGGGGCTGAGCACGGTGGCGCGGCCGATGTCGATGCCGAGGCCGATGGCGCGCGAGCGCACCTCGATCTCCTCGCCGAGGATGGTGACGTCGGCGATGCCGCGGCGGAGGATCGTGCCCGCGGCCCGCAGCACGCGGTCGTCGGTGCCCTCGGGCAGCACGATCCGCTTGCCGGCCTTCCGCGCCCGCTCGATGAGGCCGAACTCGAACATGAGCGGCGTGACCACGTCGGAGCGGCTGACGTCGAGGAGCTCGAGCAGCCGGGACGTGTCGACGTGCTGCTCGAACGCGGCGAGCGCCGTGTCCATCTTCCGGGTGGACTCGGGCGAGAGCCGGCCGCGGGTCTGCGTGATGCGCTTCGCGGTCTCGTAGGTGCCGAGCTCCGTGGAGATGATCGGCAGGGTCTGGTCGAGCCCGGCGACGAGCGTCTCGATGGTGGGCGACAGCGCGAACCCGCCGTTCAGCACGATGCCCGCCACGGTGGGGAAGGTCTCGGAGGCGTGCGCCGTGAGCACGCCGAGGAGGACCTCGCTGCGGTCGCCGGGGATCACGACGATGGCGCCCTCGGTGAGGCGCGCGAGCACGTTCTCCATCGACATGGCCGAGACGACGACGCCGATCGCCTCCCGGCTGAGGAGGGCCGCGTCGCCCTTCACGAGCGTGCCGTCGACCGCGTCGAGCAGCTCGGCGACCGTGGGCGCGACGAGGAACGCGTCCTCCGGGATCGCCCAGACCGGCACGTGCGGCGCCCGGGCCTGGATCGACGCGGGCACGGCGGCGGGGATCGCGGCCGTGATGGCGTCGAGCTGGTCGGGGTCGGCGCGGTTGACGACGATGCCGAGGAGGCCCGCGTGCGCGGTGACCAGCTCGGGGATGGCGAGCTCGGCGATCTGGCGCATCTCGTCCGGGCTGCGGCCGCCGGTCTCGTCCGTGCGGCGACCCGTGAGCACGAGGAGCACGGGCGCGCCGAGGTTCGCGGCGATGCGCGCGTTGAAGGACAGCTCGGTGGGGCTGCCGACGTCGGTGTAGTCGCTGCCGACGATGACGACCGCGTCGCACTTCGCCTCGACGGCCTTGTAGCGCTCGACGATGCGCGAGAGCGCGGCCTCGGGATCCGCGTGCACCTCGTCGTAGGTGACGCCGACGCACTCGTCGTAGTCGAGCTCGACGCCGTCGTGCGCGAGCAGCGCCTCGAGCACGTAGTCGCGCTCGACGATGGAGCGCGCGAGGGGCCGGAACACGCCCACCCGCTGGATCTGGTGCGTGAGGGTGTCGAGCACGCCCAGCGCGACCGTCGACTTGCCCGAGTGCCCTTCGGCGGACGTGATGTAGATGCTCCGAGCCATGCGGCAAGCCTATGGGCGTCGCCTGCCAGGCGGCCGGGTCCGGGCTGGACGGTGGGGAGGGCGTGGGCGACCTCGACACGCGGGTTAAAAAGGAGAAGACCCCTCGCGCACCTGCCAGAGCCCGGCTGCCCTTGCTGCGTCTCCGCCCTGGGGGAGTTCACCTGGATGGCACCACGCGAGGAGCCGACACCGAGTGTACCGGACGCCGGGCGCGGTCCGGACGTCCGCCCGGCGGTCAGGAGCCGGTCACGCGCCGAGGCGTAGCGTGGATCCCATGCGCATCATCATCGCCGGAGGACACGGCCAGATCGCCCGACTGCTCGAACGACGCCTCGCCGATGCGGGCCACCAGCCCGTCGGCATCGTCCGCAACCCGGACCACGCGTCCGACCTCGCCGAGGCGGGCGCCGAGGCGCTCGTGCTCGACCTGGAGAAGAGCGACGTCGACCAGGTCGCCGAGGCCCTCCAGGGTGCCGACGCCGTGGTCTTCGCGGCCGGCGGCGGGCCCGACTCCGGCCCCGAGCGCAAGCTCACCATCGACCGCGACGGCGCGATCCTGCTCGCCGACGCCGCCGAGCGCGCGGGCGTCACCCGCTACGTGATGATCTCGGCCATGGCCGTCGACGGCTTCGACCCCGGCAGCGACGACACCTACGAGATCTACCAGCGCGCGAAGTCCGAGGCCGACGCCGACCTCCGCGCCCGCGACATCGACTGGACCATCGTCCGCCCCGGCGGCCTCACCGACGACGCCGGCACCGGCCGGATCCAGGTGGGCACGTCCACCGGCCGCGGCACCATCCCCCGCGCCGACGTCGCCGAGATCGTGGCGACCGCGCTCGTCGACGGCACGGGCGTCCGCGTCCAGTTCGAGGCGATCTCCGGCGAGGAGCCCGTCGCCGAGGCGATCGCGGGCCTCCGCTACTAGGCGCACCCGCGCGGCGCGCGCGCCTCAGGATGACGGCCCCCTCCTCCCCGGAGGGGGCCGTCATCCGCTTCCAGGCGACTGAGGCACCCGGGTCGTGCCACGGGCAGCGCACGGACGACGGCACCCGAAGCCGTCGTACGCCGCAGCGCCCGCCTGGTGCGCCGGAGCGCACCGTCCGGAGCATCCCCATGCCCGGACATGTGGAACACGCTAGGCACGCCGGATCATGTCCCCCACAGTGCGGACTACTTATTTCCGCGACCCCGTTGATCAGTAAGGGCCGATCCCACTGTCCCGACCGCCGGGATGCGCGCAAGATGGGGGTCACACGGCCCGCTCCGCCTCGGGGGATGCAGCGCGGGCTCCGCTTTCAAGCGACGGGGGTCACATGAAGCAGATGACGCACACCTACGGCCGGTCGATCGGTCGGCCTCCCACGACCGCGCCCGGCGCGAGCGGGCGCGCTCGCGACATGGAGACGCTCGAGCGCTGGCTGTCCGCGGGCACCAGCGCGATCGTCACCGGCGCGGTCGGATCCGGCAGGAGCCACGTGGCCGGCCGCGTCGCCGACGCCCTCACGCGCAACGGCATCACGGTGATCCGGGCCCACGCGTCCACGCCCGACCTCGCCGACGTCCTGCGCCGCGTGATCGAGCAGCTCCCCGGGCTCCGCGCGCCGCGGCCGCTGCCGGCCGCCCGGCCCGTGGTCGTGCTCGACGACGCCCACCTGCTCACCCCGGAGATGCGGCAGGCGCTGGTCGAGGCGCGCGCGTCCGAGCGCTGCACGCTGCTCGTCACCATCGACGACACCGGCAGCGACGCCCGCCAGCTCCGCGGATCCGCCGAGGCCGGCGACCCGCTCGTCCGCACGGCACAGGCCGCGCACGAGATCCTCGGCCTCTGGCGCACCGGGTACGCCGAGCGGCTCGACCTCGCGCCCCTCGACCCGTCCGAGGTCGACGCGATGATCGACTCCATCGCGGGCTCCGTCGCGCTCGACCAGGCGACGCGCGTGCAGATCCAGCGCCGCAGCGCCGGGCGCCCGTTCCTCGTGCGCGAGCTGGTGTTCGAGGCGCTGGAGACGGGATCGGCGGCGCGCTCCACGAGCGGCTACGCGTTCCCGAGCGCGCACGCCCCGCGCGCCCGGATCCTCGAGCTCGTCTCCTCCCGGGTGGCCGCGCTCGGCGACGACGAGCGGGCGACGCTCGTCCTCCTGGCGCGGCTCGACGGCGTGCCGTACCAGCGCGCGGCGCGGCTGTTCGGCGAGACGATCCTGCGGGTGCTCGGCGCCCGCGGCCTCGCCCGCGTGCACGGGCAGAGCGACTTGATCCTCCGCGCCGACCTGCTCGAGGCGGAGGCGGCCCTGGCCCGCACGGATCCCGACGCCGTCGACGCGCTCACGGGCCGCGTCGTCCGGTCGCTGCTGCAGGAGGCCGCGCACGGCGTCCCGCTCAGCCCCAAGGAGAGCCTGCTCATCGCGCGCACCCTGTCCGACGACGACCTGCGCGCCGCCGTGGAGCGCTTCGGCGCGGGGACGCTCGCGACCGTCCACCTCGTGGCCGCGCGTCTGGCCAACGACGTGGGCATGACCCACGACGCCCTGGCCTTCGCGGAGATCGCGTCCGAGGGCGGGCAGCGGGCGTTCGCCGCCTGCGAGACCGCGCGCGCGCTCACCGTCCTCGGCAACCCGACGCGCGCGATGGAGGTGCTCGACGTCGTCGGCGCCGAGACCTCGACGTCGGCGGAGCGCGTGGAGGTGCTGCACCGGCGCGTGCTCTCCACGCACGCCGCGATGCCGGGCACGCACCGCGTCCGAGCGGTGCTCGACGAGGTGCGGGAGCACGACGACGAGGACGAGCGGGCGCAGGCGGCGGTGATCGGATCCACGATGCACCTCGGCATGATGCAATGGGAGGCCGCCCTCGACGCGGCCCGCGACGCGGCGTCCGGCACCACGGATCCGCTCGTCCGGCTGCGGGCCCAGCGCGCGGTCGTCATCGCGCTCGGGCACCTCGGCCGCGGCGCCGAGCTCGGCGACGCCATCGACGCCGGGCTCGCCCTCGTCTCCCGCCGGGTCGACCGCGGCGGCGCCTACGTCGACATCCTCCTCGAGGAGGCGCGGCTGGAGATGCTCTCGGCGAGCGCCTTCAGCCGCCGGCTCTGCCGCCTCGACCTGCCCGACCTCGAGCGCGAGCTCGACGCGTGGGTCGAGTCGGCCATCGCGCAGGACGCGCAGTGGTTCATCCCCGTCCTCGGCGCCATCACGGGCGGCGTGGCCCTCGACCTCGGCCGGCTGGACCGGGCGGAGGCCGAGCTGACTCTCGCCGACGACCGCCTGATCGGGCCCGACATCGGCACCTGGCGGCTCTGGATCGGCATGCAGCGCGCCCGCGTGCTCGCCCTGCGCGGCCGCACGGAGGAGGCCGACCGCCTCGCCGCCGACATCGCGCACCGGGCGGATCCGCGCTACCCGTACCAGCGCATGCTCGCGGAGGGCGTGCGGGTCGAGATCCTCGCGGCCCGCGGCCGGCCCGAGGAGGCGGCGGCGCTGCTCCTCGACATGGGCGACCTGAGCGGCGAGGCCCACGCACTCCGCGCGGGCATGCTGTTCCGCGCCTGGGCGCTCGGATCCGAGGACCCGCGCCTGGTCGACGGCTCACGCCGCGTGCGCGAGCGCACCGACGTGCCGGCGCTGCACGGCATGGCCGAGGTCGTCGAGGGATCGCGCACGGGCGACGCCGCACTCCTGGAGCAGGGCGTGCGCACGCTCGAGACGGCCGGCCTCGCCGTGCAGGCCCGCACGGCGTGCGAGGACCTCGTGCGGATGCTCGCCGACGACGCGCCCGCCCTGGCCCACGCGCGCGCCGCGCTCGGCCGGATCCAGACGCGCATCGACCGCGGCGCCCCCGCATCGACCGCGACCGTCGTCGCGCCCGTGCTCGACGTGAGCACGCTCACCCGGCGCGAGCTCGAGATCGGCGTGCTCGCGGCGCAGGGGCTCAGCAACCGGGAGATCGCGGGACGCCTGTTCCTGTCGGTGCGCACGGTCGAGTCGCACCTCTACCAGGCGCGCGCGAAGCTCGGCGCGCCCTCGCGGCGGGCCCTCGCCGGGCTGCTCGACACCCCGGGTGCATCGACCCTGCTCGCGGGCAGGTAGTATCGACGGGTGCCGCGACGTTCCTGACGCCTGCGGCACGCGTCATGGAGGATTCGCCTAGTGGCCTATGGCGCACGCTTGGAAAGCGTGTTGGGTGAAAGCCCTCAGGGGTTCGAATCCCCTATCCTCCGCCAGACGCACGAGAGCCCCGCCCGGATCCGTCCGGCGGGGCTCTCGTCGTGCAGGCGCCTCCTCGAGGTCCGGCACCGCTGGGCCGTCTACCGCTCGGCGTCCCGCTGCGCGCGGCGCGTGCGTCGGTCGAACCAGCCGACCCACGACGCGACCAGCACCATCTGCAGGAAGAAGAACGCCGCGCTCACGCCGGTCGTGGTAGCGAGCGGCAGGAACACGACCAGCGGGAGGACCACCAGCACCGCCGATCCGGTTCGGAATATCCAGGTGTCGCACGCCATCTCGTCCCCCGCCATCAGACATCCCGTGTCCGGTCGGTCGCAGTCTCCCTCGCCGACGAGCTGCGGATCGGTCTCCCTCCCCAGCGACCGACGGGGCCACCGCACCGCCCGCCGACCCCGTCGCGTGTACCCCGACGGACCGCGCGTGTCCCCCATAGCGCCCATGCCCGGCTCAGGCGCGCGCGCCTAGGCTTGCCGGGACGTCCCGTCCGCGCAGCCGCGGCCGCCCGACCGCTGCGAGGCCGGGCACGGGGCGCCTGGCGCGGGACGGCGTCGGACCATGACCGGAGGCGACGTGCAGCACGGCGGGACGGAGGAGGGCACGCGTGCCCTCACGCTCATCCGACCGCGCCACGCCCTGCTCCTGCAGCTCGGCCTCGCGACCCTCGCGCTCGTGGTGCCGCTCGGCGCCGCGCTCCTCGTGCTGGCCGTCCCCTCCGGCAACGCCGCGGCCGTGCTCGTGGGGATGGGCGTCGTGGCGGTGGTCGCGGCCGTGCTCGGGATCCTCTACCGGTCCTCCTACGTGCGCATCGACCCGGCGTCCGGCGACGTCGAGGCGCGGTTCCTCGGGCGGCGCACGAGCGTGCGCGGGAGCGACGTGCACGACGTCGTGGTGGTGCACGTCTACCAGGGCCTGACCCTCGACACCCAGCCGCGCCTCTTCGCCCTCGACGCGGACGGGCGGCTCCTCCTCCGGCTCGACGGGCGCGTCTACGACCTCTGCATGATGCACGCGATGGCCGCCGAGCTCGACCGGCCCCTCGTGGAGCAGACGAAGGTGGTGACCATGGCGCAGCTGCGCGCGACGCGCGGCGGGATCCTGCCCTGGTACGAGCGGTCGCGCGTCGCCCTCGCGGGGGCGCTCGTGCTGCTCGGCCTCGGCGTCATCGGAGCGGTCGTCGGGATCATGGCGCTGACGGACGTGCCCGTCGCCCTCCGGCTGTGAGCGGCGCGGGAGAGCGCGCGCTCGCGCCGTACCTCGCGCGGTGGGGGTTGGATCCGGACGGCCCGGCCGACGTCACCCCGAGCAGCGTCCTCGCGCCCGTCCGCCGCGACGGCGCGCGCCTGATGCTCAAGGTGCCCCTCGTGGAGGAGGAGCGCCGCGGCGGCCGGCTCCTCGCCGCGTGGTCCGGACGCGGAGCCGTGCGCGTCCACGCGTCGGACGGCCGCGGTGCCGTGCTCATGTCCCGTGCCGCCGATCCCGGCCTGCTGGTGCGCGAGGCGTCGGCCGCGGGGCCGGACGCGGAGGCCCGCGACGACCGGGCCACGCGGATCCTCGTGCGCACCGCCCTGCGCCTCCACGCCGCGCCCGTCCCCGACGAGGTGCGCGCGGAGGCGGTGCCGCTGGTGACGTGGGCCCGGGAGCTCCTCGAGCCCGCGCGCCCGCTCCCCCGCGCGTTCGACCGGGGACGCGACGTGATGCGCGAGCTGCTCGGCGGGTCCACCGGCCAGGCGGTGCTGCACGGCGACGTGCACCACGGGAACGTGCTGCGCGTCGACGACGAGGCCACCGCCGCGGGCGACGCGGGCGGCGACGACCGGGCCGGGGCCTGGTGCGCCATCGACCCGAAGGCCCTCCTCGGGGATCCCGGCTTCGACACCGCCAACGTGCTCTGCAACCCGACGCTCGCGATCGCCCTCGGCCCCGGTCGGCTCGCACGGCGCGCGGCCGTCATCGCGGAGGAGACGGGCCGCGACCTCGACGACGTGCTCGCCTGGGCGGAGGCGTGGTGCGCGCTGTCCGCGGCCTGGGACGTCGGGGATCCGGCGCGCCGAGCGCGCGTCGCCGCGCTGATCCGCCTGGGCGGGGCCGCCCGCGCGCTCCGCCGGACCGCGGGCTAGACGGCGGGGTCGCGCTCGGAGGGCACCGGGACACGGGCCGCCCCGGGAGCCGTCCGGCCGACGGCGCCGGACGTCCGGCCGGCCACCGCGCCGAGCGCGCGCTCCAGCGGGCCGCGCCCGAGGGTCCGCGTCCACAGCAGGCAGAGCACGAGCGTCACGACGACGAAGGCCAGGTAGACGCCGTCGTCCGCGATGAGGCGACCCTCCGGCGACAGGAGGTCGATGACCACGATGTGCACGGCGTAGACGGTGAGCGCGAGCTGCCCGACCGCCTCCAGCGGCACGAGCGCGACCGGCAGGAGGGCGGCCGCGCCGAGGCACAGGCCGATGACCGCGATCGCGAACCCGCCGGATCCCACGACCTCGAACGGCGACCCCTCGTGCGGCAGCGAGGAGAGGATGAACTCCCACCCGGGCGGCGGCGCGGGGAGGGCGGCCTCGAGCAGCGCGGATCCGCCGTAGGCCAGCACCGCGAGCCCGGCGCCCACCGTGACGAGCAGCAGCTGCACGCGCGGCGACCCGAGGGCGAGCCGCCCGATGCCGAGCCCGGCGATCGCGAACACCACCCACGTGAGCGCCGGGTAGTGGCCGGTGACGACGAGGATCAGGAACGGGTCCGGCCGCATGATCGCGGCGTCGAAGTGGATGGCGAGCGCCGTGGTCGCGAGCGGCAGCGCCACGGCCGCGACCGCGGCGAGCGCGAGCAGCCGCGACGCCCGCCAGCGCAGCAGCGGCAGCAGGGCGACGAACAGCACCGCGTACACCTCGAGGATCACCGCCACGTACGTGTGCAGCGACACGAGCAGCCCGCCGAGGAGGAACACGCACGCGGCGCGCACGAGGATCCGCAGCCGCACCCGCGCGAGGTCGGCGCCGCCGACGGGTCGTTCGCGACCCGACATGAGCGCGATGGACACGCCCGCGAGCGTCGCGAACAGGATGGACGAGCGGCCGTCCGCGATCCCCAGCCACGACGCCGGGTCGTCGAGCACCAGCGTCCGCGGCAGGGCGACGTGCGCCGCCATCATCCCGAGCACGGCGAGCCCGCGCGCCGCGTCGATGCCGCGGAGGCGGGCCGGGTCGCGGACGGGGCTCATGGCCTCACCCTACCCAGCGTCCCCGGCGACGCCCGGGCCTCAGTTCGTGAGCGCCGGCACCGTCCGCGGCTGCACGATCAGCCACATCGAGAGGATCGAGACCACGGCGCACGCGCCCATCACCGACGCCATGGGCACGCCCGACGTGATGCCGAGCACGCCCACGATGGGCGAGATCGCGCCGGCGAGGCCGAAGTTCACGGCGCCGAGCAGCGACGCGGCGGTGCCGGCCTCGTGCCCGTGGTTGACGAGCCCCAGCACCTGCACGCAGGGGAAGCCGAAGCCGCAGGCGAGGATGAAGAAGAACAGCGGGATGAGCGTGCCCAGCAGCCCCGCGTCGGTGAACGTGCCGAGCAGCACGATCGCCGCGGACGAGGCGAACTGCACGACCACGACGCCCGCGAGGATCCACTGCGGCCCCACCCGCCTGGTCATGCGGGCGGCGACCTGGTTGCCGATCACGATGCCGAGCGAGTTGACGCCGAAGAGGATCCCGAACTGCTGCGCGTCGAACCCGTACACGTCCTGGAACAGGAACGACGAGCTCGAGAGGTAGGAGAAGAGGCCGGCGAACTGCATCCCGCCGATGATCGCGACGCCCACGAACACGCGGTCCCTCAGCACGTTCCGGTAGCGGCGGAGCAGCGCGCCCTTCTCCTCGACCACGAGGTCCTCGCGCGGCAGCGTCTCGACGATGAGGAACACCACGGCGATCACGACGGCGACGCCGTAGGCGGCGAGCGCGTAGAAGACGCCCCGCCAGTCGACGATGCGCAGCAGCTGCGAGCCGATGACGGGCGCGAGGATCGGCGCGAGGCCCGTGACGAGCGCCAGGCGCGACAGCATGCGCACGAGGGGCCGGCCGCCGAAGAGGTCGCGCACCATGGCCATGGCCACGACGGCGCCGGCCGCGGCGCCCGCGCCCTGGAGCACGCGGAAGACGAGCAGCATCGACACGTCCGTCGACAGCGCCGCGCCGAGCGACGCGAGGATGTGGCCGCTGGACGCGACGATGAGCGGCAGGCGCCGTCCCACGCGGTCGCTCCACGGCCCCACCACGAGCTGGCCGAGCGCGAAGCCGACGGTCGTGCCGGTCAGCGTGAGCTGGATGGCGGCGTCGGTCACCCCGAACTCGTCCTTGAGCACCGGGAACGCCGGCAGGTAGAGGTCGATCGTGAACGGCCCGAGGCCCACGAGGGCGCCCAGCACGATGATGTAGACGATGCGCTCGCGGCGGGAGAGCGCGTCGCCGGGGTGGATGGCGGCAGACGACACGGGGCGTTCCTTCGGGAGGAGAGGGGGCGCGGGGCGCCGAGGACGGGGGCGTGCGGCGAGGACCGCCTGGAGGTCCAACGGGCACCCGCTCGGCGTATTCCCAGCTGGAAGAATTGCGTTCGCCGGATGCCGAGGGCCTCCCCCGCCTGATCGCCGGCGCCCGCCTCGTGCCGCCGCCCCGCGCGTCAGCGGCGCAGCGCCCGGACCACCCGCTCGACGTCGTCCTCGTCGTTCCAGAGGTGGAAGGCGATGCGCGCCCGGCCCGCGCGACCCGACGCGACGATCCCCGCGGCGCCCATCCGCGCGAGGTCCGTGCCGTCCGCATCCGGCCACGTGACGATCGCCTGCCCGCGCGGCTCGATGCCGAGGCCGGCGCTCACGAGGTCGCCGAGCTCCGCGTTCCGGCGGTGCACGGCGTCGAGGTCGAGGCGGGCGAAGAGGGCGATCGCCGGCGCCGCGCCCACCCACGCGCCGAACGCGGGCGACAGGTCGAACGCGCGCGCGTCCTCGGCGAGCGCCATCGCCGGTCCGTAGCAGGACGCCCACACGTCGGCGCCCGCGTACCAGTTGGCCTGCACGGGCACGAGCGTCCGGCGGTAGCGGTCGGACAGCGTGAGGAACGCCGCGCCGCGGGGCGCGCAGAGCCACTTGTAGGCGTGGCAGGCGGTCGCGTCGAAGAGGCTGGCGTCGACCGGCATCGCCCCGGCCGCCTGCGTGGTGTCGCACAGGGTGAAGGCGTCGTGGATGCGCGCGGCCTCCCGGATCGCCGCGACGTCGGCCACCCGGCCGTCCGCCGACTGCACGAGCGAGAACGCCACGAGGTGCGTGCGCGGGCCGATCTCCCCGGCCAGCTCCTCGAGCGGCACGTGCCGCACGACGACGCCGCGCGCCTCCGCCACCACGAACGGGTAGGTGAGCGAGCTGAAGTCGCCCGCGACGCACAGCACCTCGGCGCCCGCGGGCACGGCCGCCGCGAGCACGCTCACGAAGGCGGCGGTCTGCGAGCCGATGGCGACGGATCCGACGGGGACGCCCACGAGCCCCGCGTACGACGCGCGCACCCCCTCCACCACGCCGCCGTAGCCGTGCGCGGTGGATCCGCCGGCCGACCACTGCGTGAGGTCGTCGCGGAGGCGCGCGACCGTCTCGCGGGTAGGCAGGCCCATGGTGCACGCGGAGAGGTAGCCGGGCCCGGCCTCGAACAGGTCGCGGTGGTCCGCGCGCGCGGCGCGGTCCGCGGCGGCGGGCGCGTGCGCGGACGCGGCGGGGGCGGGGATGGCGGTCGGCATGCCTCCAGCGTGACGAGCGCGGATCCGCCGAGCAAGTCCCCTGACGGCATGTGACCCATAAGCACGAGTTATGCTCCGCGCATGACGGATGCCACGCCCACCGGCCGCGACCTCGACTCGGCGTCGTTCCAGGCCGTGCACGCGCTCGCGGTCCGCGGGACCGTGACCGCCGCCGCCGCGTCCCTCGGCGTGAGCCAGCCCGCGCTCTCGCAGACGCTCCGTCGGCTGGAGGCCCGCATCGGCACGGCCGTCACGGCGCGCTCTGGCCGCGGCGTCGTGCTCACGGAGGCGGGGCGCGTGCTCGCGCGCCACGCGGCGACCGTCGTGCACGCGATGGACCGGGCCGCCGACGAGCTCGACGACCTCCGCGGGCTGCGCGCCGGCACCGTGCGCGTGGCCGCCTTCCCCTCCGCGTCCTCGACGGTCGTGCCGCGCCTCCTGGGCGGCCTCGCCGCCGCCCACCCGGGGCTCTCCTTCGGCTACCTCGAGGCCGAGCCGCCCGAGGCCGTCCAGGCGGTGCGCGCCCGCGAGGCCGACGTCGCCGTGACCTTCGCCTACCCGGACGACCCCGACGACCCCGCGGCCGGCGCGCTGGACGGCCTCGACGTGCGGCCGCTCTGGCGCGAGACGCTGTGGGCGGTGCTGCCCGAGGCGCGCGCCCTCCGGCACCGCGGGCCGCTCGCGCTCCGCGACCTCGCCGACGACCGGTGGATCGCCGGGTGCGTGCGCTGCCGCCGCCACCTCGTGAGCGCGTGCGCCCGCAGCGGCTTCGCGCCCCGCACCTCGTTCGAGACCGACAACGCGGCCGCCGCCGTCGGCATGGTGCACGCGGGCCTCGGGGTCGCGCTGCTGCCGTCGCTCGCGCTGGCGACCGCGCCGCTCCCGCGCGGCGTCGTGCGGCGGCGGATCTCGGGGGTCGGCGAGCGCACGACGCACGCGGTCACGGCGCCCGGCGGCCTCGGATCCACCGCCGTGCGCGCCGCCGTGGACGCGCTCGCCCGGCTCCGCGTGGGCGACTGGGAGCTGCGCCGGGCTTGATCCGGGCGGTCCGCGTCGGGCGGGGCGGAGCCGCTCCCGGCGCGATGTCGGAGGCTGTCCGTAGAGTCTGACGGGTCTGCCCCGGCGCCCGCCGGCGGCACCACGACATGAGGGACGAGAGCGCATGCCGGACGAGTCGGGCGACGAGATGCAGGACGACGTGCAGGCCTCGGGCGGATCCACGGAGCGGCCCAACCGGCACCTGCAGCGCAGCCACTCGGAGCAGGCCCGCTACCTCTCGGCCTACTTCGGCTGGAGCCTGCACGGCGACGCCATCCGCGCGCACGGCACGCTCGTGTCGATGTACGTGGAGGACCTGGCCGACACCATGCTCGCCCTGGGGTGGCTCGACGCCTCCGGCATCACCTGGGAGGCGGTGCCCGTCGACGCCGACGCGGCCGTCCAGGCGGTCCGGGAGCACCAGGTCGGGCAGGGCTGGGTGCCTCCGGGCACCGCGTGACGCCGCGACCCTCCGTGCGCGCTGTGCGTGCGCCGACCCGCCGCGACGCTCCTCGGGGACGGGAGTAGCGTCCGAGGGGATGAGGCCGTCGGGGACGAGCTCCCGCGGACGGCCAGGAGGACACATGACGGACCATGACGGAGCGCTGCTCGATCGCGACATGGGACTGCTGCTCGCCGCGGCCTCCCGCGCGGTGATCTCGCTCTACCGGCCGCTCCTCAAGCCCTTCCACCTCACGCATCCGCAGTACCTGGTGATGCTCGCCCTCCACGAGGAGGACCCGCGTCGCGCCGGCGACCTGAGCGAGGCCGTGCAGCTCACCCCCGGCACACTGTCGCCGCTGTTCAAGCGGCTGGAGCTGCTGGGCTACATCACCCGCCAGCGCGACCAGGCGGACGAGCGCCGCCTCCTCATCGCGCTCACCGAGCGGGGCCGCGCCATCCTGCCGGACCTCCTGCGCGTCGCGGCGACGGTGCACGACGTCGTCGTCGACCGCAGCGGCGCCGACTCGAGCGCCCAGGCGCGCCTGCGGAGCATGACGGACCTCCTGCTCGACGCCTGACGTCCCCGTGCGGCGGTGTCGTCGTCGTGGTCGTCGTCGCGAGCCCTAGCGGGCGCCGTCGACCACGCGCTGCCAGAGGGTGTGGTCGCTCCACACCCCGTCGATCCGGATGTACCCGGCGGCCACCCCGATCTCGGTGAAGCCGGCGCGGCGGAGCACGTGCTCGGATCCGACGTTGCCCACGAGCGTCGAGGCCTCCAGCCGGTGCAGGCCGGCCGCGCGCGCGATGCGCACGGCCTGCGCGGCCGCGGCGGTCGCGAGGCCCGCGCCCTGCCTCTCCCGGTGGATCCAGTAGCCGAGGCTCGCGCTCTGCGCCGCCCCGCGCTTCACGGCGAAGAGGTCGCAGCGGCCGATGACCCGATCCCCCTCCACGACGAGGTACGGCAGGCCGGATCCGGCCGCCCGCTCCGCCACCCGCCCCGCGAGCTGCGCGCGCTGGCCGGCCGCCGTGAAGAACGCGTCGGTGCGGGCGGGCTCGAAGGGGCGGAGGTGCTCGCGGTTCTCCCGGTAGGCCTCGGCGAGGGCGGCGGCGTCGCCGAGGCGCGCGGGCCGCATCACGATCCCCGGTGCCAGCGTCACGCGCTCGTCGGCGCCGGGCAGGGGCGCGCTCACGAGGCGGGTCGCACGTCCCGCTGCGGGCGCTCGTCGGCCGCGGGGATCCGGCGGTCGGCGATCATCCGCGCGTACCAGAGCGCGCTGTCCTTCGGCGTCCGCTCCTGCGTCGCGTAGTCCACGTGCACGATCCCGAACCGCTTCGAGTACCCGAAGGCCCACTCGAAGTTGTCGAGGAGCGACCACACCTGGTAGCCGCGGAGGTCGACGCCGCGCGCCATCGCCCGGTGCGCGGCGGCGAAGTGGCGCGTGAGGTAGTCGATCCGCGCGGGGTCGTGCACGGCGCGCACGCCGTCGTCGTCGACGGCGACCTCGTCCTCGAACGCGGCCCCGTTCTCCGTGACCATGAGCGGGAGGCCCGGGAACTCCTCGTGCAGCGACACGAGCAGGTCCTCGAGGCCCTGCGGCTCGATGTTCCAGCCCATCGCCGTGTACGGCCCGGGCTGCGCGAGGAAGTCGACGTCGTCGGTGCCGGGGAAGGGCGACGCGGCGACGTCGCCGTGGATCGAGGTGCCGCCCGCCGGGGACGACGCGTCGCGCATCCGCACCCGGCTGGTGTTGTAGTAGTTGACGCCCAGCAGGTCGAGCGGCTGGCGGATCAGCTCCGTGTCGCCCGGCAGCACGAACGACCAGTCGGTGATCGCCACGGTGTCGGCGATCACGTCGGCCGGGTAGACGCCGTTCAGCAGCGGGTCGAGGAACACGCGGTTGCCCACGCCGTCGACGCGGCGGACGGCCTCGGGGCCGGTGTCGCCCTCGCCGCGGATCACGTGCAGGTTGAGGGTGATGGAGAACCGCGCGTCGACGGGCACGACCTCCTTGAGCGCGGCGACTGCCAGCCCGTGCGCGAGGTTGAGGTGGTGCACCGCGCGGAACGACGCCTCCGCGTCGGTGCGCCCCGGCGCGTGCACGCCGGCCGCGTAGCCGAGGTACGCCGAGCACCACGGCTCGTTGAGCGTGGTCCAGGTGCCGACGCGGTCGCCGAGGGCCTCGCCCATGATCCGGGCGTAGTCGGCGAAGGCGTACGCGGTCTCGCGGCTCGTCCAGCCGCCCTCGTCCTCGAGCGCCTGCGGGAGGTCCCAGTGGTACAGCGTCGCGATGGGCGTGATCCCGCGCGCGACGAGGCCGTCGACGAGCCGCCCGTAGAAGGCGAGCCCCTCGGCGTTCGCGGGCCCGCGCCCGGTGGGCTGGATCCGCGGCCACGCGATCGAGAACCGGTACGCCTCGAGGCCGAGCTCCTGCATCAGGTCGAGGTCGGACTCGAGGCGGTGGTAGTGGTCGTCGGCCACGTCGCCGGTGTCGCCGCCGAGGACCTTCCCGGGCGTGCGGCTGAAGGCGTCCCAGATGGACTCCCCGCGGCCGCCCTCCTGGACGGCGCCCTCGATCTGGTACGCGGCGGTCGCGGAGCCGAACAGGAACCCGGGCGGGAAGTCGAGGCCGGTCCCCCGGTCGTCGGGGGCGGGTGCGCCTGCAGCGGTGGGCGATGCGTCGGTCATGGCGGTCGGGACCTCTCCGTCGGGGCGATGGGGCCGGCGGATGCGCGTGCGCGCGGTCGACGACGACCTCCTGCCATCCTGCCGCGGCGCCTCCCGCGCGTCCACCCGACCCGCCCGCGCCGATCCGTCGGCTCCGCCCGCGACCCGCCCGCGCCGCCGTGTCGACGTTGCGCACGACCCGCACGCCGATTAGGTTGTAGCTAGCAACAAATCATCGACGACGCTGACAGGAGACACCATGGCGCTCACCCCCACCCGCGAGGACAAGTTCTCGTTCGGACTCTGGACCATCGGATACACCGGGGCCGACCCGTTCGGCGGCCCGACCCGCTCCGACCTCGACGTGGTCGAGGGCGTCGAGCGCATCTCGGAGCTGGGCGCCTACGGCCTCACCTTCCACGACGACGACCTGTTCGCCTTCGGATCCACCGACGCCGAGCGCCAGACGCAGATCGACCGCCTGAAGGGCGCGCTCAGCGACACCGGGATCGTCGTCCCGATGGTCACCACGAACCTCTTCTCCGCGCCCGTCTTCAAGGACGGCGGCTTCACCTCCAACGACCGCGCCGTCCGCCGGTTCGCGATCCGCAAGGTGCTCCGCAACATCGACCTCGCCGCCGAGCTCGGCGCGCAGACGTTCGTCATGTGGGGTGGCCGCGAGGGCGCCGAGTACGACTCCGCCAAGGACGTCCGCGGCGCGCTCGAGCGCTACCGCGAGGCCGTCAACCTGCTCGGCGACTACGTCACCGACAAGGGCTACGACATCCGCTTCGCCATCGAGCCGAAGCCCAACGAGCCCCGCGGCGACATCCTGCTGCCGACGCTCGGCCACGCGCTCGCCTTCATCGAGACCCTCGAGCGCCCCGAGCTCGTCGGCGTGAACCCCGAGGTCGGCCACGAGCAGATGGCGGGCCTCAACTTCACCGCCGGCATCATGCAGGCGCTGTACCAGGGCAAGCTCTTCCACATCGACCTCAACGGCCAGCGC
>Ga0265798_10002746_pt1 | contig 25599 bp, 22 predicted proteins | sample P3T30metagenome_FD_192430 | JGI IMG/M metagenome (GOLD analysis project Ga0265798, IMG submission 192430) | Plant litter microbial communities from East Loma Ridge, Irvine, California - P3 T30 | ecosystem: Environmental > Terrestrial > Plant litter > Unclassified | place: USA: California...
GGCGCGGCTGGCCAGCAGCGGACAGTCGTACAGCGTGCCGCTCGGCGAGGGTACCTGGGGCGACGACGCCATCATTGAACTGAGGTATGCGGAGGATGAAACGTGAAAGCGATGTCTGCCTGGCGCTCGGCGCCCTGCTCACCTGCACCGCCGCCGGCGCCGCCGATACGCCGCCCGTGCGCGAACTCGATCCGGTGCACGTGAACGCGATGCGCAATCCCGAGGTCCGCAAGTACAAGCACATCCTGGCCGGCCTCGACGCCTTCGACAAGCATCACGCGCTGGCGCCGCGGGCCGACCGGCTGCGCTTCGTGGCGGAGCCGCGCAAGAAGCAGGAAGCGCCTGTTGTGCTCAAGGCCCGGCTGGCCGGCGACGACGGCTTCAACCTGCCGATCGCGCTCGACGCAGCTGGCCGCTTCGAAGTGCCGCGCAGCGAAGCAGCCGAGGATGCCAAGGGCGAGCTGGAACTGAACCAGAAAAAGGGACTGTACCGGATCGCGGTGGAGGTGAAGACGCCCGGCCTGCCGGACAACCGGCGGCGCCTGGGCGACCTGCGGCTGGAGTGCCAGGTGCTGATCGGGATCGGGAAATCGGAGATGCCGTTCATCCTCGTCGGCGTGGTCAACGGCCTGCTGTTCCGGACCGACTGGTGCAGCTTCTTCGGCGACGAGAAGTCAACCGCCTACGAAGGCACCGCGAAGGACGCGCATTTCGGCTACCGCGCCGCACGTCCGCTGAAGGAGGCAATCCTGGTCGAGGGCAATCGCTCGGCGCTGCTGCGCACCAAGGGCGCGTCGTTCGAAGTCCCGATCGGGAACTCGACCTGGAGCGACGAGGCGATGGTCGAGCTGATCTTCCTCGATGACGCGCCGGTGCTTGCGGCTACTGGAACTGCTGGCGAAACGCCTCGAACTGCGCCTTGAGGTCTTCCAGTTCACCGCGTAGTAGAGCAACCTCGCCTTCCAGCTGGCCGATGCGGCCGGCGCCGCCGCCACCCAAGCCGGCCGAGGTGCTCGGGGCTTCATAGGTGGCGGTGATCTCGCCACCCAGCAGCTGGCCGTAGCGCGGCTCCTTGGTGCCGGCGGCGCGTTCCAGACGCGCCACCAGCGGCGGGTATTTATCGATCAGGAACTGCAGCACGGTCTCGACGTCCTGCACGGTCTTGAATTCGAACAGGCGCCCGGTCCGGGTGCGGATCTCGCCGGCGGTCTGCAGGCCGCGCAGCATCAGGATGGAGAGCACCGCCACCTTGTCCTGCTCGAGCGTCCACTTGATGCGCATGCGGTGCTCGTACTTCACCACGCGCGCGCCGGCCTGCGAGATGGCGTTCACCAGCTTCTTTTCGATCAGGCGCTGCAGGGTATCCTGCGCCACCTCGTCGGTGAGCTGCATGATCGGGTCGCGCGACGACACCTGGTTGCAGCCGTTGACGATCGCGTTCAGCGACATCGGGTAGTTATCGGGGGTCAGCGCTTCTTTTTCAGCGAGCACCGCGAGCACGCGGATTTCATGCGGGTCCAGTACAGCAGGGTTCACGGCAGGCGCCGTCCCCATCTCGTCGTTCGTCATGCGATTCCTTAGTCAACCAGTCGGTTCAGTTGTTCGGAATCGAGTTTATCACCCTCGGCCACCTTCGGACAGCACAGGCCGGCCTCGCGCATGGTGTTGGTCAGCCGTTCGATCTGCTCGTCCTGGCGCGCCACATGGTCGACCAGCGCGCGTAGCGCTTTCGACAGCGGATCGTCGCCGTTGGCCGTCACGCCATAGGCCGCGAACAGCTGGGCGCTGCGCGACTGCTCTTCCTTGCGGATGATGTGGGCCGGATTGCCGACCGCGGTGGCGCCGGCGGGGACCGGCTTGATGACGACCGCATTCGAGCCGATCTTGGCGTATTCGCCGACCGTGAACGCGCCCAGCACTTGCGCGCCGGCGCCGACGATCACGCCGCGCTCCAGCGTCGGATGGCGCTTGGTGCCGGCCACCAAGGTGGTGCCGCCGAGCGTAACGCCCTGGTAGATGGTGCAGTCGTCGCCGACCACGGCGGTCTCGCCGATGACCACGCCGAAGCCGTGGTCGATGAAGACCCGGCGGCCGATGGTGGCGCCGGGGTGGATTTCGATGCCGGTCAGGATGCGCGCGAGGTAGGAGATGAAGCGGCCGATCCACTTCAGCTTGACGTTCCAGCAGGCGTGGGCCCAGCGGTGCATGATCACCGCATGCAGGCCGGGGTAGCAGGTCAGGACTTCCCAGCCGTTGCGGGCGGCGGGGTCTTTCCCGATGATGCTATGGATATCGTCGCGTAAGTTGGAAAACATAATATGGATGATCGCAAACCAACGCTGATGTTAGCGTATGTTTATCGGGTTTGCTTGGGACGATTTTGTGACTGCAGAACGAACTTGGGGTGAATGACGCGAGTGGCATCATTCACCCCAATGAATGCAAACGACGGCTTAGCCTTCGCGCACGACCCGCTGACGACGCGCTTCGTACAGGCAAACGCCGGAAGCGACAGACACGTTCAGACTCTCGACCGACCCGAACATCGGGATATTCACCAGCAGATCGCAGGTCTCGCGCGTCAGGCGACGCATGCCCTCGCCTTCCGACCCCATCACCAGCGCGGTCGGCCCGGTGAAGTCGCCTTCGTACAGCCCCTTGTCCGCATCATCCGAGGTACCGATCAGCCAGATCCCGCGATCCTTCAGGTCACGCATGGTGCGCGCCAGGTTGGTGACGGTGATGTAGGGCACGCTTTCGGCCGCGCCACTGGCGACCTTGGCCGCGGTGGCGTTCAGGCCCACTGCCCGGTCCTTCGGCACGATCACCGCGTGCGCGCCGGCGCCGTCGGCCACGCGCAGGCAGGCGCCCAGGTTGTGCGGGTCGGTGATGCCGTCCAGGATCAGCAGCAGCGGCGGGCCTTCGATGGCGTCCAGCAGCTCATCGAGATTGCGCGCCAGCGCCAGCTGGCTGGCGAAGGCGATCACGCCCTGGTGGCGGCGGGTGCCGGTGATCTTGTCGAGGCGCGCGGCTTCGACCGGCATCACGCGCACGCCGGCCTCTTTCGCATTGGCGATCAGGGCCTTCATGCGGGCGTCGTTGCGCTCGGCGTCGACAAAGATCTCTTCCACCGACTGGGCCTCGTGGCGCAAGCGCGAGGTCACTGCGTGGAAACCGAAAAGCATTTTGTTCTTCATGTCTTACTTCTTCCTGCTGGTTTTGGCTGCGGCGGGCCTGGATACATCCTTGGCCGCCGCTGTGGTTTTCGGTGCGCTCTGTTTGGCCGCACTCTTGGCTGGCGTCTTCGACGCCGTGGTCTTGCGGGCGCGTGGCGCGCGGGTTGGCGGCACGAAGACGACGTCTTCTTCGACAGGCGTCTCTTCGACGACCGGCGCCGGCGCTGGTGCTTCACCCTTGGCCTTGCGTTTCTTCGATGGCTTCGGCTCCAGTGCCTCGATCGCGGCCTGGCGCGCACGTTCCAGCGGCGCCGGGACAGCGGCCGGAGCAGCATCCGCCAGCACCAGGTCGATCTTGCGCGACTCGAGGTCGACCTTGGCCACCTTGACGTTGACCTTGTCGGTCAGGCCGTAGCGCTGGCCGCTGCGTTCGCCGCGCAGCTCATGGCGCGCTTCGTCGTACTGGAAGTAGTCGCTACCCAGGGCGCTGATGTGCACCAGGCCTTCGACGTAGAGCTGGTCGAGCGTCACGAACAGGCCGAAGGCGGTCACGCCGGACACGGTGGCGGTGAAATCCTCGCCCAGCTTGTCCTGCATGAAGAAGCACTTGAGCCAGTTCTCGACGTCGCGCGAGGCTTCGTCGGCGCGGCGCTCGTTGGCCGAGCAATGCACGCCCAGCGCGTCCCAGACCGTCAGGTCCTTCTCGTTCTTTTGCAGGCCGGCGGCCTTGTCTTTCGCCGCCTGCTTGCGCGCCGAATTCGACAGGGTCGTGTTCAGCTTGCCCAGCTCGATGCCCTTCGGCTCGTACTTCTTCCCTTGCAGGATGGCCTTGATCGCGCGGTGGGTCAGCAGATCGGGGTAGCGGCGGATCGGGCTGGTGAAGTGGGCGTAGGCCTCGTAGGCCAGGCCGAAGTGGCCGACGTTGTCCGGGCTGTAGACCGCCTGCTGCATCGAGCGCAGCAGCATGGTCTGCAGTAGGGCCGCGTCGGGACGCTCCTTGATCTTCTGCATCGTTTCGGCATAGTCGCGCGCGGTCGGCTTGGCGCCGCCGCCCAGGTTCAGGCCGACCAGTTTCAGGAAGGTGCGCAGCTGCAGCAGCTTCTCTTCAGTCGGCGTGGCGTGGATGCGGAAGGTGCCCGGGTGCTTGTGGCGGATCAGCAGGTCGGCCGCGCACACGTTCGCCGCCAGCATGCACTCCTCGATCAGGCGGTGCGCATCGTTGCGGGTGCGCGGGATGATCTTCTCGATCTTGCCCACCGCATTGCAGACGATGTAGGTCTCGGTGGTCTCGAAGTCGATCGCACCGCGTTCCTGGCGCGCCTTCAGCAGCGCGCGGAACACTTCGTTCAGATTCAGCAGGTGCGGCACGATGCCAGGACGGCGCTGCGCTTCGGGACCGGCCGTGTTGCCGAGGATGTCGGCCACTTCGTTATAGGTCAGGCGCGCGGCCGAGTGCATCACGGCCGGGTAGAACTGGTAGGCGACGACTTCGCCATCCTCGGTGACGACCATGTCGCACACCAGGGTGCAGCGGTCAACCGCCGGGTTCAGCGAACACAGGCCGTTCGACAGCTTCTCCGGCAGCATCGGAATCACGCGGCGCGGGAAGTAGACCGAGGTGCTGCGCTCGATCGCGTCGGCATCGAGCGCGTCGTTCGGCTTCACGTAGTGGCTGACGTCGGCGATCGCCACCAGCAGGCGATAGCCCTTGGCGCGGCCGATCTTGACCGGTTCGCAGTAGACCGCGTCGTCGAAGTCGCGCGCGTCTTCGCCGTCGATCGTCACCAGCGGCACGTCGCGCAGGTCGACGCGGTCCGCCAGGTCGGCATCGATCACTTCGTTCGGCAGGCGGTTGGCCTGCTTCAGCGCGGCGGGCGAGAACACGTGCGGCACGCCGAACTTGCGCACGGCGATCTCGATTTCCATGCCGGGGTCGTCCAGCTCGCCGAGCACTTCGGCGATGCGGCCGGTCGGCTGCTGGAAGCGCGCCGGCTGCTCGATCAGCTCGACGCTGACCACCTGGCCGGCCTTCGCCTTGCCCGGGCCGCCCGCCAGCAGCACGTCCTGGCTGATGCGGTTGTCTTCCGGCGAGACAATCCACACGCCGCCCTCGTTCATCAGGCGGCCGATGATGTGGGTGTTGGCGCGTTCGACGACTTCCACGATCGTGCCTTCCAGGCGGCCGCGGCGGTCGGTGCCGGTGACCTTGGCGCGCACCTTGTCGCCGTTCAGCACCTTGTTCATTTCCTTGTCGTTCAGGAACAGGTCGTTGCCGCCCTCGTCCGGAATGACGAAGCCGTAGCCGTCGCGGTGCGCGCTGACCTTGCCGGTGATGAAACCGGACTGGTCGGCAAGCTGGTAGCTGCCGCCGCGGTCGCCGCGGATCTGGCCGTCACGCTCCATCGCGTTCAGGCGGCGGCCGAGCACTTCCTGGGCGGCTGGCTTGACCTTCAAGGCACGCGCCACATCGGTCGCCTCGAGCGGACCCTGGGCACTGCGGAAGACGGCGAGGATTTCCTCGCGGCTTGGAATGGTATGAGTAGGTTGCTTCAAATCGTTTTCTTGTTTCTCTTTAAGTGGATTGCTTATACCTGGCAGGCGTAGTGTAAGGGATTGCCATCGGATTCGCCTAACATATGCAGCGAAGCGTGCTCCGGGAAACTGGACATCAAGAAGCGAACGAGCGCGCTGCGGGGTCTTTGACTTTTGAAATCCTTCCGCTATAATCTCGGTCTCTTCAGCAAGGGCCGCAAGCCGGAGCGAGAGAGAAAGCAGTAGCAGGAAGAGCGTTCTACGCTGGGATCGAACGAAAGTTGATCTAGCGAAAAATGACAAAGCCTGATATTGTAGCAGAGTTAGCAGTTCAGTGCCCACGTGGCGGAATTGGTAGACGCGCATGGTTCAGGTCCATGTGCCGCAAGGTGTGGGGGTTCGAGTCCCTCCGTGGGCACCATCTACTGGATGTACTCCGCAGTTGTTCGTTGTAGTAGCAGTATCAGTGCCCACGTGGCGGAATTGGTAGACGCGCATGGTTCAGGTCCATGTGCCGCAAGGTGTGGGGGTTCGAGTCCCTCCGTGGGCACCATCTACTGGATGTACTCCGTAGTAGTTTTGTTATAGTTGTAGCAGTATCAGTGCCCACGTGGCGGAATTGGTAGACGCGCATGGTTCAGGTCCATGTGCCGCGAGGTGTGGGGGTTCGAGTCCCTCCGTGGGCACCAAACTCTACCGGGACGCGAATGTCCTAGGATCGATGAAGATCCCGCAAAACGCCGTAAGCTTTGAAAAAGGCTTACGGCGTTTTGCGTTTTATGCCCCTCACTTGGACAGCGGCGGTGGTTCACCCTACACTGCCGCCCATGTCCCTCCTCGATTTCTTCCGCAGGCCGCCTTCGCGCGCCAAGTACGCCCGGCTTCTCCTCAAAAAGCTGGCCATCTATTTTCCCGACGAGCCGGCGCGCTATGACGAAGCGGGTTTCCGCATCCTGCTCGGTGCCGACGGCGCGCAAATCATCAACCTGCACAATCTGTATCCCGAATACTGCGCGGCCAGCAAGCACGAACGGGTGCTGCAGCTGGATCGCTTCATGGGCCTGGTGCGGCCGGCCGGCATTCCATCGACCTTCGCCGAGGCGCGTACGCAATTGATGCCTGCTCTGCGCGGAAACGGCATGATGGAATACCTGCGCTTGTCCGAACTGGGCAAGGAGCGCGAGAAGCCGTCGGGCTTCGTGTTCCTGCCCTTCAGCCGCGACACCGCGCTGGTGTTGATGATCGATGGCGAGCAGACCATGCAGTCCTTCGGACACGATCAACTGGCGCAGTGGGGCGTGTCGCTCGACGAAGTGACCGCCGCCGCGATGGACAATCTGCGCGACCGCAGCGTGGACAACTTCACCCAGCCGCAGCGCGGCGTGTTCATGGGCACGTGGAACGACGCCTATGATTCCTCGCGCATCCTGCTGCCGGATCTGGCCCACCGCGTGGCTGGCGCCAATCCACTGGCGATGGTGCCGGCGCGCGGCAGCTTGCTGCTCTGCTCCGGCAACGACCTCGAGGCGGTGCGCGCGATGGTGCAGGTTGCGCGGCAGGTGGCGAGCGAGGAAACCCGTCCGGTGTCGGCGCTGATGTACCGATTCGAGAACGGACGTCCGGTCGAACATCTGCCGGGCGACGAGGCGGCGCGCGCCGCCCTGGCGCAGCTGGAACGCTTCTACCGCCATGGCGATTACGCGGCGCAGAAGGAGACGCTCGACGAACTGCACGAAAAGGATGGCACCGACATTTTTGTGGCCACCTTCAAGAGCATGCGCGACGATGCGCAGGACCTCGAGTTCAGCGTCTGCACCTGGTCGCGCGGCGTCGATACCCTGCTGCCGCGCACCGACCGGGTCGCGATGGTGGTGCTCGGCGACGACGAGCAGATGCAGGAATACCATTTGCTGCCATGGGATGCGCTGCATGCGGCTTGCGCGCACATGATGGACTTGGTGCCGGATGCGTTCCCGGAGCGCTACCGGGTTACAGGTTTCCCCGACCTGGCGCTGATCCGCTCGCTCGCGCTGCCCTGAGCATTCATTGGGCCGCCAGGTCGTCCAGGATCGGGCAGCTCGATCGCGCGTCGCCGTGGCAGGACGCGGCCAGCGATTCCAGGGTGCGGCGCATGGCCTGCATATCGGCGATTTTCTGGTCCAGCTCCGCGATGTGGCTGCGCGCCAGGGCGCGTACGTCGGCGCTGGCGCGCCCCTCGTCCTGCCACAGGCCGAGCAGGGTCCGAATCTGGTCGAGCGAGAAACCGAGCGCGCGGGCGCGGTGCACGAAGCGCAGCACGTGCACGTCCTGGCCCGAGTACAGCCGGTAGCCGGCCTCGGTGCGCTTCGCCGCATCAATCAGGCCGATCGATTCGTAATGGCGGATCATCTTGGCCGACACGCCGGAGGCCTTGGCGGCGTCGCCGATCGTCGCATCCCCTTGTCGCATCGTCATCTCCTGTTGTTTTCACGGGCAGCATACACCTTCCCATCGCTGGAAGCTCAAGCGCGTGCTTGACTTGGTGCGCCGGCGCGTTATGCTCGGCTGAATATGAAGAAGATTGCCCTCCTCCTCTCCGTGTCCATCGCCGGCGCGGCGCTCGCCGGTCCGGCGCCCTATTACCAATGGCGCAGCAAACTCGATGGCGCCCTCGCCTGCTCGCAGACGCCGCTCGGGCCCGGCTGGGAGAAATCCGCCGGTCCGTATCGGGACGCGCGTTGCGAAAAACTCATGGTTGCTAAATAATGGGGTGCAAGGCTTAACGACCCCATACCAAGGAGACAACCCAATGTTCACGAGTCCGGAGCAGTTTGCCAACGCCACAAAGACCCTCTTCGACCTGCAGATGCAGACCTTCGAAGCCCTCGCCAACAAGACCGTCAAAGGCGTGGAACAGGTCGTCGCACTGAACATGAACGTGGCCAGGAGTTCGATGGAAGGTTCGCTCGCCGCCGGCCAGGACATGGCGCGTGCCGGCGACCCGAAAGCCGCGATCGCCGCCCTGCATGCACGCATGCAGCCGGGCGTTCAGGGCGCCGCGGAGTATCGCGAGCAACTCAAGACCATCATCGACGAGATGCAGAACGAGTTCCGCCAGGCCGCCGACACCCATGTCGCCGAAGCCAAGAGCACCTTGTCGGCGCTGATCTACGACGTGACGCAGAACGTCAAGCCGGGCTCGGAAAATGCGGTGGAGGTCATCAAGACCGCGATCGACAACGCATTCAAGGGGTATGAACAGGTAACCCAGGCCACGCGCCAGGCGGTGCAGACGGTCGAGGCGCAGATTGCCAAGGCGTCGTCGATGGTGCAACCAGCCCAGCAATAAACGAATGGGTGGGCGGCCGCGCCGTCCACCCATTGACATAAAATTTCATTTTAAGTGCCGTAGTGAAATTTTATTTCACAACCTCCGCTTCCACCCCCAGCAGCTCTTCCAGCTTCGCCAGCGAGGCATCATCCTTGATCACCGAGCGCAGCCACGCATGCAGCGGCTGCTCGCCCCAGCGCGCCGCGCGTTCGGCGAGATAGGCGACGGGACTGTGCGGTTCGGTGCGGCGGAAGAATTCGGCGACCGCCCGGAGCTGCGCCAAAGCATGTTCACGCCCCTGCACCGGCCCGTCCGCAAAGACCCGCGGCGCCGCATGCGCTACCGTCGCCACCGCGCCCGGCGCCGCCACAAGCTCCACCTTGGCCACCACCATCGGCGCCGCCATGTCCTCGAAACTCTCGAGCGCCGCCCGCGCCGCGCCGAAGCTCGGGCCGTCGACGCCCAGGCGCGCATCGACCACCTGTTCCAACTCCCCCAGCGCCGCCAGGCAGTCGTGCGCCGCCTCCGCCAGCGCCTGCCGGGCGGCCGGCGCGGCGCGGGTGCGCGCTGTTTCGAGTTCAGCGAGCGCCTCCGGCCCGCGTCCGCGCGCCGCCTCCCAGGCCGCCATCGTGACGCCTTCCGCCAGCGGCAACTCCTTGACCAGCGGCGCAATCCGCGCCGCTGCCCAGGCCAGGTTGCCGATGCGGCGTTCGTCGCCGTCTTCGTCCGGCAGCGGATGCAGGTCGCTCCAGTAGCGCTCGCACAAGCCGGCCACCAGCCGCATGCCGCCGGCCATGCCGGCCACGCCACCGATTTTCGTCGCAGACTCCAGCAACCAGACCGCCAGCTGCAGGTGCTTGCTGCGGGTTTCCAGCAACTCGGTGCAGCGCTTCGCGACGAACTTCCAGTCGGCCTCCTTCAGCGCCGTGACCCAGGCGCCCTGCTCGATCGACGGGTCGTCGGCCTGGCGTGCGCGGTTGATAGCGTCGACGTCGGGCGAGAACGCGAGGTCTTCGCCGCAGGGGCGGTCCATGCTGATCGGGACCAGCAGTTTATCGAGGTTCAGCATCGCATCCACCTCATTCGATCACGTACTTGAACTTGCCGGCTTTCGTGGCGCCGACCTTCACGCGCGCGATGGTCGCGCCCTCGGCCATGCGCGCCAGCACGCTGTCGGCGATCTCGGGCAGCAGGGTGCCGTTCAGGATGTTGTCGACGTTGCGTGCGCCGGAATCGACCTCGGTGCAGCGATTCAGGACCGCCGATACCAGCGCATCGTCGTACTCGAACCTGGCGCGGTGCTTGTCCAGCACGCGCGCCTTGATACGGTCCAGTTTCAGGCGGATGATGTTGGACAGGACCTCGTCGCGGATCGGATAGAACGGCACCACCGACAGGCGCCCCAGGAAGGCCGGCTTGAAGTGCTTCATCAAGGCGGGGCGGATCAGTTCCGCCAGCTGCTCGGGCGTGGGTATCTCGCTCGCCGGCTTGTTCAGGCAGGCGCCCATCATCTGGCTCGATCCGACGTTCGAGGTCAGGATGATGATGGTGTTGCGGAAGTCGATCTGGCGTCCTTCGGCGTCATCGAGCACGCCCTTGTCGAACACCTGGAAAATCAGCATCGCTTCCCCCAAGATTGTTTCTAATCAGAATTGGAAGAACCAATCTTAGGAGCAATGCCGTGCGGCCTACAGACGAAAATCAAGCACCGTCCATGCGTCCAAACCTGATGTCGCCGAAGCGGGAAAGGACCAGTGGCGAAGACAGCATCCTGGCCATGCTCGAACGCGACCCCTTGCGCAGGCGCGGTACAGGCAAGGGCGTGTCAAGCCTGCGCAAGGCCTGCTACGGCGCCAGCGCGGTCGTGGTGCTGATGCTGACCGGCACCCTGGTCTTGCTGGCGGCAGACAACGATGGCAAGCGGCTGGAAACAGAGCGCGTGGCCGACGCCGGCAAGGCCGTGGTGCGGGTCGCATTGGCGCCGGACGCCGCCCCGCCCGCGCGCCACGGCAGCGCGGCGGTGATCGTCGACCAGCAGCCGGACGGCGTGCCGCCCTTGCGCCTGCTCAAACCGTCGCCAGCGGCGCCGGCGAAGACGCCGCCACCCGCACCTGTGAAGCCGGCCGCCAAACCGGCGCCGGTCGCAACTGCCGGCATCGTCGCGCCCCGCCCGCGCCCGCCGGCGATCTCCCGCAACACCCCGCGCACGGCGCCGGCAAAAGCGCCACGCCCCGCGGCGGTGCGGAGCACCGAGGCCCCGGTCGATCCGGACGTCGCCCTGATCTCGGCCGTTATCGTGCACGCCAACGGCCATGCGCCCGAAAACACGCCAATGACCGAGCTGTTGTGCCCGAACGACAATTGTCAGTCCCGCCCGAACCGGCAATAACGTGGCGTAAAGGCAGCATCGGCGCCGAATTTCGCCGATACGGCTGGGTTCAGCCGGCGTAGACGCGTTATACTGTACAAAAGCACAGTAAGACGTCACACCATGATCCGGGTTCTGGAAAACGAGTTTTATTATCTGGACAATTTCCAGCGCGTCCTCGATTGGATCGGCGAACGCTACCGCGACCTGCTGGTCGACGCCGAGCTGGATTTCCTGTCCGCCTTCCCCGCCCTGCCGCACAACGCGCGCGCCCTGTTCGTGCGCATGGTCATGCGCAAGGGCGAGCTGTTCCGCGCCAGCAAGCTGGTCTATGCGGAAATCGGCTGCCCGCTCGAGGCTGCCCAGCACCTGCTCGGCACCGGCTGGGTGGAGCGTGACCCGCACATCAATCTGGATGCGCTGTTCGAGCTGCTCTTGAAAGCCGAGATCGCCACCGCGTTCGGCCCGCACCTGCCGCACAAAAACGCGCGCAAGGGCGACCAATTGGAAGCGCTGCGTGAACTGTTCCCCGACGCCCGCCCCTTCTCGCACTGGCACCCGGACTGCGACGACGTGGCGCTGCGCATCCTGGTCAAACCCCTGTGCGACCGGCTGCGCCTGATCTTCTTCGGCAACCTGCACCAGGACTGGACCGAGTTCGTGCTGTCCGACCTCGGCATGTTCCGCTTCGAGCACGTCGAGCTGTCCCACGCCTCGCGCGGTTTCCGTTCGCGCGCCGACGTCGAGCACTACCTGCGCCTGCACGATTGCAAGCAGCGCTTCTATGCGGGCGAGGCGCTGGACGAGATCGTGCGCGACCTGCCCGAGCACGATTTCGACAACGACTGGCTGGTGGGGCGGCGCGAAAAGCTGCTGTTCCAGGTGGCGCAAGGATTCGAGAAACTGAAGGACTGGGACAATGCCCACGCCCTGTATGCGCGCTGCCGCTACCTCGGCGCGCGCGGCCGCGCGATCCGGGTGCTGGAAAAACACGAGCGCTTCGATGAGGCCTACGCCCTGCTGCTGCAGGCCCAGGCCGCGCCCGAGAGCGAGGCCGAGCGCCAGCACCTGGCCCGCATCGGCCCGCGGCTGGCCCGTAAACTCGGCCACGCCAAGCTCCCGGCGCGCAAAGCCGCGCCACCTTCCCGCATCGACCTGTGCCTGCCGATGCCGCCGGGCGACTGGTGGGTCGAGGGCGTGGTGCGCGAGCACCTGGCCAGCACCGATGCGCCCGTGTTCTACGTCGAGAACGCGCTCGCCAATTCCCTGTTCGGCCTGCTGTGCTGGCGCGCCGTGTTCGCCGCTGTGCCCGGGGCCTTCTTCCACCCCTTCCAGCGCGGCCCGGCCGACCTGCACAGCCCCGACTTCGCCCAGCGCCGCGCCGCTGAATTCGCAGCCTGCCTGGCCGAGCTGGAAGATGGCGGCTACCGCGACACTATTCGCCGCAACTACGCAGAGAAGGCGGGCATCACCACGCCCTTCGTCTATTGGGGCGCGCTGAGCGAGGAACTGCTGGAACTGGCCCTCGCCTGCATCCCGCCGGCCCACCTGCGCAAATGGTGCGAACGCATCCTGCTCGATGTGAAGGAAAACCACACGGGCTTCCCCGACCTGATCCAGTTCTGGCCGGATGAGGCGCGCTACACCATGATCGAGGTGAAGGGTCCGGGCGACCGCCTGCAGGACAACCAGCTGCGCTGGATCGACTACTGCGCCGCCCACGGCATGCCGGTCTCGGTGTGCTACCTGGCGTGGGAGCAGGCTGCTTGACATACGCGGTCGCCGTCAGGGCGCTGTGCGAGTTCACCGCCAAACAGGGCGACCTCGACATCCGCTTCACGCCCTCGCCCACCGCCCAGCAAGGCATCGATGGCCACACGGTGGTCACCAGCCGGCGCGGGCCCGGCTACCGCACCGAGGTGTCGCTGTCGGGCGACTGCGGCATGCTGCACGTGCGCGGCCGCGCCGATGGCTACGACCCGGACCAGAACCTGATCGAAGAGATCAAGACCCACCGCGGCAAGGCCGCCAACATCCCCGACAACCACCGCCACCTGCACTGGGCCCAGGTGCGGGTCTACGGCCACCTGCTGTGCCAGCAGCTCGGACTCGACTCGGTGAACCTGGCGCTGGTCTACTACGACATCGGCAGCGGGCAGGAAACCGTGCTGCGTGAAACCCGCGGCGCAGCTGAACTGGCGACGCTGTTCGAGGAGCTCTGCGCGCGTTTCGCCGCCTGGGCCGCGAGCGAAGCGGCGCACCGTGCGGCGCGCGATGCGGCCCTTACCAAGCTGCGCTTCCCGCATGCGGATTTCCGCCCTGGCCAGCGCGAGCTCGCCGAAAACGTCTACCGCGCCAACGCCAGCAAACGCTGCCTGCTGGCCCAGGCCCCAACCGGGATCGGCAAGACCGTCGGCAGCCTGTTTCCGGTCTTGAAGGCGATCCCGCAGGAGAAGCTGGACAAGGTGTTCTTCCTGGCCGCGAAGACGCCGGGCCGGCGCCTGGCGATCGATGCCGCGCACAGCCTCGGCGCCGGCCGCGGCCTGCCGCTGCGCGTGCTCGAACTGACCGCGCGCGACAAGGCCTGCGAGCATCCCGATAAAGCCTGCCAGGGCGACTCCTGCCCGCTGGCGAAGGGTTTCTACGACCGCCTGCCGGCCGCGCGCGCCGCCGCCGCCGAGGTGTCGATCCTTGACCGCGAGGCCGTGCGCGAGGTCGCGCTGCAGCACGACGTCTGCCCCTACTACCTGGGCAGCGAGATGGCGCGCTGGGCCGACATGGCGGTGGGCGACTACAACTATTATTTCGACGGCGGCGCCATGCTGTACGCGCTGGCCCAGAACAACGGTTGGCGCACCAGCGTGCTGGTCGACGAGGCCCACAATATGGTGTCGCGCGCGCGCTCGATGTACAGCGCGGAACTCGATCGCCTCAATCTGCGGGCCGCGCGCGCGAACGCGCCGCCGCTGGTGCAGAAGGCGCTCGAGAAGGTCGGCCGCGCCTGGACCGGCGTCGACAAGGAGGCGCCCGCGCCCTACCAGGTGCTGGATGCCGCGCCCGAGAAGCTGGTCGACGCGCTGCAGAACGCCACCAGCATCGTCAACGACTACCTGGCGGAATTTCCCGGCCCGCTCGACCCCGAGCTGCAGCGCTTCCACTTCGATGCGCTCGGCTTCATTCGCCTGGCCGAATCCTTCGGCGAACATTCGCTGTGCGACCTCACGCGTGCGGGCGTGCGCGATTCCGTCATCAGTATCCGCAACGTGGTGCCGGCGCCTTTCCTGGCGCCGCGCTTTCTGGCTGCCCATTCGGCGACCCTGTTCTCGGCCACGCTCAGCCCCTGGCATTATTTCTGCGACCTGCTCGGCATGCCTGCAAATACCGCCTGGGCCGACGTCGCCTCGCCGTTCACGGCCAATCAACTGGAGGTGCACGTCGCCGGCGGCATCTCGACCCGTTACCAGCAGCGCAGCGCTTCGCTGGGGCCGATCGCCGACCTGATCGCGCGCCAGTATGGCGAACGGCCCGGCAACTACCTGGCTTTCTTCAGCAGCTTCGACTACCTCGAGCAGGTGCTCGAACGCCTGGCGCGCGACCACCCCGCCGTGCCGGCCTGGCGCCAGGAACGCCGCATGAGCGAACTTGAGCGCAGCGCCTTCCTCGACCGCTTCACGCTGGAGAGCCGCGGGGTCGGCTTCGCGGTATTGGGCGGCTCCTTCGGCGAGGGCATCGACCTGCCGGGCGAGCGCCTGATCGGCGCCTTCGTCGCGACGCTCGGCCTGCCGCAGGTGAATCCGGTCAACGAGCAGCTGCGCGAGCGCATGGGCGCGATGTTCGGCGCCGGCTACGACTACACCTACCTCTATCCCGGCATGCAGAAAGTGGTGCAGGCCGCCGGCCGCGTGATCCGCACCGAGCAGGATCGCGGCGTGGTCTGGCTGATCGATGACCGCTTCGCGCGCTCCGAGGTGCGGGCCCTGCTGCCGGCCTGGTGGCAGGTGGATCAGCCCATCAGCTCCCGCAGCCGTGCATAGCCGCTGCGGCTGATCGGCAGCTTGACGCCATCCTTCAGCACGGCGCAGTAGTTGTCCTTGCTGCTTGGTTCGATGCGCGCGATCGCGCCGACGTTGACGATGGTCGAACGATGGATGCGGATGAACACCTGCGGATCGAGCTGACTTTCCAGTTCCGACAGGCTGCCGTGCTTGAGCCATGCCTTGCCGCCTGCATGCACCTGCACGTAGTCGTCCTGGGCTTCGATGTAGTCGACCGTCGATGCGGCCACCACATGCACCCGCGCCCCGTCCTTGATCAGGATGCGCTCCAGGTGCCCATGGCGGCGCGCCGCTTCCTGCACCACCACGTCCAGCGCCGGCTGCCGTCGGCTGCGCGCATGCGCCAGCGCTTGCGCCAGACGCTCGCGGCTGAAGGGCTTGAGCAGGTAGTCGATCGCATGCACCTCGAAGGCGCGCAACGCGAACGCGTCATAAGCGGTGGCGAAGATGTAGTGCGGCGCCGTGCCGGCCAGCTCCACCACCTCGAAGCCGTCCAGCTTCGGCATCTGGATGTCGAGGAAGACCAGCTCGGGCGCCAGCTCGGTGATGGCTTTCACCGCCTCGAACCCGTTGGCGCACTCGCCCACGATCTCGACGTCCGCGTGGTCCGCCAGGAATTCGCGCAGCAGCGCGCGCGCCAGGTGTTCGTCGTCGACGATCAGCACTCGCATGACCTACTCCTTGTCCTTGTCCGTCTGGGCGGGCAGCACCAGCTCCACCCTGAATTTTTCTGCGTCGCGTGTCACGTGCACGCTGCTCTCGATGCCGTAGGCCGTCGCCAGGCGCTGGCGCACGTTCTCCATCCCGATCCCGGCGCCGGGCCGCGGCGCATCCTCGATGTCGACGTCGTTCTCGACCCGGATGTGCAACTGCGAGCCGGCGCGCTGCGCGGTGAGCGTGACGCAGCCGCCATCGAGCAGGCCGCCGATGCCGTGCTTGACCGCGTTCTCCACCAGCGGCTGCAGGATCATCGGCGGCAGCAGGCAATCCAGCGCATCGTCGCCGACCTCCTGTGCGAAACGCAGGCGCGGCCCGAAGCGCACGGCTTCAATCGCCACGAAGCGCTCCACCAGCGCCACCTCTTCGCGCAGCGCGACCTTGCGGTGCGCCTCCAGGCCCAGGGTCTGGCGGAAGAAGCCGGCCAGCTGCAGCGTCATGTCGCGCGCCCGCTTGGCGTCGATGCTGGTGAGTGCGCTGATCGAGTTCAGGCTGTTGAACAGGAAATGCGGATCGATCTGGGTGCGCAACATGCGCAGCTCGGCGTCCTGGGCCAGCAGGCGCGCTTCCAGCGCCTGGGTCTCGGCGCGGCGCGCACGCTCGAATTCGAGCGCCAGGTAGTGCCCTACCGCCGACATCCAGTACAGCAGCACCCCGGTCCCGAACATCAGCGCGGCGAAGGGACGGTTCACCTCCACCACCCGCGTATCCAGCAGCAGCGCACACAGCCCGGCCCAGGCGCTGCCGGCGGCGCACCACATCAGGGCCGCGGTCGCGCCGCTGCACAGGAACACCAGCAGCACCGCCCCCAGCCGGCGCTGCGCCAGCGGGTACGCCCGGCACAGGTAGTAGGCGGAAAAGCCGCAGACGCCGGCGTACAACAGCATCATGGGCACGGCGAACAGCAGGCCTGGGAGCACGCCGACGTCCTGGGTCGCGACCAGCAGGCCGGCCATCAAGACGCCCAGCATCAGCCAGGCCAGCAGGTAGAGCGCGGCGCCGCGCCGCGCCCGGAAACCGCCGTTCATCAGTTGCGGATCTCCACGCCACCCATGATCGCGTAACCCTGTACGATCAGGCGCTTGCTGGTGTCCGGCGGACGCGCGGTCTTTTCTTCGAAGCCGCCCATGATCGGGGTGCCGTTCAGGATCACGGTCCAGTCGGGCGGCACCTTCAGGGTCACGCCGCCCCAGAACGCGAACACGTTGATGACCGCCTCGGTCTGGATCGACGAATTGCGCAGGTCGAGCGCGCAGCCCCCCATGATGGCGGTGATCTCGCCGCCGCGGAAGTCGGGCGTGAACACGCGCCGCTCGAAGCCGCCCAGCACCGCGGTGATGTCGACCAGGCCTTCGCCGTTCAGGTCCTGCTCGCCCTTGACGCCGTCGATCTGGATCAGGCGCTTGCCGATGCGGGCCCGGTAGATCGTGTAGATGCCGAAGCCGATGAAGAACAGCGGCCACATGGTGCGGACATTGAAGTCGATCACGTCCATCCGGTCGAGGATCATCAATACGCCCACGCCCAGCAGGACCGCGCCGAGCATCTGGCCACCGCGGGTCCGGGTGTCGTACAGCTTGACCGCGCCGGCGATGATGAAGACCATCGGCCAGAACGAGATCGCGCGGTGCACGTCCAGGATGTGCAGGTTATCGAGCAGGAACAGGAGGCCCATGACGATGACCAGTACGCCCAGCATCATCTGGCTTTTGGCGCCCTTCGACTTGAGATCATTTTTCATTGTGCTTCTCCGGATGGGTGCTGGCGAAGCGGCGCGCCACCAGCGGCTGGCACACCAGGCTCACGCCCCAGGCCAGGATGAACAAGGGCCAGCTATTGCCGAAGGTGAGCCCGAACACGTGCTCGAAGCAGGCGAACAGCCACAAGCCGATAAAGATGGTCCACACGCCGTTGCCGAATTCGCGCGGGCTCGGATAGCCGATGGTCTGGTTGATGCCGACCGCAACCAGCGCCAACGGCCAGTAGTGCCAGTATTCTCCGGCGTCGATATAGTACATGCGGTCCAGCAGGACGATGACGCCGACGGCGATCATCATCAGGCCCCAGCCCACCTGCTTGCGCAAGCGGTACGCGTCGACGGTTTCCATGGTGCGGCTCTCCTCGTATGTGTTTGACATGGACACACGATACCGGAGCGGCCGCTTGCCGTGAAAGCGCCTTTCGGCGAACGGCGGCGCGGGAGCGGCGAATGGCGAAGTTTTCGGCGGATGGACGTAAAAAAGCCCGCTGGATGAGCGGGCCTTTCAAGCGATGCCGGGAATTCAGGCGGCGACTGCTGCTTCGCGGCGCGACTGACCCTTGACTTCGTTGCGGTACTTGGCGCGGGCTTCGGCGATCTTGACCGCTTCACGCGCGATGTTGGTACGGCGGATTTCGAGGCGTTCCTTCTTGCCGCGGTGTTGTGCTTCGTGCTTGCTGCCGATCTTGCTGGTCATGGTAAAGGTCTCCTAATGATGGGACGCCGCACCCTGGGGCGCGGCAGGAATCAGGAACGGTCGGCGCCTGCCTTGAGCTCCGATGGCATCAGCATGCCCCAGCCCAGCTGGCGCCGGATTTCCTCCGGTGTCGGCGGCGGCGCCGTATCCTTCGAGCGACGCTCGAGGTAGGCACGGACCACGTGCTTGGGTGGATGCTTGATCTCCAACATAGGCAACCTCCGCTCCCCTTGTGGGGCCGTCGTTCACTTGAAAAGTTGAACGCCGGCCCGGATCTGGTGCCGGTCCTCGAGGCGACCGGCTAACCTGTCAAGCTGTCGGCACACTGCGCATCGTTCGATGCACGGTGCCTCACTCACACAGGTACATCTTATTGAATCCCCGGCAGCACGACCGTTCGTTGCCGCACACTAATCGATAGGTGCGATCCTACAAGGGCGCGGGCAGCCCCGGAAGATGGACGAAAAAAAGGGGAGCCGCGGCTCCCCCCTACCCCTACGCGACGATCAGAACTTGTAGCGCAGGTTCACGTAGTACTGGCGGCCGCTGACGTCCAGCTTCTGCTGCTCTTCCTCGCTGTAGCGATATTGAGCGCGCTTGGCGTTGGTCAGGTTGTTGGCGCTGAAGGTCAGCTCGATGTTCTTCGTGACGTAGTAGTTCAGCGAGAACGCGAGCGTGGTCACGGCGTCGGCGTAGGTCGGCGCGGTCGGCATCGCCACGCCGTTGATCACCGACAGGCCCTGGCTGTTCGCGGTCGGCGCCGGCGCGGTGGTGCTGTTTACGTACTCGCCACGGTAATTGGCGACCAGGCGGGTCGACAGCTTGTCGTTCTCGAAGTACAGGCCCAGGTTGCCGGCCCACTCGGACGCGCCCACCATCGGACGTCCGTCGTCGACCTTGGTCTTGGCGCGGCTGACGTTCGAGGTGAAGCCGAAGCCGGTGCTGCCGATCGGCTGCTCGTACTGCACTTCCAGACCATTGATCTTCGCGCCCTGCTGCGAGGCGGTGTTGATCGCGAAGGTCTTGACGGTCTGGTCGCGCGGGTCGATCAGGTCCACCGTGGAGGTGCCGGCGGCGCCGGTCTTCACGTAGCCGTCGATCTTCGAGTGAAAGGCGCTGACCGCCACCACCGAACGCGGGCCGAAGTACCAGGCGTAGGACAGGTCCAGGTTATCCGAGGTGAGCGGGCGCAGGTCCGGGTTGGGGCCGGTCACGCGGCAGCCGTTGGCGTCGCAGGCCGGGGTGCCGAAACCGACGCCCAGCACGTTGTAGTTCTGGCGGCCGATGGTGCGGCTGGCGCCGAAGCGCAGGATCTGCTCCTTGTCCAGTTCGTAGCGCAGGTTCATGCTCGGCAGCCACTTGTCGTAGGTGCGGCTGACCGGCTTCAGGTAGTACACCACGCTGCCGCCCGGATTGAAGACGGTATTGTCGAAGTAGGCGGCGCCATTGCCGGCGGTGGTGATCGCGCCCGGATAGGCCGGGCAGGTGGTGGCCGGCTTGCCCGGTTCGGTGCGCTGGCAGGCGCCGGCCGGGGTCGGGGTCGAGATGTTGGCGTCGGTCTTGGTGCGCGTGTAGCGCAGGCCGAAGTTACCGCCCCAGCGCTCGCCCTCCAGGTTCGCCATCAGGTAGGCCGCACTCTGGCGCTCCCGCATGTCGATCTCGGTGTTGACGCGGCGCTCCCACTCGTCGCTGGTGACCTTGGTGTTGGCGGCGATGTATTCCTTGGTCGCGTCGCCGGTGTAGGTGAAGCCGCTGTTGTCCCACCAGCCGCCGCCCAGGCCGCTGCCGAAGTCGCCCGGATAGCCGACCCAGCCGGTGGTCGGGGTCGGGGTGTTCGAGGTGACCTTGCCGGTGGTGGCGTCCACCGAGATGCCGTTACGGAAGGCCGGGCCGCGGCGGCCGCTGGTGCGCTCGTGGTCGGCGAAGCGCACGCCGCTCTCGAGCGACTTGAACAGGCCGCGGTCGAGGCGGTATTCGGCGTCGAACTGGGCGCTCCATTCCTTGTCGACAGTGCGTACACCGGAGGCGGCGCGGTCGACGATGGTGTAGCCGCTGCCGTCGGCGTTCAGGCCGGGCTGGTTGCTGCCGGCGCCGTGGTATTTCACATAGGGCGCATCGTGCAGGCCGCCCAGGGCGTAGGAAATGCCGGTGCCGTAGCGCGCCAGGGTCAGGCCCTGGTCGAGCTTGGTGGAACCGACGCCGCGCGTGGTCGACAGCAAAGTCTTGACGGTCAGGTCTTCGTTGACGTTGTACTTGGCGTCGAGATCCAGGAAGGACGAGGTCGCTTCAGCGCCGTCACGGAAGAAGCCTTCCGAGTTGCCGACGTATTGCGGGGTGGTGCCGTCCGCGAACACGATGTCGGCGGCCTTCAGCACCTTCAGGTCGTGGCCGTAGACGGTCTTCTCGTTGACGATCACCGGGTTGCGGATCTGGGCGTAGACGCGCTGGCCGTTCGAATTGGTGTTGGCCGAGGCGGCGGCGGTCGCGCCCAGCGGCTGGTTTTTACCCAGCAGCATCGAGTAGATCGCGCTCGAGGTCAGGCGGCCGTGGTTGTCGGCGCCCATCTCCGAGTGGAAGCCGGTCAGGACCACGTCGAGATCGCGGTTCGGCTTGTATTGCAGCGACAGCATGCCGCCCTGGCGGTCACGCACCGATTCCACGAATTCCGAGCTCATCGAACCCGGCAGGCGCACGCCGTTCAGGTCGGCCGCCTTGTAGCCGGTGCCGGCCAGCGAGGCGTCGGTGATGCCGAGCATGGTCGCGGTATTGATCACGTCCCAGCCGCTGTTGGTGCCGTAGGCGAAGCGCGATACCGAGTCACGGCGCACGAAGCGCTTTTCCTTGAACAGCGAGGCCAGCACGCCGAAGGTGCCGGCGTCATTCTTCCAGGTGACCGAACCGTTCATGTCCGGGCCCCAGCGGCCCGGCAGGTCGGCGTAGGCGCCGCCGGCGCTGATCACACCCGAGACTTTTTCCTTGGCCGACAGCGGACGGCGGGTGGTGACGTTGACGGTGCCGGCCAGGCCGCCGTCGACGATGTTGGCCTGCGAGGTCTTGTAAACCAGCGCCTGTTGCAGCACGTGCGAAGGCATCAGGGACAGGCTGGTCGAACGCGAACTCGAGCCCTGGTCGGCGACGTACCAGTCGCCGCCGCTGACGGTGTGGCCGTTGAAGATGATCAGGGCCATGTCCGGGTTGGTGCCGCGCATCGAGACCTTTTCCGCCTCGTCGTAGTCGGTACGGACGGCGACGCCGGCCAGGCGCTGCAGCGAGTCGGCCAGGTTCTTGTCCGGCATCTTGCCGACGTCTTCGGCGCTGATGACCTCGATGTTGGCGGTGGCATCCTTCTTCACCGACAGCGAACGCTGCAGCGAGCCGCGGATGCCGGTCACCTGCACCTGCTGCACCGACATCGGCTGCGGTTCGCTCTGGTTCTGCGCCACGGCGGGAAGGGTTGCGAGGCTCATTACCGCCATCGACACCGCTGCTGCGAGCGGTTTCTGCTTGAACATGTTCGTCTCTCCTGATATATCGCTATTGGTCTACGAGGCGGGCCCAATCGCCGCCATGATCAAAGTATTGATGAACTGCCGGCTTGCTGAATAATCACTTGTATGCTCTGCTATATAACTAGGAGGAATGTACATATGCAACTTTTCGGCGCGCGCCTCTTGTGAGGTTATGGCGTCCGTCCAAAATTTCATTATTCATTCGCAGCGTGTGCGTTTAGCGTGGCGATATCACAACACTTTGACATTGACCACCATGCGCCTCGCCTGCCTGCTGCTCGCCGGCGCCGCCCTCGCCGGCTGCGCCACCACCCCGCCCCAGCTTCCCGCCAGCGCCGTGCCAGCGGTCGAACGGCCACTGGCCGACGTGCTGACTACCCCGCTCTATAAAATGACGCCGCGCGAAGCGAGCCGCTACATCGCCCACATGCAGGCCAGCGAACCCGACCTGCGCAAGCGCATCGCCGCAATCGGCCGCCAGAACCTGGGCCAGCCCTATTCACTGCACCTGCTGGGCGAATTCCCCTACCAGATCCACGACGAGCTGCCACTGTTCAGCCTGAAGGAGAGCGATTGCGTGGTGTTCGCCGAGCACACCTACGCGATGGCGCTGTCGCAATCGTGGGAAGAGTTCTTCTGGATGCTGCAGCGGATCCGCTACCGCGACGGCGTGATCGGCGTCGCCACGCGCAACCACTACACCGAGATGGACTGGAACGTGCAGAACCGCTGGCTGGTCACCGACGTCAGCGCCGAACTGGCGGGCACGAACGGTCCTTCGTACTCGCAAACGGTGGACCGCAGTAAATTCCTGCGCACCCGCCATCACACGATCGCCGACTATCCGGTCGAGAGCAGCCGCCAGGCCTTCGTGCCGAAGGAAGGGGTGGCCGCGATCGCCGCCCAGCTGCGCGAGGGCGACTTCGTCAACGTGATCTCGACCCGCGACGGCGAGTTCTGGGCCTCGCACGTCGGCCTGGTGGTGCTGGGGCCGAACGGCGAGCGCCACCTGCTGCATTCGCAGGCGCCGCAGGTGCGCGAGGAAACCTTCGATTCCTTCATCGCGCGCGCCGCGGAACGGGAAGCGAAGAATGCGCGCGAGGGCAAGCGCGGCCAGGTGCTGGCCGGCTTCAAGTTCCTGCGCCTGAACGAGCAGATCACGGTGCCGCCGATGGCGCCGCAGCCGCGTCCCGGCCGTCCGGCCGGCGCCTGATTTTTTCGCGAGGGGCCGCCAGGTCCCTCGTCCTGCCCGCGCCCCTGAATCGGCGCGGGCTTCCCCTTCCCGCCCCACTACTCCTCCGCATCCCCCCATCGGCTGCATCGCCCCCGGTTTGCTCAGCAATTAAATTATCGTCAGAAATGAATTAGGCATTTTATTTCCCTATTTCATTTCCTGATTAAAATTTTGAGCGTTTTCGATTTAATTCACTTTCCGCCGTTGAGTCAGGTCAAGCCCCGCTCTTAGTGGTCGCAAGATAATAAATTTACAAAACATACCAATTCATCTGGGCTTATTCGGAAGATTTTATTACTAACCAATTTTCCACTTCGAATTTTATCCCCGCACACCACGCTTTCGATTCCCGAATCAATCCTTAACCAGCAGCGGATCACCATGTCGAAAATCAGCTCCGATCGTATCAGCCAGCTTCGCGCACGGATGGTGTCGATGAACCGCACCAGCAAAATTGCCCTGATGGTCGTGGCGGACCTGCTGGCCCTGCCGGTCTGTTTTTTAATCGCCATGATATTGCGCGGGGGCGATTTACAACTCGCAATGAATTATGGTCCGGCATCTTATGTATTGGTTGCCGTCGTCACGATCGCCGCATTTTCGGTGTCCGAACTGTATCGCGCCGTGATCCGCTTTATCGACCAGAAATTATTGAGTTTTACCGGCGCCGCATTGGCATTCGCCATATTGTGTGTGTACGTCGTATTAATCATCATGAATGAACCGCGCTTTCCCCGCAGCGCGCTGGCGATTTACTGGTTCGTCGTGTTTTCCTACGTCGTGATTTCTCGGATCGGCTTGCGCAACTTGCTGCGCGGCCACGCCGGCCAGCGCACCGGCAGTTCCGACGCGGTCGCGGTCTACGGCGCCGGCGAGGCCGGCGCGCGGCTGGTGCAGGCGATGCGCCACAGCGACGAGTACCGTCCGGTCTGCATCTTCGACGACAAGCGCGCGCTGAACGACCGTACCATCGCCGGCCTGCGCGTGTTCAACACCGCGCGCCTGGCCGAGCTGGTCGCCGGCCAGGGCATCCGCACCATTGTCATCGCCCTGCCCTCGGCGCCGCCGGAACGCCTGCGTGACATCATGCAGCGCCTGGGCCAGGCCGGCGTCCCGGTCAAAATCCTCAGTCGCCTGGTCGACCTGGCCGACGACCGCCCGCCGGCGCGCGGCTCGATCCGCGAACTGAAATTCGAAGACCTGCTGGGGCGAGCGCCGGTGCCGCCGCGGCTCGACCTGTTCGCCCGCTGCGTGCGTGGCAAAAGCGTACTGGTGACCGGCGCCGGCGGCTCCATCGGGGGCGAATTGTGCCGCCAGATCGTCACCCTCACCCCGCGCGAGCTGCACCTGCTCGACCACTCCGAGTACGCGCTGTATACGGTGCGGCAGGAACTGAGCACGCGCTTCCCGTCGCTCAGCATCCACGCCCATCTCGGCTCGGTGTGCAACAACGACCTGGTCGAGCGCATCCTCCGCGACGGCGCCGTCGACACCATCTACCACGCCGCCGCCTACAAGCACGTGCCGCTGGTGGAATCGAACATCGTCGAGGGCCTGCGCAACAACGTGGTCGGGGCCCAGGTGGTGGCCAGCGCGGCCGCCCGCCACAAGGTCGCGACCTGCGTGCTGATCTCCAGCGACAAGGCAGTGCGCCCCACCAACATCATGGGCGCCAGCAAGCGCATCGCCGAGCTGATCTTCCAGGCGGCGGCGGTGCGCCACGGCGCCCACACCACCTTCTGCATGGTCCGCTTCGGTAATGTGCTGGGCTCGTCGGGTTCGGTGATCCCGCTGTTCCAGCGCCAGATCGCACGCGGCGGCCCGCTCACCATCACCCATCCGGACGTGTCGCGCTACTTCATGCTGATCCCCGAGGCGGCGCAGCTGGTGATCCAGGCCGGCGCCATGGCCAAGGGCGGCGACGTGTTCGTGCTCGACATGTGTGAGCCGGTCCGCATCGTCGAATTGGCGCGCACCATGATCGCGATGTCCGGACTCACCGAGCGCAACACGCAGAACCCGCGCGGCGACATCGAAATCCAGTTCGTGGGCCTGTTCCCCGGCGAAAAGCTGCACGAGGAGCTGCTCACCGACGGCACCGTCTTCCCCAGCGAGCACCCGCGCATCATGCGCATGAAGGAAAGCGCGCTGCGCCCGAGCGTGCTGGAAACCTGCATCACCTGCCTGATGATGGCCTGCGAGACCCACGAGCGCGGCACGATCGAATCGATGGTCAAGGCCA
>Ga0265798_10002748_pt1 | contig 25591 bp, 21 predicted proteins | sample P3T30metagenome_FD_192430 | JGI IMG/M metagenome (GOLD analysis project Ga0265798, IMG submission 192430) | Plant litter microbial communities from East Loma Ridge, Irvine, California - P3 T30 | ecosystem: Environmental > Terrestrial > Plant litter > Unclassified | place: USA: California...
TCTTATAGCAGTTCTCCGGAGCGAATTCGGAAATTGATTCGGAGATCATGATTACAAGTTTCGGCCGACCAACACATGCGAGACGGTCAGTTGAAGAGAGATTGCACACTGGAGCTGATACTGTACCTGTCGGAAAGAGTCGTCGTAGTCATCGCAAGTGGAGAAGGGGCTCGAGAGCATGGCGGAGGCAAGAGCGAACGGGTACTGCGCTTTGAATCCCATCTAGAAGTCGCGAAACTTTTGGTAAAAGATGCTCGCGCTCCCTGTAAGTTATTCTGAGACACGTATGGTAGTCCCGATGTATTGGAATGATCTCAGTACTCGATAATTCTTAGATGGCTTCTAGTCTTGAGTGTCGACGTATGGAGACTATCATACTGCCTGGACCCAGTCTCCTATCAAGCCAGTCTCGGAAGCGATAACTGTCTCGGACAACTCTCTTGTCGCAAACAAAGTCACAAATACGGCTTGGAAGTCAAGCCCTTTAGCAGGTTTTCCTAGTGTACCGGACTTGACAATCGATGTCATGCTTCACGATCTGCGATACGTCAAGTCTGAGGTCGCAGGAGACAGAGGATACAGCAGAGGGCTAAGTAGCGGCCGAGTAGAAGGCAAGGGTCAGTCGCTTTTTATTTTGTTTCTTGATAATTCCAGGCTCTGCGCGTGCTAAACGACTGATGGTTCAATGGTATTGACGCGTCAGATTGCTAACGGCGATGGCGCGGCCATCAATAGTCCGTAGATAGGACTAAGCATGACCCTCAAAGAAGCGCTTGGACACAGACGATAAGGAAATGCAGCCCCTTCCAATGGGTTCGCGAGCAGTTGCCGATCTCGGTTAATACTTTCGCCGATATGCTTACTGTATGTAGATCACAAGGTTGTTCTCTTGTCAATCTTCAAGATCTAAATAGTCATCGTATTGAATAGAGATGCAGGGGTGTAAGTATGAAAGTCATGCAGGTTTTCGAGCTTCAAGCTTCGAGCTTCGGCGAGTCATGTACTGGGACTTCCTATCATGTGTTTGGTGCGCTTTAACGTATGGAGCGCGGAGCGGCAGCGAAACGCTCCGCCTTCGAATCCGCCTCTAACGAGAATAGAAACCTGCGATGACTCACAGACACGAGAGGTCTTGTGGGGGTCTAGCTGTTCCTAGCGATCATGCTGATCCTGCTTTCTTGCGTCCTGATATCTTTGCTTGTATCGCGTACTGTAGCGTCAGCAGCAGCTATCAGCACTTCATTGTTCGCTCCTCGAGATGCACTTCGCTACAGGGACGCGCATTGTTGATCAAGCAGACGCCATCCCTTTGCCGACCCGATGAAATCGCGCATACGGCCGCTAGACGCACGCCAACGAGCCAAGCAATAGCAGATATCTACATCCCAGCAAGAGAAGGCGCTCGTTGATCATCTGTTGCGGCTACACAAGAACAGATACCCTACTCGCGTGAAACTGCAAACACTGCACACTGCATCCGACCTGCACTTAATGCGGGGTAGCTTCGACCGAGTGAGGTGGGGCACGTGCGGGGTATGAGGAAGGTCGAGCAGAATGCCTTCCTACTTTCAAAAACCATACTAGCAACAAGCGGAACCTTACAATAGTTTAAAGCTTTATGGGTGAGCTTGAGAATTTCCGTGAGCGGATTGACGCTTTTCGTGACCAGGACGACCAACGATCGGCCTGTCTTGCGGTATCTTGAATCAATCCCAAGTTTTCGGCATAGTGCTAATTTCCATAGGAATTGGTCAAAGCGCTGAGCGATGCGCAGATGAGGTGCGATGAACTGGAAGGAGATTTTCTATCTGAACGGACCAGTCGACAGCAGTTTCAGCACAGCGCTCGCGACCTTGACACCAAACTGCGTGCTTTACAGACGAGTGTGAAAAAGTCAGCATTCGTTCTGGTGTTGATAGATGCCGACCACGACGGGTACACTTTTAGTGATGACTATATCACAAGAGGTGCAGATGGTGGTCAGTCCGCTGCTCGAGAGCTTCAGAAAGGCGTCCAGACACAATTGCTTGCCAGAGGAGTTGACGAGAATGTGTTGGTTGTGGTTCGGGCGTTTGCAAACACTGAAGCGGTAACCAGAATTCTAGGAGAGAGCGGTGTCCACGAGCCCAAGACCAAGATGACTCGATTCATTCAAGGATTCAACCAAATCAAGTTTTGTGATTTTGTTTCAGTTGGCAGTGGCAAAGACAGAGCCGACGAGAAGATAAAAGGTAATACCAGGAACAAGCCATGGATGCAATTATGCTGATGTCTCGACAGCACTTTTTGAGCGTGCTTGTACGGATCCAACCTGTGTTCACATGGTTTTTGGTGCTTGTCACGACAATGGTTATGTGAGAATGCTCGAGCAGGTCCACGAGCCAGAAGTCCTGCGCCGTATCACACTTCTGAAGTCTTTCCAGACTGGTTACGAGTTCAAAACGCTGCCATTCGCCTGTATGGAGGTCAACGGACCGTTTCGCACCCAGCACATACGAAATGCGGTTCCTCCTCCACTTGATCAGACGCAAGCTTCACATGCCACTGCACGTTATTCGAATGGCAACGAGCTTCCTGAGCCTGCGACATATGCAAGTATTGCCACCGGGGGCTCACAAGCTATCCTGGGCGGCGTGAGGCCTCCTGATTCCATCAATTTCAACCGCCTTGGTCGACGCTTGGATCAAGATTTGCCGACGTGCGATCCTGAAGCGCGTGGGAGTTACCACAAAAAGCTACAATCCGGCAAGCGATATTGCAAGAGTCACTTTCTGGCTGGTCAGTGCTCTTTCAGTCCATGCAGCTACGAGCACATGGGCCTCAGTGCAGAAGAGATCAAAGCGTGTAGGGTGGACATGCGTGAGAAACCGTGTAAAACCGGTGTTCACTGCAAGAACTTGCTTTGTTTCTATGGGCATTGTTGTCCTCGGGTCGACTGCACGGGACAGAGCTGCAGGTTGAGTTTCTCGGTTGACATGCATAATGTTACAGGTTACTAGTATGCCAAGATCGTGGACCAGCGGAATGAGAATTATGGCCTAATGCCTATTTGTAGTTATTGGAGATAGCATGGCTCAGACTGGGCTGGAAATCGTACGAAAGACAACATATCATTATGCTCGCGTGTACTAACATAATCATGATGCTCCGAAAGCGGGCTCTGCTGGCAGCAGTTCAAAGAGGTTACCAGCGTGGAAATAGTGGCGTAGACGGATGTTACTGCACGTTCTCAGCAAGGGTCGAGAAATACAGAAGCGGAATGTCGAGCAGCCTGGGACGCCAGGATATTCTGATAGGACATCCACAACCATGAGTCGTCGCGCACTTCTACACTGGCGAAAAGCCATGACGAAGCTCAGGCGGAGCGCCCCTGCGCAAGGTGATAAATGGGCGTGAGTGTGGCATAAAAGAGGCGGCAATGCGTGCTGACTGGCGTAAGCTTTTCCTCACAACCGCTTGTTCGCTGTCGCAAGATGCACTTTAGCACTTTGTCACATGTTTCTGTCGTTCACCCCTGTCCTCCTGCACCTCAAAGAAGAGTTTAGACCGGGCCAGAAAGCCGGCCGAGACGATGTTTGACTATACGGCGAGCTCACGCCTTCTTGAGTCGCTAAAACTGTTGTTAGCTCGGAGTTGAACGTGGAGTGCCCTGCATGCTGCGATCCTAGAGACAGAGAGGTTGGGGCCCGCTGCGGTGGTCAGCCCTTCATCAGCCGGGCACGCCAGTAGTGTAATTCTTATGCCGCCAGCCATCTCTTAGCTTCTGATGATACCATCGTCGTAATCCTGTCTTGGGTATTCAAGTCAGCCCATTCTTGTGGTTGCAGGCATCACTCATATGGTTATTTGGAAGATTTGTGTAGCGACTCCGCAACTACGCACCCAGGCTGGAATACCGTTTCCTCTAGCGAACGCATCGGAACGTAGGAAAGAGTCGGCTCACATTAAGGCACAACTACCACTGCGAGTGCTCCACCTCTTCACTACGCCGATACCAATACCAACTGTCCCACTCTCCTCTTCGGTGTATATCCTCTGCGCAATGCGCGCCCTTAGCCTCTTCCGCCAACTCCTCACGCCACCCTCATTAATCGCCTCCCGTGCATTGATGAAGTCGGCCCATCTGTGCTGCAGTCTACGCGCTGCAGAGAATTCACCACGCAGTACACGGTCGGTGTGCTCTTGTACTGTCGACTGGTATTTGTAAACCCCCGTAAAGATTTCGACAATGTGCGTAGGGTAGGCGTGTACGTGAATGTTATGCACATAGGGGCCAGCGGGGCAAGAAGGAGGCCGCTGTCCAATTGGCCTTGGCTGAAAAAATGGAAACTTGATGGCTGTTCCGCTTGACCCTACAGACGGGCCCGTAGGTTGCGGCACCCTGACAGTCGCGTTCCTGGTGATGACATTGGCGTTGCGGAAGAGTATTTCTCGAATGCCAACCCATGTCACGTCAGAACAGTCACGAACACTCAAAGAAAGCCCTACGGTCGGCGTGTATGGGGTATGAGCGATAACGATCGTGCGAGGGACACGCCTGCTAATCATCGCCGCCACTTCGACCAGCACGAGGTCCGAGATCCGAGTACTGTCCATTTCAAGTGACCAAAGGCCAGTACAAGACTGAAGCAAAGCCAGCATACCGACGTCGTCCATTCGTTCGCAGTCATTAACCCGGAGGTGACGCAAGTGTCTGGCGCAAGATGAGCTGGCCAGGCTATGGAGGACTGCATTGGTAAGCCAGTTGAGCTCTCCAAGGTCAAGTTCGGCGAGCAATGGCGTTGTTGAGAATAGCTGAATGAGAGTTTCGTCACCAATGCCATGGCACTTGGAAAGTTTCAGTGTCTCGATATCGTGGATGTTGTTGACGAGGGCCTGGACGCCACGCTTGGAAATACCACGGCATCGAGCGAGGTCAAGATGTTTTAGCTTCCTTGAGGGAATAACAGACTTAGGGGTGAGCAAATCGATTTTGTTCCGCCCTCCCTGGATCAATATCGTTAGTGACTCGTCGGTCAGACTGTCGCAGTTCTTTAACACGAGGCGTTCGAGATTGTTGCGTAGGAACAGCTTCTGCATGATTTCGCCGTTCTCCCAACCGCCGATCTCGCTAGCCTGAATACTCCTAAGCTCAGAACAAGCTTCGACGACTTCCTGCAGGCCATACGTGTTGATGCTGTCGCAATATGAAATGTTGAGAGTTTCGAGCTTGGGACAACTGACTGCGATGACATGCATCGCAGTGTTCGTTACGCTCTTATGATAAGAGAGGTCGATATGCACAAGTCTGCTTTTTGCGTGGAGAATGCGGTGAATGGTAGTGCCATCGATTAGGCAGCTTCTGAGTGAAAGACTTCGGAGATTCATGCAGGTATCCAAGAGAGCTCGTCCGTGCCAGAACTCATCCAATCGTACACATCCACGCAAATTGAGATCACACAGGAAAAGTCCGGCTCTGGTGATGATGGTGGATATTGCATCGGCGGGGATGGGTTGAGCGAATCCCGCCACGTCAAATTTGCCCCAAAGCTGACCGTCGTAGCACACTCGATGCCAATCTCTTGATACACGCGAAGAGCGAACGATCTCTTCCGGCTCGAGGTACGTAAATATTCTGATCTTCAACTCGAGAGGTATGCTGCGCCAGAATGTGAGCGATCCACCCGGCCGCGTCTGTGGTTTTTCGGCGTCAAGCTCTGTACAGAGATGTGCTTCCCTGTTGAGTTTCATGGCTCTTTTGAGATCAGAAAAGGAGGCTGAAGAGGTGTTGCCCGGGTTCGACCGCATTCTTTAACGTGCGCACTCTCCCACGTTGGATGGAAAGCCTTCATGCGATCACGCCGGATGTCAACGTTGCAGTAGGCTAATCCGCGTATTCTCACGCCAGAAGCGTCCTGAGCGGGATCCCATGGCTGGCAGAGTCTACGAATGGAAGGCGGGACTGTCGAACACGGTGGTAGGGATACGAGGTCGCACATACTGTGGAAGGGCGTCCGCCGACGACACGTTCGGCCGAGCCAGATCGGACTCGCTGACCTTCGGCTTCTCCACAAACAGTCGACTGAGAGTCCCCTATCCGCCACGACATGTCACGGGCACCTCCGACGCCAGGCTGTCTCGGTCGTTGGAGTAATACGCGCTCGACGGCGTTGGGGTATCAGGATCTCAGCAAATAGACTTCAAGGTCTGGAGCTGAACACCAAGAAGTCGCTATCCTACAGTAGTTTCGAGAGACTACGTCCTCAGCGTTGCATCACTCCTACTGTATCATCAGTGTGTGTAACGACCACACTCCTTTACCTCGCTTCGGAGGTTGGTCTTATCCTCAGGGAACCACTTTCTGTCATTGAATTACTGTCCAAAATGCTGTTGCTAATTTGCCCCGCATCTGCATGGCTGGTTCGGTTTACCATGGCGTCTCATTTGCAGGTAGCATATCGACAACGTGACACTAGAGGTTCAATCGAATGTCCAGCTCGTATTCGACTCGGCAAGTTCCTGTTAAACACAATCAATGCCATGGAGCCGCCACTAAATTCAGGAGGCGACTTACTATGTCCTTTCGCGCCGCAAACTTAGTCTTTGGAGGATGGAGCTCTGGTTTCGGCTACCAAAAAGAGGAAGACCCTATATGCGCAGACTCCCAGAAAGGCAATTTGCGAGGCGAAAGCCAGAATTCCCACTCTGGTTGCTAAGGTGGTGCCCACTGGAGCCCAATTTTCTGGCACATTCCGGTACCGCCATGTATAGACACCATAGGCTGTCCAGGTGCCAATTGATTGGACAATCCTAGATCCACGTCAGATCGCGATAAATAAAGACAAGGAAGTGATTCACTGACCATAATTTAAACACGGACTCCTGCGCAGCTCTCCATTTCCATTCAAGGGCAACAGAGCCCCAGCCCATCACGAATTGGAGATTCAACCATGGTAAATACGCTTGTACTTGTACGCTCCGGTCAGAATGCCAGAAACAGTAAAGTAAACCGAAATTTGCGACGAGCGACAGACTGTATTGGCGTCAGTCTTCCGGGACTTGCAAGATGCATAATGTTCGAAACACGGGCATTCTCACAGCTCGAGCCGGGACGACAAGTTAGATGCTTGCGTCTCGATACTTCGTGAATATATTAAGCATATGGATACCAGCTGAAAGACGCTATAACCGAGGATGAGTAAGTTGTGGACGACTGTATACGATTGTGGAGGTTCGAGAAGCTGATCTTCGATTGCGAGGGTGAAGGGCAGCTCGAAGGTCCGGGCGATCTCGAAAGGCATCTCGCAAGGTGTTGCAAGGTGGTTGATGAAGTGTTCTCGAGAGCCGACGCCTACTTGCGGCTTCAACACGGCAAAACCACGGGACGTCCACGTAGTCGATGTGCGCACGAATGACATCACCGGGCAGGATTGACATGATTGCAAGGGGTGGTGGTCTCTTTCTACATCTCTTGCAAAAGTTATCCCCCGCGCATTGTCCCTAGGGCACATATGTACGTTCCTGTGAGCAAACTTATCGAGTCATACGGATCACGTGCTTGTATGACTCGTGATCGAAAGGTGTACGCCGGATCACCGTGGGGGAAACCCAAGCATGTGGCCCAAAACGCGCCCGCGGCTACAATTCAGCGGGCTGCTTGAGATTGGTGTAACAACGATGTTGGGTATATCATATTCTGCCATGGATGGGACGCCAGGATTAACTCGTCGACAAAATGATACAAGGGAAAACAAGTGCGCCGGTGGATACAGTTTTTTCCAGATTCGGGTTGATTCTGGCACGTCATGGTTACATTCTCCAACAGATGACAACAAGCGATACTGGTCATTGGAGCGTGTGTTTTCGACAAAGCCGATAAAGCCGATACTGCAACCTCTTACATCAACATCACATCGTCTTCTCTGTACCATCTTCGAGGACAGACTGTTGTTCTATCCCCCGACGAAACCTCCATCTTTCTCGTCCCGCGTCAACCCAACTCAGCAAAATGTCCTCTAGCAACACTTGTTCGCCCACGGTCTCCTGATCTGCCATATTCCTAGTGTTCTTCACTGCGTGATTCTTCCTTCGCTCTTGGGTTCTTCCACAACATCCCCTCTTTCTCATCTAACGAGTCGTCTACACCGTCATCGCTCTCGGTCCTGCCCGCATCTTATTCCCCTCCGATTCGCAACCTCTTGTATAATCCGCTTTCTTCTTGCGCAGCCTGATCCTACTTCAACTTCACCGTCTCGTGCTGTCACCGTCCTCCGAGTTCTCTCTCTCCGTTACATCTTCTGGCCGGCCGCCGCCATCGCGCCGTTCGGTTCTCTTACACCAGTTCCTTGCCTGTCTTTCCCAGCCGTGATTTGCCCTCCAGTGTTCTCCACGTGCATCTGTTGCTTGTTTCTCGCGGCATGTTCGACTGCGCGGACAAATTCGGCTTCCTCTTCTTGCGCATTGCGAGCCATCCACCGCCATGCTCTCGGCCTTTGACCCCATCATGAATAGCATGAGGATATCTCCGTTCGCGTTTCTCTCCAAGAGCAGCATGGTTTTCGGAAGTTGACGCTTAAAGTGCTCACACAGACAACACTGCTGGCGCTCCGCGGGTCTGTGGTCGAGCGTCTTATAGATAGCTCAGACATTTCAGACAGTCTCCTTAAGCGTGACTTCCGCGTACAGCACGTAGACTTCATCGCCAGGATGGACCTGTTCCGTAACTTCATCATCCATCCCTAACGGCTTCACGAACCGCCATACGTCGTTTTTGTTTGCGTCTTTGTATGAGCAGTTGACTGTTGATTTATTGCTCTCGATAGCCCTCGCATGCATCATCATGCTTTCGCTGATCGGAATCGTCCCGTGTATGAAAGTGGTTGGTTTGCCGTCCAGAGCGGCTCTTATCTTGTCGCTTACAGCGGAGTTCTCCTCGTCAGCCATAGGGGTGTTTGCATGCGCGTCAGGTACGAAATCGGGGGTGTAGGTGCGCGGGTGGATGATAGTCCTTTTCCAGAAAGAAGTCCTGAGTATAATGGTCGCGAGATTTGCTTTTACAGATTAAATCTTGTGTATGCTCCTGGATTCTTGGTGCACAAAAGGCGCTCGGGTCATTGTCAGTGCTTCAGCCGATATTTCCTTGGCAGCAGTCGTTCCCCGCTAATGCAGGCTTCCGTGAGCGACTGTGGTGAACGCGCTCGCAACTGACGAGTCAGATGGAGGCTTATAGTAATGAACGTGCGTGATGGTCACAGCGTATGTGTACGGCGTTCGATACAGTAGTCCGTGATCTTATCAATAGGTTGTCTACGAGGTTCCCCTCATGCTTTTCAGCTCATTGAGCAACCACCAAGCATTCCGTGATGCCACCGGAATGATGACGAACCCCGGATGCTTTTCCGGGTCTCGAGGAACGAAAATACTGGCGCCAGTACGTGGTGCTTTCTGGCGATTATCGATCGTTTCTGATGCAGATCCTTGCTTCGGGAGCCTGTTCAGCAGCTGCTCGGCCTCGACAGTGTTGAATCCAGTGAAAATTGCGTGACATTTGCCCTCCGCCAACACTGCAACCTGGCGTTAGCATTCGGTATCAATGACGGAATCATGGCTTCACCTACGTTGAACTTGCTGCTGGATTTTGTGATCATCCGGCAATGCGTTCTCCACCAGCCCCGACTCATCATCTGACAGCGGATGGGGTTCTGAGTTCAGTGCAGAGCATGCGTTTTTGAAGTCTTGAGAGATGTTAGAACGATTCAGCGCCTACATTTCAGGAGGGAGGTCAGACCAGTCCCGAATTTTGCAAATTCGTCTGATTGATATACCCCCAGTCTGCCGGAGGACCTAAGGTAGTCCAGCTTGTCGCATACTTCGGACTCCAAAAACAGCTCTTTCTTGATGCGATGAAGTAGGGTTTGGAACGTTTTGTCGTTCGTTCGCGATGGAGCCCATGTGGTTGGCGGATACGCTACAGTCCATCTGACGAGGCTGATGGCATTCAACGAACGCAGTTCTGCGCATCTTCTAGTCGTATTCCTATTCTTAGTCCTTGTTGAAGATGATGTCGCCTCTCTGCATCCAGGAGCAAAGATAAGCTCCAGGTTCTTTTCGAAGTGTCGCGGTAGATCTTCAACATCGACCGCTTTACGAACCCGGTCATCGCCGTCCGACATCAAGATGCTTGCGTCTTTTCTCTCGCACCGTTTCATTGAGCGATGCAAGACCAATATGTCCTTATTGGCGTACACGGCGTGTGAGGCGAGGATTTCGAGTTGGTCGAGATGGGCGAGGTGGGCGAGGTGGGCGAGGTGGGCGAGGTGGGCGAGATGGGCGAGGTGGGCGAGGTGGATAAAGTGGGCAAGGTAGACAGCGTAGATGATGTGGACGAGGTGGACGAGGTGGGCGAGGTGGGCGAGGGTATGGGTGAGTGCTGTTCATCACTAATGAGAAAGCAAAATGGAAGGAGTCACTAGCCAGTTTCAGGATTCACACACGATCTCCCTGTAGATGAAATAAGCGCGCCCGATACCTGTACTGATTAGCGTGCACACCCAAGAGCTTTGGCCGTGGCATGTCCACGAGGGCGTACTCGAGTTGAAAGATGGCTAGCAGACAACTACCAATTGTCTTGCTGCTGCGGTAAGGGCATCCCGACATTCCTAGACCATCGATTGGGGACCGTGGTACCTGTAGAACAGCAAGTTGCTGCTGGTATCTCCTACCACAATCACTTCATACATCACAACGGTGATGAAGATGACTATTGACACTATGTATCTACAACGCTAACACGTTTATAGTAGCTCTGCAATGTATCACACTGTGGGGAAAGTAAGCATACACGTCACTCATAGCTATTAGGCAGCACGTAGACAGTATCACTGGCTAAGGTGTGCACTCTTGCATTTTCGGTACCAAAAAGGCGCTCAGGTCATCAATGCTTTAGCCAAGATTCTTAAGAAGTCGTCCGCTGCCATGCAGGCTTTAATGGATGAAATGGCGAATGAGCTCGCAACTGGTGAACACTAGTCGGGAAGCAGCACAGCAGAGCTCTATAGCAATGAGCAGACGTGACGGTTGTAGCGCACGTATACGGTGCTCAACGATACGACTTCCATATTTACGTGGCTCTTTCCAGTTCACGGGCGATCAAATAAGAATCTTGTGGTGAAAGCTGGATTACGAGGAAACCCGCATTTGTCGTGGGGTCTCGGGGTGCGAAAACACTGGCAGCGATATTCAGTGCATTGTGGCGCTGTCCAAGTCCAGACACATCAATGATCGTCGACAGCAAGTCCGGCAGCCTCCTAACATTGATGTCTTTGAACCCGGTGATAAGTGCATGACAGTCATTGTCCGCCAAAACTGCAACTTGGCGTTAACATTCGGCACCAACGACGAAATCATGGCTTTACCTACCTTGAACTTGTTTTAGTACCTTTCGGTAATACGGCGATCTAGTCACTGGCGATGCCGACCCATGGGCTTTCAAGTGATGTGATCCTGAGTCTGACGCTGCCGAGCATGCGGATTTGTAGTCTTGAGGAATGTCAGAACAGTAGAATGCGCAGGTCTTGGAAGAGAGATCAAACCGGCGGTGAATGTTGCAAATTCGTCGGATCCGTACACTTCTGATATGTTGTGAACGATAAGGTCATTCAACTTCCTGCATACGTACGATTCCAAAAACAGCTCTGGATTATTACGTTCGAGTAGCGTCTGGAAAAGTCCATTTTTGATCCGCGACTGAGCCCACATGGTTCGTGGATACGCTACAGCCCACCTGACGAGGCTGATAGCATCCAACGAACGCAGTTCTTCGCATCTTCTAGCCGTATTCCTATTCTTAGTCCTTGTTGAAGATGATGTCGCCTCTCTGCACCCGGGAGTGAATATCAGCCTCAGGTTACTCTCGAAATGTTTCGGGAGATCCCAATATTGAACCGCCTTACAAACACGGTCGTTACCTTTTGACTCCAGTAGATTTGCCTCGTGGTTACCTTCTGACTCCAGGAGCCTTGCGTTTTCTCGCTCGTGCCGTGACATTTACAACCGAGTAGTGCGCGATGTAGGCGATGTGGGAGGACCGGTTGGCATGGGCTTTTTAAGAGCAGTGAGTAAGCAAGATAGAAGGAGCTGCCAGCCGACTATACGGATATGGCACCTGACTTGTCTAATTCGAAAGCCTTTGGCCACGTAAGATAAACCCACACTACGCTGAGCTAGGCCGTACTCCTCTGCTGTAGCATCTCTTCCAGAGACCGCTGTAAGCCTTACTCGGCTGCTGTGGCTCTCTAGCTCTGCCGCTTCCTCTCGTCTCGCCGCCGTTCATCGTGATAGTAGATGATAGACTTCACAACACCTACCCTCTAGCCCCCACCACTGCAACGATTACCAAGACCATGGTGAACTTAAAAGACTAATTTTATCTGTATAGGAATTCGTCAAACTCTGAGTTGCCGTGGAGAAAAACTCTCTTCTAGGAGTCGAAGATAGGTCGAACTCAGACATAATATCAGACAGCGTGTACGCCGAAGGTTGGTGCTCGTGGCTTCTTGATAAGGGCGGACTGAAGTGATATCTTAGCTAATGAGCAGCTATCATTAGTCTCGCTACTGCTGTCAAATACGTAAGGCGTTTTGAAGCTACCGATAGGCAAGTGTGTAGTTTGTTCGATTCAAGTAACCTGTCGCGAGTTACCTTGAGTAGGGACTTGATGCTGTTGAAACGGCACGCTGGAGTTACATCGACTCTCAAGTGCCTTCTATAGAACCTGCATAGTTCGCCTTATCTCTGCACTCTTCTGAGAATGTAGCCGAGTTGGCAGGACCTCAAAGCAAAAGAAATTCGGCTGACCAATACGGACCATACTGGCTTTTACGGTACACGGATTCTAGGGCATTGTCTTGCTACCTTGAGCCCAGATCCTGCTCGTTGCATCAAGCTGTTCTTTCGATCAACCCCTGTTTTAGGATAGTGGGTTCGCAATTGACTGTACGACTATCGGGAATGGATTGTACTTGTGGCCTTATGAATCGTCGTAACATTAGGCCGCGGTACTACATGTAGCCACTATGCATAAGGAGCGGATGTAAACAACAAAGGAAAGTCGATGGACCCGCAGACAATCGGAGAATGACAAGGATAGATTATTGGAACTTACATACATCAGCAAGGTAAAGTAAGCCCAATGCGCTCCCTGGCGGCTTCGTGTACCTAGCGATAGCTGACGACAGAGCATGAGGAAATCAAGACTAAGCCACTAGTTTACTGATTGCGACAACTCTTTACGCATCAAGGTATAAGATGCCACAGGTAGCCCTCAAACATACACTCACTAAATCAACTCCTTTCTCACACTCTATCAAGAATCACTAAACAAAATGAGAGGATATCGTGAGAACTACTTTCTAGAACCTCCTAGACTGCTATCTCGTCGACAAGATGAGTACGTATCTGGTATTCGCCGTATGCCTCACAATTACGCTAGGTTTGCTCCATATAAAGCGAGAACGATGCGCTGGGCGCCGCCGAAGCGCTCTAGCATCTTGAGCTACAAAGACGTAGAAGAGATCAAGAACGAGCCAAGAAGTGTCCACCTGCCCGACCTACCAACGGACGTCACCGTTGCTGAGATTACGGAATGGTGTGATCGGGCAGTCAACAGTCTTCGCAAGAGTGCCGAAGAATCCGTAGATCCTGCCTCTGCGGCAACAACATCTGTTGTAGAACACGTAACGCTATTGACGGGGAGCCGCCGACGCTGGATGGCCAATGTTACACTTCTGGACCAAGAGCATCGAAACACGCTCAAGGAAGGAGCAAAGACGGTAGAGCTCCGCGCAGGTCTTTCCACGTTGAAGGTAGGAGTGCTCTCCCAGAACAGATGATCTATTGAGACTAACAGCTTTACAGGTTCAGGATTATATCCCGAGCGTTTTTAGAGAGCTAAACAGGCGGAAAAGTAAGAACAAGCTGCAGACCTAGTGTGTCATGCCGAAGCGGCCGATATAGTAGTTCGTGTGAGATCGAAGCGCGTTGATCTTCCTTAGCAATTGGCGTTTTCTGTTTTGGCGGGCAATTGTTCCTCTATGCTTAACAGTAGCCGTCAAGAAAAATCATTGTTGATCGTAAAGTTACTTGAAACTAGTCTGACGTCTTCGACCGTTTCGTTACGACAATTTTGTAGATCTCTCAGCATACTAAATCTTCACTCGCAATGGAGATTCAGTAGGTATTTGACTGGGATAGTGAAACCATCTGAGAATAACTATGTTTGAAGTCTATGAGAAGATGCTTGGGTGCAATGATTTCCGGCTCAACGGGATATCAGAGACTGCGGTCATTATTTTGGGATAGTGTAACTTACTGACTGCTCCGCCAGTTGCTGGAGCTCCACGATTTGAATCTTCGTGATCACTTCGGCGTTGTGCGAAGATTTCTCGCAGGTGCCGATCCACGTCATTCTAAAACACTCGCGAACGCTCAAAGTCGGGCCAATTCTTAAGTTAGCGAGAATTGTGTATCATTCGTTATTGTCATATGACGGGTGCATCGGCTAACTGTAGAAGCCGCGCCGATCAGTAAGTCCGAAATCCTCAACGATTTTCATCGCATGGTTCGTCACACCTTAATGATAAGAGAAAGCGATAAGTACGAGCATACTTTTCTAGCGTGGAGACAAGTGTTGATAGTAGCTTCATTGATTCAACAGCCTTTGAGCGCGGCGTTCTGGAGGGTCATGCATGCGTGAGTAAGACGCCGTCTGCTTCTAGGCTTATTCAGAAGTACACATCTGCGCAAGTTGAGATCACGCAAGTTGAAATGTCATGCAAGAGAGGTCCAGCTTTGGTGATGACTGAAGCTATTGCACCAACGGGAATACGTTGATTGAATCTCGCCTCATCAACCGTAGCCGTCACAGCAAATCCGGTGCCAATCTTTAGTACACGTCAGATCGAACGACCTCTTGTGGTTCGAGGTGTGCAAATATCTTAATCTTCTTCTCGAGAGGCATGGCGAGCGAGGATGTGAGTGGTCCATGCGGTCTCGTCTGTGATACTTTGCCGTCAACCTTTTTCGCCAGAGGTGATGTCGTAATTGATGCTCTTGTTCTCTCGAGATTGGGCCGAAATACCCAAGAGCTATCTCCCAGTCTTGGATGCGTTTCCAGACTTTTACACTTGCACACGCGGGGTCGTACATTCACTATGTTACACTTCAATTGATCAGGGGTGCAAGGGTTCGAGCCATTGTCCACGTTGATATGAAGTCCGGCCCTCGCCTTCGTTGCCCCAACTAGTATCAGTGACTGCGAAGACGTGAGATCAGTAGTCTACCGCCAAGGCTTCATGTCTTAAATAGAGAGAGAAACTGATAGAGCCATCTTGCAACCAAGCATGGACCTGAGTATCATTACCGATACCCAATTGGCACCGATCTTCTCTAATCTCATATAAGTTTAGAACGACGGCTAGGTTGTGACTCTTGATACGACCATGACGTGTATGTATACGGGTACAATAACAACGCCTATATGTTCGCAAGTAGAGCTATGTAGCTGTGTCTAAACACATTATTGACGAGCGCTTTTGTTGACGTGGGGTCAATCCGTGGTGCTAAACACGGTCCTGTGTTGTAAATTACTACGGTGAACCAGCTGATAGCCTACTCTTGGCGTACACGGGCTGATGAATTGCGACACAACTCGATTCAAGGATACTGCTCGCATCTCGACTAGCAAGCCGACGGCTCCGCATGGTATCAGGAAGAGCATTCGTCTAGTGTTAATACACGAAAAAGGTACACCTTTACACAACAGGAAGCTTGGAATATTTGCTCGAGATCTGATCTGCAGATTTTATATCGGAAAATGAAAGTTATCACGCACTGGTTGAGGTAAGAGATAAGTGTGAGAAAAACTCCGTCATAGCACCTAACGATTGTGCTAAATAGACGCCTGATCATTCCATGTCACCTTTGGAGGCAGAACTCTTGAACCAGATGTGCTTGACCTCACAAGCTGAGCGCCCAGACAGCACTATAGGTGACACCTGCTCAGTTAACTCAGGCGCAAAGTAGTCATCCGAGCCATCTTCATCTTGGACTTGATCATCGAGTTCAGCCAATTTCCTCACCACCGAATTAAGGTCGTCAAGGATAAGCCCAACCATCCTCGACTGCGAGCGTTTGTCTGGATCGAGAATGACTTCCCCTTGTTCGTGAGGTCCCTGGACTCGTAAGCTGTTCTGCATCTTACGCCCCGGAACGCTCGACTCCCACGGCTTGAACACCTCATATGTCAATCTCTGGTACAAAATGGTACACGCGAGTAGGACGCCCGCCAAGATCAGCGGGCCCCTGGCCCTATGGCCGTCGACGGCATTTATAGTGAGCAAGCCAATCAGGAACAGTTCGCCCATATAGATTCCAACCATAGTATGCTGTAGAGCTCTGACATAGAATCTGCCACGAGTGTCTGCAACTAAGTCCGATGTAAAGAGCAAGTTGTGGCGGTAAGAAAGGTAAAACATCGCGAATGCCAGAGTTGCAAAGCAGAGCATGAGCGGAGCCGCCGGTGCGTAGCACAACGCTATGACAAGTAGACTACTGCAGGTTGCTGACACTGTCCCCGCGCTGATCTCGAAGCAGCCACTTTGCCGACGGGATTTTTTCCGAGGGGTGTCATCCAACAAAGGTGTCAGTACAAACCTTGAGAACAGACCGTACACGTTTAGTAACACAAAAGCACTCTCGCTCAGTCCCTGTACAACCAAGTACGAGAAATAAAAGTTGCTTGCGCCAGGTAGCCGTTTGGCTAGGATCGTGGTGGTACTACTCGGATCGGCGTATATTTGTAGAAATACCGAGGAAGCGGTTGAACCAAGTGCGGCCACCAAAAAGACTTGAACAAAGCGAAACCAGAAATAATATCTTTGCAAATGCGTTTCCACTTCGGCAAGTGTCGCGAGACCGGCGAAATTGCCAAGTAAGATGACGATTCTGGGCGGTAACGACATCAACAAAGACAACAGCATGCTCGGAAGTAACCCGTTCAGAGCCTTCTGAATCAAGGTCGGCGCTCGGTCCTCCCAGCGGAGATTCGGAAAGATGGCATTTATGTTGGTCATCGCTGTAACGAATGCGACCGGAAACGACCAAAAGACGATCATAGCGATGATGAAAACTTGCGACAGCAGCCGTCTTGCCAGCACTGACTTCCAGGGGAGACCCAGGTTCTTCCAGATAATCTCTCTTGTGCTTGTGTCTACGCACCGCGGGGTCACTCTTGACAATTTGATATGATGACGGCTGCGACAAGCAAGCTGAGCCTCTTCCACAGTCCCGAACCGCACGAAAACACATGGCAATAACACCGAGGGGTCCTTCGTTTCTGCGGAGATTTCTCCTCGGCTGATACGCTTGTGCCGCTCTTGGTTTTTTTCTATCCCCAAACTCTTGAGTTCTGAACTGTAGTCATTAACAGCCCGAGTTCTGGACTTCGATTTGGCAGATGACTCGGTAGAGGTCGATGATGATTCGCTAGAGAAATCCAACAGCTGGTCAGGGTATTTGGTCCAAATTGTGTCGAGCTTGTTGAAAATAGCATCGCGCCTTTTTAAGTCTCGTCTGAGGCTCTCAGTTCTTGTCACGAGCCATACTCGCAAGCCATTTCTGTTGCCAAAAGTAGCTTTCATCTTACTGATGTCCTGCAGATCCTTGGGTACATTTGTGAAAAGAACAGTTCTTGAGTCCGATCGTTGTGTTCGGCCATTCAACGCGTAGCGTGCGTGTCGGAGCTCGAGACAGAACAACTTTTCTTGAGCCATCATGTACATCACCCAACCAAAGTAGACTATTGTGCAACAGGAATGGGCATACAGTCTAGCAGATCCCTCTTCGATGTTGGCAATGGAAAACATGTTGAGTTGGTGCATTCCCCCATTTCCGGTAGCATTGAGGGACAGCAAGACAGGGCACAAAGTGGCACAGCCCCCAAGGCATAGTAGTACACAGAGCCTCAGGTATCGTAGCAGTAGATACGAGTCAATGTTGTGGTGCTTGAGAAGGTCGACGTCTTTTGTTTGATAAAACCTTGCCATCCATGAGAAACGTCCCTCAGTCACACCGGCGCTCGCTCCATGGTTGCGTACAAGAAGTTTGGGGGCATAAATACTCGAAAGTCGGTTACGGCCCAACGCGACAAAGACCAACACAGCAACAGTTATGCACAAGGATGGCAATATTGTTGTTTGGAGGACCACGGCGGAGTCGGAACCATTAGATGCAGAGCCTATGTTCGGGTCGGAAGATTGGTTCTGAGACCTATGTATTAGCATATGGAAATACTGGCACTCGTGACTGTTGACCTACGATACTTGCGATGCCGTCAATTGAGACTCTCAAGTCTTCCATTCTAAGGTAGTGTGTTCACTCTCAAGTGCGAAAGAATGTACCAGTTGTGAGAAGTTTCAGACAAGAGGAATTTCGAACATGCAATGCTTACGGACTGAGACAAGCTCCGAAGCAAGGTTGACGGCGCTTTCGATGACGTGATGTCTGTGTGTCTGCATGACCGCTGTTATTGACATGTTCAATGTGTGTACCAGTCGTGATTGTTCGTTCCACGCAACATGGTGTCTTTACCACGCCGAAGCTCTTCCACGGTGAATGTGTCGTGGCACATCAGTGCTATAGGATTGACCTGTATAACGTTCAAAGGTTAAAACTACCCAACAATAGTACCGAAGAACAGATTGCTCAACACTTCGCTGCATCCACTGTACCATCAGCGTACAAAGGCTGTATTCCCGCAGCTTACGGCCTTTTACCATAGTGTATATATCGCACAGATCCTGCAAATAATTGCTTTTGGTTGCGCCATTGCGAACGGGTGTCCATTTTCCAGACACATGACTTGGCAATTGATGTTGAAAACGCCGCCCATCGATCCGTTGACCGCATCTTAGAGTCGCAGGAAACTTTCGTGGTGGGGATCAGGGCGCACGTATCCTCATAAACCGTAAGACAGACATCGACCCCGTACCAACAGGGATCCGGCCCTAGAGATCCGGTTCCCAGGATTAAAGTCGATTACGAGCTTGTTGCTCTAAGACAGGTGTGAATACAAGCGACATTTGTACGTAACTTAGCGGGCGGAGTTGGGGAGAGAGACAAAACGATGACATGACATTCCGGATACTGTACTGGCTTCGCAGACCACTGCACCTAGACTTCCATCGTTTTTGTGCATAGATGGCTCTTCCTAAGCAAAACACCACGCTAGACCGTGAGAAACTCTATAAAGGACTCCTGGCCTTCTCGGATGCTGACAGGAAGAACCTGGACGCATAACACAGAATGCCACCCGTCAACAAGATAGATGGTCTCGCAGCCGCTAGGTCCCAAACTCCAGAAGACATTAGGATGGCCGCCGACGATATCAAGATCAATATTAAATTCGACTTCGACTCGCTCAAGGGGAAGGAGTTCTACTTCGTGTGTAAATACTGGGAGTGTAGTAAGCTGTGCGAAGTGCTAGGCGAACACTTTGAAATTTTGGAAAAGGCTCAGTACTATGAAACGGATTCCAAAGGCCCAGACCCAGACCAGAAGTTCTATCTTGATATTACTTCCAAAGACTCAATATTCAGACGAGATATATACACGAAACGCAGATATCACGGGAGTATCACGATCACGATCAGCCGAGCAGAAGACGACGACTCGTGGGTGTTCAAAGTAATAGACTTAGACGACGAACATCATAGAATCTCGAGGATGCAAAGAGAAAAGAAGTCCGAGAATCCGGACTGGGAGCCTGGCTGTTACGATCCCTTCAAGCTCTTCCAGGCCATTGTTTGGAAGTTTGCATTTTCCGAGTGAAGATGGAGGAAAAAACCGGACAGACAGACTTGGAATCCAGTGTATAAGCAAAGAGTGACTGATCACGGTTTGTCCGGGTCGTAATCTGAAAAGTGAGAGCTTCGTGCTACTGTGTTGTCGTTGAATGTATCTCCGGCTGCCGCATGGTCTATGACAAGCGGAAAACAATTTCAAAAGTATCTGTCAACCTCTCCCTAATTCTCTCTACGTGATCTTCTCAGAAGTCTCAAGACACTGCCTAGCGTTCTAGGTGACTAGAGTGAGACTGCAGTGACGACAACCGATGGCACGCAGCTTCAGCATGCTAACTTACTTGTAAAAAGATTTCGCGAGGCGGTCTGCTGCCTGTCTCAGTAGCAGTCCCTTAGCTTTCGAAGATACTGCCGCCACGGCTTTTTCTTGCAGATCTATGGTCGACCAACCTCGTAGTCTTGTAATTCAGTCTTATCCCTGATACAGTACTTTGCAGATTGGGCTTCATCCTGGCACTGTTGTAAAGTTACAGCGGAGCCAATAGGATGCCACGGCTGCATTCTCCGACAAGTGACAACAAGCGATGCTAGTCATCGGAGAGAGTATGTGCGATCAAGCCAAAACCGCAACCTCCTGTAGCATGGATTAGCAAAAGACATAGGTCATTCCATAGGCTATACATTGGGGAATCACTAGGTGCATCTTGTAGCAATCGCAGTTGCGTGTAAACTGTCAGGACAGCTTTAGTTTAGTCGAGATGTGCATAATGCTCCTTATTCCATCATATGATTTCGTCCCATAGCCCCCAAACCAAACCTAAACTCTCGGAACGACCAGGTTTTCGTGATACCCGGAGGCGACACTGGAAGATCCACAATCATCGTTTCTCTAACACATTCAGATTTCGCCATCATGGCAGTAAATGCTGGACTTAGGATTCAAGTCAAACATACATAAGAATCAAGCGTATCTACAGTCTAGGGCAATGCTAACGATGCCTTGAATCGGCATTAGATCTGCGACGTTTGGCTAACGTCCGGCCCGGTCACGAATGGCAAACTAGTTGATTCCATGACTAATTTGTCTCCTGGCCTTAGATAGCGCACAAACTTTCCGTTTACATTTCGCTAATCATCTCAACAGTCGAATTTCACAGATACTGAGATCAGACGTCTGATAGAACCCCACACTTTGAACGGACCAGAAGCTGAGAGCTTCATGCTTCAGAGGATAACGTTACTAGGAAGTCTCCCCTATATTTCTTTCGGCGTAGTAGTGACATCGATGGAGGCTCCGATCAAGCCCCTAATTCGTGTCTCCGTAAATGTGTGTCGCATAACTGTTTGCCTTCTAGTTCCGGGCTTAGGGGAGAGCTAACCAAAGTCAGCATGCCAATCATTTGCGCATTGCATCTCAACCCACAGTAGATTATTTAGCAAGTTACTGGGATCTTTATAGATTCTCGTTGCTTGCTGTGGATATGTTTCCGCACTGTACGGCACTAGTACCTTCGCGTCCGGAGAGTTGCGTTCGGAAGGATGCAATGAGTAGTATGATAGCACAGAGCTTTCTTTTCTCTTCGACGCCTCCGTCGTGTCTGGTGTGGGAGGCGGCGTGTGGTACTTTGAACGCTTTCGGAAGCGGCCAAAGTAGTCTATCGAAGCGTCAGTATCCATGAGTGCTTCATGTCATGCCCGGACCTCGTCTCAGCCTAGCATTCATGACTCTCAGACAAGACGCGGTAAACAACAACTTACTGCAGACGGTCAGCGTTTGATCTTGTTCCGTATGTGTGAAACATTAAATCTTACCAATAGAGACCTGTCGCAAGTACGAGAATGGAGAGACTGCCTATGACTATACCTGCCACAGCAGCAACCGAAAGTTCTGACGAATCAGCCTGGTCGTCCCCTGCTCCATGGTCTTCACTTGTTGTCAATGACGTCGCAGTCTTCGCTTCAGTACTTGAATCTGACGTAGGGTGTGTGGAAGCTTTGGTCGCACTGGCAGTTTCGGGTAGACTATCCATAGATGTTTTCACATCCGCAGGGAGCGACTGACCCGGCGTCACCACAAAGCTTGCTTGCTGGGAAAAGTCAAACGCGAGCGTCAGCAGTCTCTTTAGAAACGTAGAAGAGGACCGATTCCATTCCTTACTCTTGCAAGTTTGATCTGCGTGGCGATGGGGTGCTCCGCATCGGCGTTAATTGCGCCTACCATGCCCCAGCCTACACAGCTACCGGGTGCGCCACAGTAGAAGTACGCTGGGGAGGTCGTGTTGATCGTCAAATTCCATGTTGGAAGCTGCAGAGACACTTAGACGGAGTTGCGGAGTGAATTCAGTGTGTAAACCTACGGTATCTCTCACAACGTCGACAGCTTCTGGCGAGTGTACGCCGCTGTAGAATCCAGCTTTGCCACTATCTCCTAGCTCCTCGTACGGTATACAAGGGTAACCGAACTCAGATCGAATCACCGAGTGATTACCGGGCCAGAATCTAAAAGTGACTATGTCTCCAGGCAAAGCGTTGATGCTGTTGGGAGTGAAGAAATGCTGCTCTTCTCCGACGGTAATCGTGTGTACAGTGATTTCGTTCTCGACTGTCGAGGGGGTCGTCGAATTGACGGCACCCGTTGCACCATTGACATCACCTGCGAGTACCAGTCGAAACAGTAGCACACAGATGGCCTGGAACCATACGCATCGTTCTACGTCGTACATAGTGGCGGCGTTGGTGAGAACTACAAGGAGCTCGAAGAGGTGAGCGTCAAATGCAAAAGGCTGTAAATACTTTGCTACGGGTGTAAGTTGTTGTGCTAAAGAGCGATTGAGAGAACGGATACGAGAATAGAATTGTTGTGGATTACAGGGTGTCACTATGCAAAAAAGACCTCAACTCTTAGACGGAAAAGTGGTTTCGGAGCTCGTTACACAAACTCTCGGCCGAGAATGCTCGGAGAAAAACTCGGTCTCAAGGCAATAACCGAAGAGTAGCGTGCCCATCGCCGATGGGACCTCGTTTATGGAGAGTCCTGCCTAGGCACTCATCTCGTCAAAAAATGATGAGCCCTCCAGCGCGACGGATGTCCGCATTGTCGTCTCGCGCTCGTTCGCCCTCACCACCTTTAAAGGTACGTCTTGTGTATATAATACTTTGAAGTGATTCTGATATGGAAGACCCTCCTACGCTGCCGTTGCAGTGAAAAGAGTCTGATATTCACGAACCAGGTTCCCGTCCGTACTGCACATACAGTTCCCCAATTATACAGCCGTGGGGAACTGAGGTAACGGAAGAGGATTTGGGTGAGCCAAGATAGCCTCCACGTCAATCGGCGAAAGCGCAGTATCCTGCGAGTAATTTTGGGCTTTCGCATGCGACAAGGCGTAAGTCCGAGTCAGTATTGGAAAAAGGGGGACACGTGTTGCATCCTCGACGATGCTGCAAATTTTCGGCCGACGTTGAAACCCGACCTGTGTGACAAATCGTTACGTTTTCTGTGCGCACAATGGCTTCGTCACTCTGCCAGCCATGGACATCAGCTAACAATACAAGTCACAGGAAAGTAGACTTGACATCGCTTGGGGTGAGATGAGCGTCAGGTTGCTGCCAGACATTCCAGGCGTTCGCGAAAAGCGGAGCCGAGCGCCCGGGTAATCGCGATCAACTCCACCGGGACGGACACATGTCACACGACTCGCCACGCTGATCAGCTGGAACTGTCGATTACAGTAAGCTGAATGTACATCCGTCACAGTATCTGCATCCGCTTCAGCATCTGAGTATGCAGTTAACACAGAATCAAGTCGACGGATCCGGGTGATACATCGCGTCGTAGATCATACATCGACAAGTCCAGCAGTCTGGCGACAAAATATCACTCGCGTGGAAAACCCAACAGGCCAGAGAAGTCTAGTGATGCTTTTGCCAACAACGCTGAGCCCGAGAAGGTTGTTTGCGGCGGTGTTGTGTTTCACCATCAGTTTATTGACTTTGAGCATACTTCTTGGGCCGCCATCGTCGACAAGCCAGTTTCGGGGTACCTCTAGAGGCAGCGAATCAATTCCATTTGTGGGGATCGTGACTAGCACTCTGGTGGAGCATCCAGTCAAGAGACTTGTCCGTGAATCAGAGGCTAAGTTGGGGGAGCTAGTCGCCAGGCAGTCCAAGTCTTTCGACGAGGCCGTGTCAGTGTACTTCCAGCGGTATCAGAGAAGTCCTCCACCAGGATTTGATCAATGGTACAGCTACGCAACGAAACACGATTCGCTGATTGTAGACGACTTTGATATCATCAACGAATACCTTACGCCGTTCTGGGGTTTGAGTGGGGTAGAAGTGAAGTCGCGATTGAATAATGCACGCAAGTCCGGTCCCGCAATTTGCCATTGCCGGATATCGAAAGGTCAAATGAGCTCGGGTTGCGAGTGTATCGGACAAGGGCTCCTGCGCTTACTCGGAAACCCAGAAATCTTGTCGAATCTCCCAAGCATGGATCTTCTCGTGAACGCATTAGACGAGCCCAGGATCTTACATGAAGGCGTAGGCTATCCTGTAGATCATCATGCGAGCGTCAGGGACGAGATGTCCACTTGGACAGACAGCTCGCATTTTCCTGTTTGGGATAAAATTACAGCTGGGTGTAACCTCGGCGCGTCTCCTGGCACAGAAGAGATTCTGCCGACGGGGCACCCAGTCCGGACGATAGATCTCGACTTTCTTGATGATCACTCCAAAGCGTTTGATCTTTGTACGCATCCAGAGTACAAAGATATGCACGGTCTTTGGATGTCCCCGACGACTTTCAAGACTACAACTTCAATTGTGCCCATCCTCTCGGCCGCATCATTGTCTACGATGGGTGATATACCTTTACCCGCCCCGGCTTACTCCAACACCGCGTACACTTATAACGAAGTTGAAGATATACAGTGGGAAGACAAAACCGCAGGCCTGTACTGGGCTGGATCAACCACTGGTGGCTTTCAAAATGCAGACAACGAAGACTGGAAACGATATCATCGACAACACTTCGTCAGCCTCGCGAGCGGCCTCGAGTCAAAGGCTCATATGTATCTTCAGCGGTCGAGCAACGGCGCCGAGTGGCGACAGCATAGCACGCGGGTCCTCAACGATTCATTGTACAACGTGCATTTCACGGATGTCATTCAGTTTGCTGACGATGTTACCGATGTTGCGATACGCGACTATTTCAAGGTAAATGACGTGGAGTCCAGGAGGGAAGCCTTCAAATACACACTCACATTCGATTTAGATGGTAATGGTCACTCAGGAAGGTTTTACCGCTTGCTGAACTCTCGCTCCCTGCCGCTGAAACAAACTGTGTTTCGGGAATGGCACGATGAGCGACTCCAACAATGGCAGCACTATGTCCCTATATCTCTAGGCATGGAAGAGTTGCCAGAAGTGGTTCGGTATCTAGCGGAGGAAGAGGAAGGAAGGGAATTGGCGGCGTCGCTGGCAGAAAAAGGTCGACAATGGTCTCTTCGTGCGTTACGCCCTATTGATCAAGTCATCTACCTTTACCGTCTGATGCTGGAGCTTTCTCGTTTGCAGGACCCAAACAGACCTGCGTCCCGATGAGTCTCTCTCTGGTATTCACAGTTGCAGAGGATCCAAAAGACCACCCTGTGCTTATCATCTCGCCGGTGGCGCTACTCAAGGTAGTATCTGCGCTGTGCGGTCTTGATGCTGCCAGCACATCTCCGCTCGGTACATTCAGTGTACCACGTTTC
>Ga0265798_10002750_pt1 | contig 25583 bp, 15 predicted proteins | sample P3T30metagenome_FD_192430 | JGI IMG/M metagenome (GOLD analysis project Ga0265798, IMG submission 192430) | Plant litter microbial communities from East Loma Ridge, Irvine, California - P3 T30 | ecosystem: Environmental > Terrestrial > Plant litter > Unclassified | place: USA: California...
AAGGCCAAATGAAAGAGAAGACGAGCGCTTGGAGAACGGTATTTGCTTATCGGAAGCCATTATATCTCATGCCTCAAAATGGGGCGGGCAATGGCGATTCTCATACTCATCTGTGTCACTCGGCCAGGGGATTGCCGTGTAAGCCTAACAAGACCATGGTTCCGCCTTCCTGGGCTCAACGATGTCCATCTAAAACCGCTCGAACCTATTGTTGGATTTGGAATCCATGCATTGTGGGTGACAGGGAAGCGCTGATGCATTAGTGCAATTTGCGTACTGACGCGTGCGTGGTGTGATATTTCGATTCGGGCCCTCAACAATGATAGAGCTAAGACGAGGTAACGTAGTGTTGGTCTTCTGACCAGAGCACCAATATGATTACAGCGGCCAGCGGCTGCCATCTTCATTACGATTCAGCATATATCGTCGATCTCGGCTCGATTCATTTTGTAGCTGTGATTGGTGAAACGCAGCCTATTGCTCATCGAAAGCGATGGAAGTTCTAGCAGATAGATGGATATGCGGCGCCGATTCCTTTTGCTGGTAGGGTATAGCTGGCTGCGATAAGGGTATGCCTTGATGCTCAAAGAATGCCAAGTTTTCAGTCGTTAGCCAGGCACGGTTGTTGTTTTGACAGGTCGTTCGAAACGTTGGATGCTCCAAGGTAGTTGGACACGCGTGCATCGGCCTCATGTAGTAGCTTCAGAAAGGGCATCAATCAATGCTACGGATAACGTTGCGAATGGATGGATGTCCATGGCAAACGCCCGTATCTATCGCACTGGCTAGGACTAAATGACGACGGGGTGTGCAGATATGACCAAGAATCTGCATTAGACCGGCGAGCCTCCTCTGTGGGCATACTTCTCTGACGCGTGGCGAGTGAGAACCGGAAACTTGAGAAGCACTGTCGTCGTAATGTCAGATCCAATGATATGAAGGTACGTTATCTTATGCAAGCTTAGTTGTGACATCTGGTTTGCCCGTATTTCCCGTGGAACTTGCAAAACTATATACTTTCCCTTGCACACCTGCCGCAATTTGGGCACTGCCGCCGTGCAACATGTCCGAACCGACCTCGTCACAGGTGAAGTCTGTGATCGAATGCACAGAACGGTTGTTGTGCGCTGGTGTGGATCACCCGTCTTTTGTTCTGCGTCAAGCACATGCTTGCTGAAGCTGTGGCTTCTCAGCCGTTGACCCCCTCTGTTACACTGATATCAACGTTTGCTGTGGGCCATATCTAAAGAGCGTTGAGAACTTGTGAATCAAAATGCGCGACAGCAGCCGATTCCGTCCAATGTACTATGATCGCATATCGCTTCTCTTGTTTGCGGAAATATTCTAGAAGCGGGCATCCACGTGCTACGCCTGGTGGAGTCATTCTACGACTGTGGTCGGCAGATCCTGGGGCCCTGTGTGCATGCTCTTTGTTGCCTCAAAGGTTGTGCGCATTGCGTGCTCTCAGTAGGAAACGCTGAGGGGTTTCTGCCCAGTAGCGCCTGATGTCTGACGAGAAGGACTTTAAGGCCTTTGTAACGTATTACGACGTCATCAGACCGTTTCATCCGAATTTGAGCGTCGTTTCACTAGAAAGCCCATGAAACCTGATGCATCTGGAAGATGGCTTTGCAAGGCGCATTAAAGCTCCGCAGAGTTTAGCGAGTACTGAGATATGTCTTTTGGCCTTGAGAGGTCGTGATCACAATGTATACGCCTACCCACATTCTCTCAACTAGCCTGCACGCTGTTGTGCCGAGGCAAGTAGGACGATAGAGGTAAGATGGAAGGGATGTGAATGTGCACTCTTGTTTTGCTGCTTATTCGAGCTACTCCCTCGTCTATGGAAGCCTCATGAGGTTCCGTGGAGGGGTCTTGTGTTGGTTCGACGCAGGAAAGAGGGTCGACATCGATGTAGCTATATGATTAAGCGAGTCAGGATCTATGAGAACGATACAAGATGTGGTATGGGTTGGGATAATGGTCGATGGATGGTGGGAGGCGCGGAGGGTGAGAAGGCCTGGTGGTCGACACCACCCCTTCGGAACCATTGAAAGAGCAGTTCCGGCACTAGCGCATTTTCGGGTTAGCTTAATGATGCTCAGAGGCTTACTGAGCCAATGACTGCTGCTTGTCGTCTTTCCGCAAGCTTCACAAGCCACCATTCTAGACCTTTGTTACGTCATCCGAGGAGCCTGCAAGCTGGAAAATCTCAGCTCTCAATATACAACATGGGACCTAGACCTAGGTAGTGCAACCCATTTGTGGAATAAGATGCGATAAAAAACAAATGGAAGACGTGCGCTGGTGGAGGATGTTTGTGAGTCCCCTGCCCTATTTGCCATGCAAAGGGTAGACTACTACGTCTGCAACCACGCCCCCAGCGCACAATGATCACATAACAATATTGTAGTATTACTAATTTTATAGCTGGATGTTTGCGAGTATCGAGATCTTAGCCCGAGAATCGGGGCTTCTCCAAGATTACTACAAAGGGGTATTGGTCGTTGCGCTGGCAATGGGGGCCAGATTAAGCGTTTCTTGCTACTAGCTTCGATCTGTACTTCTTCTCCTTTTGGACAGCGGCTGAAGATGGCGTTGAAATAATCTTGGAATGCCGCTCTCCCGCTTCAAGAAAGACCTAGTGGTAGATTGTTTGTGGGCCTTCCTATTAAAGTCACAGGTCCCTGAATGTAAACGAGCAGCCACATACGAAAACATGCATCGGTCTTTCGCAAACCGTACGAATCCCTGGAGGAAGAACTCTAATGGGCGGTTGTTGATTGGCAAGCGTTGGCCGAGGAAGCATATGGTAATTCGAAAGATCGAGGTCGGGGCTGATACCGACTCGTGAATGGAGGGCTATCGGTACTAGTATCTGGACTAGAGACTATTAGAGGCTGTCCAAGTATGTTTCAGACTAATCGGGACTATCTAGTTTGGCATTGACTGTCTTTTGCCACAAATACTAAGTTAGACTAAGATGGACCATGTTGGTTATCTGTTTTTAGGCTGTATCGACCTCGTGGTTTAGCTCTAGAGCCGCGACAAGGGCGAGGCTGTACGATGACGATGCGGACTCGGACATGGAAATTGCCTTGGTAATCGAGCAGAAGCAATTGTATTTATGGGCAGCTTTGCTCGGAGCAATTCCTTGAACGCGCAGCTCCCCACCTTGAGGTGGCGCATATAATTCCGTCTCTTTCACAGTACCACGGTAACCGATCCTTGGCGTACCAGCCGGACTAAAGACTCACCATTCCCCTGATTTTCCTGAAAGACGTATCGAGCTTCATCGAATCGAATTCACACCGTCTTGAGCATGCGTTCTTCAATCATACTGGTTGCTCTCGCCGCTCCTGCAGCGCTGGCTTTTCCATGGCTGCGACCTGAGGGTGTCGAAGCTCTACTCAATCACCCAGAAGCTCGGGCAGAGATTGACCGCCGGCTACAAGACCGCAATGCCGCTCAAAAAGAACCTCGACAGCTGTTGACTGGGTTGATACCTGGATTGTTGGACCTACTTGGAGGCACTTTAAAGGCTACACTTGATCCACTACTTGGTATCATTCCAACAAAAGACTCGGTCAACGGACTCAAAAGGTTTCCTGAAGGTCAGTACCTGCACTCAACGTCTCAATCCGTACATTGACAGTATTAGCAAACTACCCCTTCCAGGCTCCAGGCCCAACCGACCAGCGCGGACCATGCCCCGGTTTGAACACTTTGGCAAATCATGGCTGTATGTAGTCCGCTTCTCTTACCAACCACATCAGACTGACAGATGCAGACATTCCTCGAAACGGCATCGCGACGATTGGACAGATTCAAGCTGGGACCCAAGCCCTGTTCAACATGGGCGCGGATCTCAGTGCTCTGCTCGCGACCGGTGGAGCGCTCGATGGCGGCGACATCATCTCTACGAAGATGAGCATCGGCGGCCCAGACTCGCGGGTTGGCGTACTCAATGGTGCACTGAACTCCCTTCTTGGCACGCCATCGGGCATTGCAGGCCATGGAAAGTTCAACGAAGGCGATGCTTCGGCTACACGACTTGACTTTTACCTCGAGGGCGACAACATCTCGTTCCAACCCGAGCTTTTCAAGCAAATGCACCAACAAGCGCTTGCAAAGGGAGACGGCACATATAGCGTTGACGCCATCAAGGCACACTTCAAGAACCGGTACGCGGCCTCGAAAGCGGCGAATAGCCAGTTCTACTTCAACCTGCCTTCTGCAGGCGTTGTCATGGGCGCTTATTACTTTATTCCCGGTTTCTTCTCCAACGGAACGATTGGTGCAGGTGGCGTGGCAAACGAAGCTTCCGTCACTAGCTTCTACGGCGCAAAGCCCAAGCAAGCTGGTGCATGGGCCGACCCGAATCTCGAGTACACGCACGTTCCCGAGCGCATTCCAGAGCAAGGCTGGTACCGTCGCGCAACACCGATGACGATTGTTGAAGCCGTGGCTGGTATCCTTGATGTATACCTTTCCGTCATGCCAGCACTGGGTGGCTCAGGTGCAGACCAGTCGTTCGTCCTAGGACCCGTCGACCTTCCCAACAACCCACAGGCTTTCGGCTGCTTCCTCTACAACGCAGTGTACGCCAATTTCCCGTCTGAGCTCTTCAACACGGTGGCCCTTGTGGAGACGGTAGTGAACTTTTTGAGTAGCTCGTTGGTGCCGGGATACAAGGCACTGGGCTGCACGACGAATTTTCCGGATGCAAGTGGATTGAACTCGGAGGGATATAATGCTTGGGCAAAGACGTTTGTTGGAGATGCAAAGACGAAGGCTGTTGGAAGCGGGTGGTATAAAAAGGCCTAACAAAAAGGATGTGCATTGTCGGGACACGGTAGTGCTTGTCAAGTGACAGACGTTGAATTCATGTAGCATGTTTGTTTTGGAGCAGCTTTTCCTTGTCTCTTTCATCTGCTGGTGATATCTTTGTTCAGGTAGCATGTTTCCATCGGCTTGGCTATCCATGGCTGCGTGGTCTCGGAAGCGAACCAAGGAAAAGCAGTTCGCAAATGGCCCCCACTCGATGCGACGGCCAAGCTGGCTCGCCTAGTCGACTATGACGAGGCGAATTCTCTACGAGGCCGTGTCCGAAGGCGTCGGTCCGGAATTCAGAGCGCAGAGTGGTATGATGATAAGCGGCAGACACGGGGGGGCTCGAGTTCTAATCTGAGTGGTTGTTCCGGTGGCGGGCCGTAGGTAAATGCAAGGCACATGTGGGCCACATTCTAGGGTTGTGTGATGGTCGACGCTTGATAAAAGCAATGAGAGATGGCTTTGGCCGGGGAGCAGGGCGGGGATCTTGGGATGGTGCTCTTGCAGGCCCCGTCGAGGGCTTCGGCTGGGCGTTGGTGTAGATGGCAAGCAAGTTGCAGAGGTCATAGGAGCCTGTTTGTGGTGAATCGCATTAGGAAGGCGGCAATGAGATGGTCAGGGCGTGGACAGAGTGTTTGACTAGTGGGCCAGCAGGTGGGTCGTATGCAGAAATCGTTGATTGACACGGCTCCGATTCGACGACATGGACGACTCTGGGCTACCTACTGCATGTCCGCATCCGAGATGGCACATGCACGGCACCTACCTCGACCTGGTTCTGGTTGTGCACACGCAGAGGTGAAGATAGGGTGCTGTGTCAGCGCGGGTAACGGCACAGGCGGAGGCGGCACACCGGCCGCCAACGCCATCTTCTGCTGACTACACGAGTAGGGAGTGAGACGACGATGCGCGACAAGCAGAAGACGGCCACAGTTGTCAATTCACAAGCACAAACAGCCCCCTCCTTATCCAGAGCCTTGCTATAGTCGCCTGCCTATCTCTGGGCTAGGCAAACACTAGCGCTCGGATAGGAAGGAGTGCAACGCGCGCTCAAGCATCGTCAAGACAGCGGCCGAGGCTTGTATGCTTTAGTTGCTTGCTTGGCCGACTACGCATCTTGGCCTAGGCTGCATGGGGTAGGTCGACATGTCCATCACGAGTTCGAGCGTGTGTTTGTGCTGGTAGCAGAGCATCTGGAAATCTCCGCAGAGGAATATATAATGTCGTCGAGTCTGGTGTGCACTGCCTCTGCCTCTGCATTCGCCCCAGTAAATACGTTTGCTCGTCATATTACTGCCAAGTTGCTGACATGGCCCCCGTTCTCTCGTTCCTCGTTGGCTCTTTGCTCGCCATGGGCGCGTTTGCTGACCCGTTTGAGAGGCTCTTTAGCGTGCCTGAAGGTAAGCCATGCCGCCTTCATGTACACTCTTCACTGACGTCTCAAAGGATGGCAGCTCCAAGGCCCAGCCTCGGATGCGCACACGCTGAAGCTCCAGATTGCTCTTCAACAAGGCGACACCGACGCCTTTGAGCAGCATGTCATGGACATCTCCACCCCCACCAACGCAAAGTACGGACAGCACTTTGCCACGCATGATGACATGAAGCGCATGCTCATGCCCAGCCAAGAAACGGTTGCTTCCGTCTCTTCTTGGCTCAAGGCTGCTGGCATCAGCGAATTCGAGACTGATGCCGACTGGGTCACGTTCAAGACCACCGTCGGCGTGGCCAACGAGCTGCTGGGCACAAAGTTCTCGTGGTTTGTCAGCAACGAGGCTACGCCCCGCAAGGTGCTTCGTACGCTCGAGTACACCGTTCCCGATCATGTTGCTCAGCATATCAACTTGGTGCAGCCGACGACCCGCTTCGCTGCCATCCGTGCAAACCACCAGACCGGACGCGAAAGCATTCGCATCGACCTCTCTTCCGCCGCTGCCGCTGCCTTCAACGCTACTGCCGACTGCAACCGCATGATTACGCCGCAGTGCTTGAAGAAGCTCTACCAGATCGACTACACACCCGATCCCAACAGTGGCAGCAAGGCGGCATTCGCTTCCTACCTGGAAGAATATGCCCGCTACAGCGACCTCGCCCTCTTCGAGCAGAACATTCTCCCCGAAGCCATTGGCCAAAACTTCTCCGTTGTCCAGTACAACGGGGGCCTCAACGACCAGAACTCTACCGATGACAGTGGCGAGGCCAACCTGGACTTGCAGTACATGCTTGGTCTGGCCCAACCTCTGCCCGTCACCGAATACAGCACCGGCGGTCGTGGCCCATGGGTCGCTGATCTGGACCAGCCTACCGCCAACTCGAGCGCCAACGAGCCCTACCTCGAGTTCCTCCAGAGCGTTCTCAAGCTGCCGCAACAGGACCTTCCCCAGGTCATCTCCACCTCCTACGGCGAGAACGAGCAGAGTGTGCCCAAGTCGTACGCCCTCACCGTATGCAACCTGTTTGCTCAACTCGGTTCCCGTGGTGTCTCCGTTCTCTTCTCCTCGGGCGACTCGGGAACTGGATCGGCCTGCCTGTCCAATGACGGCAAGAACACGACCAAGTTCCAGCCGCAATATCCTGCCAGCTGCCCCTTTGTCACATCCGTCGGTTCAACCCAGTTCCTCAACGAGACTGCCACCTTCTTCTCTTCCGGCGGCTTCTCCGACTACTGGAAACGCCCTTCATACCAGGATGACGCCATCAAGGCATACTTCCACAGGCTGGGTGAAAAGAACAAGCCCTACTTCAACCGTCACGGTCGCGGATTCCCCGACGTTGCCGCCCAGGGTGTTAGATATGCCGTCTACGACAAGGGTTCGCTCAAGGCTTACCAGGGTACCTCGTGCTCCTCGCCTGCATTCGGCGGCATCGTTGCTCTTCTCAACGACGCCAGGCTGAAGGCGAAGAAGCCCTCGCTAGGCTTCCTGAACCCGCTTCTGTACTCCAACCCCAACGCGCTCAACGACATTGTTCTTGGTGGAAGCACCGGATGCGATGGCAATGCTAGGTTTCACGGCCTCCCAAATGGCAGCCCAGTCATCCCTTACGCCAGCTGGAATGCTACCGTTGGCTGGGATCCGGTTACTGGATTGGGCACGCCCAACTTCCCCAAGCTGCTCAAGGCTGCCACTCCCGGTAGATACAAGGCCTAAGCAACTTGAACATGGGCCATGGCACTGTTCTTGATGAGATTTCTTGTCTATAATTTTTTTTACTTTATTAAATAGTAACTGAAAAAAAAACAATATCAAACTCTCGTCTTTCTGATTATGATGAGCAATTGGCTACTACATTGTGTATTCATATTGCTGTTACTACAATACGGCGTTGTGAAAATCTGGTGTTGAGCATCGATATCACTTGTAAAATAATTCTACTATGCTCATCTATCTCGAGTCCAGGTCTACGGTCTAGAACAAACAAACAAAAATCATGCATGGTTCATGCCGTCGCGACGTTCCGTTTCCGAATCGCAAATGCGACTGGCCCCTTTGGCTTCTGGGTACCAAGTCCAAATTCCGACGAATCCATCTCAAAGTTCTGCGTGCGGATGTCGACTTCATACTCGGTAACGAGCAATGCGCAGGTAAACATGATGATGCGCTTCGCCAACAAGCGTCCCGGGCACGCACCAAAGCCACCTCCGTACGGTATCCATGCCCCGCCCAAGCCCTTGTTGGAGAAGTGAAGACCGACACCTCTGGCCTTTGCGGGCATGCTGTCTTGTTTTGCTTGCCTGAGTGGTCCTGACTGGTCGTCGTTGGGGTCTAGTAGGAATCGCTCGGCCCAGAAGCTCGTCACCGGGTGCTTTCCTTGCTGCGTGTTCCACACGTCCGTGTTCATGTGCGAGACGTACGAGGCCACCATGCCGACCTCGTTCCGTGGTAACCACCAGCTGCCAACACGCACGTCTTCATGTGGCGAGCATCTGGTAATGTATGACTGCACATATAAGCGCAGCGACTCTGCGTAGACTGACTGCAGCAGGTCTTTGGACAGCAGCTTGTCCATGGCCACTGCAATTCCATCTGTGTCGCGAGACACCGTGTCTTCCAGGCTCGTGCGAATGCGTGCCAGCAGATTGGCATCCTTGAAGAGGTGCAGGGCAGTCATCATGGTCGACGGCACAACGTTGGTGACCGAGGTCCACATCAACCCGAGATCTGTTGATGCAAGGGCGGCATCGTCCTGTCCGTCGATGCTCAGCAGTGTCTTTTGTCGTTCGCGGTTCATGACCGAGCCCCAATAGGGGTCCCAATCGCTTTTGCTGTCGTCGTCGTCTCCAACATGCTGCCGCGCATACTGGTACCAGTTCTGGATCTGATCCTTTAGTCGGTCGCGCACACGATACGCCTTCGGGACTAGAAAGCGAGGGAGCCGCTTGGCAAGGTTCACTACTTGGCCATCAAACTCCCAAAGATCTTTTATGAAGCTCGGGTTGATTGCGAGAAGCGAGGGCCCATAGAGTGCCTCGAGCACTGCACCGCCGATGACGTTGCGGAAAAAGGCCAAGAGATTAGGCATTTCGACCCACTCCTCCCCAATCGCCTGTGCATCGAGATTTCGCTTGACGATAGTCTGGAATCGCTGGAACGTTGGGAGCATCGACGAGCCCGTTAATCCGCGGAGCAAGGAGTCGTGCGTAAGGAAGTCGATCCGGTTGTTGGCCGCAACGTTGCTGTTGGGATGGGGCTTGCGATAGGGGCCCGAGTCGTCAACTGTATATGTTTTGATGGCTCTCTCGTGCATCCCAAAGATGTACCGCAGTCCCACGGTATACACATAGATAGGACTCGAGAGGCTCGGATGCTTCCACATGTCCGCAACTGCCTCGGGCTCCGAGACAAGGTAGATGCCGTTGACCAACAACGAGATTCGTACACAGGTCAACTTCCCAGCATACGTCCTGTCTGCGGGTTAGCATCTACTCCCCAACCGTGAGATTGAGGACGAGAACCTACGTTGCCTTTTTCACGAATGAAGCGCTGTCCCACAGGAACGATAGTGTGCTGCCAATGATTGGAAGTGCAGGATACTGAGGTGGGACTTGTCCTTTTGTTCGTCGAATGTTTGCCCAGTGGTATTGGACAAGAGTGAACAAGTAGTTGAAGATGAAGGGAATGGATAGTATGCCAACGAAGACAAGAGTTTGTCGACATGTATTCGACCAAGAATTGGCCATGGTCTCCGAACCAAAAACAGGCACATAGGAGTCGTTGTTCGCCGTTGTAGGAGCCAGCACTGTTTCGTACTTTGATTCCCTTAGGCGAGACCAGGAGAGTGATAGCAAGACATGGCTTGGTAGGTCTTGAACGACAGACATGGTGGCGCAAGACTCAAAATGGTCATTCAGGGTATAGATAACAAAGGGAGGCGGGTTGATCATGCAACTATCGTCTCCATTCTTTCGAACCCCTCTCACAGTATATATATATACACACCCAGCCAGGTCTCGGACTGACCCTCTTCTTCCCTCGGTGGAGACCATCTTCGCTAGTACAGTAGCAATCCTCGATACGCCAGGGCGAATCTCACAAACGTCAAGCTGGAGTCTGCCTAGGAGTTTAATGGCACGCCTAACTCGGGGAATACTAAAAGCCATGTTGTAGGATTAGAGTGCTACCGAAAGGGTGTGTACTCTAGCGCCGAGGCTGGCATCGGGCGTCAGCTGTGGCTTACGGGGGATGTGACCATTAGGTTCTTGGCCCCCAATCCGTCAGCACTACGCACACGCTACATCTCTCCGCGCCCGACCTCCCGCCAGCACTCATGAACCGGACGCCAAATCGTTCAGGCGACGGTTTGTCCACAGCGGGAGCCGTTGCGGCACTTTAATCCTTCCGTTGCGCATGCCGACGCTATACGCCCTGGTGTGTTGCTCGGGCGGCCATGCGACATCTCCGAGATGACGACGACAGTTCAATGGATCCGTTGAGTAGATGCGTCATGTGCACCCAGTCGGAACAATATCCAGCTTCTTTTCTTATCTCAGTCGACTATACCTGCGGCGCAGCTTCGCTCCAGGCACCAACCAAACACCATGTACCGCTGCAATAGCGTCGGGGATTGAAGCATATTGGACCCCAAAGAATACTTGGACAGGTTTCTATGTTAAGTACATGGAGAGTGTACACCCCACGTTCTACGTGCACTGCCCCCCCGGTTTAGTGGGGACAAAAATCCGCCAATGAGCTATGTGCTCCACCCCCTTCAACGACATACTCACGTACATAATTGTCAATAGCTGGCTAGCTTGCCCAGCACTTGCGCGACACCGGAAAACAAAGAATGCAGAAGGTTTTTTTGACACATGGGGCGGTTACTGAGAGAGAGCCAAGGGAGAAAACACATGGCTGGTACCTATCAGGTGCGCATGTTCGTTGCATCAACTTGGCAAGGTCGCGTCACGCGGAGTACAGGGTATGCGGCAATGGTGGTGGATGAGCACTTAATTCACTTTCTGCACGCTATGCACCTCAAACCGTCCAACCATCTTTACGAAGCAACAGTCCAGGACCAGCAAAGGAGAAGAAGGAAAAAAAAAACAGCAAAACGGCCATGACTAGATAGACTCGCACCACCCAGCTATTGCCACAGTAAAGGCTTGCAGTACTCAAATGTGGATATGAATCAAATTCGCCGTCGATCCCAAGACCTAGCAGCTGCTCGTCTCGATGCCAGGCGCCTTCTTGATAGAGGACCGCATCGAATTAACATCGCTGTCGTTGTTCCCGTCGACAGTAGAGCTCATGGAGTCAGTCTTGATGGGCTGGACCCTGCCGCGTTCATCGATAAAGGTCCTCAGGCCGGTGATTTGCGCACGAGGAACACGAGGCAGACCAAAGGCACCTTTTTCATTGCGCGACTCCATTGTATCGTCCAGCGTGCTCTTCTTCTTGCGATTGAACTTTGCAACGAACGAGGCGGAGAAGAAGCGTTGAGCTTGTTGCTGGGGCGTACCATTCTTGCTGGCCTTGCGCGCGACGAAGAAGCTGCGGAAGGCGGTTGCAGCTGCGAGGAAAACACCGACTTCGCCGCTGATTAGCGTCCAGTATATCTCCCATATGGTGTCAACCATTTCGTCGTAGATGAGACCGGCAAGACGTGTCACGGTGGTTGCCATCATGAAGACGGTGAGGCAGAGGGATGACATGAGGGCAACCTTCTGGGACCATTGGACTTTGATCTTCCAGATGACGCAGATGGGTATGGCGAGGACTGCGTCTGTTTAGTGCTTGGTCGGTTATGAGTACGAGACCACTTACTCAATCCATCGCCGACCAAGTCCAGCACCATTTGCGCGGTTGAGTGGTGCACGAGCAGACGCTTGTATGGCCCAGAGGCACATTCGACTACAAGCTGGGGTCAGAACGGCAGGTGTAAACAAGTGCTCTACGTACGCTCTCGCGGATCGAAAAAGTAGGGGCATCCGATGTACCAAATAGCGATGCCATAGCCCAAGCAAGCAATGTTGAACACCACCACGAACCACCAGTAGTAGTTGAGTGCCGGTAGCCGATCAATCAGCTTTTTGAAAAAGTACAGAAAGCTAAACTTGACGGCCACGACGCAGGCCCAAGCCAACATGCCGCAGATGGTGACCCATTTGTGAAAGTGGAAGGAAACCTGCATCCAGTCCGGCGGTGGGATCACGCCTGGCACGCCTCGCTGTAGCGCGACAATGAGATACATGCGATCCATAATCTGCCAGTACATGATGATGAGACTGCTGAGGAGAAGACCGAGGGCAACAAGTAAGAAGCCATCATCGACGGAGAAGGGCTGCTTTTGCATGCGAAAGCGTATGATGAAGCGGGTAGCGATGGCTAGCAGGCATATCGCAAGCAACACCGACGTGGAGATCTGAGTGCACAGTTAGACTACATCTGCTAGGTAGTAAAGACAAATAATATATATGTGTGTGTAACTATACTTACAATGAAAGCATCTCGATGGATACGCCCAGTGTAATCTTGAGGAAGCATAATGTCACACACTAGAAGGATTGCAGACAATGTTGAAGCACGATATCTGGGAAGCCCTTTGCTTCCTATATCACCTCGTTGGATGTAACCATGCCCTGGTTGTGAGCCACCCACTGAATGCACGTCTTCCCATCTATCTCGTTAGGGCTTACATTGCTGCATCGCGTACCCTACCTATCGCGCAGCCCATCGACACACCCTCTGAGTGGCTGCTTAGTCCCCGAAGCCTTGCATGCAGCGCTCTTCAGCCTCGACACTGCCCGTACTAGCTTGCGTCTGGCGCGAACATGCTTTCTGCCTTTGCGTCCCGAGGGCATGCCCCACCAGCCGTGCACTAAACAAACGGCGGCTAACGGCATCTCTTGGTGGTTGGCTGCGCCCGCCCCCACATCTGGGCCTTCTACAGCCTCAATCAATAGCGGGAAATTGTTGGGGGCCGTTTTTGGTCATGTACAACTGCGTTTGTCGGATACAGTCTTCTCTGTGCCGAGTTCCCTCCAGGTAGGGCAAAAGTCGCGTCACACAGCAAGGGGTTCATGGGTGACTGCGCCGCAGACAAAAATCTCGCCAAAAAACAACAACAACAACGGCTAACGCGGTGACGGTTAACAAACAACTCTCCTTTCTCTTCTTGCCTCACTCCATACTCCCGCAATTCGACCTTCATAGAGCTTCTAGCCATGGATTCTGTCGGGCTCTATGGCCTCGTATGGCAAGCTGCAGTGTCGGCAGCCGTTGCTGCTTTTGGAGTCTTTGTTTTGAAAATGTACAAGATGCGCATCATCTTCTACAGGCTCAAGAAGCAGGGTTTGGTATGCAGCTCTATCATAACGCTTTGGGGTTCTGGTATGCTAACCCAGCTTCCTCCAGCCAATGCCGGAATGGGACTTTGCAGCTGGCAACCTCAAGACGCTGCCGGGCCTTCTTGAAAAGTTCCCCAAGGGCTCCCAGCAATCCGACGCCTTCTCGCTCCTCTCCTACGACTTCAAGGAAAACGACAATTGCTTCTATATTGACCTCTGGCCCTTTACGAGCCCGCTGTTGGTCATCACTTCCCCCGACCTTGCCATGCAGGCTTGCAGCCCGGAACATGATCTCCCCAAGCCAGCCATTCTCATTCCTTTCTTTGCGCCGTTTGCCGGTGGGCCAAACCTGTTTGACATGAATGGCGCCGAGTGGAAGCGTTCGAGAGCTCTCTTCAACCCCGGTTTCAGTGACAGGGTCATGCTCGAGAGCACGCCGCACATCATCGAAGAAGCCCAAGTCTACGTGGCACTGCTGCGGGAACACGCGAAGAAGGGGGATACTTTCTCGCTCGATAGATTGACGTGCGACTACATGATGGACCTGATTGGAGCCATCACCATGTAAGCACAATGCCGGGTAGCGTCCCTCTTTTCGCGAGACTAACATGGCCAGAAACGCTCGCCTTCACTCAATGACTGGCCACAATGACCTGGCCGCCGCCATGAGGAGTTCCATCGAATGGCACTGCCAAGACGAAGAGATGAACCCGTTCAAGCGCTGGAATCCCATGAGGCCGCTAATCGAATGGCATAACGGCAAAACCATGGATCGCTACATCAACGCCGAGCTGGACAAGCGCTACGAAGACTGGAGGACCAATGAGCCAGCCACGCGTGCCAAGTCAGTCATGGATATTGCAATTGCAGCATACATGGGCGAGCGAAAAGCGTCTGACAGGCTAGATGCCCAGTTCAAGAAGTGGGCAACGACGCAGATACGACTCTTCCTATTCGCTGGTCACGATTCGACTGCCGCTACCATTGTATACAGTTTCCACATGCTGTCCAAGCACCCCGAGGCCCTGGCCAAGATCCGTGCAGAGCACGACCAAGTCTTTGGCGACCCTGTCGACTCTGCTGTTGACATACTCAAGAAGCATCCAGAGCAGGTTAACAAGCTGACATACACGACTGCGGTGATCAAGGAGACTCTACGCCTGTTCCCCCCAGCATCGGGCATGCGAGGCGGCCGACCCGGTGTCTTCCTTCGTGACAAGAACGGCACCAGATACCCGACTGAAGGCCTCAACATCTGGGTCGTTCACGGCGCCATACAACGGAATCCAAACTACTGGCCTGAGCCCCACAAGTTCCTTCCTGAGCGCTGGCTCGTTGAACCTGGTCATCCTTTGTACCCTCCAAAGGGAGGCTGGCGGCCTTTTGAGTTTGGTCCGCGTAACTGCCTCGGCCAAACGCTTGCTATGCTTGATATCAAGATTACACTGGCCATGACGGTTCGTGAGTTTGATGTCAAGGATCAGTATGATGAGTGGGATCAGCTGCATCCGTCGTCGGGTATCAAGACCGTGTTTGGAGAGAGAGCGTATCAGGTTCCTCAGGGTGCGGCGCACCCAGTTCATGGGTTCCCTTGCAAGGTTACGAGTCGGCGTTCAGACGAAAAGGCTTGAGGTGATGGAAAATGTAAGCAGGACATTGGCCGATCTTCGCTGATGGTCGGTTGCTGTGCATGATTCTTCGGGGCCAAGGATTGCTAGTCTTGTGTGTGTAATGGTATTTGATGCAGGGACATAATTGGCGAGCAATAGTATATATCCGAATTGAAATGTTGAGATTCAAATCACAGGAAAGTGTCATTACATCACACTGTCGTCTCGGCTATTTGGCCTCGGCAAATGCACTAACCCCTCTCGTACACCAAGCATCAAGTCGGCTATACAACATCAAATACGTCAGGTACGTCAACAACAGAAGATTAACATCAACAAAACAACACACGACTAAACGTGAAAACTCTACCCTTTCACATACATACATACATACATGCACACAAAAGATGGTCTCCCTCGTAGCCAAAAACAGCATACGTTGTTTACACCCCAAACCATGTCTGCCCAAACCCCGTCACTTCTCCAACACATGCCATGTCCAAATAATGAGCACGTCAAACTTGACCCAAACCCAACTCGACATCCGCACCGCCATACAATCCCTCTGCACCTCGTTCCCAAACAGCTACTGGCGCACCCACGACGCCTCAGCCAAAGACCCCACCTCATTCCACGCCGCCCTCGCCACAAACGGCTGGCTCGGCATCGCCCTACCAGAGCGGTTCGGGGGCTCCGGGCTCGGCATCTCAGAAGCAACGATGATGATGCAAACGATTAGCGAGTCCGGTGCGGGCATGGCTGGCGCGCAAGCGGTGCACGGAAACGTATATGCCACGCAGCCGCTTGTGCGACACGCGAGTGCGGAAATGTGTTCAGAGCTGGTGCCGAGGATTGTCAGTGGGGAGGTGAGGGTTTGCTTTGGGGTTACGGAGCCGGGGAGTGGGCTGGATACTTTAGGGTTGAAGACTGTGGCTGTGAGGGAGGGCGATGAGTATGTGATTAGCGGGGAGAAGGTTTGGATTACGGCCGCGCAGGTGGCGGGGTATATGATTCTTTTGGCGAGGACATCATCATCATTACCGTCGTCGTCGTCGTCGTCGTCGTCGCCTGCTGTAGCAGTGTCTTCTTCTGGCGAAGATGGCGGTGATGATGATGATGATGCTAAAATTGCAAGTAAGGCGCAACGATCAAAATCTCATGGCCTCAGCTTATTCTGCATCCCGCTCAACCGCCAAACCCCCGGGCTAGAAATCCGCAAGATACGCAAAATGGGCGGCAGAGCAGTCGACGCAAACCAAGTCTTCTTCGACAACTACCGCGTCCCCGCCTCCTCACTCATCGGCGCGGAAAACAATGGGTTCAGGATTATCCTGCAGGGCATGAACGCTGAGCGCTGTCTTCTTGCAGGCGAAGCACTGGGCCTGGGCTACTGTGCTCTGTCCCGCGCCGCAGACTACGCCCGCTCACGCACCGTGTTCAACAGACCCATTGGCATGAATCAGGGCATTGCACACCCGCTTGCAGACGCGTACATGGCGCTTGAAGCTGCGAAGCTGGCAACGTATCATGCCGCGAGCCTGTACGATCAGAGTCAGCAGGAAGGTAGTGCAGTGACGCAGGATGTGGTTGGCGTAGCGGCGAATAGTGCAAAATATCTTGCTGCCGAGGCCGCCTTTCGCGCCTGTGAGAGAGCCGTGTTGACACACGGGGGTATGGGCTATGCTGACGAGTATGATGTCGAGAGGTGGTTTAGGGAGAGTTTGGTGCCGAGGATTGCCCCTGTGAGTAGGGAGATGATTTTAAACTATGTGGGCGAGAAGGTCTTGGGTTTACCGAGGAGTTACTAGAACGTTTGAGGCTGTACAAGTGGCGAGCGCGTGAGAGATGGAGAGGCATGTTTCGTCTCCATAGATATACAACACATCCAATCCTAAATATCCAAATTAAGAAAACAAAAGCGCCAAACGCAATGCTACACATAACCCTATATCACCTTGCCCACCCTCCAGAAATAAATAAACTGTTTTCCAATCATCGTGTTCTAAATACATATATTCAGTCAAGAATCCACGTAACGGTAAAGTAGCGTCGTTACTGAATACGCCTACACGCCCATGCCATGCACTACATATGTAATCATCAAGTTAGAAAAAAATCTCGCATAGTTTCACTCTACCTCTCCACTCTTTCCGTCTCCTCAACACGCTCCTGCACCAAATCAACCTGCTTAACAGGGTGCAATAGCACTCCAGGCAGACACATACGGCCCTCATGCGCGAGCTCTTCCTCCTCACCGCCGTCGTTATCGACCTTGTACCCGAGCCAGCGCTTCCACAAGTTAGGTGCGAAACCAGCGTGGTAGTACCAAGTCGTGCCAAGGAAGTTGTGTTGTCTTTCGTCTGAGAAAACAGACATGCGCGCACCGCCCGAAGCGCCATTGCGTCCGTTATTGAAAATGGCAGCGAGATACTGTGTCGGCCATTTGCGGTCGATGAAGACGGGGTGGGGTGCGTAGACGGCTTTGAGACCGTGGTGCAGAGCGCATGACGCCGGCCACATTTCGCTGAACATGGTGTGGCGGAAGCGGGACTGTTCGCGGTGCATGGTTTCGAGTAGTCGCCTTGATAGCCTACCCGAGGTGTTGATTGCGGTTCGTCGTGGTGGGAGGCCATTCTTCTTGTCGTATCCCGTCACATCGTCGGCCAAGATCCAGTTTGTGTGTTCTGGGTCAAACAGAGGGTTGAAGACGATTAGGTCGGCTGGCTCGCCAACGCCCCACTCATACTTGTCCTCGGTTATGGTAGTGTTGGGTTTCACAGCATCATCAATCTCGATGTCTGGGTAGTCCTGAGGAGGCTCTGGGCCCCAGATGGGCTTTTCTGGCTTCTGCATCTCCGGTACCGGCACATGAGGGTTCGGTGGGAGATGGGAAGACCACCTGTTCGCCTGGTTGTTCGTGCCGTGTTCGGTCTGGACACGTACCGTGTGCTTGAAGTCCTCCCACGTTTCGTGCACTGAGGGTACGTAAAAACGCGCGTTACGCTCCCAGAGTCCTTTGCGTGGCTGAGCAGTGGCCCATTTGGAAACCTGCTCGAAGAGATGGTAGTAGTGCCCCGTATAACGGACGTCCATCTCCCAGTGCCAGAAGAACTCAAACTCGGGATGTTGATGCGCAAAGTAAGTCACAGGCATAAACGTAGAACGGTAAGCACCGTGCACGGGCAGACCGCGGTAGTTGGACTCTTCGAGGCCGCCATAGATCAGACCCATCTGGCGTTCAGACCAGAGGGTACCCATGCCGGCGAACTCGGCAGGCAAGGCATCCTTGAGGACTTCGGCATAAACCTTCTCGTCGGCCCAAATCTGCTTGTTGTCGTCCTTGACGTGGATGAGGAAGTGGACTTCGTACTCGCCACCCGATACAAGACTAAGCTCGGAGATGAGAGCGCGGAGGTACATGATGTCTTCGTCATCATACTGGTAGTCCCACCATGTTCGCAGGAGCACTGCAGTCCGGGGGAGAAGCGTATTGTATACTGCCTTGGGCAGCTCGCGAGCTGTGCTGTTGGTGGGTGTCCTACTGTCCTTGTCCGCATCGCGCTTCTGCATCTGGAACGAGTTTCCGTGGTTCTTGGGTTGAGTTTGGAAACGGCCCTTGTTCTTTTCCAAACAACGCCGAGAAGCCTCGGTCCAGTTGATTTCGCGGAAGTCAACCTCTGGGGTGGTCTTCCAGACGTCTTCGATGCCCTCACGATCTCCTTCCATGCCCGCACCAGTTCCACCCCGTCTCTTGCTATAGCCTAGGCCGTACGGGCCCAACCGACCGAAGCGCTCAAAGCAGATGTCATTCCTCAAGCCCAAGGTCTCGTAGCTTCCAATGACATTATCTGGCAAGCCTTCCGGAACACCTTTGTATGCTCGTAGCCCAGGAACTTTGATGCTGTCGTTCGCATCTAGATAACACGTCTCTACGGACCCGTACTTGTCCACATAGTCCTGACTGCTATAGTCTGGATAAGGGTCGAAAGCTATCGAGTCGGGAATATGTGCACCTTGTGATCTTGGCTCCTTGGTGCCGTCCTTTTGCTGCTCGGCTGGAAGCTCGGGGTCGATATCCTGCCTGGTCGGGTATTCGGGCACGTTCTTTTCCCGGCTAACCAATGTCCGTATGCCACCATGGTACCGCTTCAGAAAGGGAAAGCTTTCCCAGACGTTCGGGGGCGGCGGCGGCTTGTTCAGCCCAAGCTCTGCATTCCGTATCGACTCCCAACTACTGCTGAAGAGGAAATACATGAAGAAAAGCAGTGTGCTCGCCACAGCCAACCCAAAGTATCTTGTGCATGCTCGTGGATTCCTATAACTGTATGCGCTTACCGTCGGCCGAGAAGGGTTTCTTCGATGGGATTTGGACGACGGTCGAAGCGGTCTCGATTCGATGTTATTGGGGTTCTGGTCGTATGCGCCAGAAGATTGACGCGAGGACGAGGGACTCGATGTCCCCGATGACATGTAGGCTTCATACTCATCGCTAGCATAGCCCTTCTCGTTCAAATCGCCGCCATCAACATTACGATCGTGGTTGGTGGCCTGGTTGTAGGATTTGGGTTTCCGCTTGCCCACAGACAGCGGGCGGAAGCCGAGCATCTCAGCAACGCTATTTGTGGAACGGCAGCTATGGCATGTGCGGTATGCAGGGAAATGGTGGGCGAAAAGCTGCGATGCGGAAAGTGTAAAGAATGCGGCCGGGGTTTGGTGGCCAGTGGCGTCGTCGGGCCTACGTTTGACAGGATGAGGAAGACAGGCTGTTTGAGTATTCTAGGTATAGCAAAAAGACGTTGTGTTCGTATCAATGCGTAGAGGTGCGGCGCCAGAGCTGCGTATACAGTGTTGAGGCCCGCCGTGTAGGCCGGTAAGCGGGAAGATTGCCGTGAGCCACTAAACATCCGTTGGCGCAACAACCACCAACCGCCACAGCGACGCCATCCCCTGTATGCATTGTGAATGAACATACTCGCCTTTCAACTATCACGAGCTTCGATAATGACATCTTGATATAGGAACAAATGCGACAGCATTATATGGTGGTTAAGGTAATCCACAGCACGCATTCTTTGGTTGGGCCCCTGCCAGCTATCACACACGCAACCGCTATCAACCCAACATGTCTTTACCATCACGGTGACTTTGGACGTGTCGCTAGGTCTTTGTAGGATTTAAGGATCAATTTTATCGTCATACACGATTTCCAAAGTACATGGCAAGTCACCACAATAATATTTACCCCGTTAATCAAGGCATCGTTGAACGCGCATTTGACATATCGGCATACACATTTCCCCACATGCATTTGCACATCGTGTATTGGTATTACCAGAGAAAGGAATTGGGTGGCTCTCGAATTGCTGTGGGGTGAAATGTAAAGTGTCATGATTCCTGGCCTTTCTGTGTCAAGGCCGGCCACCTAGGAGGAGCAAAGAGCTACCACCTCGCTAGTGTACACCTCGCAAAGAGATCAAGCTCCTTCATACGCCATCTAAGAGAGTTTCCATACAAAGTGCTCCCTCAGAACATTTCTACCATCATCACTCTTGTTTATGGTTTGCGTTGAGCCCTTGCTGTCCACCCTTTTGGCTACGGTAAGCTCAGTCTCTACGACTCGTGGTGCGTGCGCTACTGCATCTTTTACTACAGCGTGTTCTGCAGGCGTGGGATCCACGTAAAAGACGAGATACGGCATAGAAGCGCCCGGTGGCAAGAAGACTCGGACTTTGGAGAAGAACCTATTACCACCAAGCTTGTTCTTATGTTGTAAGAGGAAATACCCGGCCCATCGGCCAACTGGTGAACCTTGTACACTGTCAGTCATTTCAAGCGAGACTTTGACACTATAATCACATACCCAGGACTGCGAGGCCAGCCTTGTCATCCATCGAGAACTCATGTCCTGGCCAAAGCTTGAACTCACTCTGTGGAGGATTCAGGGTCCTAAGAGCGCTTTTGAAGATCTCCCGGGAGTCTGCATTTATGACTTGGGTGACGAGGAGGTACTTGATGCCTGCAATGTTCGCGCCAACTCGATTCCAGGTGGCCCATGCTATGTCCGAGGGTGTCCCAATGTGAGGCAACTCGTCGGCTTTTGGCTTCCGCTTCCAGGTGAACTTTTCGGCACAGTACGACATGCTCATAATGTTCATCAGTCCAACCATTCCGTTGGGGTTGACAGCGAACTCATAAGTAGCTCCTGTGGCCTGGGATGTGTTCAGTAACTTTCTAGGTCTTCATATACACGCAACATAGACTTACTCTGTACGTCTTACCACACACATCGTAATACTGATCTTCTTCAGGCGGGAGACTTCCATCCTCGTTTCTCTTGATTGCAGGGCCATTGCGATGATCAATCTTGAAACAATGATTGGGCCCGCCATCCTTGGACGCCTTTGTATCTAGTCCAAGTTCGTCAAACGCGGTTTTGATATGATGGTAGTTGTCGAAATCGCATTCCTTCTCAATGTCCTTGCTCAGCTCATCACTGTCGTGGAAGCCCCATTTCTCCAACTCCTCGCGGCCATGTCCCTCGAACGGGCTCTGACAGGTATCGGCAAAGTTTGGGAAATCCTTGAAGAACCACCTCGCCACGCTGTCCTTTGACTTGCAAGCTGAAGAGAGCGTCCTGCCGATTTCTGCGTATTTTTCGAACTTGGAGGTATCGACATTTGTATGGACGATGGAGGTGTTGAACGTGTTGAATCCGAGGTTGCGAGTGACGTTTTCGAGTGAAGTCTCAGAGGGAAGGGCGACCCGGGCATGAACCACGCCGGTTATCAACACAAGTGCAACGAAAGCACGTTTCATTTTTTTAGACTGACCGCGGGCAATTGAAGCGTGAAATACGTGTTGCTGAAGAGAAGATCTCAGTGGAACGAGTAGGTGCCCGGGGACACAAGCGCACTTGCCGGGTGAAGGTGAAGAAAGCTTGGGTGCCCACTCATACGGAAGGCACCATCACTTACGAGAATCACTGCATAGCCGCGCATTAGTCCGAAAAGAGCAATATGTAGCAGTCACATAATGTCTCTTCCGTCCCAATGAACCTCGAGCACACAACTTTGTGATGATGTTGTCACATCACCGTGGACATCGTACAGCCACAGTCTCACACTTCACTTTCACTGTTCACCTAACTCATCTATTTCACGTCATATACAAATTTCGATTATTCTTCTAAGAAAAGAAATCATCATCATCATCGCCCGCGAATCATGGCGCCTTCCATTGACTACACTTTCAAGCAGGACTTGAAAAACGTGATTGACAAGATCGAAAACATGAGGATACGTACACCTTCCAACTCTAAATTCTCTGAACTCTCTGAATTTTTTTTCTCCAACTGCACAATTGTACCATCTGTGCAGGAGCAACTCGGCATGTTCCCCTTGTACTGTACAATTAGTAAACAGGCAACGCCGTCTACTTTACAGCAATTCAGCACCATGCCCGGCTTCCACATTACAACCTCTGATCCCATCTTCATTCCCATAGAGCCACTACCCTCACACTCGATCGTCGAAGCGATGGATTTAGACGATCAGATCGACTCGTCTTCCACTCCAGCGTCACTGAACAACGCGAACAACAATGGGAAGATCAACCGGCGTGGGTTCACTAACACAGGGTACGTGAACAACTCCCCTTCTGCTGCGCCTGCACTATGCTGCGACAATGACGATGAGATGGTAGACGTAGATGTATTTGAAGTGACGAAGCTCTTCCAGAACTTGCGTCTCTCCTCTTCTCTCCACTCACAACAGCAACAGCAATCGCAGTACCAATCGTGAATTATAATCAGATTGGCCATCATTCTTCCTCCACCAGCCTGCAGCCATGGAAATAGCCCCCCCAAACCCCGTCTTCCTCAAGCGGCGATCTAACTATCATCTCCAACATCACGGCCCTAAATTCAGGTAACCCGTCATTCAACCACATTTCTGCCATGTCAATCGCTTTCGACGTCGATGTAGACAAGGAAGGCAACTCTTCCGCATCTTTTGGCCAAACTTTCATGCCCAACGTCTCTGCTTTGGATTGTAATGGTCTTGCTAATGCCCCTGACGTGTCAACGGTGGTGAAGGGGCAGTGATGGAAGATGAAGAAGAAGGAGGCGGGTAAATCTGGTAAGAATGTAGTGGGTACGCTTGAGCGGTTGAAGATGAGGGAAGAGGATGAGAAGGTGACTGGGCGGACAGTGATTGAGAAGTGGTTCGATGAGGTTGCAGAAGTTTTTGAGAAGGACGAAGATTGAGAACTGAGGTATGAACAAACGATATGTGGGGAGTAATCTAAGCTTCTCGCGTCTAATTCCGGTTTCATATATTTGCACTGACAGTTGTAGAACCATTCATGTACAAGTAGAATATACGCGCATTTGTATAGAACTTCTTTTCAATACCACCATATCCATCACACAAAATCAAATACATCCCCCCTATCCTTAACCAACCTTCCCACCCTCTTCGCTCCCACAATTCTTTCCAACTCCATCTTCTCCCATTTTGAAAAACAGACCCGAACACTCGCCTCGTGTCTACTAATTTCCGCCCTCTCAATCGTCTTGCCCACAAAGCCGAGTACCTCGTCGTAAAACCGCGGATTCTCAGGAACCCCGTAGAACACCACGCGCTTCACACCTCGAATATTGTACCGGTGGAAATGATGTGCGCGCCCCGTGTACAGCAGAAGCGAGTGTTTGCCATTCATAAAATGCGAGCGCGCCTTGCGCACGTCGGTTGCGTCGGTGTATTCGGAGATTGAGGCGTAGGAAAAGTCCGAGTCGACGAGCGAGTTGCGCACGCGGACAAAGTCAAGGTACGAGGGGATAAAGATGAGGACGCCGAGGCCGCCAGTATCAGCGGTGCGAGGCAGGCGCGTAATAGAAGGGAGGACGGAGGAGGAAAAGTATTTGAAGCGTGCGTCTGGGTCGGTGAGGTGCGAGGGCGAGTCGAAGCGTAGGAAGGTTTGCTTGATGCCGTAGGAGAGGGTCTCGATGAGGCCGGCGGTATGGTCGGCCGTGTATTTTAATCGACCGGCTACATTGCGCATATGCCTATTATAGAGTGTGTTGATTTTGGGGGTGATAAAGGCTGAGAGAACGATCGTCTGACGGATATAAGGTGCGTGACCGTCTAGATACCAGGACCGGACGCGGGAGAAGTCACAGCCGTGGGCCTCTTTGGGTTGGAGGTTTAGGTGCTCGAAAACGTATTCTGCGTGCTCCCAGTTTTGCATCAGTGTGGCGTCGGCTTGTTCCATTATGACCATTTCGATGGAGGAGAGGAAGTCGTAGTCTTTCTTCTTGGGGTCGCCTGACTCGATAGCTCGGCGCAGGCCTAGTGTGGAGGCGAATATAATGTCCGAATTGTAGAAAGTCGAGTATAGCTTCAGGGTTTTGCGGGTTAGTTTTATGCCAATGCGGAACTCGTTCTCGTCGTTGCCTTCAAACAGCTCTCGAAAGTCTGCAGGTCTGTCTTCTGAAAACTTGTCCTCGGGCTGTGAGAAGCTGTCGAGGAACCTCTTCTTGTTTTCCTGCTGCTCAAAATCATGGAGCTTTGTAATCGAATCCAGAACACGGACACAGGCTTGCTTAGTTTCAAGTAGGAACAAGATCTTTGGTCGTGTGAAGCCCTGGTCACGATATTCGGCATCGGTATCATCGGGTGCAGCTGCCAGCTTGGCATTGTTCTTAAGCACGCGATCTCGAGTCATCAATATGTGGTTCAGCGCATGCAGACAGGTAATGTCGCGGAACCGACCAGCATTCTGCACTGTCCTTGCCCCAAAGAGCAAGTCCTGGTATCCGAATATGGAAGGCGCAATGGCTTGTTCAATGTCATCAAAGTTTCCCACTTTCTTCTGTGCATTCTCCACTAGTCGTTTCTTTAGCTGAATGTCGCCGACACTCTTCACTTTCGGGGCTGGTGTCTGAACCTCCTCACTTGGAATTTGCAGTACTCCAAACCCTTTGGTGGTCCCTGAACCACAAGCAAGCTTTTGTGACGACCATTGGTTGGTCGCTATTCGCTTCAGCCGTGTCGCCAGTTCGTTCTCGTTCGGGTTCGCAAAATGTTTTTCGTAGGCCTTTTCAAGTTCCTGCTCTTTGCCATCCTCTTTGTCTGCAGCTTCGTTGTCTGTCTCGTTTTGTTCCTGGTCGACAACTACGCCATCACCCTCGGGCGTGCCATAGACAGATGCTCCCTCGACGTCGGAGGTGTCTTCTTGCGGCGGTTCTTCATGCTCTAGCTTCCGTCTCTTCTTGCGGTGTTCCTCTGAGCCGACATGGCGCGTCGAGAAAGACTGTAGGAGGGTGGCGTAGGCGTTCGAGGCAAGTTGGGCTTCTT
>Ga0265798_10002751_pt1 | contig 25579 bp, 28 predicted proteins | sample P3T30metagenome_FD_192430 | JGI IMG/M metagenome (GOLD analysis project Ga0265798, IMG submission 192430) | Plant litter microbial communities from East Loma Ridge, Irvine, California - P3 T30 | ecosystem: Environmental > Terrestrial > Plant litter > Unclassified | place: USA: California...
GTTGGCCGAGCTGACAAGCTTTCTCATCTTCTTCCTCTGAGCTGCAAGATCCTCGTCATCGTCTGTTGAGTCTCCTCCGTCTCCGTGTTCCTCGTCCCTGTCGCGGTCGAAGGAGTGCGTCGCCTTCTTGGCGGCTTTAGCACGCTGCATTCGCAATGCTCGTGTGGGATCTGCGCCTTTCTCAAGGCTTATCTTTGCGGCCTCGAAGTTGAGCCTGTCGACTGCGTGTTCGAATGACTTGTTTGCATCCGCGCCCGCGTCTAGCAATGGGCCGAGGGCTGGCAGCAAATCCTTGAGAGTATAGTCGATCGTCTGGTAGACAGCCTTGTCTGGGTTCGCTCCTCGTGCTAGTAGCGTGAGTACAGCGGGTAGGTTCTGGTGGTAGACTGCGGAGTTCAATGGTGTGCCACTGTCACCCGCCGCGTGGAAGAAGTCGCGCAGATCCTCGTTATTGGCTTCGATCTGCATGTGATGCATGTCGAGAAGGTGGTTAATCATTGCCGTCGCCTGCTGCGAGTCCTCGCACTTGGAGGCACTGTGAAGTGCCAGGCTTTTACGGGGATCAGCACCACGGGAGACGAGGTGATCGAAGTATGCGATGTCGCCACTTGCAGCAACGATGTTGAGTAGTTTCAGCGAAAAGTCGCGCGATCGCAGGTCATATCTCCCATCTCTCGCAAGCTCTGAGTCAGTCCGATTCATGTCAACACCATGGTCAAGGAGCCAGTCGATGGACTCTCGCGAGTTGGCATAATCCCTTGGGACCTGTCAGCCATACTGTAGCTGCACGCCTGCATGAATGAGACTTAGGTGCATACTGCAAAATCCAATGCCCACTGACACTGATATCGTACACAAGTTCGACGAGGAGTCTGACCAGCTCGATCGATCTGCCCATGTAGAATTTATTAGCACAGACAGCAGGATCGGCACCGTGCTCAAGTAAAATTCTCATCAGCGAAAGGTGTCTCCATGTCTGCTCGAGGCACGCAGTCGCATCTGCGGCTGTGACTGAGCCGCTGCCGAGGAGTTCAACAACACGCCGAGAATTACCTGCCTCACAGGCCGAGCGCAACTCGTCCACTTCGGCACCTTGCTTGGGTCTGGCCATCTTTGGAGGAGCGTACGATCGACTGCAAAATGCCAGTCAAAATACAGATTCAAGATCGCGCTCCTTCTTGGAGCGGAAAGTTGTGACTGCCTCCCACTTCCAGAGTCCAGCGGGTCCGGCGGTTGCGGGCGGCTGCATTTCGCTACCCACCTAGTGCGACAAGCTGGCTCATGATGCCACGGGCAAGGAACCCTGCTCCGAGTGCCGCGAGTTCGCCGAGTTTGTATTTGGTAATAAGACTGAGCCCGCTCCGTTGAAGTATAGACCACAGAGGGATGAGAACTTTGACGAGCTGGACATCTAAGACGAGGAAGGGTCTTTCAGGATGGATGGGAAGAGAGTGATCCGGTGAACATTGTGCTTCGGGAGCATGGGCTGTGGGTCGTTGAGAAGTCAGGGAGAGGCAGACTGACGCAGAAATACGAATAACTGTTTGAGTTGACTGTATCAAGCAAACAATGTATGAGAGGCCAGGCAGGTGGATATCTGTACATTTGTAACAAACACGCTTATCCTTCTTTTGTACACGCAAAAAAACGGATACACCTACTTACTGCTGCTCCTCACCCCCCTCCCTCGCAACCTTCACAGGCTTCAACCTCACAAAGTCCTGGCTGCCCACATTCTCCAATCCCGTAGCGCCATCCTTACGGTCCTTGATCCCCTTGACAACATCCCACGCGCTCCTCAAGCAATCGTTGACACCTACGCCCTGCATCCAGTTCCCAGCAACCCTCAGCTTGCCCGAATACTGGCTGGCCAGCGCGCTGTGAGCGGCCTTCAACCTAGCCTCGTGGCCGACGGTGTACTGCGGAATGCAGTCTGCTCCCATGTTGACGGCCCACGCCTCGGGTTCCTGCTGGATCCCCAGATGTCTCGACAACACGCTGCGCGCCATCGCCAATCCTTCCTTCTCGTCGGGGTACGAAGGCCAGCCGTCCCACCAGTGGCCGCCGAGCATGACGGTGACTTTGGTGCCGCGCTCGCCGACCGAGTCTTGCACCACGGGCTTTTCGGGGAAGTTGTACCAGCTGAAATCGTTGACGTTGATCATGCGGCCGGCCGCCCGTTGGCGGGTGAGCTCTTCCATATCGTTGAAGGTCCACTTGCTGGTGTCGGTGTCTGTCATTGAGGGCGAGTAGGCGGTGTCGAAGACGACGCCGAGGGCGCGCTCAGGGTTGTTTTCGAAGGGCGTGGCGAGCGGGATCAGGTAGCCGAAGCCGGGCGGGTGCATGTCTGCTTGTGGGAAGTAGAGGTTGACGGTCATGACGCTCACGGTAGGGGTTTCAGGTGCCAGAGTCGTGTTGGGCGGTGCGAGGGCGTTCAGGTGTGCGGGCGAGAGGGCGGAGATGGCGATGTCGTGGCGGACGGGCTCGGGGGACTTGAAAGAGGTGACTTCGACGCCGGTCTTGTCGTCTGCGAGCTTGAGAGCTTTCACCGGAGTGCTGGTCTTGATCTCGACGTTGCCGGACTCCCATAGCTTCCTCGCCAGTTTGTCCACCAGCATGCCCAGACCTTCCTTGAAGGTGAAGACGCTCGTATCCTTCAAAGTCGCCCGCAGCAACGGATCCCAATTGAAGTCCTTCATTTCCTGCAAGAAGTTCATTTCCGCCTTGGTCATCTCCACACCCTCCTGCTGCGTCTTGACAAGCCCCGCAAACACACTCCCATGCATCAAATCGTCCCGGTAAGGCCTGGGGAACAGGCTCTTCGCACTCAGCTTGTACGCATCTCCAGCGTAGATCCCATGAATCATGCCGCTCAATATCCGATCCACCATCGTCTTGCTGAACCTCCGCGAGAAGAAATCCCCAATGCTCTCGTCCTGCACGCTCTCATCTCTTCCGTCCTTGAAGAACTCCGTCGCGGAAGCATACAGCGTCCCTTTGAAAATGTCCTCTGACCACACGTTCTGGAAGTTCTCCCAAAAACCGTACGAAGGGTGCGGCATCCGCACCAGGTGATCCGGGTAGTATAGGAAGCGGTTGACTGCCGCGGGCGACGAGTTCTGCGTGAAGATCGTGTCGTTGCCCATATCCAGCTCTTGGATCAATCGCGCCGCCAGCACACCGTTGGAGGCGGGTCGCAGGGTGCGTGGGCCGGCCTCGAAGAGTACATCGCCGCCCTTGACCTCGACTCGCTTGCTGTTCAGCCAGCCTCCGATCCTGTCGCCGCTTTCGTAGACGGTGACTTTCGCCCGGGGAAGTTGTTGGGTTATGTAGTAGGCTGTTGCGAGGCCTGTGATGCCGCCGCCTAGCACCGCGATGTCATGGCTGTGGGTGTTTGTCGCGTACTGGCGCTTGGATTTCGAAAGGGTCGCGGTGCATGTTGGCGCTGTGAATTGTGGTAGTTGCGATGGCCGCAGCTTCAATGCCGTGCTCAACCCATTGGTGCGACGAAGCATTGCTGCATTATCTTGGAGTGGGCATGTGTAAGGGTCGTTCGCGATCTCAGTGTGCCTTGAGGACAGAAGTTCGCGGAGTCGCTAACGTCACTACGGGATGCCTGATATCCACATCAGGGTTCGGGTTTGGTATTGGACCACGCCCAAAATAGCAAGAAAACGTACAATAGAATAAAATGAGGCATCTGTAAGCTAGAACATGATCAATGAATGGATTCGACAACGGATGAGAGACTTCCATAGTCCAGCGATAATATTGAGGTCATAATGTACATTTTCTATTACAATGCTAATGATGCGATACTACATCTACTCTCCACCCGACGCACACCCGTCAGCGTCCTCCATACCGGCATCCTCCATCGGCGGAAAGTCAGCGCCCTTCTTTTTGTCGTCATCCAGATTGTTGGACCTCCAGCCCTCCCTGACGCTGGGGTCCTTGACCATGTCGATGGTCGGGAACCAGTGCTTGTTCGCCTTGCAAGTGCAGACCCACTTGACAGAATCGAAAGTCATCAGGGTGAGTCGCATGTAGGTGTTGTCCTCGATCTTGTTGGTCTCGCGGACGAAGCTTTCGAGATCGAGCGTGGGCTTGCCGTTGACGGCCATGATGAAGTTGGTCGGCGCAAGACCGTACATGTAGGCAGGAGATCCACGCATGCGAGCTGTGATGTAGACGTCGCTGTGCACTTTGCTGATTTGCTGGCGCACGGCGTGGTGAGGGCGATGCAGGATAGCGCCACAGAACGCGACCACACGATCGGTTTCGAGTTCGCTGGTGGGTACCGTGGCAACCTGCAGGCGGACCTCTTCGTTTCTGCGCACGACGAGAGCATCGAGGACCTCGTTGTTGTACATGATATCGAAGTCCGAGACGCGTGTGATCAGCTTGTCGTTTAGAGTAAGGATGATGTCGCCCTCGGCAAGACCACCAACATTGCCCGCATCCACCTTGCGGACCATGAACAGCTGATGACGCTCGGGGTCTTCACTTTCCACGCGCTCCAACCACTCGTCCGTGACGCCCATGATGCGAGCCTGAGCCATCTGAACAGTTTGTGTCTCCATGTTGAGAATGCGCAAGTTGGGCTTTTTGCCCGATTTGATCTCGCTGAGGACGGGAAGCAGCGCAGGTGTGGCGAAACCGAGGTGATATTCGACATCTTTATTGCTGTGACCCGAGCGCTCGCCCAGATAAGTGAGCCACAGTGCTTGCACAGTGCCATCCTCGGCAACAAGAACGCCGCTGCCGCACTGACCGCTCAGAGAGGTGTCAACTGTGATTGCATCAAGATTGACCGCCCTGTATCGTGGTGTAGACGCACTGGCAGGGATGGCCACGGTCGTGATGTCAGTGACGGTCGTTTGAGAAACGACTGGTCTGAGATTGGCATTAAACCCGAAGAACGTGGTTTTCTCGCCCTGCTTGATCGGACGTTCGGCCAACTTGGCACTTTTGACAGGTGCCTTGACCAGACTTGCATCGTACTGAACAATGGCGTAATTGGACAATGGATGGAGGAAGACGACCTTGCCGTCGACGATGATGCTGTCTGCGATGGTCACGCTGATGTCGCACATGTCGTAGGGCACGATTGCGCGGCTGACCACAACCAGACCCTTCTCGGCGTCGATGACCAGGCCAAAGCCGACCTTACGAGATCTCGGGAAGCCGTCTATTCTAATCGGCATTGTCGCGCCGATCCTAACGAATGAACGGATGATGTCGACCGCTGCAGGGTGTTGCGCGGCTTCCATCTTCACAAAGTTCGCTTTTCTGGGCACAGGGTCGACAGGGTCGAGAGGCTCAGCGAGATCTGTAAAGTCCCAAGTACCAGTCTCGTCGTTCCGCACGGCCATTCTCATGCTCTTGCTCCAGTGTCGGTCCATGAACAAGATGCTCGTGTTGAGGGTATGCATATCACGGAGGTGCTTGTACGTCACAACAACGCGGCTGCGGTCGGGAATGGCCTTCATCACCTCGATGAAGGTGGCAAGATCAGGGGTCGGCTTGTTGTCGATGGACTGGATGAGCCAGCCAGATTCTGAGCCGTCAAATCTGAAAGATCCCGAGGCCTCGCAGCAGTAGACTCCGGGGTTCTTGAGCGTGACAGCATAGTAGCGGGCGACCTGGTAGGACAAGTCCATGAACGAAGCGCCGCAGACAGCTACGTAGCGGTCCGGAGTGATCGCGTGGAGATCGCCAACCCCAAGCTCAACTTCGACATCCTCTCCACCTCGCTGAACCAGGAGTTTCACTGTTCGGCCGACACTAGAGTCGAGAATATCGTCCAAGCGAATGAACTGAGTGAGAAGCTCGCCGTTGACCTTGATTAAGACATCGCCTTCCTCAAGGTGAGTGTGGCCGGGGCCGTCGGGTAAGATTACCTCAGCGACCAACATGCCGGTTTCCTTGGGGAATTCCGCTCTGACCTTGGCTTCCCACTCTGGGCTTAAACCAAGCCTTCGGACATCATCAAAAGTTTTGAACATCCATTGCGTCTGGATGTCTCCCCGGGACACCGGCTTGCCTGCCCTGATGCATTCCAGTGCTCTTCGAGGGCGATCAAGCGGGAGGAAGTAATCCGTCGACGCGCCGTCGGACCTGCCGCCAGCTTGTAAAGCGATCGCAACACCGTCGATATTGACAACGGGAGATCCTGAAGAACCACCGGACGCTGCCGCGGCAGCCTGTACATACGATGTGTTGAAATCTGAGTAGCCCTCGCCGTACTCTGGTGCGTTCCTGTCCAGTCTCGAGATGACACCCGACAAGATACTGAGCTTTTCGCCGGCATCGTTGCCCACGATCCTGATCTCCGAGCCAACCTTGGCCAGATCTGGACGCAGCTCCAGTTGGTCGAGTGTCATGTACTTGACAGCCTTGGGGTCGAATCTCAATATACCGAAATCGTGCACAGGGTCACGATAGACCGGGTACACATCGCACTCCTCATGGTTGTCAAAGATAACGTAGCCCCAGAACGGTCCACTCCCCACGACGTGTCGGTTTGTCAAAATGTACCCTCTCTTCGCATCGACGACAAATCCAGTAGCCTCGCTCGAAATGGCTGAATCGGTGTCGAAGCTGGCCGTCTGACAGAAGTGTATGCTGACAACATTCTTGACGACTTTTTCAATTGTTGCCTGCCACTCTGCTGATTCGCCCTGCAACTGAGCGACAACAGGTTCCTCCGCTTCCTCGCCGTCGGAAGATGCGTAGCCGTTGGGCGTGTCGTTGGCAGACGCATCTGCAGATACACCGTTCGCTGGCATGGCGGGCGATAGTTGGTCCTGTCGTACTTGTTTCATCGGGCGATCTGACGTGGATGTGGGAGACGCCTTGCGCTTCGCGGCATGGTTGTGATCCATGATTGCGGCTGAGGAGCTGAAGTTTGCCTGGCTGCCACCGAACGTGCGTACCGTAGGGTAGATACCTATAGATGACCGCGCTGTACGTGTAGCAGTGGAAGGTAGGCAAAATGTTTTTGCAGGCAAATGTAGAAGCGCAAGGCTGCGGGATGACGATGTGTTGCGACTGTTGCGCCCAAGAGTTGACAGGGCGATCCTCAGGTTTGGAATTGAGCCGATAAGCATCCAGACAGGCTCGCGCAAAGGAGCCGAAACGTTGTTGAAGGAGCGGGTGGGATGGAAGAGAAGGCGAGTGTTACGGGATCAGAGATGACCCTTCGAGACAGCAGCGAAACGGAGGACGGAGATGGATGCTGCGATTAGACTTTCGTTAGAGGCGGGAAGGATCGCGCCGGTTCAGCCTCATCAACGTCTCTTACTTTGATGGTTTCCAAACTTGCTTCCACCACCAAGCTTCCTTTCTTACCTTATACTGGCAATTGTTGAACAAATCAAGCTATTCCCACTAGCAAGTTTACGATGTACTAGAACTGCTCAACATCAACTTTCGCTAAAGCTGGACTATCAAGATTGAAATATACCATCTTGAACAAGTTGTCAAGGCACAGAACAACGACCAATCCCAGACTGAAGTTGCTGATAACCATCAAACGCGAGTTTCAACAATCTTGAGCATGGAGGAAGGCGCTGTTATTTTTTGATGGTTTGGTGTACGGAGGATGTCGAGTCCTATTTGTTAAGCCTTTGAGCGAACATACAGGCATCTCGGTGTTTCCCATTTGCACAGATCGTATCCAAAGTGCCCTGGTCCATCGAACGAGCACCCATCAATGTGAGGTGCACTTCAAAATTGTAAACCGGCCACCTCATCACTCTCGTCCTTCACCGACTCGCCGACACCCTCGCCAGCCTTAGCCTTGGCAGCCTTCTTCTTGCTGCTCTTGGGCTTCTTCTCCGCGACGGTGATCTCGTCCTCGTTCTTTTCAGCAGCAGAAGCAGCAGCAGCAGCCTTACCCTTGCGACCCTTCTTCGCAGCGCCAGTCTTGGTGTCAGCCGCCTTACGCTTCTGCGACACGTGTCAGTGAATGTATGTATACATGTGAGATTGCTCAGACTTACCTTGGGAGATGTCAACTTCGGCGTCGACGTCCTCGCCGGCGGCCTCACGCGCTTTCTTGATCTTCTGCTTTTCCTTGTCGAGCATGACCTGGCACGCCTTGACGGTGCGACCCTCTGGCAGAGTGAGCTCCGGCCATGGGACCGGGCCAGCTTTGGCGATGATTTGGAGGAAGAGGCTGGCCTACAGGACGTTAGTTAGAAGTGCGCTGCGGATGTTGCTTGTCGGAGATCTTACCTTCTCAGTGTCGGTCCAGCCCTTTGGAGCGGAAGACGCCATTGCAAATTGTCTTGTTGAGTTCTTTTCATGGGTTGGTGTTTTTGATGTAGCAGGAATCGTGAGTTTATATGAGGAAAGGTGGAGGGAGGGTGAGCGCAGACGTCGTCAGACTAAAGGTTGGGAGCTCGTGCTCATGTGTGGGAGTAGCTTGTGAAAGTGATCACATCGTTTGCAACACACGTGCACATCCGCCCGCTTCACTTACATGTGAAACATGTGATGCCACCCAGCTGTTGCATAAAGCAAGCTGATTTCTTCTCGCCACCTAGCTAAATCGCTGTCAAACAACTTCAAGAAGCCTTCCACAACATCACTCAGGTCGCACAAATGGCGACCTTTGACCCCGACAATCCGGATTCCTTCTTTGAAGCAGCCATGGCTGAACTCAGCGGCAACCAAACAACCATCCCAGACGAAGAAAGCGAGTTTGTAGATGCTCCGGAGCACCAGTTCGACCACGACACACCGATGGATGATTTCGCTCTCGATTCATCGAACACCCTTGCTGTCAACGGCGACTGTGACGATGCCCATGCTCCCTCGACCCTCGACCAAGAAATGCAGATCGAAAGCCAGAGCAGCGACCAGCTCAACACTACACCTGAAACAAAAGGCAAGCAACGCCAAAACCTGATGCCATACTACAACCCCGCCACCGAACCTGAAGAAACCATCAACGTCAGCAAGCAAAGCGCCTCCAAGAAGCACACAGCAGCATACCTCAGCATCTTCACAAAAGCTCCCAACAGCTCCAGCCAAGGCGAACACTCAGCCGGCTGCTCCAACACGCGCAGCGCAAGCACGCCACCCGCCACCCCACCGCACCAGCCCACCTCAGCACCAAAGGAAGACACTAAGATCGACCCAAAACCCAACCTCCCGACGATCTGGACCGGCCCCGACGACCTGAGAGATCTCCCCAAACCCTTCGTCCGCGAGCGGCGCTGGCACGCCAAAGTCGCCCACCTCCATCCCCCGTACGCGCTGCCGGCGCACAGGTACTGGATCGGCATCCTCAACCCCGGCATGGCCGCGCGCAACGCGTGCAAGGAGGCGCACTTCACCTGGATGAAAGGCAACAAGTACACGACGGTCGAGACTGTGCGCCGGGTGTACGCCACGACGACCATGAAGGAGGGCGTGCTGATCATGGGAGGGGAGAAGCCGAAGGACGAGGACCGCGTGGATTCGTTGGATCTGTTCAACGATAAGATTGTGCTGTTTTCTATTGTGGATGAGGACTCGCCGGAGGCTCCGGGGAGGAAGATTACGGAGGGGTTAGTGACTCAGGAGCTGGTTGAGTTGGATGATTGAGGGAGTTTTGCGCGGATGGATGATTGGCTGGGTTTTGCGGAGCAGGGCTGTGGTGATTGCTCGGTGTTGCTGCAAGACACGTTGAAGGGCTCGGCGAGGCTGTTGGTTGGATCCAATAGGGTTTGCATTCCTGAGGGCGTTGGATATACATTATCTGGATGCTGCAGAATGAACATGCAGTCAGCACTACCAAGGGTTGCTGGGTACATTACCACCCACACTGGATCGACTGAGCGGGGTTTGATGCATGAGTGATGCTGGAGCTTTTCCCAAGATCAAATCAGCTATAAAGCGGACAGGTCTTATTGAGCCTTGCAGAGATAGTTTGGGTATATTTTGACATTACTTCTTTACGTGCGGTGGAAGTCATGCATCATCCCATCGCGAGATCGACTCTCGATATACACTTTGTTCTGGCCGTGCCTGATGACGCGCATTTCGTCGATTTTGCAACAACGCGTTAATCGGGACGCATCACGGCCTCCAAAAAGCCCCGACCTTCCAGCGACGTGGCTGTGGTTCTCGTTCTTCCAGCTGCTCTTTCTTCCCTCCTTCGCAGTTGTCTCATGTATATGCGACAGCAGTGGTACGCGCGGTGGCGAATTCGAAATGCCTGCGCGCAGGTGCTCGCTCCGTCCGGTCGTGCAGCTGACTTGCCAAAATAGCATTTCCAGCCATCATTCTTCCAGTGCAAGATGCAAGAAACTCCAACCCACAATACAACTCTCACAACTTCTTCTCGACCGTCTCCGCCCCCTTCTTCTTCTTGCTCTTGTCACCCTTCCTCTTTCTGCGATCCCTCTTGCGCAGACTCAGCATCGTCGTCTTGCACACTTCGGCATATCGTGTGAAAAAGGCCTCCAAATCGTCCGGCTGCACAACCGTACTGAGGTTGACGTGGTCCTTGTTCTTCACGCGGTCTTTCGATTGTGTCTCGCCGTCGGATGCGCGCATGAGCACAGGCAGCGGTAGTGTGGGGTGAAGATCTGACAGCGGGTCGCCGGGGACCTTTTCGGAGGGGGATTTTGCTGCGGTTTGGTCGTATGTGACTAGGTGGTTTCGTCAGGTGAAAGGTTCGGGAAGAGTAGAAGTGCGATCGCACGTACGGCGCTTTTGGGTGAGGAAGACGGATCCGTGGCCTTTTTGTTGCTTCCGCTCCATCATTTGGGTGAGTTGGGTGAAGAACTGTCGTTGGATTAGTAGTATGTTCGTGCTGAGTCGGGCGATGTACAAACCTCATCGTTAGTGATGTGAGCTTTCGCCATGGCTGTGTTCGTGTGTATATAACCTGGAAGGATACCAACAGTTTGTAGGTCTAGAATGGCCAAGGTGAGGTGGGAGGCGTGGGGTCGGCGTCGGCGAAGAAGGGTCCGACTCCAGACTGAAGACCTAAATTTTGGGCCGGCCTTCCTTCACCAATACCACGATTTGTCGCAATGGGTCGCCGTGGATACCCAGGGCCTCAGCTGCCACAAGCCTTGCTGGAGAAGGTGCAAGGTACGAGCCTCTTTCGTCTGATGTACTATAACAATCGCTAATTCTATTAGATGGTGGAATATCGAAACGCGGCCGTGGCCAGCCAACTAGGAAGGACAGAAGAAAAGAGGAGAGACAGTCGAAGAGAGGCGGCAGAGAGGGCTTTGCCGGATCGCAGGGTATGCGAAGGATAGATCGTGCTGCAGCTGCATACGGCCGTGAAGAGCGCGACGAATTCAACTTCTCCGACGAAGAGATGACATCTACACCCGCCAAAACCAAACCCAAGAAAGCCGAGACTAAGCCAGTCGCAAAAGTAAAGCCCGCGAAAGACGTCCCACCCGCCAAGTCGATATTGAAAAAGGCTCCGGCCACAGACAGTGAATCGGAGGGCAGCTTGGAAGAAATGTCAGGAGATGACGAAGATGATGATGACATGAGCGAAGAGGAGGACGACGAACCAGCCAGACCTGTTGTATCGCGCGCAGTCAGGTCGAAACTAGAGGATGATGACGATGAGATCGCTGCGCTGGAGAAGAAGCTGGGCATGAAAGGGAAAAAGAAGAACAAGGTCGGAGATGATGAACTGGATTGGCTGGTCAACGGATCCGACGACGACGCTGAGACTAGCAGTGCAGGGAAGAGGAAGAGACCGGAGGATGATGCGTGGTTACAGGAGAAGAGACGGAAGGCCGGACTGAAATCAAAACCTGTAAAGAAGATTGTCGAGAGCGAGGCCGATGATGGCGACGAGGAAGACGAAGATGTGATGGAGAACCCGTTCTCGGACGACGAGGTTGGAAGCGATGATTTCGGGGACATGGATTCTGGAGACGACGACGACGACGACGACGACGACGACGAACCAAGTCCACCACCAAAAAAGGAGCGCGAAAATCCATATGTTGCGCCTATGCCGAAGAACGCAGCTCCAGCTGGAAAATACATTCCGCCTTCATTACGAAAGCCTGCAGCCTCTGACGAAGAAGCGCTCAAACAGCTACGCCGACAGCTGCAGGGTTTGCTCAACCGTCTCTCCGAAGCCAACTTACTATCAATCTTGCAATCAGTAGAGGAGGTCTACCAAAAGAGCGCTCGTCAACACGTAACATCAACTATGGTTGATCTGTTAGTCAGCCGCGCATCTGATCCGTCGATACTGAACGAGACGTTCCTGATCCTACACGCTGGATTCGCCACGGCACTGTTCAAAGTGGTCGGTACAGACTTTGGTGCGCAGATTCTGGAACAGATCATCATCGGAATTGACAGATCTCGTGTCGAAGATGCAGGCGAGGGCAAGGCGACGCTCAACTTGATCGGTTTCCTCTCTTACCTTTACACATTCCAGCTGACGGGTAGCACTATCATGTTCGACTACATCCGTATTTTCCTCGAAGGGCTCTCAGAGAACAACACAGAGCTCTTGTTGAGAATGATCCGCACTTCCGGCCAACAGCTTCGCTCTGAAGACCCCAGTGCGTTGAAAGACATCGTACTTCTCCTGCAGCGCTCCGTTGCACAAATTGGTGAGGACAAGCTTTCAGTGCGTACAAAGTTCATGATTGAGACCATCAACAACTTGAAGAACAACCGAGTCAAGACTGGCGTTTCTGCATCACAAGTGTCATCAGAGCACACTACCCGTATGAAGAAGACCCTCGGCACACTCAGCAATCGAACGACCAAGGCCACAGAGCCTTTGCGCATTTCTCTCGCCGACATCCGTGACAGCGAGAAAAAGGGCAAATGGTGGCTTGTGGGTGCATCATACCATGATCCAGCGAAGCTCGTGAACGGACCAGTTGGGGCCTCAAGCACGAGAATCAAACAAGACGATGTGGACGCCGGTTATGAGACCGACACCCCGGGCAAGATCTCGTCGGCGAAACTCGCAAGAGCTCAAGGCATGAACACCGACGTGCGCCGCGCCATCTTCATGTCAATTCTCGACGCCTCTGACATCAAAGACGCACACTTGCGCTTGCTGAAACTTCACCTGAAGAACAAGCAGCAGCTGGAGATCCCCAGGGTGTTGCTTCACTGCGCCAGCACGGAGACAGCGTATAACCCATACTACACTCTGATTGCGCGCAAGCTGTGCGGCGATCGTAAAATCCGTAAAGCTTTCCAATTCGCGGTTTTGGGCATCTTCCGTCGTATGGGTGAGCAAGGTCCCAACGAAGACGACACAGAGATTGAGCCCGAGGAGCAGATGAGCACGAGCAAAATCGTCAACGTGGCAAAACTTTACGGCTCACTGATCGCGGATGGTGGCCTGAGCATCACTCTGCTCAAGAACCTAAACTTCACCTACATGCAACCGAAGACGAGGACCTTCTCCGAAGTGCTCTTGACAACTATTTTCCTGCAAGCGCACAAGAAAGCCGCCACAAAGGGCGACAAGGCCGCTTCCAAGATTGCTTTTGAGCAGATTGTGAAGGAGGCTTTCGTGCAGGCTGGCTCGAGGCCCGAGATGGTTGCCAGCTTGCGCTACTTCATCGAGACGACTATTGCGAACGCGGAACTTGCCAATGGTAAGACGGAGAGGAAGGCTGTCAAGAACGGTTGCGAGCACGCAGTGCAGGCTCTGGTTGAGTCTGCTGCGAAGGCGCCAGCCGCTGTCATGAGCGATGATGAAGACGGCCAGATGAGTGACTACTAGTGTTAGATCATGTACAAGGAATCGTCTCACCACGCAAGTCTCGACTTTCCAGCTTGCGACTTGTTTTCTTTGTCTTGACTTGAGACTTGCGGCGATACACGACGAGCTGACAGCGCACCCAAATCCGGCCAACGAAGAGATCTCATAATGCTAACAAAGAAACCCAAGCTTACCTCCTCTTCACCTTTAGCAAAATCCAATCCCAACGTCTCTCCCACCCCCCGAAGCAGATTCAATACAGCGAGAAATCCACTACAAACCCAGCAAAACCGCACACCGAAAACTCAAAAAACATGAGTCTCTACGCCTTCATCCTCAGAATCTGGGCCTCAGCGACGACTCCAACTCCAATACCTCCTCCGACCCCAAAGAAACTGAACCGCCGACGACCCAAGGCCTTCGTCCCCGGCGACATCATCGAGCCAATCAACCATTGGTATCCCGGCGACCGCAGCCGCCATTCGCCGCGCAAGCTCGTCAACACTCCGGATTCGGCGCATTGGCCGAAATTCAGGATCGCGAAGACTGGGGTTGCGAAGGGGAGGAGGAGGTGTGAGGCTTGTGGGGCGCTGGTTAGGGAGGTGGGCGGGGATGCGAAGAGTGCGAAGGCTGTGGAGAGTGGGAGGAGTGGGAAGACGGTGAAGACTGTGAGGAGGAAGGCGGCTGCGGTGAAAGCTGCTGAGCGGAGAGAGGTCGAGAGGGAGGTGCAGGTGCAGGTTGAGGGGGGAGTTGGAGACGGGGGTGGGGAGGAGGAGGCTGAGGGGGAGTGTTGTTGAGTATTGATGTGGTGGCAGATGAGCTGGCTAGGTCTGGAGGTTTGGAGGGTTGGTCGAGGCTTCAGACAGGGTTTGGTGGAGGAGGAGTTCCAGATCGCGTGCCAGCTACCAGTGGCCACCAATGCGCTGAGGCTGTGTTGCATTGTTACATCGAGGGCGATCCAGACTATGCTGCTTCTGCAGCTGCTGGGAGAAGACCCCAATATCACATTCACCATTAATAATACATACCATGCAAATCCGACCTTGGGGATCGGTACTAAACTTCTCGCTTACAAGCACCATGTCCCTTGACGAGGTTACGAGAGGCTGAGACGTACACAAAAAGTAGATTTCGAGTCGCGGTGTGCGGTGCGGCTGTTCTTGCTTTTCCCTGGAACTCTAGAGCTCTCTTCTCCGCACCTGGTGCACGGGATTCATTTTAATTTCTGGCGCTACCGTTGTTACTGTACTTGTGTATTTTTGTTTCTGCCAATGCTGCCGCATGAGTAGTGTTGCTTTTTTACCTTTCGAACCTGATGTTCAATCTTTATGCACGTTTGGGGAAGTAGCACATGGTCGCGGATGTGATACCAAAAGTCTCGATCGACGTTCGTCTTGTTCTCATAGTTGTTGGGGTTTCCTCCATATATGAAGTTCAAGCGTCTGATTGCATGTTTCCTACCTTATGAACATCACACTCAGCACAGCTGGTCATCGCCACCGAGCATAAGTCTGCGAGAGAGTAAGAGCTGCGGTTAAAGTGTTCTTTATTCGGGGCCGGCACCGATGGGCGGGTTATCGGCATCAGAAGATCTCCCAGCCCTCAGTAGCTATAGCAGCCACGCACAGCCTTGTGGCAGTGATAGGCTCGCCCGGAGTTCCCTAGTACAGATGCTCGCTGTTTACTAGTGAACAGAGAGCTATAGTAGTGCCGCCAGGAAGTAGTCTCAAGCATGTACAAGCGGACCTACAGGTAGCTGTAGCTCTAGCTAACACTGCGACTGCTCGAGCAGCAGGATACGCCGTGTACGCCTAAAGCGTCAAGACACTTTCATGGTTCGTTTGATCACAAGTCGGTGTTTGGTCGTATCGTTTGTCTGTCTAGTACGAGCTGGTCCGGCAATTTCATACACCCGCAAGCGATATCAGACGAGATGGCGAGGTGCATGAACAGCTTGTCAGTCCCGCAGGCCAAGAGTAAGAGAGGAGGAGTTGGGTAGTGGAGAGAAGATCTTCCGTGAGCCGTAGGCCGGCGCCAGGGACGGTAAGTGATGTGCCCTGACGCACTAGGCAAGGTTCTCCGCAAACAAGACCCACCTGCTTTGCGGGGTGGCCGTTGAAGTGATTCAATCGGTGGTCGCGCCCAACCTCTCCCTACTCCTCTGAGCCAGAATACCAGCGAAACAGAGGCTGAGGTCTTGCTGGACTTGTGGGTTTGTCCGGTGCGTGCGTGGGTGTGCAGAGAGTTTCTGCGTGTCGTGCGGGGTGAAGGATGGGGAAAGTTCGACCTACGGACTGGTACTCCGTCGTGGCCCGCTGCACCCTTGGCCCGCCAACGGAACGTCACGTTGCCTTCCAGACATTAGGCAGGGCCGTAGGAATACAATGGACTGTAGATCGAGGGCGGAGCAATCAGAATGATCGATCTGGTAGTTCTCATGATCATTTTTCGGTGCAGAAGACGCCGCAGGAGCTCGGTAAGTGAAATTACCGGAAGGACCGGACAATACAGAAGAAACCAAGACAACGATCTATTGCAACTGCCAACCACTCCCACGCGTCTAGTAAGCATGGCAAAAGCCTGGATGCTTCTTCTTCTGCAAGCACAGCCTGCTTTGCCACCCCTGTCCCTTTGAGGGCGTATCAATGGCTCGTGTTTGATGTTCAGAGGGGCAAGGTAGATCAGATCCTGAGCTTCTCCGCAGCTTACAGCCTGCTCGTAGCGTGGCGTTGCATACCTACAGCACCCCAGCAAAATGGCGCATAACTCTACCTCCACCTGTAGACGCGGCCGGGCGCCAACGTGTTGCGCGGAGGAGGTCTTAGTCTGCTCGCAATACATATTGTCTCTGCTTATTGCCGCTAGCAATGGTGGAGTTGTCCTTTTACTTTCCCCCAATGGCCGAAACATGGCGGGGAAGGGCCAAGGGGATGCCAGGAGCTGTCCCAATGCGGTGCAGTAGTTTGGTGATGGTATGCGTGCTTGGAAACGATCGAAGCGGTTACCTGAACTTCCTTCTTGCCGAGCGCCTGATCGTGCGGGGATCAGTCGATATAGATAGTCCATGTATCTCAGTGGATGCAATTTTTTCTTTTCCCAACTCATCGAAGTTCCTCATACCCATCAACCAACAATACCAAACAAGACAAACGGCACCATGACGATTCCCGACGAGGTCGATATCATCGTTGTCGGAGGAGGATCATGCGGTTGTGTCGTGGCAGGCCGTCTGGCAAATCTGGACCACAACCTCCAGGTCATGCTCATTGAGGCCGGAGAGAGCAACTTGAACGTTCGTTTGTCCAGGCAGATTGCAATCGAAGACGTTGTCTAACAGTCCAACAGAACCCGTGGGTCTACCGTCCCGGTATCTACCCCAAGAACATGAAGCTCGACAGCAAGACTGCGACCTTCTACTACTCCAGGCCCTCCGAGTGGCTCGGTGGCCGTCGTGCGGTCGTTCCAGTCGCCCACGTCCTCGGTGGTGGCTCCAGTATCAACTTCATGATGTACACTCGTGCGTCGGCTTCCGACTACGACGACTTCCAGGCCAAGGGCTGGACCACCAAGGAGCTCATCCCACTCATGAGGAAGCACGAGACATACCAGCGTGCCAGCAACAACCGCGACATCCACGGTTTTGATGGGCCCATCAAGGTATCTTTCGGCAACTACACCTACCCGATCATGCAGGACTTCCTTCGTGCCGTCGAGTCCCAAGACATTCCAGTCACCGATGATCTCCAGGATCTGGTCACCGGCCACGGTGCTGAGCACTGGCTGAAGTGGATCAACCGCGATACTGGACGTCGATCCGACTCTGCCCACGGATACATCCACAGCACCCGCTCCCAGCACCAAAACTTGCACCTCGTTGTCAACAGCAAGTGCGAGAAGGTCATCATCGAGAACGGCCGCGCCACCGGCGTCAAGATCGTCCCAACCAAGCCCCTCTCCCCCAACCAGCAGCCCAAGATCTACAAGGCGCGCAAGCAGATCATCGTCTCTGGCGGTACTTTGTCCTCACCACTCATCCTGCAGCGCTCTGGTATCGGCAACCCCGAGAAACTCCGCAAGGCTGGCGTCAAGCCCCTCGTCGACCTCCCCGGTGTCGGTCTCAACTTCCAGGATCACTACCTGACATTCGCCACATACCGCGCGAAGCCTCACGTCGAGTCCTTTGATGACTTTGTCCGTGGCGATCCCGAGGTCCAGGAGAAGGTCTTCAAGCAGTGGGAGATCAACGGTACCGGTCCTCTTGCTACCAACGGTATCGATGCTGGTGTCAAGATCCGCCCCACCGAGGAGGAGCTCAAGCAGATGGACAGCTGGCCTTGCCCCGAGTTCCGCTCTGGTTGGGACTCGTACTTCAAGGACAAGCCAGACAAGCCTGTCATGCACTACTCGGTTATTGCTGGTTGGTTCGGTGACCACATGATGATGCCTCCTGGCAAGGTGAGTTGTGCTTGTCTGGGCTGATGATGAGGTTTGTTGCTGACTTGACGTTTTCCAGTTCTTCACCATGTTCCACTTCCTCGAGTATCCCTTCTCTCGCGGCGAAACCTTCATCACCAGCCCGTCCGCCTACGACGCTCCCGACTTCGATGCCGGTTTCATGAACGACAAGCGCGACATGGCCCCAATGGGTGAGTCGATCTCGATTTCGATGTCCTAATCAAAACATTAGCAGTACTGACTCTTCATAGTCTGGGGTTACATCAAGTCCCGCGAGACCGCCCGCCGCATGGACGCCTACGCCGGTGAAGTCACAGGCATGCACCCCTTCTACGCCTACGACTCCCCGGCACGCGCCCTTGACATGGACCTCGCCACCACGAACGCCTACGCCGGTCCCAACCACATCACCGCAGGCATCCAGCACGGTTCTTGGTCCATGCCCGTCCAGGCCGGCAAGCCACCGCAGCCCAGCATGCTCAACAGCAACTGCCAGGCCGTCCGCGAGGACTTGCCGTACAGCAACACTGACATCGAGCATGTCATCGAGTGGACCAAGGTACGCCTTCGAAATTTCCGAAATTTCCCTCGAACTATTCTCGATTGGGATCATTAGCTAACGATCGTCTCTTCTTTCAACAGCGCCACGTCGAGACCACCTGGCACTCCCTTGGCACGTGCTCGATGGCCCCTAAGGAGGGCAACAGCATCGTCAAGCACGGTGTGCTCGATGAGCGCCTCAACGTCCACGGCGTCAAGGGCCTGAAGGTTTCTGACCTGTCCATTTGCCCTGACAATGTTGGATGTAACACCTATTCCACGTGAGTGGCACGCCCTGTATCCATCTTGGAGACTCCTGCTAACGTTTTTAAGTGCCCTGCTCATCGGAGAGAAGTGTGCGATGCTCACGGCCGAAGATTTGGGCTACAGCGGCCGCGCCCTTGACATGCGCGTCCCCGAGTACCACGCACCTAGGGAAGTGACCGGTCTGTCTCGCCTGTAGGTGATTCGATTCGATTCGAAGTGGATTCCGGAAAGTATGTCCGCTGGGAGGATTGGTGTTGAGGAACAAATCTTTATGTGTATATGACAGTAATGAATCAGGAGTTCGCACTCAATCTCGTCTTGTTTCTCTCGTGCTGTATACCGTTGTGCCGTATGTGAATCATAATTGTTCTCATGTTGTTGTCATGTTGATGATATGGAAAAGGAATGGTACTGTAGTCATGACGGCAACGATTGAAGGAGTGACTTGAACCAATGGGGATGAATCACGCTAGCGGGTGTCCGCCAAGACCGCGTGTACACGGTGTGAATCTTTACACGTGTAACACGCTGTCGCTGCCACCGACATGGCACCTGAGCACGTGAGGTTAAGCTCCGTTCCGTGCCGTCATCTGCCTACCGCCATCTTTACAGTGAATAGATGCATACTGCAGCCACTAGCTTCGGTCGGCGCTTTTGCCGAAGGCAAGACCTCATCCCCGCTTCGTGGACCAAGAGACATCTAGGACGTCCTGTTTATATGCAGATGCCGAATATGGGTACAGAGTGTTGTCCATCAGGAGCGGACTGAGCAGGACATAGCAGAGCAGCCACAGTGTCATGAGTAACAAGCGTGCGAGATCGTCCATCTCGGCAGAGGACAACGCAGAAAAACCGCGACTGACAAGAGCTTGTATGTGACAGCAGCAAGACTTGCGAATAGATCGGTGCGAGAGTGACTGACCCTGTGTAGGTGCCGAATGTAAGCGAAATAAGACCAGATGCTTTTTCCAACCTGGGCAGACGGACTGCAATAGATGCGCCAAAAATCGCATCGAGTGTGTGCCGCACAACTTTGCTCAAAAGTTCATGGACGAAGATGCAGTGTAAGTACCTTCGACTGTGCGATCCGATTCAGTCTACCTGACGACCTCATCAAGGTGGAAGTCACAAACCTCGTCAACGATCAGCCGTCTCGAGTCTGCGATAGAGCAACTCCTGCTTCACAACAACTTGCCGAATCTTGCCGAACATGTTGCAGTCACTTCCATTCCGGCGACAAACCCGGAGCCTACGATACAGACACTGTCTCCCTTTTCATGTCCTACAAATCCGACCAGTCGTGATTTCACTGCCGAGGGCCCTCAAGACTCACACCAGGACAGCTCAGATTTGATTCCATTACCAATGAACAATCTGTACAGCCTCGCAAATGCGAACAACTCTCATCTCATTCGTGTGAATCCCGGTGATGCCAACGGCCCGGACCTCATCGATCAAGGCATCTTATCTATGAACGAGGCCGATTTCCTCTTTGGCCACTTCCGAGATCACATCAATCCGCTCCTCTGGAATGGTATCTTGTGTTCGCACACGACGTTGCAGCAAGCCAGGGATTCGTCCTCGCTTTTAGTCGCAGTCATTTTGACCGTGGCCGCGTTACATGTCCCCGAGAAAGAGCTGCTGCTCGCTGCTACGTACGGAGCTTTCGTGTCGCTTATGAGGGGTTCGTGTCTGCTCCGCTGCCACAACTTGGATGCTGTCCGAGCCCTTTGCATTGGAGCTTTTCACCTGACCAGCTTGAGTTGGGCGTTGTGTAGCCGGGCCGTACGTGTCGCAACAGAGATGAACCTACACAAATCGTCTCTACAGTTTTCACGAGGCTCTCTCGAGTCATACGAACGGGTCCGGCTGTGGTATATTCTTTACGTGTGCGATCATCAATTTGCGCTCGCATACGGGCGGCCTCCCATGATGCACGAGGATGCCGCCATTAGGAATGCTGGAAAGCTACTGACGAGTGGGCTATCATCCGAGGGCGACCACGGACTCGTCGCGCAGGTCAAGCTGTTCCGCATTCTGGCAGACAGCTACTTCATGTATGGCTGTGATCCGGACCTCGAGCTCGGCGCCGAGGACTTCGAAAGGGTGCATGCATTCAACGTGTCAGTCGACCAATGGCGCCTCGAGCATCGATCAAATCGTACGGGAGAGCCCTCGATGGATGGCCTTGCGCCGGCAAAAGGGAACACGCTATACTATCATCTCGCACGATTCCAGCTCAACTCAGTAGCACTACGCGGTATTTCTGCTCGGCTCACCACCAAAGATGATCTCAAGATCGACATGAGCTGGGACAGGCAAGAAGCCGCAAACAACGCCACTGTCGCTGCGATGAGTACAGTGAGATTGATCATCGAAGACAAAAAACTCCAGGATGCCCTGATTGGATTGCCGATTTTCACTCACGCTATGATCGCAGTGTGCGCTTCTTTCCTGTTGAAATTGGCCGTTGTATTTGGCGAACCGACCCTAGATGGTGATCAAACGCTGTCTCTTCCCAACGATCTTGCGCATTACGGGCTAAATTTCCAGACCAAGAATGCTCTAACAAACGTCGAACGGCTTGCCCGGGTTCTGGGCAGAGTTGCGGACACGGCGAGTCAGCGGCATGTCGCGCGCCAGGTCGTCACAGGGCTCGAAGAACTATTGCAAAGGTTTCGAGTAGGACAAGGGTCCGACAGCATCTTGTACTCGCAATCGCCGACAGCTGTCGCTGCACCGAACAACGCCGCTAATGCTTCCAAGAGTGATTTGTGCGATCAGGTCGGACAACAGAGCCTCGATACCCCAGACATTCAAGGCGTGATGGACTATCAAGAATACCAGCAGGGTCTGTTTGACCTGACTGGGGATCTGGACTGGCGTTTCGACGATGGATTCCTGTTAGGCACTGATGGAATGGATCTTGAGATGCCTTATCTTTGATGTAAGATTGATAATCCAACAGATAACACTGCGCTTTGATTCGTCACCGGGAACGGAAGGATTCCTTGAGATTGCGAAGGTCACGGATTCAAGCCCTGCTTCAAACTCCACCACTGCGGTCCCCCAATTCTGCTCCGATGGCCTCTGCATGAGTAGCCTTCTCAGTTGGGTATTTTTTGAACAGCCATGCGAAAACCGCGGCGCTGATGCACAAAATCCCAAGCCACGAAGTCGTAGTGGCGAAACCAGCAATGTATCTCGGAGCGTCCGTCTTTGGCCAAAGCCAAGTCGCATAGATCGAAGAAGCATTCCCGATTGAGTTGATCAAAGCGATGGCAATGGCCCTCTTCGCAGCAGGCTGCGGCACAACGTCACTGACCCATGTCTTGACCAAAGGCGAGCAGCCGTAAATTGTTCCAAAGGCAAAGATCGTCAAGACGTACTGCGTTGTCTTGTTCGTGACTGTGGTGACGGCGATGAACAAAACACAGCCTAGGCCTGAGAGGCCGGAGATGAACTGCCACTTCGCTTTGAACCTGTCTGCCAGGTAGCAAGAACCAACAACGTACACCAGGGCTGCCATGTATGCGGGGATTGTGTGATCTATAAGCGTCAGAAGATGTCGACAATCGGTGAAGACGTCACTTACATTGACCCTGGACGCCTGTCCATCCGAAGCTGCCGACTAGTGTGGGGATGAAATATTGCATGGTCTGCGACCCGGTGACGAGAATGAACATGAAGCATTGGGCCCATACCCGCCAGTCGCTGATGGTCATCTTAAAGGCAACCCAGTGTGGGATGTGTTCGACACCGCGTCCTTGTGTCAAGCCGATCCCATCAGCCGAAAGCCTGTTGCATGCTAGCATGCTTTCCTCCTCGTTAAGGAAGCGCGTTCGGCTTGATGGGTAATCGGGCATGAGAAAGAATATGGCGATGGAGGCAACGACTGAAGCCAGGCCTTCGAGAATCTGTTCTCTGTCAGTGGAGTCTAACGGACGAAATGTGTATGAGAACACTCACGAAGAGCCATCGCCAGCCGGCCAAACCGCTCACACCATCCATGTTACCTGTGATCACACCAGCTAGGAGGCCAGATACTGCTCCTGCGACCGGTACTGACGTGTAGAGCAGGGCGAATCGAGTTGCTAATTCGTACTTTCGGTACCAGGACGACAGGAAGAATGCACACCCTGGAGCGAAACCAGCCTGTCATCGCCGTCAGCTTGTGCCTTTAACCCCAGAGTGTCCTTTCCCCGACACCGATACCTCTGCAAACCCAAGGAGAAACCTCATGGCCGCAAGTTGCTGCCAATTGTTCGTAGCTCCCATTAGCGCAGCGAACGTCCCCCAGACGAGACCCAAGCCGGGGAGAAACACACTGGGCCGGACGCGTGTGAGGATCATGTTCGCTGGAACCTCGAAAACCAGGTAGGACAGGAAGAAGACCAGCACGATTATGGAATACTGGTTCGAGGTCAGGTCGAAATCTCGTTCCAAGCCGCCGGTTTTGGCATTGCTGCCGCAAGGTCAGCAAGAGCGGCGAGATTGTGAGCTGTGTTACTGACCCGATGTTTGCGCGGTCAAGAAATCCGAGCAGATATAGAGTCCAAGTGCACGGGAGGATGCGCCAGTCTAGCTTGCTGACGAGTTTCTTCTCTTCTGGAGTGCCATTGACCCATCGAGTCGCTTCATCTTGAGCAGCCAGAATCTCAGTGGTGGTGTTGTCTTTGGCGATCGCCGAGTCGGTTCCTGAATGAATCGACCTAGTGGTTCCTACCCGTTCCAGATGCTGATCGGCGATGGTCTTCTCATGTGGGTGAGACATTGTAGGAGTAATGGTAGGCGATTTCTCAGGCGGTCTGGAGAAGTGTTGGATTCCTGTGGCGTGGTGATATATTTCTAACATCGATAACAAGGCTGTGGATCCGAGGCTATATATGTTCCAGCTTGGGGTCTTAGATCACATCCGCTCCACTTGGAATCGAATGGCCGCTATGCGGAACCCCATGGGGACGATGTGAGGAGGACAGCAGAATGGCCAATCGGGTAGTTGGAGTCTTACCAGCCGGCGAAAACGCCGCTATGCTTGGAGTGTTCCATGGCTGCTGTTGGTTGCTGACCGTGTTGAGGGTAGCAGGAGGGGATTGTCCCCGCCTCGCTCGGCGAAACCGCCGTGAAGGCAATACCATGCTACCTTATGTTTGAGGGGCTACGGCGAAAGCGCCGACCGAGGTCAAACAACTTCACTACACGATTTCGGTACCTGTGGTTAACACCCGGAAGAAGCTACTGTAGGTGTAGCAGCAATCATGCGGCGGCGGAATAGGGGAGTGGCACTCCGGCGATGCACCCGAACCTCAAGCTCCGACACCATAGGCATGTTCTAATACAGTACTCTGTCCTTGTGTTCCATCTGCCTAACAGTCAGATCGGACCAAATATAAATCGTTCTCCAAAAACATCTCGTCGACATTGCCATACTTCATCCTCAACCGAAGCATCCACATCACCTCCAACACTTCTCTGATATATCATGCCTACCACAACCACTCATAAAGTGCAGACACAAGCCCGCCGGCCTCGCATCGCGGTGACTCTAGGCGACCAGGCTGGGATTGGGCCCGAACTGATCGCAAAGCTTCTCAACAATCCTGCGAATCACGAGCGGGCCGACATTGTGCTCTTAGCAGACCACTCCGAGTTCGAATCAGCACTTTCAGACGCTGGCGGTCTCTCAGTCAACGTGACACCCGACGTGGCTGGGCCCCAGAACATCCAGATCCTCGACGACAACACTGCTTCATCATTCCCATGCATCAAGGGCGACATCTCTAAGATCAATGGTGCCAGGTGTCTGTATCAGCTCAGAAGGGCGTTGAAGATGGTGCAGTCAGGTGACATTGACGGCATCGTCTTTGCGCCTTTGAACAAGAGTTCCCTCAAGCTGGCTGGTATGACTGAAGAGGATGAGCTGCGGTGGTTTGCAAAGCAACTGGACCATAAGAAGACTACTAGCGAGGTCAACATCGCGGGTTCTCTTTGGACTGGCCGCGTGACCAGCCACATCGCTCTCAGTCAAGTCGCTGAGCGCATCAATCAGAAGAACGTCTTGCGGTCGATCGAGTTGCTACACAGGTTGAGGTAAAGTGCCGTGCTCGATTCTGAAAGACCGCAACGACATCAACTGACACTGCGCAGGTGGGAATCTGGCGTTGACTCACCCAGACTCGCAGTATGCGCCCTGAACCCTCACAACGGTGAGAACGGTGCGTTCGGCCGCGAGGAAATCGAGCACATCCGTCCGGCAGTCGCAGCAGCGCAAGAAAGTGGCATCGACGTTCAGGGGCCGTATCCCTGTGATACAGTCTTCTTGAAGCGCCAGCACTTCGACGGTATCGTTACAATGTACCACGACCAAGGTCAGATAGCCATGAAGCTACTGTCATTCGATGGTGGAGTCACTGTCCAGGGCGGTCTGCCAATGCCTGTGGCTACGCCGGCCCACGGGACAGCCTTCGATATCGCGGGCAAGAACGTGGCGGACGTCAAAAGCACGCAGAATGCTTTCGACATCGCTGTCACTATGGCTGAAAGGCAGATCTTGAAGGGATCGGGTTCGAAGGAACCACGTGTGGAGAGGGTATTGGCAAA
>Ga0265798_10002752_pt1 | contig 25579 bp, 18 predicted proteins | sample P3T30metagenome_FD_192430 | JGI IMG/M metagenome (GOLD analysis project Ga0265798, IMG submission 192430) | Plant litter microbial communities from East Loma Ridge, Irvine, California - P3 T30 | ecosystem: Environmental > Terrestrial > Plant litter > Unclassified | place: USA: California...
TTTTCTACCCCCCCCCCCCCCCCCCCAAACTTTGGGCGCAGCAGCCACGACCTTTCCAGACTTCTTGGCTGTGGATTTGAAAGCGGTCAGTGGGCTGTGCGACGACTCATCACACCATCATCATAAGCCTTCATAACACCGACTGCTCTGTCGGGGATGCAGCCACGGCCTCCGTAATGCTCAGTGGATGAGAGGAGCTTGGGGCAGCCGCCAAACCGCATCGGGCGCAAGCGGAGTCCCGAGCCAATGGACGAGATCCACCACCGCTCTTCCCCGCACTTTGGACACCTCCCACCTTGCGCTTGCTCGAGAGAACGTCAAGCGTACCAAGAAGGCGTCGAAGCCGTGTAGAAATGCCGTCAAAACCATCTGCGTCGATACATGTCGAAGCGTGGTAGCCTTTGTGACACGGTTGACAGCCGTTGAGCGCAGAGGCGATGGCGCGAAAATGTCGGTGTAGGCCTTGTTGAACGCACTGTTGGCAGGGGGGATCGTCATAGGTTTAGCGATGTCGGCTCCCTCCCGCAACCATGCAGCACCTTTTGTGTGTGTGTGTACCTGTATGATCGGCTCTCCGCCCAACCGCTCATGCAGCTTAGCGGCTGCCTTCTGGCGCTACAAGTGAGGCGCACGATAAGGCGATGCGACGAGCCTATGATGTTTTGTCTGCGAAAACACGACAACTTGCTTGTGTCGGATCTGCCGGCGACCAGCACACACGAGTCTGCAACGCAATCGTTATGCCAGTTGACCATCTCGCCCATTCTGATTCGATAGTCTGCATGGCTCAACTCCGGCCGCTCCAACGCTCCGAGTGAACGACGTCCACCGTCGAGTAGAATGCAAAGACTAGCTCCTTTTTTTCTCTTATTCTGCTCGCAAACTGTTCCCAGTAGAGTAAAGTGAGGCTACAAGCTATGGATACACCGTCCCACAGCCCTGCCTAGATTTTGTGATTATTCAACGCCCCCACCGTCGGGGCATAGGAACAAAGGGGTAAAAATCCCATGACTCGACCACCAACCTCCTCCCCTTACCACTTCCATGCGCTATACACTGCCATTACCGTCATATTCTGTCCAAGTCTGAAATTTCTCACAAATCAGTTAAATCGGCCTGATGGTCTAGTGGTGTAAGTAGCCGCCAACGCCGCCCATCTCCGCTCCTTTTACTAACAAATCCCCCCAGATGATTGTCGCTTCGGGTTGTTCTTACCTGGATACAGTGTATCTGTTCTGTGACAGGCCCCGGGTTCGAGTCCCGGTCAGGCCCGATCTTTGGTTTTTTGGCAAACCAAAGGGCTGATTCCTTTCTTTTTTGCTTCTTTTGCTAAAAAACAACAACAACAACAACACTGGTGAGATGGAGACGAACAGCCGGTGAACAGCGAGCTTAGAGAAGGACTATAAGCGTATTATCACAGTCACCCTATTGTCTGGTCACGTCGAACATCTCTGTGTTGTCTGTCTTCTAGTTTTGTCTCGTTTCTTTTTTTTAATCATTTAAAAAAAAAGATGGCGAGGCACAGCGAACGGCTAAAGGACATCCATAGTAGAACCCACCCTTGGACGCTTAATCCCTCTTCTCTAGCCAACGATTCAAGAACACTAAATACATCCTATTCAGCAGGCATGTCTATCCATTGGCTGTTGGCTGTTTAGTCATCACGCAGTCATGTGCCGTGGGCTCATCACATTCGACGTGTCAACCAAAAAAAAAGTCGATTATTGGTATCTACCATCGTCTATAGCAAACGCCATCAGGCAATGGCGGCACAATGCAAGCCCCAGAAGCATCGCAAAAACTCCCTTGTGTACTCAGATCCCGGGGTATAAGATGACCCTGCCCTCGCGCGTGAAGCAGTGAAAGTGGTATCCGACATATGAAGCGACAGAAAGGCGAGACTGTCATAAATGCGTAACAAATCATAACGGAGAAGAAAGCAAAAAAACAAATAATCATCGCCCGTCCCAGCCATTGTTGCCACCAGCATACATGGCCTGCTGATTGCCCTGCTGGTACTCACTCTCCTCGTCGTAATACTCGCCCCCGCTTGAGGCATCGAAGCTGCTGCGACCGCTAATGTCGCCGTCCTCGTCAGGTGGCCCGGCAGGCAGCTGGTCCCACTGGATGCCCGCAAGTGCAGGGTACTGCGCCAGAAGGGCAGCTGGCAAAAACTGCTGCGAGGATTGCATGTCCCCAGGCTGAGAGAATGAATCAAAGCCAGGCTGGCCAGACATCATACCAAAGTTCTGAGCGGGCATTTGCGCATACATGCCGTTGCCATTGTTCATCTGCTGGTTCTGGCCATCCCAGTTGCCCTTCTCGCGCGCCTCCTCCTCAAGCAAGGGACGGATACATACGCGACCAGCTTCGGATCGGAAGTGGCGACCGAGAGCGTCGGCACGAGCGAAGCGCCTGCCACAGCCCCAGTTGCTGCCATCTTTCAGATTACCGCGGCACACAAACTTCTTCTCTCCAGAGTGTAGCCCCTCGTGTCGCTTCCGATCGTGCTGACGGGCAAATGCTTTGCCGCAGACGCTGCACACAAACGGACGCTCGTCTGTGTGTGTGCGCAAATGCGACCGAAGATTGTACGCTCGCGTAAAGCGCTTCGGACACAGAGTGCACTGGAATGTCGCAGGGTGCTTCTGCGTACGCTTTGGGTTTGACCCATCGGCAGGCGCAGGCCTCGAGGGATCTGCGAGGTCCAAGATGTAGTCGCGATTGGGCACACTTGACGTAGACGAGCGGCGGGAGGACTTGCCTGACGGCGAAGGGGATCGAGACTTTGCGGCATTGGGAGACAGTGAGCGGCGAACTTCCGAGCCTGGCGTGGATGCGCGCGAACTAGCGCTACTAAAAGGATCGGATTTGGCGCGTATCCTGTTCCGACTACGTGCTGGCAAACTATTAGCAAACGCTCAAAACAATGCGATCAAGTGCTTACATCGGTCAGGTGGGCTCAGCGCATCGATCTGATGCTCGGGCTTTGGTGGCTCAAAGCTCGCCTGGCGCGAGGGCGGGGCAAAGTCAATGTTGATCTCCGGTGGTGACATTGCATCGGCCTGGCCAAACTCCGGCATGGGCTGGTTCAGCGACGGGAACGGTTCTGAGCCCTGGGCCGAGTATCCGTTCATGCCCTGGGCCGCGTACGGGTTCAGCCCGAATGTATCGGGCTGAAACTGGGGAAGAACCTGCTGATTCTGCGGGAGCAGACGAGGCGAGATGTGCGGGCTGTTGGCTGCGCTGAGGTGCGCATTGCCGCTGTTCAGGTTGAATCTGTCAAAGCCTGGGACCGGGTCCTGGAACAGCTGTGGATCGTTTTGTGCATTGAGGAGCGGCGACGGCTGATCATTGTCGAAGCTGTCGTGCTGTTGCAGGTAGGGAGAGTTGTGTACAGAGGATGCGACATCAGAAAACGCGGCATCGCTGTTACCCCTGGACCTGTGGCCTCCAAAGCTTGCGCCTGCCATCTGCCCCCACTCTGTCCCATACGCAGCGCTGGGGTCCAAGGATGTGTTGCGCGAGTGTCCTGGCGGTCTGAACGGGCCCTGATTTATGTTCGGAGACGCGTGCGGGCTCGGGCTTTGGTGGCTATTCATGTTGGGCAGGAGGTGCGGCGGGGTGGGCGCGTTGTGCTGTGCGGTTGCCATCTGGTGCATGAGTTCGGATGGGTTGACCGAGTGGTTCTGCTGCGACTGCGTGTCGAGCAGATGTGGATCCAGCGTGTTTCCAAGGTAAGACGACAGCGATTGGTTCTGGCCGACGTCGTTGCCGTGGAAGAAGTTGTTGAAGTCGGGGTTGCTCGTGTTGGCTAGGTCAAGTGGGTCAGGCGAGATGTTATGATTGCTGCCTTGGGGGCTGAATTGCGGCGTGTTGTGCTGCGAGATATTCTGCGTCGCGTGGAAGAAGCCCGGGTCGGAAAACGCGGTCTGCTGCGGGAACGGCTGTCCCTGGGCGGCGGTCGTGGTGGTGGTGAGAAACTGGGTGCTGTTCAACCCCGCGCTGGTGACGGCGTACGAGGATGGGTCCTGGATAGCTTCAAAGCCCAAGTTGGCGTGGTGGTGGTGCTGGAATGGCGCATGTGGGCTGGGCGAGGGTGAGTGGGCCTTATGAATGCGCTGGCCCGTCGAGGGAGAGCGCCCTCGTTGTTGAATGTCCATGGTGTACGTTCGGCTGTACCTAACAATAGGTGGGATGTGGAGGAGTGAGCCCTTGAAGGCCGCGCTTGGGCCCGCGTGGAGTCGAAGACACCAAGAATCAAGCACGAACTGTGAATGGTCCAATGTCCGCCAGGAACACGCAACGTTCGCTCTTGACTGGCTTGACGGCTGAGGCTGGTGAGTGTGAAGGAGGCGCAGTGTTGTCTTCGGTCGCGGACACAGCCCTCTTGACGAAGAGCGACGTCGCTCAAAGCTGCTTAGCTTCCTATTATTAGCCCCGCGACGGGAAGCCCTCTGCAAGTTCCCCTTGTGCGTTCCCGGTTTCAGACTGTCGAGATACTTGAAACGATCAGCTGGGAGGCGTGTTATGCGTTGTCTTCGAGGTTGCTGTTTACGGCAGTGGGGAAGTTGACAATTGTCTGTTGTGCCGCCGAGCTAGGGGGGGGACAGGGAGGAAGTAGATACGAGGATATGCGCGCCCGGTGCGAGCTGATCTAGTCGCGTGATGATTGTAAACCGATTTTCGGTACTGCTCGAGCAGCTGGAGGAGAGTGAACTGCTACAGTCAATCGCGTTCATGGGAAGCGCTGCGCAACACACTGACACAGCCCCAGCCTTATACAGCTACAGTAGGTCGCTTGCCTGAAGGACAGGCGCGACTTCACCAACCGGACAATTGGGCGAGCTGTCTAATATCCGCCTACCACAGGCGGCAAAGCGTCACCACTGTCCAAGACCAAAGTGTCGCCGAGCCGTCACCAAAGTCTAGACATGACACCGTCGCCGTTGCGGCCAATTGCACATGCAAAAGCGTTGATCTAATCTCACCAAACGCGCGAGTCTTGAGCGCGTAGACCAGTCAGCGAGCCCTTGGGGTGCGTCCACGGGTGAGGTCATTACCCGGGGCCTCCCATCTGCACAGCCTCGCTCAGACGAATCCTCAAGGCAGACTCCCACGTCCCCACACCACACCATGTCCTAGTTCCTACGCGGCCTACCTTGTACAATTCATCACTCTGCAGTGATAATTATAGCACACTTTGTTCCAAGCGATTGCTTTCTTAGAGCCGCACATGTGTGCGTGGGATCAACATAACCTTGGCCATATGCCGGGCCTACTGAACAATGCACCGCACATAGAATAGCTTTGTAGGATATACAAGAACAGCGTTTGTGACATGGGCATAAAGGAAGTATGCGGCATGCGGCTGTCTCAGATGCATCGCCAATTGATTAACAAGTCGGCCAAGTATCCGAGCATCAGGCCTAGCACGTCTGCTGTATTTCTTTTTGCATGTGAAGAGAAGCCGCCATGTGGGTTTCATAGAGTTACGGTCTTGACATGTATGGGTTTCCACTAGCCGAGATGTCGCTCATGGCACGGCAGGATGACAGCAAACCTTCACAAGCGGGAAACACAAACCCTAGAATAATACATAATATTGTTCTCTGTCTTGCAGGTCTCTGGTATTATCATATAGTAGAACGATAGAGGTTGCCCGTTTCCTCCCACAGGAACATGACCAATCCATCTGTGGAAGCTCAGCATTCCAACAACAACCCCATCTATAATCGCTCCCTCTCCTTCTCCACAATTCCCACTACACCCTCTCAAGCCTATAGCGCCTTCCTCAACGCACTCTTGAACGGAATAATCTTGACCTCATCCAAGTTCCACACACCCTCCTTTACATACACATCATTCTTCAGTCTCTCCACTACCTCTTCCCTCGTCTTTGCGCCAATCAAACAAGCCGAGCCCGCCATCTTGGGGGGGTTGGAGTCGCCTTCTTTGATTGGTTCTTCGAGCATGGCACCTTTTTGGTTTCCCACTGAGTTAGCAACGTCCTCCTAACTCTTCATGGTGCAAGGGTGGAGATTGCAGAGAAATAGAGTAGCACGGCAAGAGGAAATGTAAATCACATACCACCCCATAACCACATATCCTCCCTATCAGCCTTCAAACCCTCCAAATGCTTTGGTCGAGCCGCTAATCTCTTCTGCAGCGCTCCACTGTGATCAGGCACAATCACGAGCCATTCTTGCAAGGGCGCGGCGCCGGTGGATGCCATTGTGCGATAGATGACGGGTTTGCGGAGCAAAGACGATGGTGCAAAGGTAAAGTTTGAAGTTCGCACGAAGAGGCGGAAAGGGAGCATATATATATCTCGTGTGGGAAGCCCCGAGAATGAGGGGTTAAGTGAGTTGCGGATGGGGGGAGGTGTAGTGTAACAGAGCTGCACGAATGCCAATCATGTTAGTATTTATTCTTGGTAGCTTAGTAAGAAAGATGGTGCTTCTCCTCTACTTACTCCAGAATAGGTATACAGTAAGAGTTGTACTGGCAAAGGGCGTACGTGGATTCGTAGGGCGCGTGTAATGGAGGTGGGGGTAAAACGCAGCTGTAGCTCCTTGCGGAATTGAGCCGCGGTAACCTCGGAATCACACTATACCGAACCAGCACCTCTCTGGCATGACAAGAGACAAGACGCGATTGTTACATGTGAAGAAAACGTGCATTCGTTCGCTGTATCTACTAATACTAAGCAACCACCATATCCAAACTCATCAAGTCATTTCCTCACTGCATGATCCTCTCGTAACCAAGCGTTAAGCCCGTAAGCGTCGTAAGCCATGTCAAAAGCGAATGATAACAAGACACTCGTTTTACCTGCACCTGTCAGGGATATATAAAACTATCAAGTTTAACCGCTGCACATGACGCAAGACTCAGGGTTCTCTATCGAGCAAGCCAGAACAGCGTCGGCATAGATGTCTCCATCCCGTGCCTCGCTATCGTCCTTGGAATCTTCGTCCTGCTTAGCCTTTGATGAGACTTCCTCGTCTGGCTTGTCAACAGCATCCGCTGCGACCATTTTTGGGCTGTCGCCGTCTTCCACGTCAGCTTTGAACGGCTTGCTTGCAAGCGCATTCTTGCTCTCCGCCGTCGGTGGTGTGGCGAGCGGCGTGGTTACGCCATTCTCATCGCCGGTACCATTGGGAGTATTGGTAGCAAACATAGGTCGTGGCTCCGACTCTGGAGCGCTACGCACTGCTTCGGGCACAAATCCTGGCTGCTTCCGTACCTTGGGCAGAGCCTTGGCGACGTTTGTATCTGCGACCTTGAGCTGTTCTTGGTCGACAGTAAACTGAATGGGTGCAGAGGCGGCCATGGTACGGAGGTAGTACATGCCGGTCTTGAGACCCAACTTCCATCCAGCAAAGTGCATTGATGTGATCTTGCCCATGGTTGGCTCCTTCATGTGGATGTTGAGGGATTGAGATTGGTCGATGAAGGCACCACGGTCAGCAGCCATCTGGATAATGGTTCGCTGCGAGATCTCCCAGACGGTCTTGTAGAGGGTCTTGGTCTCCTCGGGAATGTTGGGAATCCTGGCAATTGAACCTCCATCGGCGATGATGCGGTTCTTCATGTTCTCAGACCACAAGCCCATGTCGACAAGATCCTTGAGCAGCCATGGGTTGACGACCTGGAACTCACCAGCGAGTACACGACGGGAGTAGATGTTGGAAGTGTACGGCTCAAAGCACTCGTTGTTTCCGAGAATCTGGGAGGTGGAGGCAGTAGGCATGGGCGCGATGAGCAGCGAGTTGCGCACACCGTGCTCAGCAATCTTCGCCTTTAGGCTGTCCCAATCCCAAAGATCGGTAGGGGTGACATTCCACATGTCGTATTGCAGGATGCCCTGAGAGACAGGCGATCCCTCATAGGTCTGGTAGGGGCCAAGCTCCTTGGCGATATCGCAAGATGAAGTGAGAGCAGCGTGGTAGATAGTCTCGAAGATCTGGATGTTCAGCTTCTTTGCCTCCTCAGACTCAAAGGGAAGGCGTAGGGCAAGGAAGGCATCAGCAAGACCCTGAACACCCATACCGATAGGTCGGTGACGGAAGTTACTGCGGCGTGCCTCCTCCACAGGGTAGTGGTTGACCTCAATGATCTTGTTCAAGTTGCGGGTGACAACCTGAGTGACTTCGTGGAGCTTCTGGAAGTCAAACTCGCCACGCTTGTAATCGACGAAAGAAGGCAGAGCAAGGGAAGCCAAGTTGCAAACAGCGACCTCATCCGGGGCGGTGTACTCGACAATCTCAGTGCATAGGTTGGAGCTGCGGATAGTACCGAGGTTCTTCTGGTTGCTCTTGCGGTTGCAAGCATCCTTGTAGAGCATAAAGGGGTTACCAGTCTCAGTCTGAGCCTCGAGAATGGCATACCAGAGCTTCTGGGCGCGAACAGTCTCACGACCCTTGTTCTGCTTCTCGTAGCTCTCGTAGAGGGCCTCAAACTCGTCACCGTAGACGTCGGCGAGACCAGGGCATTCATTGGGGCACATGAGGGTCCACTCACCGTTCTCTTGGACACGCTTCATGAACAGGTCAGGAATCCACAAGGCGTAGAAGAGATCGCGAGCGCGGACCTCCTCTTTACCGTGGTTCTTGCGCAGATCAAGGAAGCCAAAGACGTCAGCGTGCCATGGCTCGAGGTAGATGGCAAAGGCACCAGGACGCTTGTTGCCACCCTGGTCAACGTAGCGGGCAGTGTTATTGTACACACGTAGCATAGGGATGAGGCCATTCGATGTGCCGTTGGTGCCGCCAATGTATGAGCCAGTGGCACGGATTCGGTGCACGTTGAGACCAATACCGCCAGCAGTCTTGGAGATCAGAGCACACGTCTTGAGTGTGTCGTAGATACCGTCAATGCTATCCTCCTTCATGTCGATGAGGAAGCAAGACGACATCTGCGGGGAAGGTGTACCTGCGTTGAACAACGTGGGTGAAGCGTGTGTAAAGTACTTCTGCGACATGTAGTCGTATGTCTCAATGGCCTTTGGAATATCCTCGCCGTGGATGCCAACAGCGACACGCATAAGCATGTGCTGAGGGCGCTCGGCAACCTTGCCATTTATGCGGAGGAGGTATGAGCGCTCGAGCGTCTTGAAGCCGAAGAACTGGTAGTTGAAGTCGCGGTCGTACACTATAGCCGAGTTGAGCTCCTCGGCGTGATCTTGAATGACTTTGTAGACAAAGTCTGAGATCATTGGCTGGCTCTTGCCATTCTTGGGGTTGACATATGAATAGAGGTCCTCGACTACGGCAGAAAATTGCTTCTTCGTCTGCTTGTGAAGATTCGACACAGCGATACGGGCTGCTAGGATGGCGTAGTCAGGATGTGTGGTAGTCATGTATGCTGCTGTCTCAGCAGCCTGTCTTCTGTTAGCGGTTAAGTAGACAAAGACACGGGCTCAATGGCATACCAGGTCGTCCAACTGGATGGTAGTAACACCCTGATAGACACCAGAAATGACCTTCATGGTGATGGCAGCAGGGTCAACATGGTCAGGGTCCAGGCCATAACATAGCCTCGACACCCGTGCTGTGATCTTGTCAAACTGCACACGCTCTTTGCGTCCATCTGGGGGGGTTTGTTAGCCTTGCGAAGTTTTGCAGCGACTTCAAGTAGCGGTGAAAAGAGACGAATACATACCACGCTTGAAGACGAACATGTTGAATTAGAAGAAGAGGATGGAGGGGTATCTGTATACGGGTATCTGAAAGGGGGTGGTTTTGTTTGGTGAAGGGTGCAGTGGAGGGGTTGCGTAGATGCAGGCACTTATAACGCGGTAGGAGAAACGCGCGACGCGTTCACGGTTGCTTGGGTCACGGATTGGTGGCGTAAAGTGGTTTGCTTGGGTAAGCGGGGCAGGGATGCTGGGGTCGGGGGATTGGCCTCCGGCGCCCGAACTTTTCGCGGCCAGTGTGGTCGTGGGTCGTGATAGTTTGAGTGCAGACTGAGGTGCCGCTGCAATCCACGCTCTAATTCACTCAATCACGGGCCTATTCGCACCAATTGCCCGTCATGGCAGGCGGCCACATGAAATACCGCCATCTTAGCCGGTCGTCGTCGCATCGGCAAGCGCTCCTGCGAAACCTCGTCACATCCCTCTTCAAGCACGAGACTATAGCGACAACATGGCACAAGGCCAAGGAGGCGCAGGTGCTGGCCGAGAAGCTGGTCACGTTGGGCAAGAAGAACACAGAGGCGACTCGGCGGAGAGCGATGCAGATATTCTACGTACGACCATCTTGAAAAACTACGACAATGGCCTACTGACAAATGGTCAGGAACCGAATGACATGGTACCCAAACTGTTTGGCCCCATAAGGGAGCGCTATGCAAACAGGCCTGGTGGCTACACGCGCATTCTGCGCATCGAGCCTATGAAGGAAGACCAAGCCGAATCTGCTATTCTCGAACTCGTCGACGGACCAAAAGACATGCACTTCGCCATGACCGCAAAGTCACTAGCACGGAGAGATCCATCTCTGGCTTTCTCCCCAGCAGTCACTACACACGTGAAGAAGGCTACACAATTCCGCAAAAACGGGGTAGAGGACTTGCGCACGATGGTTGAAACCCTGCGACGAGCACACAAAACTGGTATCGACGACAGGATATTACCTAAGCCGAGGAGCGTGTACCCTGAGGAAGCTATGAAGAAGGATATGCATTACTTTGAGGAGGTTGATGACCACAAGAAGCCGAATGCTACTCGTATAAAGTGGTTCAAGAGAGTAGAGGAAAAGGTACAGAAGTCGTTGCAAGCACAGAAGAAACGAACCTTGGTACAAGAACCAACATCAAACAAAGAAAATCTCAATCAGATGGTCTAGCGAGTAGCCTAGTAATTCTACGGAAGCAGTGTACAATATACAAATGTTCGATATGGCTCATGTCGTTGCATCAAGTCGGCGGTACTCCCACATCTTTGGTGCGACATCTATTACGGGTTCATACGACAGTAAACAATACACTATCTAAACCAAGGCTTTTTTTGTAGTGAGTGGGCTGGCTGTTTCCAACGAGGCATTCGTCGATCGTTTCACGGTTGTGGTCGTGGTTGTAGTCATCTTCACTTGAATACAGTCGCAACCCAAGAGCAGATGCCACCCATACTACCTATTCGATCGTAAGTCTCCCATAATCAACCCACTCCTGCCCAAGACTTTTGAGTTCTTTCTTCACTGGCTCCACACCAGTCGCCTTCCAGGTGCGAAAGAAAAGGATGATCCGGTTTTAATGAAAAAAAGGGGGCTTGCCAGAGGAGAGGGGCAGTGCATTTGACAAACTGGACCCGAATTTGACACTCTATCGGTTCATGGTGCTGGTGCAAGTCCTTTGGTGTTTCTGGTATAACGAGGATACGACAAACTATCCCGCGTCGTTTCTGACACGGCTGCTGATCTGTTGTTGTACAGCTCCAAATGGGGTAGTAATAAGGGGGTCTTGTTAGGGCTTGTGAATTTCATGAGCACCAGAGCTACGAGGAGAAAGACTGCCTTGGTCCTTCTTTGAGTCGGGTGATGGGGAAAAGAGGGGTCGAGAACTTCTGACCTAGATTCGTGGTGAAGTTTTGGGTAAGGGTAATTTGATAAGATTTATAATTTCAAGGCTCTTGTAGAGCCTTGAATACATTCACTCTCATATTCTTCTCCATGTCTAGCGATTAGACGGTCATATACACACCATTCTGATAATCAACCACAATTGCTTTTTCGATTATCGTGCCCGCCGCCTCTTTGAAAGCTTTGTGGACCGGATCGTCGTTAACGTAGTAATCACGGTCTTCAATGGAATGGAACTGCATCACAAACGCGTGACTGATACCATTCTGTACACCGTGTCAGATTACCGGCCTCCTTTGCACGCAGCCACGGACGTAACAATACCTGCAAATTCTCAGTCGAGATATCCTTCCCGCCCGATATGGAGACAATGTACGGTCTCCGCGTAGCCGGATGTACGCAAGACTTCTTCAGTCCAACAAACTGCGAAACAATCTACCACACAAATCTCAGCATTGCTCCCAAGCCAAGCCGCAACGAGCCCCTCACCTCCTTGACCGCGAACTTGCTTGCCCCATCTTTCAACTGGAACAACACAATGTGCGTCGTGTACGGGATGACCGGCCCATAAGGTCCGAAAAAGTACTCGGCCAGCGAGTGTCCGACAGTGCGCGAGAAAAGCACGAGGCTGGCACCGAACAGCACGAAGGCAAAGAGCCCAAAGGCCTTCTTGGGTATCATCATGCTTCTTCGCGATAGCTTTGCTGCGGGCGTGTGGAGCTAATGGAGCGACGTCAAAAGCAAGTACAAACGGTCACTTGACTGCACGTAAACACCGCGGATAAGCGCATTCGACGTCGTGACAGCTGTGCGACAAGGATAGAGGACACATCGTCTCTCCCTGTCGTGTACCTGATTTTCCGCAGGCGAGAGACCTCGGGAGGGGGGAAGAGGCAAGCGCTAGATCCTCCAGCGCAAATAGCCGCAAATTGCTTGATTTTGCCTGCCCGCCGTCAACCGTCCAGCGCCCATGACCGGGGTAGTGGTCCAAGCTCCCCTGTTCATGTTCCCCACTTCACTTGGTGACGTACCTGACCCAGCTTCCCCCCTAAAGCGCGTTGAAAGCACGAAAATCCAGTCTTTCTGACTGCGATTCAAGCATGCTAAAGGCTGTTTGGCGTCCGGCCAGACCCGCTCAAGGGCAAGTGGATCTGGACTTGCGTCAATGGGGACGGCTCAGGCAAGGTTCTCGATTTCTCGATCCATTGGCGGCCCGCTTGGCAGCTACGTCACAGCGATGACATGATGCAGCTGGCAATACAAAAGCGCTTGCATTCCTCGCCTGTCTACACACCATCAACCGCAATCAAACAGCTCGCCTTTACCAAATTCCACCCAGTAACTTCATCAACAACCACATAATACCATCATAATGGCCTCTCTCCACTGTAAGTTGCCCTTTGTTCACCACGTGCGCATGCAATGCTAGCAATTGAGCGTTGTTATGATGCAAAACAAAGAGTTTTTTTACTGACTGTCCGTCTCAGACCTTCCTCCCGTCAAGCCCTCTGCCATTGCTCTCGGCACGGCCTTCAACCACGCTGTCTCTCTCGCCGTCCTCGGTCCCGTCTTCGGTGACGCATACCGCCGCGCGCAGCAGGCAAACTCCAAGGAGGAGTACTTCCACTCCAAGGAGGCCGCCACCGCTGCTGCAACCTGGGGTAGCTCCATCGTCGGCTCTGGTATCCAGGCCTACGGTGTAGGTGCTCTGATCAACGCTACCGGGACTCTCACCTACAAGGGTGCTGCCTACCTCGGTTCCCTCATCTTCTTCGCCTCTGCCGCTCCTTCAGTACGTCATCCTGCATACCAATCGATGTTACCAAACACACACTAACCTCGACTAGATTGTCTCCCAGGTCCTCACTGAGAAGCGCCCCATGGACACCATTGCCGTTGGTGCTCTTGCCCGCGCGCTCGAGACTGTCGGACTCAGCATGTTCCTCACCTACTGGGGAACCCGCACCAACCCCTTCGACTAAGCGTCTCGCTTCATAATGGCGGACGAGTTTCAGCATTCTCATCTTGACGGTTTAGATTGAATGGCCCAGTCAACAGACACTGTGAGCTAAGAAGAGCCGCATAAAGCAGGCTTCTATTATGATGTAATACCAATACCTCAATGAACAAAATAATTTCAATCCGTTGTGCCCCCGCTGCCGTGACATTTTGTGCGAAGTATTCTTGACATATTGCTAGTTTGTGCTCCGAGGGAAGTGAAAGCGGTCTTGACATGCGAGAGATGGCTGTCAATGATTCGGTTGGGTTATTACTGTCAACGTGGTATCTTGTAGTGAGCAAGTGGTTGTGATGGGAAAGCCGGGAAATGGCAAGACAGTCGATGGTAGAACCTTAAGTACGAGTTCGTGATTGAATGTGAGGTCATGGGAATTGTAAAAGCGAAAAAGTAGCTCTCACAACATCATCGTCCAGCTCCAATTTCATCTCTTAAATCCTCCCTTTCTCTTCTCGCAGCTTCTAATAACCCACTCAAATTCGTGACCCTATACCCCCTCCTCTTCAACTCGGGCAACACGATCCTCAACATGGGCACCGTCCAACTCCTCCTATCATGACAGACGATGATAGCCCCAGGCCTCACCATGCTAAGCACATGTCTAGCGTTTACCCGCGGATATGCTATCTGCGGATCGTGCGGATACACACTCCCCAGCACCATCTGATAGTGCAAACCGCGTATAATGTCACGCATGCGAGTGCTAAAGAAGCCAGAGCCAGGGCGAAAGTAGCGCGGTGGATGTGGGAGCTGGACGGCATCATAAGTGCCGTTGATATAGCCCTCGACCTGCTTCACCTCTTCCACCAACCGTTCCGCCGGCAACGACCGCGAAGGCTCGTCGTGCATGGCGTGATTGCCCAGTTCCATGCCGGCTTTGACCACCTCTTGCAGCACATGCTGTCGGCCCGTGACCTGGCCGCCGATGACGAAGAAGGTTGCTTTTGCCTCGTTTTCGCGCAGGAGCTCGAGGATTGGGAGCGTGTAGTCAGAGGGTGCGTCGTCGATGGTTAGGGCTATGACTTTTTCTTGCCGTGTGAGGGGCACGTGCCAGAGCACGTCTGGCCATTTGCGCGCAACATACCGTACCAGGACATGCGGGGGCTTGTAGATGACGTAGAAGGGCAGCAAGAGGGTTACGACTACCAAGACAATGGATAGCATCGTGTACATGCGTCGTCGGCGCGCGGCGCGTGATGTGGGGAGGCGGAAGATGCGCAGCGGGGGGCGGGGCATGGTCTGCTGCCGTTTGAGAGGGAGACTGCAGTGCGAGGTGTCATTATTGATCTTGGGTTTGCAGGGCAGTTGTGAGGCACAGGGGAGACATGATTGTTGGTGGGGGGGTTGTTTCTGGTATCCGTGAGGTCTGATGGTGGTTGAGGTACGTGCCCTTCCAAGGATGAAAGGGGTTAGGGGTGTTACTGAATATGGCTTAGTTGTTGATACGTGCAAGCTTGAATCTTGGCGCCGGCTAAACCTTGGAATTCTCTGCAACTTGCGAAAGTTTTTCTCTCCTGTTCATCATCTACTTGCACCACTTTTACACCAAAAATGCCTTGGAATGAGGGCATACGTCAGAGTTCTTGCCTGTTTGCATCAACTCGAATAATTTCTGTTAAACATGTATTTGACAGTCTCCGGATACCAGGTTGCAGCTGTTCCACCATGACGCCGCCACGACTTCGCGCTTTTAATGTGTCGTTATTATTTGAACTCGTAACCGCAACGATGCTCTACTGTAGACATCAGGAACCAATTTGTCACGCTTATTCGAACAGTCTCAACTTCGATATAAGCCCTCTAAGAATGTTCCAAGAATGAACCGTGAGCGTTTAATTGACCTGGCTGCCTGACACTTCGTGGCTACTCGGGTCTCATTGCGTTCGTACATGCATGCATGCATGCATGCCCCCATCGTGGTGACTCGTATACGCTCTTTCCGGTGAGGGTAGTGGCTGCAACGGTCTCGCACTTGTACGACTCGTGATATCATTTATACGGCAGATACTGTGGAGGAGGGTAGATGCTTGCTACCACGGTGATGGTGTGGATGGATGGACTTTACGATTCAGGAAGTACCACATCTGCATACATCTGGCGCTTGTAAGAAATGCCGCTGATCGGACTGACGCGAGCTTGGCTGCTTGTTATCAGACAGTCTCGTAAACCCTAAATGAGCACGTACTGCATCGCATTTCGCTCTTGAATGCGTGGCAAAAGAAAAGCAAAGTCGGTCCTGGACATGCACTGATGCCTGCTAGCACCGCGGACGAAAATGTATCTATGAGTCGAGTTTCTGGGATGGTATCCCAGCAGTCCCTGGCCTGTTGATCGGAGTGGTAATGAGGTTCTCGTGTGTAAGCTCAGCTGAGGCAAATGCGGTGAGACGCCTCAGTACTCTTGCTGCAAGTCCTCGTCGCCGTGTGTGGGCACGAAGCTTGTGTTCGGGACCGAACCGAACTCTCTTGGCATTTCCATGTCAAATTGTCAATGCTGTCATGCCGCTGATATGCAATTGCCCGTCGACCCGTCGCAGATCTGGCGGGTGTTGTCGCGCCGACACTTCATCCGCAAATGCAGGTCCGGCGACGGTACATGAATCGTGACTGACGGCACATCCACCATGTCATGGTCGAGATGGAAAAGTTGAGGACCGTCGCCGTGTTTCATCGGAAGCACGCTGCCGCAGGCGCAATCGCGGTTCCAAGTCAGACATTACGATCGATTACGCTCATGTGTGATGGAAATAGCCCGAGAAGATCGTATCACGAGTAGCAGCCTTGGGCGTCGAGGGGGTCTTGCAGATTTATCCAACGCCAAACGGCAACATGTCCGAGAAAGTTCAATTAGTAGTACAACGACGCACGCAGAACCACTTCTCAAACACTTGAGCCTGATGACGAATGCGGGACTGTGCAGCTCTCATTGTCTGCTCTTGCAGTGCAGAAGTTTATCGATTAGCATCGGAGCAAGGTTTCGAAAGCATCGCTCCGAGCCAAAGGTTCTCATCGGTGTGAACGGCTTCAGGGTACGAATCGGGTAAGCGAGCAGGTTATGAGGAAGTAGTTAGGACCCGAGTAGCAGGCAAGGTTTCGATACGAAAAGGACCGATACGCGAGTGCAAAGTGCAAAAACGAACTAGGTAGAGTCCGGCCTGGGCCTCGCGACCAAAGTTCCACAAGTTTGGGGAAGGTTTACGGACATGATACCACAGTCCGGGTTACCCTATCCCCAAAGAACGTCTACCGGTGTGCGCCGGTTGCATGTGACCGATGCGCAGGGTTGGATTCGGTAGTTTATACCCATCGCTTGCACATTTCGGGCACGGCTGAATGCCGAGAAGATAATCGATGTAATCTGAGGTCAAGATTAGGTTCCACTACGGTCCGGACGTGTGTGTTATGCATAACAGTAGCGCCGTTGCGATTGAAGTGTGGCTGAGGGCTGAACGTGGTTTCACGTTGAGTGGCTGGACGCGCAATTGAATACCCTAAACCGCATACTCGTCGGGCAGCATTGCCTACAATAGGATGGATGCACTATGTTTCCGAGCTCATCGTGCGGGACGGGGTTGCATCTGGTTTGGGCTGAGGAGTTTTGGCGATCAATCGTGGGGGAGAACTGAAACCCTCTTCGTTGTGCGCTGGCGGCCTTGGATGTTTAAAGCAGGCTCGTTTTTGGATCAGAGTCGCAGTGTTTGAGGCTTATATCATCCTTGAAGCTTCAAAAGAAGGCCAAGTGTGAAGACGTGGCAGCAAGGATTGGGAATGCATTTACGACCAGCCTTCGAGCATGCTCAAACGGCTGGTTCGCGGAATATAGAATGTACTGAGAGTATATCTCCTACATCCTTATTTTACACTTTTGTACTGTTACAGAGTCGTGATGCATGAAGAATTTACAAGGACGGGATCTCGGTGAACCCATGTACCGGAGTGGTGGTGGTGGTTTTGATTGTGACCGCCGGGTGCTGAGTCAACTCCCACGTTCACACCGGCTTGTTCTTTGGCCTTTTCTTACCAATATTATACCCCCAACTCCTCAGAGTCTTGACAACCTTGGGAAGGACAGCTGCGGTAAGTGGCACACGGAAGAAGATTAGGGACTTGTGGACAAGGTAGGCTAGACCGAGCTGGGTCCAGATTGCTGTGGTTCCTGTTAGACGTGGTGATGCCGCTAAAAGAGACTGAGTTTCCATACATGCATCCGAACCGCCATTGTGCCCGACTGCTCTCCCAGCCTCGACATAACCCTCTCTTGCAGTGGCTTCGGCGACGTCTTCATCCGCGCCTGGCTCTGCTGGTTTCTTACCGGCGTCCGGAAAAGCCAGGCGTACTACGTTCCAAAAGGCAGCCTTGATCACCTCTTCGTAGTGGCCAATTCTATCGGTTCCAAGTAGGCGCACTGCTACGAAGCAGAGGGGGAAGTCGACGAGAGACAGGGCAAAATAGACGCCGACAGCTGTCCAGCCATATTCTCGGGACAGCTGCTTGAGACGCTGGGATATTGAGGGTGCGGGATCGGGGCTGCCTAGGTGTGGCGTGGGATTGTGCGACTGGTATGTGGGCTTGTCGCTCTTGAGGCGAAGTGCTTGGAAGCGACGGCCAAGGGCGGAACGCTGGAGACGGAAGAATAGAAGGGCGCTCTGGTGGAGAGGTGTGGCGGACGGTGCTTGGCGGGCAGAGGTGAAGAAGTTGCGTGGAAGCGGCGCCGAGAATCGTGATGCAGAGCCGGTGGCCGCACTGCCGAACAGAAAGCGGGCCGTCCTTATGCGTGCGAGTCGCGGCTTCATGGCGTGAGTCGCTCCTCACGTGGGGCTTTTGGGTTGATTTGGGCGCCGTGGCAGTCACAGTGGCAGCTCGTCGTTCCAGAAGTTGTCGCCAACGCGGTAAAACGTCGATACAGCGTCACGGGTGCCAAGGCCGGCGTGAGGGTAATTCCGGTCCGATGTATTCTCCGTCGCCGCACGAACAGCCATGGCGCCATGACTGTCGCTTGCTCAGGATGCCTATTGGCGCGTACGCTTTCGCAAGTCATGTCAAATTAATGTCCAGTAGACCGGTGTGTTTTCTGTCCGGTGAGCACTTGCCTGGACGATACAAGTGCCATTTGGTCCTTGCGAACACTAGCCACCACAAGGCTGCCCTGGGATGGGGCATGCAGACACGCAGGTATCCAGGTATCCAGGTATCCAGGTATCCAGGTATCCAGGTATCCAGACATCCAGGCATCCAGACATCCAGGTATCCAGACATCCAAACAACATCCATGGCTGTCGGTCGGAACCTGCTGAAGCCGCCCGTGTGTGTCGAGGCTCCCTTGCGGGCGGAAGGGCATCAAGCTTCAGGGACGTTTCGTGGGCTCTTGTCAGCGCCGTCTCGCAATTTGGTGGACACGTAGGGCTTCTGGGGCATCGCTGCGGCGGCACATTACCCTCCGCGGCGTCGCGACACTTGCTGCCATGATCCAAGCGACGGCAGCCAGGACGGTCGGCTGACAGAAGCGTCAGCCTGCATTAGCCCAGCATCAAGAGCTTCCGCGAAAAGTCTCGAAGCGTGTTTGCTGCAAACATGTGTTGCAAGCCAAAGCCGCCTAGGCGTCCGCCCTCGTTACGGGCAGGACCTGGATACGGCCAACATGCAGAGGCTGCAAGCAAGACGCTGCAAGCTGCATCACACGCCGCTCCTTCGCTCTCTCGGCTGCAGCCATGATGATGGGAAAGGCCTACTATCGCGCCGGCATGGACGATCGCGTCCCGTGTTCATCCTCTCTAAAAGGTCGTATTTCACGTCTCGAAGCCTAAAATGCGGGGACACCACGCGTAGCTTTATTCGCAACCCTGCCCGCCCAAACTCGTCCCCCTCCCCTCTCCTCCCCTCTGCATGCGAACCTGTTCACTGGTACCGATAGCGCCGTTGTGGAACAGGAGAGCCCTCCGTTACAGAAATTCATTCAACACGCCCGTTTCACAACCGATGGCCCTTTTGCTTGCCTTTCCAGGCCCCCGTCGCCTCGCGCAACACGGCGTGGGCTCCGGTGCCAGCCGCCCCTCCAGCCTTGCACACCGCTGGCGAGCGACGACACCCTCGCTGGCATGGTCAAGGCCACAGTCAAGGGCGTTGGAATCGTGCGGACACAGCCGGCCTCTAGCAGTCGCCAACGTCTTACATTAGCCTGATTCGATCTGACAAGGTTCCACACATGGACCGCTGCCTCTGCAGTCGCCGACTCAACTCGCTCACGATGCTGATACCTGACCACGCCTGTCTACCATTCCCGCCGCCTCTCTCTCTCTCCCTTTCCCTCTTCCTCACCGCCGGAGTGCATCACGACATGTGCAGCCAACTTGCCATGGTAACAATGTCTGTCCCCCCCCAGACCATTTCCCATCCCCACCTCTCTTCTCACAACAAGACCATAACTCTGCCGACCATATCGGCCAGCACGGCTCGGCGCCTGACCGCGACGGCCAGCGAAGGTTTGCAAGTTGATCCTTAAGGTTTTCGGCGTTCCCACAACCCTGCAACCGCACCAGTCTCAAAGTTTGAGCTTTGGGTACTGCGCTGACGAGTGATGCCACTGTGATGGGCTCCATTATTCATCTTCCTAGCCTTATGAATGGTCGTCTTGCAGCCGCAGTAGCCCCAACATGGCCCGTGGTCACGAGCGCCGTCTCTGCCTCTGCCCTCTGACGTCCCAGAGCATCGGCCCAGGGCTCCTCTTCGAACGGCGCTGCGTCGTGTGTCGCCCCTGCTAGTTCGGCTGGACTCTGGAGTTGATCGCCCCGCCCCTGTAAAAAAGCTCGGCGCCGTTTGTGACTTCCTGGCGGACAAGGGCCCTGGCTGCCCTCATGATTCGGCGGGATGATACACCCATTCCTTCGCTTCACAACTTGACAGCGCCCAAAACGGCACGCTCCCGGAGCCAACTGTTTGAGGCTTTTGACTAGGCTCTCACTCTTGGGTAGCTGCATGAGGTGTTGTGAGGGATCTTCCTGCTTCTCCACGTGGGTTCGTCTCATTCTCAAGTTGCCTACTCATATGCTTTCATATATATACCACCAGCCCGCACTATTCCCTCACCTCGTCTGCACCGTGTCTCACTACCAGTCGCTTGTTCCTTGGTTCACCTTTCGACCGCCACGCTCCTTATCAAGTCAACACTATACTATCACCACACTACCAACCATCGCTCCTTCCTCTCTCGTTTAGCCTCAACATCAACCAATAAACCAATCGTCACTCTGCATTAGCTATCAACATGGGTGGCAACACTGAATTCATACAAGGCCACGGCTACCTCTCCCTCGGCCAGGCTGTTCACGTTGCCCAGAACAGCGAAGGTGGTGTCGACCAGCGACTTGCCCAATTCCTCGAGAAACGTCTTGCCGAAGTCTGGTCAAAACTCAACGCCCAACCCAACACCTACGTTCTACCTTCGGACGAGTTTGCGCTTATGAACTACTATCGCACAAGATTCGGAGATAACGAATTAGTCAAGCAAGCCACTCGGCGCTTTTGGGACAACCATAAAGGCAGTCAATAACTTCCGGTGGGATTCTGCTGCTGCTCTCTTCTGAACACACCCGGAGCAACTTAGTACCATCAGCATACTGCACCGTTCCCGGGTGGCGACTTCCTACACTATCCGCGCCCAGGATTACCCAATCGGGTACCTTTTCGGTGCTTCTCGGAAGAGACGGGGTTTTTATTTATTTTTCTTGGACTGATGAGGTGCGTAAAAGCTTGCAAAATCGAATACGAGCCGTTTTAACACAGACCAGGACAGCACTCGAACGTCAATATTGGCTTTCCTATTCGGCGTTCAACGGCGTACCAAAATACCGGAAACTTTCCGCAATATACCTCTGATCACGGAGTTTACGGAGTTCTGCGCAACAGGCTACTACTGGCAGGTTTTCAAAAGAAATGGTGTTGGATATGGGTTCATGGAAGCATAAGAGCGATGGAGTCTATGCATGGCGTATTGGCAGATCATTAGAATTGGATGTGCGAACATCACCTACGCGGGCGGCGCCCAGCTACGGACTACTACGTGTCGCAACACTGTTTTTAATGCTAATCACGCTTTTCCAATGCACTTCCGCTTCCCCTACGGCGCCACCGCAGCCCCATGCCCAGACCCAGTCATTGGGCCGCCGTGCTACGAACGGGTCCTCCCTACTCCAGTGTTTGCAAGTTGCGCCGCCGGTCTTGAGCCCTGGCGGCGGATGCCATGAGACTTTGATGGAGTATACTTTCGCCCGCTCGTATGGTCAGCCATTCATAGGCCAATACAACCCGCCAAATTGTAGCTTTAACAGGGTCACGATCAACTTGACCGTCACATCTGCTGGCCGCCAGTTTGATAGGCTAGCCCTGATGTTCTTGGATGACACAGAGGTCTTTCGCACTTCAACGGCCGAGCCGACGCAGAATGGCATCATCTGGAGCTACGTCAAAGACATGAGCAGCTACCTTGCCCTCTTCAAGACACCACAGAAGATTGTATTTGATCTTGGGAATCTCATTGATGATACTTACACGGGGTCTTGGGATACAGCTTTGACTGCAACCTTCTTCACCGCTGAGGACGGCATCGAACCTGCTGATGTTATCCTTCCCATCTCGGCTCGCAAATCCGCACAGAATGCTTCCAGCGCATTTGTTGTGCCGGACACGATGGCAGTTGATGCTGTGACGCTTCCGCAGAACGCCAAGAAGGCCGTTTTCTCCATTGCCGCATGTGGGCAGGCTACCGAGGAGTTTTGGTGGAGCAACGTGCTCCAATCCGACGTCAATACTTTTGGCAACGATACTACGCTGTATGGCCACTCAGCCTTCAGAGAGCTTCGGGTTCTTATTGACGGACACATTGCTGGCGTTGCGTGGCCTTTTCCAGTCATCTTTACAGGAGGCGTGGTTCCGGGGTTCTGGAGGCCAGTTGTAGGCATTGATGCTTTTGATCTACAGGAAGACGAAATCGACATTACACCGTTCATACCATTGCTCAGCGACGGCCAAGCCCATACTTTTGAGATACAGGTTGTTGGCATCGACGATAATGGAAGTGGCACAGGAACATTTACGACAGCTATCGGGTCAAATTGGGTCGTTACTGGTAAAGTCTTCATCTGGCTCGACGATAGCGACGGTCCTACTACAGGTACCGTTCCTACCATATCAGCACCAGCTTCCCTGATCGCGCTGCAATCGAGCACAAGGCAGGATGGGAGTGGCAGTCCAAGCACCGTGTTGGGTTACTCTATCCAAGTGTCACGCAGTGTGCACATCGAGTCCACTATTCACACGTCTACTGGATCAAAGACAAGTATATGGTCGCAAAACGCCACCTTTTCCAACATTGGAACGCTCAGCAACGTCGGCAATGACCAAATCGTGAGGCAATCAACCAAAGGCAGCCTGTCTGGATCCCTTGGCTATCAAAAGACGGTGGACTACCCTCTATCGGTCAACTCATCATACAACGCCCCAGCAGGTGGCAATGTGACTATCGACGCAAGCATGGATCGAGCCAAGAAGGTGCTGCAGCTAGGCGACCTCGCCTTTCCAAACACCTGGAAGACACTTGACTACGCCCCTCATGCTGCCTTCCGCGGCTCATACATTGCCAATCACCAAAACGGCACAGCATCGTATTTGTCTGTGCCCGCGCAGAAAAAGTCGTACAGCGCAGGCACCACGGAGCAGCGCTACACGCTCACCGGCACCGACGGACCCAAGTCGGTGCCTCTCTACCAGCGCCACATTGTCGCCGCCAACAACTCGGTCGTGTACGACGACGAAAGCTACGGGCGTCAGCTGCGCGGGCAGAGCACATTTACCGCTACCAGTGAACGGTTCAACCGCGGCGACACGCATGAATTTGCGGTAATGCCAGTTGGGGCCATGTTGGGGCGAGGCCCGGCGTAAGCGACGAAGAGGTGGGAGCAGAAGGAAGGTAGAGGGATCTACATGGGGGGTGCAACGGAAGGTTTACCGACTTTGTGCCTCGTATACGGAGGCTTGGTGGGCTCCCACGCAATGTAGCACTACAGCATGTAGGCGTTTTTTGTGCGTGCGCGTGTGTGTCTTACATGGATACGGTCATTATAGCAGACAGGTATGCAAATTTGCTTTTTTTGCTTGCATCATAGCACGAACGCCCAAGTTAAACTTTGATTATGTGTGTGTGTGTGTGTGTGTATGTGTATGTATCGTAGTGCAGTTCTCATCACCCCGCCTTGTTCTTCTCTTTACTTGTTCCGCCAACCCATGCGCACTTGCATATTGGCGTTTTTAACATTTCTGCATCACATAAAAAGAAATATACAATGCAAGTGTTCAACATGTGCATGTGTGTCTCTCGAAAAAAATAATCTCCACAAATCCACCCCCTTGTTCCACAAAGTTGACAATTAATACCCCGTATGCTATTCCACCAACCATGCCTTTCAACAATAACAACAACAACAAAGAAAAAAACGCCACAAGGGAACCCGCGGGCACCGCAATTGAATTGAACGCTCTAGATTACGTTCTTTTTTTTCTCTCTCTTCTCTCTCTCCCTTTCTCGCTTTCTCTTTCTCTCGTCCCCCCCCCCCCCTTTTCCCTGGGCATGTATGTCACCGAGTTCTACCGTACCTTATCGTATCAAGTAAGTGTGGTGCGCGTGTGTGTAACCCACGCCACTTGGTGCTCGTGTGCTCAAACCTTGGCGCGCGCCAAAAAAAAAAGAAGAAGAGAGATATGCAAGTAAAGAAAAAAAAGGGCCAAAAAAACCCCCGTTCCCATCCTTCCCCCGTATAGCATCGTATTCCAGCCAAGCCAAGCCCAAAATAGACATTGTAGTGCAAGTCGGTCGGTGGTTTTACTCGACGACCGTATTATTTTTTAAATCGCTGTCTCTCTCTCTCTCTCCCTCTGTATTTCTTGCCTACTTACCGGGTCTACTCTTAGCTCACGCTACACATTCTCTCTCTCTCGGCCGATTGCAGAAATACGCGTCATAACAAGCCGGTGTTGAGCTCGCTTGTCTAACCTCTATTAGCATACTTACAGCATACAGCATACAGCGTCATCATCACTAGCAGGACGATCAATCACATGCACACGGTTTTTTTTAGCTCTCCGGACAACAACCGTTACACAGCATGTGTTACTATCCAAATCTTATAAGCGAGGAGGGGGAGCAAAGGCAGGGCATGCCCAGGCAAAAAGTCTAAGTTGAGAAGAGTAGCCCCGAACAAATCTAAACTGCGCTGGGCGTGCAACCAAGAAAAAACAAGGTGGTTGTTCAGTACGTATGCCCGGTAATGCAAGCGTTCCTACGTTGATGCCTGCCGGACTGCCGCCGTCGCCATCCGCCCCGCACCTATATCACAGGCCGAGCTATAGCAGACGTCAGTATGTGCGCGGCATTATTACCACGACCACCCCTTCTGCCGATCCATAAAAAAAGAGAGCCGGACCGGGCTTCAGGTTTTCACTTTCAGTTTCCGGCTCATGGGTCTTCCTGGGGGGGTTGCAGTTGCGCCGTCTCGGTAGTGCTAGGGGGGGTAGTGCCGAAGTGGGCGTATCAAGCCGTATGCTGTGGAGAACAACAGCTAGACGAGAGATGAGGGTGGGTGAGGTAGGTAATCCCCCTCCACAACAAGACGCACCTGCTGCGATGGTGGTGCAGCAACCGTCATGGTTCGCCAATGGTATGGCGCATTGCCTGCCTCGACCGCCAGGGTTTCCGCCTGAAACCTAATCGCAAAGGACGCGCAAAAGGGAAAACAAAAGGGAGCCCTGTTTTCCCCCATTCTCGTCCGCTTTCGTCACACGGGCTATAACAGGCGGAGCATTAAGGTCGCAGATGCCGCTGCAAGCAACCTTGATAATTTCTCAGCTTCTCAAACAGGAGGGAAGTGGAGTTTGGCTGCTCGGCCGTGATATCAATGCCCTGGATGGGGGGGGGAGGGATGGGGGCG